>Ga0255048_10002100_pt1 | contig 13022 bp, 11 predicted proteins | sample JV7_2_2_MG_FD_183619 | JGI IMG/M metagenome (GOLD analysis project Ga0255048, IMG submission 183619) | Seawater microbial communities from Jervis Inlet, British Columbia, Canada - JV7_2_2 | ecosystem: Environmental > Aquatic > Marine > Inlet | place: Canada: British Columbia | collected 2016-10-06
CGCGTGGGCCAGGGGCGTTTGACCATCCGCGAGCAATCCGCTCAATCCGCCGACTCCGATCTCGTCTCCGCCCCCATCCTCGTGAGTCGAGGCGTGGGCTGAAATCGCGGAAGGATAAATAAGTACCCAAGTTCCGGCTGAAGCGTCCTGAAGATAATAAACCTTTCCCCCGGTATCATTATTCCAGGTATCGCCATCGCGGAAACCATCGGCGCTATTCTCGGAAGTTGTCGGATCCGTGTCTCCGCTCGGCGTATAGACCCCATCGAATATCGTATAAGTTCCGACTGAAGAAACCGTGGCAAAATCACAACCATCAAACCGGACATTATTTGCGGATGCAGCCATCGCAAGTTCGGCGAATCTGCAATTCGTTATTTGCTTCTGGTGCTGATGGACATAAAATTCCCCGGTGCCCGTGCAATTGACCACGACATCGTCGACCCCCGTGTAAAGGTAAAAATCCCGGGACAAACTTGCCGGGGTATTCACGACATGTACATTCGCAATGTGGACGCTGTTGGCCCGATTGAATACGCCTCCCGTGAAATTATCTCCCGATGTTCCGCATGTATCGCAATACCCATTTACGATTGACGATCCATTTGAATTCGTATTGACATAAATACCAAACTCGGCACAATTGTAAGCCTGGAAGTTTGATACCCTGGCGCCCACGGCAGAGGACAGATAAATTCCAAACTCACAACCCTCAACGCGGATTCCATCGATCGCCGATCCATCGTATGTGGTATAAAGTCCCGTGACCCGTTTCGGAGTCGTGGTATTTGCAAAGATCGTTATGTTCTGGTAGAAATTTCCCGTTCCTGTTCCTGATTCTATAATACAGAATCGCTGATTCGCTCCGGTCCCCAATTCCTCAAAATACCCGTCGGTGATAATGCTTCCATTACTGCTCGCGAACTCAATATGCTTTCCGATTGAATAGTTCGAGGCAACCATATTGTAGAATTTCGGTGCCTTCATTATACACCTGTCACCTCGGATATTGAATCCGAATACAATATACCCGTTGCCATCGAAAATGCAATTATCAAAAATAACATCGTCACCCGCAACATCGAAGATTCGGCCTTGAGTCGTTCCGGTATGCTGAAACCGGACATTCTCAAAGGAGCAGGGATAACTTATTACACCCAGATAAACACCCGCGCCTACGCCTTGATATTCTAGCGCTACTCCCTGCATACCAAAACCATCACCAGGAGTAAAAGCATTCGAGCCCATTTGAATTCTAACGGGCCAATTTGCAGCCGTCGTGCTGAAGGGAATCGCGAGGGCGAATATCTTTTGCCCTGCAAGGGTCGTTATCGGACTCGTCTCGACATAGGTCCCCGGCTCCATTGCGATCTGATCACCCACGGCAGGGGAGGCCGCGTAATAAGCCGTGAGATTTGCATAGTCTCCGCCCGATCCGATAAGGACATTCCAGAATTTTTGTGCCGTAGTTCCCGCTTGCCATCCTATCCCCCCCGCTCCGTCCGGCTTCAATACCTTGCTTGTATCGACTTCAGCCGTGGGAAGATTCTCGGCGGTTACCTCATCCGTTCCCCCGTCCTCATGGGAGGAACCGTGCCCGAGGGGGGTCTGGGAATCCGCCAGAAGGCCGGACAACCCTCCGACCCCGATCTCATCCCCTCCGCCGTTCTGGTGCGAAGTATTATGAGCATTCGGGTCGCGAGGATCAGTCGATTCGTCGATGGTAGTGGCGCCGAGCGCCGTATTCAATTCGCCCAAGGTATTCGGCCCATTGATCGTGGCCGTATCAGGAGTGACCGCGACATCGATCCCGCCAACGCCCCCGACTATATTAAGGGTATCATCCGTCGCGGAAGCTGTCGTGCTTCCCGTATCTCCTGCCACTGTCTCGTAAACGGGCTGACTTCCTGGGGTCGTTTCCAGATAAACCTTGATTCGTATCCTGAATTTATCCCCTGTATCATCGGAGCGCCCGAGTTCGACCACGATATTCGGGGAACTCGGCTTCGATGTGGTCATCGCGCCAGGGGTAGTCGGGTCCAGATAATAGAGGGAATTCGGAGTCAAGCCCCACGAAGTCTTTTCGAGTTTTCCGATATAGCGAACATTCCGCTCATCGAATTGGACTCCCGATAAGGTTAGGATTCCCGCCACAAGGGCATTCGTCGCGCTGTCGGCCTGGGCCTTGACAAGGACCCCGCTCGTATTAAAGCGGAACCATTCGCCATCGGTCCCGGTTTCGTCAAGCGTTCCCTCATAGGAAAGGCCCCGATTGATTTCCTCCATGTCATTGTTGAAGGTTTCGTCAGGATTCGAGGCCCCCGTCAATAGTTCGAGTTTTGTTTCGTCAGTATATTGTTCTGTCATGTGTTTATTACCACCGGAATTTTAACGATGAAATCCGCTTCCTCGCCCACGCTTCCCAACGGGGTATTGGCCCTGATCCCGATAAAGAGACTTTTCGTCAATACCCCAAAATCAATCGCGTTCTGGACTGCGGTATAACTATATTGAAGGCGCTCACCCACGGCTGCGGTCGTGATCGATAAGTGAGTGGCGATCAATGTCCCGCCTGAGTTATAAATCAAGGCGTCATAGTGAGTTACATCGCCGGGATCAAAGGTCCCGAATCGATATTGACTCGAAGCGCCCCGCGCCCATCCCCCGAGTCGGTAAGATTCGGCGAACTGCACCACGACATCGTTTGCGTCTACCGTTTGAAGGTTCCCCAGGCCGGCGCCATTCTGGTAAAGTTCGAGGCCCGAAACATGGGTCCCCTTGACGGCGTATCCCTTGATGATATATTCGTAAGCTGTGACCGAAGTCAAATCATCCACTTGCAATCCTGCCGCGTTCGTCGGGACGCATTTTATATACCATGTTTTCCCGACATTCTCGGGAGTGATTATCTTTCGAGCATAGGATCGGCCGACCAGAACGCAAATCTCCGAAGTCGCATGAGCGATCGGGAGCGTATAATCCTTCCCCCTCGCGAGGTCTTCGAGGATCAGATCGGCCCCGCTTGTGCGAACATCCCGATAAGAAAGCACCTCGAAATCATCGAGTTGGGCTTCATCCGTGACCTGCGTTCCGATCAGGCACCGCGAGAAATTGTTCCGTTGATTCGTTAGCGTGAAAGCTGCAAAGGTGCTGTCGGGATAAGGATCAGTATTGACCGTGGCTTCCGTATCGCCCTCGGCCAGGGCGGAAGCGATATCGGCCAAATCCCCGAAGGAATCTACTGAATCAAAATATACATAATTATCGTCCGTGTCCTCGCTTATAAAAATGTCCACGCTCGCCGTATCGTCCGTATCTCGAAGGAGCGTGATTCCTAGCGATGGCGTCCCGCCATTCTGAAGGGCGTCCTCTTCCCAGACAATCGGGATGACATCGCCGGGGGGCATGATCGAAGTGCTTGCCGACTGCGATCCCTGGAAGTCGATTCGCTCGAATGAATTCAGATAACTGTCATCCATTTGAAACGATACGGTGATGAAGGCATCGGAATCGAGGGCCGGATCGTCCACGCTAAAAACCCGAACCCGATCTCCGTTGAATCCCTTCGTCGGCATGTCCAAAGTGAAGACCATTCCAGGCCGGACCCAAAGCCATCTTCCGTCAAGATCGATCTGGTGCATTTTATTATTAAGACGCCCATTCTTCCAGGCTCGCCACCCCAGACTCTGGACGATCGCTTCATTCGAGAACATATTCAGGTGGACATCCTCGTCCACGATATCCCCATCCTCGGCGATCGAAAGCATATCATCGATCTGGGCGGTCGCGTCCCGCTTATAGCCATTCAGCCGATTCGTATACCGGACATTAAGACGATTCGGACATATCTCGATATCCTTCAGGCTCGTATTTATTATCTCGAAATTGAAGGACCCCCCATTCTTCGAGGCGAGGACATCGGCTTCCGTGATCGACCCTTCCGAAGCATCTGTCGAAAGCGGGAGGTAAAAGCTGAAGGCCCCCGCGCCATCCCGGTAAACTTGCCCTCCGCAATGGCCGAGGATATTCTTAATTAGCGCCCCCGAGGATTTCTTCTTCGCCAAAGCCATGAAGATACCGATTCGATTCGCCACGCAGCGCTCACCGTAGGTTTCCAGATCGGCAAGTGTGATCCTGGCCACCGGAAGAAGGCGGACATTGACGAGGGCATCGTATATTACTTGCGCGGGATTCGCATCGACCAGAAGGATCATCGAGTAGGCCACGCCCCCCTGCTCGGCGCTAATCAGCACGGTCCCATCGGGCCCCTCATATAGTGAACTTTTGACGATCGATGCTTCCCGAAATGGCGTTGAATCCGAGGCCCAATAACCGTCTGTGATCAGATCGGGCACGGATTGAGTTATAAATAATTCAGTCGAGCGATCATAGGACGCGAAGAATATGCGGTCCTCCCAAACGGAACCGCCCAGATCATCCCCGAATTGGTAGGCGATAATATGAGGGCCCCCATATAGGCAAACAATAGAATGCTGAGTCCCCCCGAATCCCGTTGCTTCTGAATCCTTATATACCCCATCGAGATCATACATGTAAATCGTCGCGCCATCGATCACGAAGAAGTGTTCATAATTGCAAGCCATGTCATCGGGACTCGTGCTTTGGCTGTTGATATCGATCGTCGCGAGGATTGAAGAAGGCGCCCCGCTTGCCGTCTTGAACACCTGACCCGTTCCCTGCCATGTCGCGCCCACGAAGATAAAGTCCTCATTACTTGTCACATTTAAATTGCTTGCGAATTGATTATCGACCAGGGTGCCCGTGAATATATTCTTAGAACTAGCGGAAAGTCCTATATTTGGGAGACTCGAAACCCATCGAGTTACGACAATCCGATCCTTTGATACGGTCCCGGGCTTGATATAGTATAAATTGATCCAGGCCCGACCATTATTATAAGTCAGAGTCGCATCCCATTCGTCCGTTATGAGCAGGGGCGAAAGATCGACCGTCCTGGCGAGCGATCCGTCGGGATTATAGACATTCATTTCCTCGTCGGTTTCGATATCGATGATATATGTAAAATCCCATTTGTCCCGAAGGATCACTCCCCCATCCGTGAGGTCCTCGCGGACCTTATTATAGACATAGGGACTTGTATCGAGATCGTCCGTAAAGGGGAATTTGTGCGTTTCCCGATAAAGAGGGGGTGGGGTCTTATTGTCCTTGCCGAGATAATGATCGACATACATTTCATAGGCGAAGTTTCTCAAGGGCACGGCCTGATCGACGAAGCCATCCCAATCGGGATCGACTGTCTGCTCGGGCGTTCCGCGATGAATCTCGACCGATGTATTGCCCTCATGCACGAAGAGGTCATTCGCCTTCCACATTCGGGTCGTATCGAGCGTGCCCTTCCCTACTCCGATGGCCCAATTCCCCCAATATTTGTGGCCCACAACGGTCTTCTGACCGCCCTTGCCACCCTCTTCGATCTTCTGACTTCGTAAGCTTCCCATGTAAATAAAATTGCCAGGGGTCTTATTGATCCCATAGAGAAGCGGGACGGGGATGAATTCATTCGATGTATTGAGGAATAAATCGGTATAAGGATCAGGTGCTTCGGGGCCCTCCGGCGGGAATAGGATCGTCCCCAGAACGCCACCGATGATATATCCCGGCGCACCGAAAGCTGCACCCAGGCCAACGACAAGGCCGAGTCTTAGTCCTGACGAGATGAATTCATTCGGGCCAGCCATTATATAAGCGCCTTGTGACGGTAGATCGATTTCAAGGTCGGTATTTTATGCAATCTCTGTTTCCTTACATGGGAAAGCTGAACGGCATGGACGATCATATCGGGGTCGCTTTGAACGATAATAGAAACATGGCGCTCAATCCCATTCACAAGGAAGGTCGCTATATCAGAAGGGCGCCGAGTGGGATAAGGAACCTCGACACAATAGCGGAGAAGGTAATTCCTGAATTCATCCCTGTCGACTTTCTTCCCCAAATAGGCGTCCCGATGGGCCCGAGGGGGCCGAGCCCCTTCAGGTATCAACCGTGCAGCCTTGAACGGTTTCAGTTCGAACTCGGCGCAATCCGCGCCCTTTCCCTTCTCTTGACATCCGAAGCGATACGGGGTCCCGACCCACGAAAGCGCTTCTTCGATAACCTCATGGATCGCCTGATTCTTTTCGGCTTCCGTTAAGGGCATGACCAAATCGAGTCCTAACTCAATCGGTTTGATCTCTTCGATTATATTCATACCTGGACCTGCTCCGGCCTCGGGATATATTGAAACCCGAAGAAGTTAATTGTATTCAAAAGATTATTACATCCGTCCCATGTCTTCTGACAATGCGGGAATGCCTGATAAGTATCCCCGATCCCGATTGCGGAAAGGAACGGGGGCATCAACTCAAAGCTTCCGACGGTATAAGCCTGGACCGCCGCTTTTTCTCCGTTGAGCGTTCCCGAAGTCATCTCGATATATCCACGATCGAAGAACCCATCCGCTTCGACCCGGGCCGCGTCCACAAGCGTATTCTCATCGCTCCCAGAATCCGCGGTCCCCGTGACCTTGATCGTATCCAGATCGATCATGCAGATCGGCCCACCGAATATCAAATTACAGCTTTCGCCATACATATCGACGGGAAGATTCTTTTTGAATAGGAAGAACAAATCCTTTGAATCGATGATAAGCCTTTCCTCATTGCACCGGACGATCCCCGTAAATCCGCTATACCGAAGCCGATAATTCGCCATGTCGTTCATATCGATTTGGTAAATCTTTATCTCGGCGTGATCCAGGGCCCTTCGGTGCCGGATCATATCGAAGTCGATCAGGGCCCGAACATCCGTGGAAAGTTCGAGCGTGATCGATTCCTTCCCGACTTTTACCGCAGCTTCCTGCGAACCGGAGCCTTGCCGGGATATCGGGGCCGGGACATAATCCTTCGCCAGGAAGGTAAAGCTTTTCGAGTGAGTGGTGAAGTGCCATTCGGTCGAGCCATCCGCGAAAACGATCTCGATCCCTTCGACGATATAGGGCGCGAGGACATTCACTCCTGCTTTGAATGTCATTCTGAATTTTCCTCCTCGAGGACCAGGGGCAAGTCGGTATTCTGATAATCCCGAAGCATGGAAGATATGTCTCCGGCAAAGCGAACGCGCCGATCGAAATCGAATTCCGCTTCGATGAGTTCTCCAAAAGGAACCGGAGCGACCGTAGTCACCAAACCGGACCGAGTCAAATCTGCCGACCACGCTGCCGGCGAAAAGACTTCTACGCTATTGATCCAAATCCGAAGGCTTCCGCTTTCAATATCCCACCGCTCATAACTCTTTGAAACTGCACCACTTGTGAAGGTTTCGATAAGTTGGAATTCATCTTCCGAGCCATCCCCTGTCCCGATCGTCAGGCGCGGGACTTGATATCCGAATCCGAATTCGTCCCGAAAGAGGAAGCTTTGTTCATTCCCGCCGTGAGCCTTTATGAAAGCCCACATTAAGTCTCTTTGCGCGTTTGTCAATTGGCTCCACTTGACTTCAAATCGGGCCCAATCATGGGGATCATGGACGAAGGTTTGCTTGACGGTATTCGAGGGGTTCCTTTGAACCGTTACGAATCTCTTGAATGAATACTTATACGGGAAGCTTTGGTTCCGTGAAAGCACATCGTTAATAATTTCATCGCTCATAAGGAATACCCCTGTTTATATACTTCGTTCATTCTTTGCACGGCGCGGGGGTCCATCATTTGTTCCATCATTCCTCGAGCATCGCCCACGAAGGTAAGGTTCGTTTCATTCGTGACCCCGCCCCCTCCGATTCCGAGATTTCCCCGCTCATCCCTGGATAAGGGGATCACCGCTTCGGGCCCTGCTTCGCCGATCAACGCCGGGGTCGGGCCCTTCGTCACTCCACCGTTAGCCATTGCGACGAGGCCCTTCGCTCCGGTTCCCACGACTTGAGCAGGAACCGCCGGCCCGAATCCAGACAAGGATTGAACGATTGCCCTTTGAATAAGCATCCGAATAATTTGGCCCGTCAAATCCTTGAAGGCTTCCCCGGCGCTCTTCGCTCCGAGTATCATTTCCGTGAAATTCGACGCGATTGATCTCGAGACAGAATCGAATACCGCCTTCACTTCCCGATACTCCTTCATCTTTTCCTTGAATTTATGCGCGAGTTCGATCTGATCCCCAAGCTTCCCGAGTTGCCTTTCGATCGCATCGCTTCCGATATTATAAAGCTGATTGAATTCCTTCTGATCGACATTCAATGCTTTTAATTCTTCTTCAAGTTTAATATAAGCCGTGGTTTCTGCTTCGAGAAGCTTCTTCCTCGTCTCCTGCTGAAGGGCCGTCATCGATCCGACCATCTGCTGTTCTTTTTCTTTGTCAATAAGTTCCTGGATCGCATCGGCTCCGGCTCGGCTCGCGTCGAGAAGGACGGGCATTGACTGTCGATTTGATTTCGCCCTGGCTGCCGCAAGCTTCTCCGCTTCAAGACGGGCTTCCCTCAATCTTCGGGCGTCCTCGGGAGATACCATAACGAACTTCCCGCCCTCAAAGACAAGTTCCGTTTTAAGGGCCCGAACTTCTTCATTGATTCCCGAAAAAACCAAGGCGAATCCGGTGAGGCCCGAAAGTTCGCCCCGCTTGGACAGTTCATCCAGGCCCACGACTACATCGTTCATCTCATCGGCCCAACTTCCGATCGTGGGAGACACTTCATTCGCAATCGTTTTGACCAGATCATCCATACTGTTTTTGAGCGTATCAAGGGCGCCACCTAAGGTATCCTTTGCAGCCGTTGCCGATCCGCCGTATTGCCGATTCAATTCCACGAGAATAAGCCTTTGTGCTTCCGCCTGCTGTCCGGTCTCCCAAAGCGACTTGATAACGGACCTCTGACTCTTCGAGAACTGAATACCGCTTCGACTAAGGGCCGAAAGGTTCTGAACAGGGGCATTAAGGGCCTTTGCTAATTGAAGGGCCGTAGCTTGGAGATCAGCGCCCATCCTGGTCGCTACATCGGCTGATATCCGAAGGAAATCAGGGAATATATCGTCCTTGATCTCGGTAAAGGAAAGGCCGACCCCCGCGATCTCCTCGATTGCTTCGTTGCTGAATCGCGTCATTTGTTGCATTTCGGCGGAGACTTTGCGAATGCTCGCGACCGTTTGCCCCGCCTGGAAGTTAGTAGATTTCAGACCCGCCTCGAGTTGGGCGATTGCGTCCTCCTGCTGAGTGACAGCCCGAACGAATTTCCTCGCGACCGAGGCGGAGATCAGAACCCCGAAGGTCCCGATCGCGATTCCCTTCAGACTTAGAAGGCTTTTACCCAATCCCTTCGTCGCGACCCCCATTGAGCGGGTGGCAGCTTTGAACTTCTGGGCCCCGAGGACCGCCCCTCGAGCGCTTATTCTAACGAAAAGAGTCGCGATATTCGCCATAAGATTTCCTTATTTCTTGCCCGGTTTTGTCAATTGAAGGCCCATCCATACATCGTCCAGGAATGCGATATATTCGTAAATCTCCCGGCGAATATCAGGATTCATATACCCCATCATATTCAAGTGGCTTTCGATTGCAGGGGATGAGATCGGATTCGGAGACATACCGAACTGTCTCCGATTGTGAAGCTTAATGAAGCCTTCCCAAATTGGCAGTAAGTCAAATCTGATCTCCGGTCTAATTTCCAGGGCCTTCATTGGCCGGTTCTTTTTTTCGAGCGCCTCGAGTTTCTTCGAGTAGGGACCCCATCGGCATTCCCACTCGAGACGCGCCTTCAGTTTTTTTGTGCTTCCTCCGCATCCGAAAGGGAAAACAGTTCCCGCTCGGAAGCCATATTATAAACCTCGTTGTAGAAGTCGGGGATATCAAGGGCCTTCCTCGCGTCCTCCACGGTATAAGGTATCTTATTCCCCTCATCGTCCAGAATTCGATCCCAATCCACAAGGACTGTAGAAGCAATTGCGTCCTTCATGAGATTCAGAGAGTCTTCACTATCGGCGGTCCCCGCGAGGACCCCCCTGGCGTCCGTCTTCCCATGCTTCAAGATATATTCCTTGAATTTCCGGTTATAAAGACGGGCAATCTTGAAACGGGCACCGGATTGATAATTAATCCAGATTCCGTTCTCCTCGAGGTCCAAGTCAGTCTTGAACGCCGAAAGCTTGAGTCCCTTCTGTTTGTCGGCCATAGAAACTGTCCTTTCGGATTAAGGTTAAGCTGCCGGGAAAACCACCAAGCGAGCCGTGATCAATTCGGTCGGGTCCATGAGCGCCTCGAAGGAGATCGATTCCACGACTTCCGTATCGACACCCCCCGCGACGGTTTCGTCATCGGACATTTGGTAGGAAGGAATCTCGAGAACCATTCCGTTTCCAAGCGCCAAAGCCCCCCCGGTTTCGGCGTCTTCGATCGCAATTGCGAATCCCGAAGCCGTATGAGCGAGGTATTTATCCTTCTGCGTCAGGCTCGTGAAAAGGAGTTCGAGATCGCCCGTGATCCCGAAGCGTCCGGCCCCTACGCTATTGAGCGAGAGTTCCCCGGCGCACCGGATTTCGCGGATATTGTTCGTGATCTCAACCGACCCGCTCATAAGGCACACGGATCCGTGGTCGATATTGATAAACTGAATATCGTTCGCCGAGGAAACGACCGGATTGTCATTCGTGGCCGTGGGCGAACCGTCTCCTGCTGTGACCGCGGAAGTCTGCTCCTGCTTCCCCATGAAGGTGAAGTTCCCCGTGATCCGGCCATCAACCGGGATATCCAGGGTGAAGGAAGAGGGGGTCATTCCCAGATACTGCATGAAGACGCCTGAAAGGTCTTCATTCTCCCGCTCGATGGCGAAGGAGGTCAAGGCCACGCCATTCACGATCTGGGCTCCTTGCGTAATCGTCTCGGCTGATCCTGTGGCATCGATGAGATCATCCCCATTATCAACCGTGAAGGCCGTGGTCGTGGGGGCGGGGGAAACGGAAACTTTGAAATAGCCATTATTTACGGCATCGCCTCCGGTGAATCCCGAAACCCGAACCCACATTCCCGCCGTCGGGGTGGTATCCCAGGTCGTGGCCGCTTTCGTGAAAAGGTTCGTGGCCCCTGTCACATTGACCGCCTCGGCTGTGAGGACCGCGACTCCGGCGGAAAAAGCTGCCGCCATGAAAAGGCCACGGAACCAATCTTCGTAGGTCACCATCGAGAGTTCGAAATTGACGGGCCCCTCGGAAGCTTCGCCCGTGCGAATAATACCGGGAATCTGACGGTCGCTCCGAATCTCTTCGGACATTTCGGTCTGCTTCGTGCCCTTCAATCCTTCGCTCACCATACGGATATCCGTAAATGTGGGAGTCCCCGTAATTTCGCCCCAGGTGCTTTCCTCCCAATACCGAAGGGTCACCCTGTTTGCATCGCCCATCTTCATTCTCCTAGAAAAAAAAGCTTATTAAGAAATCAAATCCACCCAGAATCTTATCGTCACATTGACTTGATAAGTACCGTTCACCCGCCCTTGCGGAATCGGGGAAGGGTTCTGGAATCTTACAACGCTATTCTCGGGGTCCCCCACGAGATATCGCTTATATTGAAAAGCGGAAATTATTGCGTCCACTCCCGCATCGACATCGTCTTGATCGGTTCCGATCGGCCCCAAAACTTGAAACTCAAGGGTTCCATTCAATCGATATCGAACCCCTGTTTCAATGCCGATCGGCTCACTTCCAGATTGGCGAATAAACGACCGGAGATAAACAGCCCCGTTCGGCTTCGCAAATCCTTCCTCATTGTCATGCTGAATTGAATACGATCCGGCCAGATCGGTATCCACTTGAGCATTTATAAATGCGTTAATATCGCTATAGGCCATATTCAATCACTTTAAAATAAAGATATCGCGACGGCGCCGAGGGTGTCCCGAAGCATTGCACGGGGTTTCATATCCTCGGTGCCGAACTCCACGAATATCGCGTATTCCACATTGTTGTAAATAAATATTACTTGCCCGATCCCATTATTCGGGATGGCTGCAAGCTTTCCAATTGCCCGACTGATCGCCCCGCCCTTGTCCTTATTGGCGTCCAAGACATCCGCCGTAACCGTCCCGATATTGACTTGCCAATTATTCTGAAGGAGGCCCGTATCAACAGGCGTCAAAAGAACCGTGCCGACTAGGACTTGAAGCGCAATCTTGCGAAGAAGTCGCTCGAAGTCACCCTCGGCGCTCGAGATAAACTTCTCGAGGGCCAGGGAGAACAGATCGGCGCTTCCCAGGCTCGCGTTGATCGGGATAACCATTATCGGGCCACCCTCATCTTATAGGCCGTGATCTGGGAGCCGGAGTCGATGGGCTGAACTCGAACGATCCGGTATATGTATCCCGTGAGATTCGTATCCGTGAATTTCATTACTCGGTCGGGGGTAAATTGGATATTGAGCGCCGGGACCAGAAATTCGAGAAACTCTTCCTCTTCATTCGAGGTTGAAGGCATGTCCTCCACGGTCCTCGGCGGAGATATCCACCATTCGTGGTCTGTCCCCGAAACCGTGAAGGTTCCGAGCCGGCCCGTATCCCGTATCGTCTGGAATACATCAAGGGCGAGTTCAGCTTCGTCAATTTCCCGACTCATCCTCTTTGAACCTCCCCATTTGCCCCGCTTCCTTTGAGATAAGGATCGAGCAGGGCGTCAACCTTTGCGTTAATTTGGCTTCCGGCATTCCCGGCGAGCCATTCCTTCTCGATCTCAATCACATCGACTTTGATCTTCTTCCGGCTCAAGGTGCCCCCATCGTCCAGGGTCGGGAAGGCCGATCCGCTTTCCGCGAAATAGGTCGCGACTTCCACGGCTGACTGTTTCAGCTTCGCCGGGATTTCATTCGTATCGATCCACCATCCATCGGTATCGACAACATCGACCCGGGGCCATGCCATCGACTGCGATTGGCTTCCGCGATATCCTTTCCACTTCCCATCGAATCGGGCGTCCATATATCGGGAACCGATATTAAGGGCCTTCTTCTTCTGATTCGTCGTATAACCCGAGG
>Ga0255048_10002102_pt1 | contig 13013 bp, 8 predicted proteins | sample JV7_2_2_MG_FD_183619 | JGI IMG/M metagenome (GOLD analysis project Ga0255048, IMG submission 183619) | Seawater microbial communities from Jervis Inlet, British Columbia, Canada - JV7_2_2 | ecosystem: Environmental > Aquatic > Marine > Inlet | place: Canada: British Columbia | collected 2016-10-06
GGCTTTCAAGCCCTTCACGCTTGCCGCAGCTTTGGAGTCGGGCAATAGGGCAGGCGACCCTGTGACGCTCGGTTCCTACTGGGACGACTCAAGCCCGGCCGTCATCGAGTGCGACAGCCCGTGTTCCGCCGATGGGAACTTCTGGACCGTCAACAACGCCGGCGGCTCCGCACCCAAGGGACTCCGTTCGCTCGAATCGGCGACCTACAACTCGGTCAACACGGTGTACGCCCGTCTCGTCGATGCAATCGGACCCGAGGCTGTGGTTGACATGGCACACCGGCTCGGCATCGAGTCGCCGCTCCAGCCGTATCCATCGATCACGCTCGGAGCGCTTGGTGTCTCCCCGCTCGAGATGTCTGCCGCATACTCGACACTTGCGAATTTCGGCACACGGGTGGAGCCCTACCTCGTCGAGAAGATCACTGCATCAGACGGCACTGTGCTGTACCAACACACAGCCGAACCTCGCCAAGTCCTATCGGATCAGATAGCCGCAGCGGTCGTCGGAGTGATGGAGAAGGTCGTTACGAGCGGGACGGCAAAGCGAGCGAACATCCCCGATCGTCCGCAAGCGGGGAAGACCGGAACCGCGACCAATTACCGTGACGTATGGTTCGTTGGATACGTGCCCCAGCTCACCACGAGTGTCTGGGTTGGATATCCCGATGCACAACTCCCGCTTGAGGGTTTCACCGTGTGGAACGACCTCGAGGGCAAGGAGCAGTTCTATCGCCGAGCATTCGGCGGGTCGCTGCCAGCGCCGATCTGGAAGCAGTTCATGCTCTATGCGACCAAGAACCTGCCACCCCTCGATTTCCCCGAGGATCCTCCCGGAACCGATGTGTACCGCCAGACCCCGTTCACTTCTGTGCCCATATTCGCCGAGGCTGTCGACGAGACGGTCGACTCGCTTTTCGCCGTTGGACTCGAGGCAGAGGTGGTCGAGATCGATTCGGTCGTGGCCTCTGGAACCGTGATAGGAACGATTCCCCTCGCCGGCACCCTCATGCGCCAGGGCTCGACTGTGATCGTCGAGATGTCAAACGGCATCGCACCTGTGATCTCGATGATCGATCTTCGCGGTTCGCCGCAGAACCAGGTCGGCAACCGCATCAGCCAGTTCGCCATCGACAGCGGAATCTCCCTCACGTGGTCCCTGACAGAAGTGGTGACCGTGAATCCCACTCTCAACGGCATCGTTGTCGCCACAACACCGAACCTCGGTGAACCAGTCGTTGACGGCCAGAACATCGTGGTGAAGGTGGGGAAATCGCCGTAGGTGATGCCCTACTTCGGCCTTCAGCGTCCAGCTATCAGAGACCCGACCGACAGCCGGGAGCCGACCGCTACCGTCCTACCGATGGAATCTGCTCCCCCACTCAGACGCTTGTGGCGCTACTCCGACCAGTATCGGCGTCGCACGGTGGTGGCAAGCACGTGGTCGTTTCTCAGCAAGGCGGTCGACCTCGCTCCTCCCTTCCTCATCGGACTCGCCATCGACGTCGTGGCAAACCGCGGAGACTCATTGCTTGCAGGGTTCGGCATCAGCGACCCGAAGAGGCAAATCGTTGCGATCGCGCTGTTGACCTTCATCGTGTGGGCCCTGGAATCGTTGTTCGGCTACCTCGCCGAGGTGGAATGGCGCAATCTCGCACAGGCGATGCAACACGACCTGAGAGTCGACACCTACGAACACCTCCAAGGGCTCGACGTCGAGTTCTTCGAGAACCGCTCGACCGGTGACCTGATGGCGGTCCTCAACGACGATGTGAACCAGCTCGAACGATTCCTCGACATAGGCGCCAACGAGGTCATTCAGCTCGCCACCACCGTGGTATTGATCGGCACGTCCTTCTTCATCATCGCACCATCGGTCGCGTGGCTTGCGTTCCTCCCGATTCCCGTGATTCTCTGGGGCTCTCTGAGCTTCCAGAAGCGCATCGAACCTCGCTACGAGACGGTGCGCGACGAGGCTGCGGCCATCAACTCGCAGCTGTCCAACAGCATCGGTGGCATTTCAACGATCAAGGCATTCACTGCCGAGGGTCGAGAAGTCGAGCGTATCTCGGTTGCCTCCGTCCGATACCGCGAGGCGAACAGAGAGGCGATCCGGCTTTCCTCGCTATTCGTGCCGCTGATCCGAATGGCGATTCTCGTGGGCTTCACCGCCACACTCGTCTGGGGCGGATTCCTGGCCCTCGACGGTCAACTCAACATCGGCCTGTACTCGGTGATGGTGTTTCTCACCCAACGGCTTCTCTGGCCATTGACCAGACTTGGACAGACGGTCGATCTGTATCAACGTGCCATGGCTTCGACCAGACGGATCTTCGGTGTGCTCGATGCGGACGCCACGATCCTCAACGGCGACCGTCACATCTCCACGGTTGCCGTCGATGGCGGTATCACCTTCGAAGATGTCACCTTCTCCTATGACGATGGCCACCCGGCACTCACCGATGTGACTCTCGCGATCGAGCCCGCCAGGACGACTGCGTTCGTAGGATCGACAGGCTCTGGCAAGACAACGATCGTGAAGTTGCTCCTGCGGTTCTATGACCCGGACTCAGGTTCGATCCGGATGGATGGAACGGAAATCAGGTCACTCGATCAAGCCGAGCTGAGGCAGTTGATGTCACTGGTGAGTCAGGACGTCTTTCTCTTCCATGGCACGGTCGCAGAAAACATCGCCTACGGCGTTCGGGATGCCTCGATCGAGAGCATCACCGCCGCCGCTCGGACCGCGGAGGCACACGGGTTCATCACATCGCTGCCGGAGGGCTACGACACGATCGTCGGCGAACGTGGCCAGAAGCTCTCCGGCGGCCAGCGCCAGCGCCTCTCGATCGCGAGGGCACTGCTCACCGACTCGCCGATCCTCATCCTCGACGAGGCAACCTCAGCCGTCGACAACGAAACCGAGGCAGCCATCCAGCGCTCCCTGGCACGCATCGGGCACGACCGAACCATGGTCGTGATCGCCCACCGCCTCTCGACGATCCGCAATGCGGACATCATCTATGTCATCGACAAAGGCCGCGTGGCCCAGGTCGGCACCCACGACGATCTGATCGCCACCGAAGGCATCTATCGCTCCCTGTGGAACGTACAGACAGGAGAGGCAGCCAGCTGACGCTGGCTACCTGCCATCCGTACTCCGCTTTCCGCTTTCCGCCGGGGCTTCTTCGTCCTGCGCATGGCGGAGGGCGGACATCCTTCTCATTCCTTTCGCGCCTTTATTCAGAGTACTTGTATCTACTTATTGTTACTTGATACAAAGTCCCCATGTCCACGCGTAGCTCTCCGCAGACGCCCGGGATTGGTCCTCACCAGGTCCGTCCTCCCTGCTCAGGGGCCAATACCTCACACCCGGGCGTCGCGGAACCTCCACAGATCAGATCGACGGCGCAGCGCCGCAGATCCGTATCACCGATGATCGAGCCAGCTCCTTCGGTGGGATTGGCTGCCACAGACGCCTATGTCCGCCGCTACTGGATTCCGATCATCGGCCCGGGAGCGGTCGCAGACCTGCTCCGACTCACCGCCGCTGCACAGAGCGGCCGCTCCCTACCTGAGCCAGTGCATCTTGGCTCCCTGGTGACCGCTGGACTCGTTCGCAGGGAGGCCGACACGCTGTTCGTGCCGAACACCGTGCGACCGCTCGACCGATCACTCGTGAAGCGCCTGCCGCCATCGCTTCGTCGAACGCATCCGAGCGGGATGTTTGCCTGACAGCTTTGCCTTACCAACAAGGTCTAGCCTTCCGGCAGATGACAGACAGACCACGAGACGTTCATCCGGTTGAGGCACACAGAACCCGGTTCAGCGCGGTATTCGACATACGCCCGCATGCGTCGTCCACCCCAACACTGCCGGGTGCCGTTCTCGTTTCGGCCGACAGCCTCGTGAACAGGCCGTCCGACTTCATCGAAACATCATCAGATTCGTTCCTCATCATCTGCGACATCGGCCGTCGATCGGCCGTGGTCACCGACCAGCTTCGTACTTCCGGGTATGAAGGTGCAGTCTCGCTCGACGGAGGAATCGAGGCCTGGATTCTGGCCGGTCTCACAACCGAAGCACCCGAGGGGCTGTCACCGGACGACTACGTTCGCTACGACCGACAGTTGAAGCTCCCTGACTTCGGCGTGACAGGACAACAGTCTCTTCGTGATGCGCGAATTGCAGTCGTTGGTGTCGGTGGTCTCGGCGCTCCGGTGCTTGCCTATCTCGCCGGCGCCGGCGTGGGTCACCTGACGATCATCGACTCGGACCGCGTCGAAGTGTCGAATCTGCACCGCCAGCCGATCTACTCGATGGGTGACGTCGGAAGACCGAAGACGGAGGCAGCAGCTGCCTACGTCACAGCTCTGAACCCCACCATCGAGGTTGCCACGATGGCAGCGCACATCGACGAGACCAACGCCATCGATCTTCTGCTCGGCCACGACGTGGCGGTCATCTGCACCGACAGTTTCGAGACCGCCCACGCCGTCAACACGGCGACCGCAGGTCTTGGCATCCCGATGGTCTTCGGTTCGGTGTACCGGACAGAAGGGCAGTTCGCCGTCTTCGATGCGAAGACAGGCCCCTGTTACGCCTGCGTGTTCCCACAGGATCGTGGTGGACTGGCGCTCGATTGCTCGATCGTCGGCGTGCTCGGACCGGTGACAGGGATCATCGGAGCGATCCAGGCGACGGAAACGATCAAGCTCGTCACAGGTATCGGACATCCGGTCGGTGGATCACTGAGGCTCTACGACGCACAGACCCATACGTTCGACTCTCTGGTTGTGAAGAAGAATCCCGCTTGTGCAGTGTGTGGCTCAGAGAACTAGTCCCAGATGTTCATCTTGCCTGATCGGCCAACGAAGACATTCGCCGTGGCCTCGGAACTCGACGGAGCCGACGTCTTCACGTCTGTCGTCGCAGAAGTTGTTGTCGTTGTCGGAGCTTGCGTGGTTGTTGTCGTTGTCGGAGCTTGAGTGGTCGTCGTTGCGGGGGGCTGCGTCGTGGTCGTCGTTGCGGGGGGCTGCGTCGTGGTCGTGGTGGATCCTCCATTGAGACCCGGAGCTGCCTTCATGAAGACGACCGTCACCCAGTGCACACCTGCACCGTCCGTCTTGACTCCGACACCTACGTAGTTGTAGTCGCCAAGGATGTTGGCTCTGTGGCTCGAGGAGTTCATGAAGGCGCTGTGAAGTGCGTTCAGGTCAACACCCATGCCAACATTCTCGCCGAGCCTCTGCCACACGCCTGTGACGCCGCCCAGGTTCGGATTGTGGTAGATGCTGCCTTGATCCATCATCCGTTCACTGTGAGCACGGGCATCGTCGGTGAGGTCCCAATACGTCTCGAGTGGTGCAAGCCCGGCAGCCGAGCGGCTGGAGTTGATCTTGCTGACGAGCGTGCCCTCCGGGCCGGCGAGAGCCGGTATCGCCATGCCTGCGACCATGACCGCGATCGCCATGACCGCGATGAGATATCGGTATGACGTTCGCATCCCGGTGCGACCTCCCACGGAGAGCATCTGTTTTGCTTCTCTCCGTATCGGACATCCGAGACAGACTGTTTAGGGGAATGTGATGGAATGCGGACCCATGGTTCCAGTGCTACGTCTTAGAGTTCTCCAGCCCAGAGACTGCTCGTCGCTCTAGACGAGTGCTCTGGCTACCTCTACGAGCGTCCGCACACCGAATCCGGTGCCGCCCTTCGAGTTGTAGTGATCGGCCTTGTCGGCCCGTGCGGGGCCTGCGATGTCGAGGTGAACCCATGGCGTGTCGCCGACGAACTCAGCGAGGATCAGCCCCGCTGTGATGGCTCCGCCCCACCTGCCGGCGGTGTTCTTCATGTCTGCGATGTCTGATTCGATCAGCTGCTTGTATTCGGCCTCGAGCGGCAGACGCCACGTTTTCTCCCCTGCAGCGTGTGCCGCTCCGCCGACAAGTTCTGCTGCGCCATCATCAGAAGCGAACAGACCACCAATCAATGGACCGAGTGCGACCTGGCACGCACCTGTCAATGTTGCGATGTCGACAATGAGATCTGGTTCGTTCTCCGCCGCAAGCGCGAGGCCATCGGCGAGAACGAGCCTTCCCTCGGCATCTGTGTTGAGCACCTCGATGGTCTTGCCGTTGTAGGCGCGCATCACGTCGCCGGGCTTCTGTGCGGATCCGCCGGTGAGATTCTCCGTCAGCGGTGTGATCCCAATGACGTTGACGTTCAACCCGAGCTCCGAGATCGCCTTGACGGCACCCATGACTGCCGCGGCTCCGGCCATGTCGGTCTTCATTGTCTCCATGCCAGCGGCCGGTTTGATCGAGAGCCCCCCCGAGTCGAAGACGATTCCCTTGCCGACGAAAGCGACAGTCTTGTCGGCACCCTCGGGCGAGTAGCGCATCACCACCATCCGAGCGGGACGATCGGCGCCGAGGTTCACGGCGACAAGGCCGCCGAACCCAGCCTCGACGATCTCATCCTCGTCGTACACCTTGACGTCGACATCTGCCGACAGACCAGAGGCGACGTCTGCGAGTGCGGAGGGCGGGGTATCGGCAGCGGGACGATTGACGAGGTCCCGTGCGAGTATCACGCCGCCAGCGATGCTCGTGGCAGCCGCGATCTCGGTGTTCGATGGTTCGCCACCGACAAGAACGAGTTCCGCCAGCTTCGTTTTCGTCGGATCGGATTTGTACTCGTCAAACGAGTACGTCCCGAGGATCGTCCCGAGCGCTACGGCGCCGGCCGCGCCGTCGATGTCAACCGCGTGCATCGCCGTGGCCACAGATGCATGACCTTTCACTGCCCGTGCAGTCACCGCCGCCGCTCTCCTGAGCATCTCGGCATCGAGCTCGTCGCCAAGTCCGACCAGAAGCGTCTCAGGTGCGGGACCGTCCGGTGTCTGGAGAAAGAGGGTCTGGCCGTGTTTCCCTGTGAAGTCGTGGGCATCGAGAACCTGCGACATCGAATCGAGATCTGGCGCGTCGAGCTCATCTGCGCCGATGACTCGCCCGGAGTACACGGGTATCACGAAGAGCTCGCTGCCGGCCGCATCACCGGTTCTGATATCGATCACGTTGATTCTCCTATAGGTGGTTCGGGCGGAGTTCCGGCTATTCCAAGGATGAGCTGATCCGTCGGGCAACGGTGTCGGCATCGAACCCGAAGGCCCCTGCCAAACGACCAGCGGGTGCGGACGCTCCGAATCGGTCGATACCGATCGATGCTCCACCGTTGATGATGAACCGGCCCCAGATGTCGGTTGTGCCTGCCTCAAGAGTGAACACGGGAAGATCCATCCCGAGTACATCCTTCTGGTACTCGTTGGATTGGCTTGCGAAACACTCGACACACGGCATCGAGACCACCCGCAGGGAGACGCCCTGTCCGGCGAGCTCGTCCGCGGTCGCCTCGGCGAGGGTGACCTCTGAACCTGTTGCGATCACGACGACATCGTCGCCAGCCCTGCGGATGTACCCACCGGCCGACACGGCTTCATGGTCGGGTGGTGTCTCAGGAACAGGGAGCCCTTGGCGAGTGAGAATCAGCGCTGTGGGTCCATCGAGATGGTTGATCGCATGCTCCCACGCAACCGCCGTCTCGGTTGGGTCGGCAGGCCGCACGACATGCAGGTTCGGTATCACCCGCAACGCAGCAAGGTGCTCGATCGGCTGATGGGTCGGCCCGTCTTCGCCGAGGAAGATCGAGTCGTGGGTCCATACGTACACCGCCGGCACGCCCATGAGTGCTGCCAGGCGAACCGAGGGCCGCATGTAGTCGGAGAACACGAGGAACGTGCCCCCATACGGGCGAACGCCGCCGTGCTGGATCATGCCATTCATCACGGCGCCCATGGCGTGTTCCCTGATGCCGTAGCGGATGTTCCTGCCATGTCTGTCCGTCCGCGAGAAGTCGCCCGAGCCCGCGATGAGTGTGTTGTTCGAAGGCGCAAGATCGGCGGATCCTGAAACAACATCCAGCCGCTTCGCGGCAAGCTGTTGGATCACGCTCTCGCTGAGCGTGCGGGTGGCGATGCTCGATCCCGCCTCGACATCCGGAGCAGCAAGCTCAACAGGCCCAGGGTTCCACATCGCATCCCAATCAGCCGCTCGTTTCGGATCATCGGCGGCCAGCGCCCGATAGCGGCCGTCCCATTGACCCCGGGCATCGATCCCGCGCTGCATCGCCGAGGCGAAGAACTCATACACATCATCTGGCGCCGTGAACTCAGGGTACTCCCAGGCAATGGCCTCCTTGAAGCCCGCGATCTCACCTGCACCGAGAGGTGAGCCGTGGGAGGCAGACGTGTCCTGTTTGGTCGGTGAACCGAATCCGATGTGCGTCTTGCACGAGATCAGCGTCGGGCGATCGCCGTCGGCAAGCGCGCGGTCGGTTGCTGCAGTGATCGCTGCGCGATCGTGACCGTCGACGATCATGGTTTGCCAGCCGTAGGCGTCGAACCGCTCGCGTACGTTCTCGCTGAAGGAGAGATTTGTTGAGCCGTCGATCGTGATGGAGTTGTCGTCGTAGAAGACGATGAGACGACCAAGTCCGAGATGGCCTGCCAGAGAAGCGGCTTCTGAAGCAATACCCTCCATGAGGTCACCATCGCCACAGAAGACATAGGTGTGGTGGTTTGTCAGGACCTCGCCGTGGATCGCACGCAGGCGTTCCTCTGCCATGGCCATGCCCACGGCTGTTCCGAATCCTTGACCAAGCGGTCCGGTTGTCGTCTCGATCCCGAGTTCCGGGGCGTACTCGGGGTGTCCGGCGGTCTCAGATCCCCATTGGCGGAACTGTTCGATGTCCTCCATCGTGAGCGGGAATCCACAGAGATGCAGCAGACTGTAGAGAAGCATCGAGCCGTGGCCGTTGGAGAGTACGAAGCGGTCACGGTCGGGCCAGGTTGGATCGGTCGGGTCTACCGTGAGGTGCTTGGACCAGATAACGACGGCAATGTCCGCCATACCCATCGGCATGCCCGGGTGTCCTGAGTTTGCCTTCTGGATGGCGTCAACGGAAAGTACCCGAATCGTATCGGCGGCCTTCTGGTCGATCGGTGCGGTCATCGAACCTCCTCCGACGGCAGAGTACCGTCGCGTGAGTCGGTGTACTCATGCGCTTCAGACGACCAGCGTCACCGTTTCGAAGTCCTCGATGTGTACGAGTTCGGCGTCATCCTCGGAAAGCCCAGCCGCCGCGATCCGGTACATGAACTCGCGGCCATCGGCGCTCAGGAACCAGTCGTGAATGGGGATCACATGCTGTGGCCGAACCAAACGTGTGCGGTCAACCCCTGCAACGACCGAGCCCCACGGCGCAGCGAAGGGCATGGCGAGGATCGGCATCGTTTCGACGAAACTGTGGCTGTCACCGGGATGGCTCAGCACGCCCTCGACGTGGAACCCCGTGTTCTCCGGCCCCGGACCGACTGGGATTCGTTCATGCGGTGCAACAAATCGTGGAGTGCCCGAGGTTGTCGAATCGATATTGCGATCGCTCAGCATGTGGCACAAAGACGCCGTCGTCTCCACCTCGGCATCGTTCGATCGCTCCAGCGCGGCCTCGACAAGATCGACAGAGACGTGATCGGCGTGTTCGTGCGTGATGAGGATTCGGTCGACGCCCTCGACCATTGACACATCGAATCGTCCGTCGTTCCAGGTGAAGATCCCAGGATCGATGAGTATCCGCTTGCCGTCAGTCTCAATGAGAAGACAGGCGTGCACGAGCTTGGTGATGGTGACATCCATAGCAGAACAGTACCTCATCCTGTTCTGGTGTACCTGGGGACCCATAGCGTCCCCAGGTACACCAGAACAGCTACGGTGCGTGAGTATGACGGAGCGGTCGCACAGGATCATTCGAGGGATCGCTGCGATCCTCGTGTATGGAACGTACCGGACGGTTGAGCTACGTCGGCCGGAGGCCGATCTCTCGGACCGGCCCGTGATCATCGTCGCCAATCACTTCGCCGGTTTCGCCGATCCGGTCCTCATGATGTACGGGCTACAACGAAGGCCCCGGTTCCTCGCCAAAGCGACGTTGTGGAGCAACCCCGTCGTCGGCAAGCTGCTCGACCTACTCGGCGTCCTCCCCATCAGCCGAGCCGTCGACGGTTCGACCGAGAGCAACGTCGGCACGTTTGCTGCATGCCACGAGGCCCTTCGCAACCGAGAGGTCATCGCCGTGTTCCCTGAGGGGACAACTCACGACGAGTCGTCGATCGCCGACATCCGTACCGGTACTGCTCGGATCGCCCTCGGGGCCCGCGCATCCGGAGCGGACGGCATCGTGATCGTGCCTGTCGGTATTCACTATGAGGACAAGGCCGGCTGGCGGAGCCGTATCTACGCACAGGTGGGAGATCCCATCGATCTCGACGCGGATCTCGATCTCTACGTCGAGCAGGCAACTCCTGAGGATGACTCGAATCGCGACGCCGTCCAACGGCTCACGAGCGAGATCGAGGCACGGCTGCGCAGAGTTTCTCCCGACTACTCCACCGAGGCCGAATGGGATGCGCTCGGAGCCGCGGCCGAAGTGGCGCTGCGCGCAGATCTGTACGACCCGAGCACACCGGTCTCGTTCGGCGACAGGGAGGAACTGGCGGATCGCCTGCGTTCAGCATCCCTAAAGGCGCGTGATGCGGTACAGGACGCAGTCGCCGACTACCGCGTAGCCCTCAACCATCACAGGGTTCGTGATACATCCGTGGCGGCCTATTCGCGAGTCGGAGGAGCACTCCCCGACCACACGGCTCGCAGCCTTCTCGGAGCCCTCGCCCTTGCGCCGACCGCCCTTGCCGGCCTCGTGGCCAACGCGATACCGATCGCGATCATGACGGCGGTCCGCAAGAACCTGAACGTCGAGCCGGTGACGATGGCGACAGTGCGGTCGCTGGGGGCCCCGGTTCTCTATGGGGGCACATGGACGGTATGGGCCTCCGTTCTCCGCCGTCGCAATGTCCGTTACGGAGGCACCATTGCCTGGCTGTCCGGAATCGTCGGTGGATGGGCGCTGGTGCTGGCCTTCGAGAGAATGGCGATCGTTCGGGATGGACTCATGGGCTGGCACCGAATGGGCGAGCTCGGTCCGACTGAAGAGGTGACATCCGCGAGACGAGCGGTCCTCGACGCAGTCGACGCGGCAATCGCCTAACCAACCACGCGGTACGCACGATCCGAGCGATTGAGTCGCTCAACACCATCGGCAGTGACCACGACGATGTCCTCGATGCGCATCCCCCACTCCCCCGGGTTGTAGATCCCCGGCTCGATGGAGAACGCCATGCCCTCCTCGATGATCTGGTCATTGCCCTCGACGAGGTAGGGGTGTTCGTGGGTGTCCATGCCGATTCCGTGGCCGATGCGGTGGATGAAAAGGCCTTCGTACCCGGCTTCCGTGATGATGTCCCTCGCCACTGCGTCGATCGACTCTGCAGTGACGCCGGGCCGCACGAAGTCGACGGCAGCGACCTGGGCACGATGGAGCACCTCGTAGGCATCATCGAACCCGTAGGGAGCTTCTCCAACGACAAACGTCCGGGTGGTGTCCGACGCGTATCCGTTCTGATGACCACCAAAGTCGACAACGACGGCATCGCCGTGCTCGATGATCCGGTCTCCGGGCTCATGATGGGGTGAGGCTCCGTTCGGTCCTGAGGCAACGATCCAGAAGTCCATCGACTCGTGACCATCGGCTCTGGTCCGTTCCGTCACCTCGCGAGCAACATCTCGCTCGGTGCGTCCTGAGAACCGCACGTTCGCGAGCTGGTCGACGACGCTGTCGACCGTCGCCGCAGCGGATCGGAGTTTTGCGATCTCATCCACAGACTTGCGGATTCGCAAGAGCGACATCAACTCGGCCGCTTTGTCGAAGCTGCGAGACGGGCGAACGCCGTGGAGGTCGATCAGGAAGCGGGACCAGGTCTCATCTCCGATCAGCACGCTGTCTGCATCCCCGAGATGGTCGTCGACGATGGCGATCGGATCCTCGGTCTCGCCCCAACCCTGGACAGCCCAGCCCATGCCCTCGGTCTCGACCCTCGGTGCTTCGAGACGTGGGACCACGATCGTTCCTTCACCTTCGACCGGGAGGACCAACATGGTGAGCCGCTCGAGAGGCATCGCCTTGTAGCCCGTCAGGTATGGCAGGTCGGAGCCAACTGAAAGACAGAGCGCATCGACACCCTGTTCCTGCATGTGCTGTTGAACCCGGCGAATCCGCGCGGCGTATTCGGTCATCCGGTGGCCTCGAGCGCTTCACGAGCGTGGTAGGAGCTACGCACAAGCGGGCCAGACTCGACGTGGCCGATACCAAAGGCCTCGCCTGCTGCCTTGTAGCCATCGAAGATGTCGGGATGCACGTACCGGTCGATCGTGCGGTGCCTTGCGGTCGGCCTCAGGTACTGGCCGATCGTCACGATGTCGACACCGACGGAGTTGAGATCTGCAAGCGCACCGATGATCTCGGCATCCGTCTCCCCCATGCCGACGATCAGGCCCGACTTGACGGTCCCGGATGGATTCGCCGCCTTGGCCCTGGCAAGCAGGGTGAGCGACCGCGCATAGTTCGCTGCGGTGCGGATCTCGCGCTGGAGCCTGAGCACGGTCTCCGTGTTGTGGTTCAGAACGGCGGGTTTTGCACCCATCACGATGTCAAGGGGACCTGGCTCTCCTTTGAAGTCGGGGATGAGCACCTCGACGCTGCAGTCGGGAAGCCGAGCATGGATCTCGTTGATGGTGCGCGCAAAGACCGCAGCGCCGCCGTCATCGAGATCGTCACGGTTCACGGAGGTGAGCACGGCGTGACTGAGCCCCATGCCTGCAACCGCCTCGGCCGCGCGCACAGGCTCCTCCTCATCCACTGCGCTCGGCTTGCCCGTGTTGACATCACAGAACGAGCACGCCCTGGTGCATGTGTCGCCGAGCAACATCAAGGTGGAGGTTCCCGACGTCCAGCACTCGTAGATGTTCGGGCATCCGGCCTCCTCACACACGGTGTTGAGG
>Ga0255048_10002105_pt1 | contig 13002 bp, 15 predicted proteins | sample JV7_2_2_MG_FD_183619 | JGI IMG/M metagenome (GOLD analysis project Ga0255048, IMG submission 183619) | Seawater microbial communities from Jervis Inlet, British Columbia, Canada - JV7_2_2 | ecosystem: Environmental > Aquatic > Marine > Inlet | place: Canada: British Columbia | collected 2016-10-06
GCATGTCCGAATTGACCATCGAGCTCTTCGATGTAGTCGAAGGTGGTGCCATCTATGAGGACTTCAGCAACGGATTCCCCTACATCGTCTCGAGCATGAAGAGTCTGCTGGAAACGGGTGAAGCACTCCCAGCCCCTTATTGAGCTAATTGAGACCGAAACCCGCCAAGGGCGACGGTTTCGGTCTCAATTACGGCGTGGTCAGGCGTCTTCTCGTTGCCGGGCCCGGTGAGCGGCGACGTTCTCCCGGGTTGTGCAGGTGTCCGAGCAGTGACGTCGCGATCGATTCCGCGAGATATCGACATAGACGTCGTCACATGTAGATGAGTGGCACTTTCCAAACCGCTCATACCCACCCTCGATCAAGGCCACGCTGAGTCCCATGGCGGTCACTGCTCCCAACCTGCGAGCCGCGTTCTCATCCTTCGTCTCGAAGTGGAGATGCGGCGCATCGGCGTGAACACTCAGCCGGGGAACCGCAGCTGAGTCGGACAGGATCGAGTTGAGCACGTCGGCCGCCTCGACCTCGTCTCCGGCGTCAAACACAGAGCGCAGCCGTGAGCGCAGTGCCCTGACCTCGTGAAGATCGCTTTCTGAGGCCTCCCATTCGGGTTTGCTCCACCCACCGTTGTGACTGCGAATGAACTCCGAAACGTCGGCCGGGACTGCCAGATGTTCTTCACCGCTGACCACCTCGAGAGTGTTGACGAGGTCAACCGCCATCTGCACCGGTTCGTCGCTGTAATGAGAGAAATCCATTTGACCCCTTACCTTAGTTCAGGTATGCTGTAACAGTCATATTCAGTTTAGACACCTACAGAGGAGAATGCGATGACGAAGGCAAACGAAACCGCCACATCATCATTCTGGACACTGTTCAACAACCTGAGAACGACACGTTCTTCCCACGAATCGCTGGACGCTGACAGTTCGCTCCTCGCCGGCAAGACCGACCAACTGGAACAACTTCACAATCTGCGGGCCGAGTTGGCGGTGGCCAAGCAGGGTGTGGCTCTGTGACCCGACCATCTCTCGAGAAAGGCAGCGGCCTGCTCGTCGTCCTTGCGCTGGCCGCTGTCTATTTCATCTGGGGCTCGACGTATCTGGCGCTCCGGTTCGGCCTCGAGGGTTTTCCTCCTTTCCTCCTGGGTGGAATCCGGTTCATCATCGCCGGAGGGTTGATGTACACCGTGTTGCGACTGCGGGGCACCCCTCCCCCGACTCGCCGCCAATGGTGGAACGCAGGTCGCATGGGGGTGTTGCTCCTTGTCGGCGGAGTCGGCTCTATGACCGTCGCCGAAAGTGTCGGAGTCGGATCGGGTGTAGCAGCCAGTGCGGCTGCGGCCATCCCCGTATGGGCTGCTTTGGTCGCCGGGTCGTTCGGTCAATGGCCGGCTCGCCGCGAGTGGATCGGTCTCGTCATCGGACTGGTTGGGGTAATCGTGCTTCTTCAGGAAGGCGACTTCCAGGCCAACAAGCTCGGGGTGGTACTGGTGATAGTCGGACCGGTGCTCTGGGCGTTTGGCTCCGTATGGGGCAGCAGACAGGACATGCCTGATGGTTTCATGGCTCCGGCGTCCCAGTTGTTAGTAGCAGGTGCGGTCATGTTGATCGGGGCGGCGATCAGGGGTGAGCGAATAACCGAAACTCCCAATGCCACTTCATGGCTCGCACTGGCCTATCTGATCCTGATCGGATCCATGGTCGCCTACACCGCCTACTTCTATTTGCTGAAGACGGTGCGTCCCGCTCTCGCCACGAGCTACGCCTACGTGAATCCTCTAGTGGCGGTCGTCCTCGGCCTCACTCTTGGAGCGGAGATCATCACGGGCCCGGTCCTCATTGCGCTTCCGCTGATTCTGGCCGGCGTTGGATTGGTGGCCACGGCCCGCCGCAATTCAGCTGCCAGCAGACCACGACCTTTGAGGAGCGCTCGCGCTCCACTGGAAGAAGCCGCCTGACAGCGACCACAATGGCGGGGTGTCTCGAAGAGCCCTTATCGCATCAGTTGTCATTGCCATCGTCCTCGGTGCATGCAGCCCTGACGTGACTGCAACACCGGAAGTCACGCTCGAGGAGCCTGTAGCCGAGTGCTTTCCCGGATCACCCAACCTCGCGGTCGGCAAAGAGGCCACCGCATCGATGTCCGCAGAAGAGAAGCCCCCGTCGCTGGCAGTCGACGGCGATATCACCACGTCATGGCGCTCGGCTGCCCTCCCCGAGCAGTGGATCGAGATAGATCTTGGTGCACCGGTCCGGGTGAGGTGCGTCCGACTCCGTATCGAACAGGTTGGAATTGGCGCCACAACTCATCGGGTCAACGGAGGCGCTCATGTGGACCCGGGTCGGGAACTGGCCTCTCTCGAGGGTGTGACCACCAATGGCTGGTGGTTGGAGATCGAAGGCGATTGGGAATTCCAGTTTCTCCGTGTGACGACACTCGAAGGTGAGTCGTCAGTGGGATGGAAAGAGATCCAGGTCCGCTGACTACCTCGCGCGAATCGACGTCAGCCAACCCCAACGGCGGTTGGCGTCGACATGATTGCCACGCCTGAAGAGATTCTCCAGAAGAAACAGAGACAGTGTTCCAAGCATCAGCCCCGAAACAGTCAGCGAGATGAACCACTCCCAAGCCGGGCTCATGCTCTGATCTTCGGGCAGGGCGACAACCACCTCAGCCACGTCGGCCACAGGCACTTCTCCCACCGGCCCGGTCAGCGCAGGAGCGGGATCTTCGAACATGGCCGGGGCGACATCCTGAGCCTCGCCGGTAGCGGCAGCCACCAGAGGCTCAGACGTGAACACGAGCCGGCTCCTGTAGCTGAGCCGGTCGTATGCAAAAAGAAGATCGTCTTCGGACTTGCTGGAAACCACGATCTTGATCCCAAGAGCCCGATCTTCCGGAATCTCATATTCGACCTCCGGGAAGGTGATCATTGTCTCGACCCAGGTGTCGGTTGGACGCAATTGAAATGCGTGTTCGGTCGCGACGAGGGTCGTGCAGTCGTATCCCCACGACGGGCAATCAAGAAGATAGGCGGTGAAGACTCCGATCTTGGTGGGATCGAAGTCGTTGAGGCTCGCCCACAAGACCAAGGTGGGAATCCCGGAGACGGTAAGGGCGCCGGTTTCGGTCTGCCAGTGCTGAAACTTCGCTTCATCCGTTTCGGCGGGGCCGTTCGGGGTCCTCTCCAGGAGAAGCCCCGGGGTGATATCGCGACCCGGATCGAAGTTGGCCAGTTCTCCGGCCTTCGGAGGCCGTTCCTCGAGAGACGCAAACGGAATACCGTCGTTCTTCAGGTAGAAGGTGTCGGCATCGACCGCATGGGCAGTTGCGGCAAAGGCTGAACCGGTAGTGACAAAGATTGCCACCAGGGCCATCGCCCGAACTCTCATTGTCAGCCGACCTGCGCTTCGAGCTCCACCTTGACCGGCTCGTCTTCATGAGACTCGATACCGATAGGCAGACGAACGGAGAAGTGAGACCAGTTGGAGTCGCGGCGGTAGGTCATCTCCCCTCCCATGAGGTGGGCGAGCTCTCGTGCGATGGACAAGCCTGTGCCGGCTCCCGGTGATCCGAGGGCGGATCCTCCGAGGTCGACGAATCGCTCGAAGAGATGATCGCCCAGTTCCTTCGCCACCCCGGGCCCATCGTCCGAGACCGAAACTTCGACCTCTGTTTCGGTGGCAGCGGCCCATACTGCGACACGCTCACCGCCATGACGGACGGCATTGGAAATCAGCGAGTGGAGGATCTGTCGAAGAGCGTACGGATCGGCCTTGACGACAAGGTCAGGGACAGCGACCTTGAGATGCTCGCGAGCGGCCCGGTAGTCGACCGCCACTGCAAGCGACTCCGCGAGCAGACTGCAGGGCTCTGGATGCAGTTTCAGCTCGTGGGAAACGCTCTCGAGAAACTCATTGGTCGCCCGGTAGGAGGCACGCTCCGTCTCGAGCCTGACCTGGACCTCGTCCTCGCGTAGACCGATCCGCTCCCGGGCAGCCTTCCAGAACACCACCATCACCGCGGCCGGGACGAGAAGGGTAAGGACCAGTTGAAGTGTCCTGCCGACACCAAAGAGCCGCATCACAACGAGGCCGAACAGAACAAGCCCTAGGGCGGAGAAAGCGGCGACCACAATCTGACGTTTGACGACAGGGAATCGCAGCAGCCTCCATTGGAACGTTTCCACGAAGTAGTTATCGGGCAGAAAACCGGCCGTCTATAGGCCTAAGGCAAGGGATGGAGTATCGGGTCTCCTCCGAACGCTATCACCCGGAAAACCACCAGGAGCCCGGCTCGGAAGTGGTCATGGCAGTGGCATCGTCGTCTCGCTTCTTCGGAATAGCGAAGATCAGCAGCGAACCGAGCGCTCCAAGTGCCACAGCAGCCAGCAATTGGGCCTCAAATGTCTGAGCCACCGTTGCAAAGGCCACCATCAGCCCCTGTTGTGGGCTGAGAGTCGCCGCAACCGGCATCTCCAAGGCAAGCGCTTCCGAACCCGATGAACTTACGGTCACTTGCGGATGGTCCGGATAAGCAGTGATGAGGTCAGCGCCGGGAGTGCTGGAAGCTGCTGTGACCGGGTCGCCGGATCCATCTGAATCGGGCGTGGGATCCGTCGATGTCGGCGGAGTTCCATCGACCGCGGCGGAGCCGATTGTGGTCGAGGTCGAGGTCGAGGTCGAGGTCGAGGTCGAGGTCGAGGTCGAGGTCGAGGTCGAGGTAGGAGTCGAGGTAGGAGTCGAAGTCGACGTCGTAGATTGTACGGCGCCGCTGACGGTTGTCGACGTTGCTGGGGACGTGGTGGTGCTGGTGCCAACCGTGGTTGTCGTTGTTGATGTTGTCGCCTCTGGAACCGGTTGAGCCAGTACATATGCTCGGAAGGCCAAGGTCCCATACGCGAACCACATATCGTCGTCTGAACCGCTTAGGACCACAACTTTTATCGCCAACATGCGGCCCGGGGCGAACTCGTGCTCGGTGGAGAAAGGGACGCTCATCCGACTCCAACCTTTCGTCCCAATCAACGACGTGGTCCGGCTCTCCAACAAGGTGCAGCTTGTTGGAGAGCCGCTTGTTTCGCAATCCAACAGATACACGCCAATCAGGCCGGTCTTTGTATTGTCGAAATCCTTCATCGCCCCCCAGATGACGAGCTTGGAAAATGAGAGGTTTGCCGAGCCAGCAGTGACCTCCCATTGCTGATACTTGTTCGGGTCGGTTTCACCGACTCCCCCAGACGACTTGGCGAGTAGAAGACCTGGCTGGGAGTCCCTGCCGGGGTCATAGTTCGGAAGCGTGACATTTGGCAGCAAAGCAGTCGACATCGACCCAGTCGGAACAGAATCACCAACCAGGTAGAAAGTCCGGTCCGACGTCGCACCCCACGCCGCCATACCGCCAACAGAGACGAGCAGCACTCCGAGCGCAGCCCCGGTCAGGACCCTCTCCAGAGTTGCCCTCATCATCCTGCAGTCTCGACCCGCGCTGCGGCCTGTTTCGGCAGCACGATCTTCGGCAACAGCGGGAGCGAGAGTGAGAACGTGGCCCATCCCTCGAGATGCTCGTAGCGAATGCGACCCCCCATGCGCATCGCCAGTTCCTGAGAGATGGCCAGTCCCAGCCCCACGCTACCGGCGACAAGAGCTTCACGTCCCCGATTCGAGAATCTCTGGAACAGCTTCTCCCGAGCCTCTGCGGAGACTCCTTCACCGTCGTCGGCCACAATCAAGACGGCCTTCCCGGCTCGCTCACTGCAGGAGATGACCGTCCTGTCACCACCGTGGCGTCGGGCATTGGAGACGAGGTTGTGGATTATCTGTCTTACGTGCAACGGATCTGCATACACCTGGACCGGCGACGTCCTGAGATCCAGGTTCTCCTCGGCTCGAAGGTAGGGAGCAGTCACGATGTCGATCTGCTCTGCCAGGTCGACGGTCTGAGGGCGAGTCGTCAAAGCGTCGGCGTCCATCCGGGCTGCAGCAAGCAGGTCATCAACCATTCGTGAAAGATCGGCTGCTCCCGCATTGATATGCCCAACGAGCTCGGTGGCATTCGCGTCAAGATCACCTTCGTCCAGCAGCACCTCTGAGAACCCGTAAATCGTCGTCAATGGCGTTCGGAGCTCGTGTGACAGACCGGCGATAAACTCGTTCTTGTCCTTGCTCAACCGACGTTCGGCATCCAGGCGGGATCGCATGACAGACTCACTCTTCTTCACCCTGCGCCGTAGGACTATCCAGAACGCGAGCATCACGAGGGCCGGTAGAGCGAACGTGATGGCTAGCTGAGTGAATCGGGAAACCCGTCCAGCCGAAGCCTCGGACTCGGCGATCACCCCTGCAAGTTCTGTCTGCAGATCTGCCAGTTGAACTTCGACTGTCTCGAAGGAGGGCTCGAGAAGCGCGAGCCGCTCGTACTCAGCTCGTGATGGTTCGTTGGCCTGCGCCAGGAATATCACGCCTTCGGCATCAGTGAGGAAGCCCTCGATAGCGACCCGGATAGGTCCGACCGGCGTTTCGGTGCTCTCAAGCATCGACTCGACCGCATCCAGATTCAGCTCTGCTTCGGCGATCGCCAGCCTCATGGCACCCGAACCCCTTCCACCCATTTCTGAGTCGAAGGAGAAGAAGACTGCCTGAGCTACCGATGCCCGTGCGATGCCGACGGTACCCAGGGTGGCATTGGTCCAATGAAGTGACCGAGCCTGTCCGGCGACCTGGGCCGCATTGAACGAACTCGAAAACATCATCCCGACACCCAAAAGCCCCGCCGCAGCGATGAGAGCGATCATGAGGGCGGTTGCCCGGCCCCGCCAAGGATTCCGACGGCGAGATTGACGTGGTTCCACATGGAGTATTCGGCAAACGGCGCCGATCCTGAACCGGACCCGAGCCAGCATCGTGGCCACGGCGAATCAGGGCAGAGGAATTACCAAGCTCCCGTTGACCAAATGCCCCAGGACTAGTCCGATGACGTTGTCCAGCAAGTAGTCACCGGGCGCCGACCCCACCCACCTCCAGAACGTTGGTCTATCGGACTCTTATTCGAACCCTGTTACCCATCCCAAGGTGGCTCTTTCGAACCGACTTCACGTCAAGGCGGGCCTCATTGATCTCGTCAATGGGCTCCCGGTTATTGCGGCACCCGGACCGTTCGTAGTGAGGCTCGATCTTGCGATCCTGACGAGCAGCGATCCATGACACCGATGAGCGGCCGTGCTCCACCATCAAGATCTGCCCACCAGACTTGGTCACACGCTCCATCTCGAGAAACGCGCTCTTGTGGTCGGCGAACGTACAAGACGAGTAGGCCGTCACGACAAAGTCGAAGGTGTTGTCATGAAAAGGAAGAGCCGCGGCGTCGCCGACCTCGATGAGGATGTCGAGACCCATGCGCTGCGCCCTCTTGTTGGCCTGCTCAACCATTGCAGGTGACAGATCAACGGCCGTGAGCGACTCCGCCCTTGGAAGGTACGGAAAGTTCTCCCCGGTACCGCAACCGACATCGAGGACGTGACCTGTGACGTTGCGGAACTGCTTGGCCCGGAGCCTGTTCATGCCCAAGATGGCATCGGCGATGGCCGTCCACTTCCACCAGGAGGCCATCCCGTCATAGATCTCTCGGATCTCCTCTGTCGTTTTGGGTTCCATCCCGTGCTCAATAGTGGCACTGCTCACGGGCGCTTGGAAACCGTCTATCTATTGGGCAACAGAGTGCGATTCGATGCGTCGTCTTCGAGGACGCCTGGCAATTGGAAGGCAACCACACCGCCAGGGCCTGGGGCAGCCCAGATCTCTCCTCCCATGGCGGAAACGAAACCGTCGGCGATAGCAAGCCCTAATCCCGCGCCCCCGGTCTCTCTGCTCCGAGCGGGATCGTCTCTCGTGAATCTGTCGAAGGCACGGTCGACGAAATCGGACTCAAAACCGGGTCCGTCGTCTCGGACCGTCACAGTCGTCAAGGCGCCATTGGCCACTGTTACTACTACCTCTCCCCCGAGAGGGCTGTGTCTGATCGCATTATCAAGCAGATTTCGAAGCACCCGGGCCACCGAATCGGGCCGGGCTGAGGCGAACACGCGCGGACCGGCCTCGAGCCGGAGCGAGACCCGCTTCCTCGTCGCAATTGGGCCGAGAACCTCCACCGCTTCATCCGCCAACTCGGTCAGATCGACAGGTCCGCTTTCGAAGTCGAGGGCGCCCGACTCGATCTGGGCAAGAAGAAACAGGTCATCCACCAGACGGGATAAGGCGGTGATATCACCCTTCATCGCCTCGAGAAACCGACTCGGGTCGCTCGCAACCCCATCTTGGAGCGCCTCCACGGCGGCATTGAGCGACGCCAACGGCGTCCTGAGATCGTGGCCCACCGCTGCAAAGAAGGAGCGCCGCGCTTTTTCATCGTGAAGCCTGTTCTTTTCAGCAGACTCCAACGTCGCAGCCATCTCGTCGATGGCCAGGGCAAGTTGGCCAACCTCGTCGTTGCGGATCAGACCCGAGCGCGGCGACAAGTCGCCTGCTGCGATGCGGGAAGTGGTCGCGGCAATCTTCCTGAGGTCGGCAGTCAGAGACGAGTTGACTGCGATCGCGAACACGAGTGCAGCGACGACCCCGAACCCCACCACCACGAGTGTCAGGCCGGCATCGTGCTGGGAAAGGAACATGCGAAGAGCAGCGACCACTATGCCTGCGGTCACCAAGCCGAAGGAGACAACGGCAAGAAGCATCAGGGTCACCCTCAGGGATTTGAAGGATCTGGCGAGTCGCGGCAGCGCTAGTGCCATTCCGGCCGACGTGATCACCATCAGCGAGAAGATCACCCCGACCTCGAGACGCGCCGCAGCCGAGGGCCGCATGAACACCTCGAAGAGTGCGAGCCCGGTCAACAAGAGCAATATCGCCTAGAGGAGCAGCCTCATGGCTCGAACCGGTAGCCAACACCCCAAACGGTGGTGAGCCACTTCGGCTTGTCTGGTTTCGCCTCGATCTTCTGACGGATCCTTCTGACATGGACCGTCACCGTCGACGGATCTTGCCAGCCAGGGTCGGAGTCCCAGACCTGTCCGAGGAGTTGGACCCGCGAGAAGACCTGACGTGGCGAGCCTGCCAGAAAAGCAAGAAGGTCGAACTCCTTGGGTGTGAATGAGATCGGCGAACCGTCCAAGCTCACATCCCGCGTCGTCGGGTCGATGACGAGACCATCGAATTCGAGCTTGTCTTCCGGATCTCGGGCAAGGTGTTGTGACCGCTTCAGAACAGTGCGCACCCTTGCAGCAAGTTCTCGTGGAGAGAAGGGCTTGACGACGTAGTCATCTGCGCCGAGTTCTAGACCGAGAACGCGGTCGGACTCATCACCTCGAGCAGTCAGCAGGATGACCGGGACATCAGAGTGTCTTCTCATCTGCGAAAGAACCGAGAAACCGTCTACCTCGGGGAGCATCACATCGAGAACCACCAGGTGCGGGGACCCGGACTCGATAAACTCGAGGGCCGTTCGTCCGTCGGCAGCACACATCACCTCGAATCCGTCTCGCTCGAGGTAAGCGGAAACAACCTCACGAACCATGGGCTCGTCGTCGACCACCAGAACGGGCCGGCCTCGATAGTCGGCAAGTGACATGTTCCGACGATACGGGCGATCCACACCCTTCGACGGAGAGTTCACAAATCGTTCACGAGTCGTTCCTGCCATGGCAAGAGATTGCCCGGAGAGTGGTTAACCGGTCATCAAAGGAGGCCAATATGACGATGAGCCGAAGGCTCACCAATACAGCTGTGCTCGTGGCACTGCTTGCAATGATGTTCACTCTGGTAGGGGTGTCCCCTGCCGAGGGAGGTTCCGAGAGGACCTATCGGGTAACTGTCACCAACCTGACGAGTGGGCAACCCATGACCCCGTTTGTGGTCGCGGCGCATTCCGGCTCGACTGACGTATTCAACTCGGGCTCCGCTGCCTCGGCCGGACTCCAGTCGATTGCGGAGAATGGCGGCGTCCCGGATCTCGTCGCCGAGTTGTCAGCGAACCCACAGGTCGGTGACATTGCAGTCGCAGGATCGGCGCCCATCGCCCCAGGGGCGACGGTGTATGCCGAGATCGGGACGACACCGGGAGCCCGCAAGCTCTCACTGGCAGGAATGCTCATTTGCACCAACGACGGATTCGCAGGCATCGACTCCTTGCAGTTGAACGCCAATGGACAGACAAGGGTCGTCTATGGATTCGCCTACGACGCAGGGACGGAAATCAACACTGAGGACTACCAGGACCTGGTCCCGCCCTGTGACGGGCTCGGTCAGACCGGTATGTCCAACCCGGCCCTCGCCGAGAACGGTGTCGTCCTTTCCCACCCGGGCATCCAGGGTGGAGCAAGCCTCAGCCCCGCAGTCCACGGATGGACCAGAGCAGTCATCAAAGTGAAAATCGAAGAGGTTGGCGGATCCGGGCAGAGCGGCCAGTCGGGTCAGGACCAACAGGGATCATCTGAAAACTGAAATCAGGGCTGGAAACAGCCGACATATGCCATAGAATGTGCCTAGGACGCAGCAGCTTCCTAGGCACTCCTCATGGGGTTTCCGCAGCTAACGCATCGAGGCTGGGACAACCGAATGAAGGAGAATCACATGCCCAAAAAGAAGGGTCTTGTCGTCGGCAAGCATTTCCGCCCGCCCACGGGAACAGCCCCAAACAACTGGTGCTACTTGATCATTGACCTCTCCGATGATCAGCTGATACCGATCCGACTCCATCCGAGCAGAGTCGATGTCGCGGAGGTCGGAGACCGGGTCAAGTTCAACAAGCCAAGGATGCGGGACAGCCGGGTCCGGACGCTGAGCCGTATCGCAGGGTAGGTCGGAAAGGGGTCGAACGACCCAGAACCCCGTCTAACCGTCTTCGTAGAATGTTGGTTGGACGCAGCAGCTTTGGGGACTCTTCAGGGGAGTCTCGCCAGCTTGCACCAACGCTGCGAACCGAATAGGAGGACCTGGATGTCGATTCACAACGGCGTCGTAGTGGGCAAGGACTTCCGCCCGCCCGAGGGTGATCCACCCTCGGACTGGTGTTACTTGATCATCGATATAGCGGACGAAGAGAGAGTGGCCATCCGACTGCACCCCAGCAGGGTCGCAGCCGCGGACGTTGGCGACCGGGTTGTATTCACCCGGCCGCGAAGGCAGAAGAAGCGGGTCCGGAACGTGGTCAGACTCTGACCTAGCAAAGGTCAACAAAGCAAACTGCTGGCTTCTGGTTTGGCGTGCCGAGATTCAGTTACTCTCGGCCTGGCTACAACCAAGGATCTGACAGATGACCAACGCCATTACTCACATTCCTCAGCCTGTGAACGAACCGGCCCGGTCCTACGGGCCCGGCTCACCCGAGAAGGCTTCACTCAAGGCCCGACTCGAAGCCATGCTCGACGAAAAGGTCGACATACCCATCATCATTGGTGGCAGGGAGGTGAGGACTGCCAACACGATCGAGGTCGTCAGTCCCCACGACCACCAGCATGTTCTCGGCCAAGCTCACATGGCCGGTGCTGACGAGGTTGACGCGGCTATCGCAGCGTCCCAGGAAGCATGGAAAGAGTGGTCCGAGGTCGACTGGCAGGACCGTGCGGCAGTGATCCTCAAGGCGGCCGACCTGCTGGCAGGACCATGGCGGGACACCATCAATGCAGCCACGATGTTGAACCAATCCAAGACTGTCTACCAGGCCGAGATCGACGCAGCTGCTGAGCTGATCGACTTCTGGCGGTTCAACGCCCATTACGTGGAGAAGATCTACAGCGAGCAACCGATCTCCTCACCCGGCGTGTGGAACCAGATCGAGTATCGGCCTTTGGAGGGATTTGTCTTTGCAGTGACACCTTTCAACTTCACCGCGATCGGCGGCAACCTCCCGACCGCACCGGCCCTCATGGGGTGTGTCGCCCTCTGGAAACCGGCGTCGACCGCACTGCTCCCGGCCTATTACCTGATGAAGCTGTACGAAGAGGCGGGGCTGCCCCCTGGTGTGATCAATTTCCTACCTGGTCGTGGCGCCAATGTGGGCGACCCCGCGCTCGCCAGCCCGCTTCTGGCCGGAGTTCATTTCACGGGATCGACAGCGGTCTTCCAGAGCATGTGGAGGACGATTGGCGACAACATCGCCAACTACAAGTCCTACCCACGGATCGTCGGCGAGACCGGGGGGAAGGACTTCATATTCGCCCATCCATCGGCAGACGTCGACGCCCTCGTGGTCGCTCTTGTCCGCGGCGCATTCGAGTACCAGGGGCAGAAGTGCTCGGCGGCGTCCCGGGCCTTCATCCCACGTTCGCTTTGGGACGATGTGCGGGCCGGCATGGAGTCGACGCTCGCTGGGGTAAAGATGGGCTCGCCTCTCGACTTCACCAACTTCATGGCCGCTGTGATTGACGAGGCATCGTTCGACAACATCACCGGATACATCGAACAGGCGCGCAGCTCAGACGATATGGAAGTAATCATCGGTGGCGGGAGTTCGAATTCTGTTGGATATTTCGTAGAGCCCACCGTTGTTCTTTCCGACACGGCTACCTCTCCCTTGATGTGCGACGAGATCTTCGGGCCGGTGCTCACGATTCACGTGTACGAGGACGATTCCTTCGAGGAGACCCTCGAGTTGGCCGACACCGCAACGCCGTACGCGCTCACCGGGGCGGTCTTCGCCCAGGATCGCACCGCGCTGGTTCACATGGGCAGCGCCCTCCGCCACGCCGCCGGGAACTTCTACATCAACGACAAGCCAACCGGTGCCGTCGTCGGCCAGCAACCCTTTGGCGGCGCCCGGGCTTCGGGAACAAATGACAAGGCCGGTTCGATGGCCAACCTCCTGCGATGGACATCACAGCGGACTATCAAGGAGACCTTCGTTCCGCCAACCGACCACACCTACCCCCACATGGACGAGGAGTAGACCGCTCTTCCTAGTTGTGTGCAGTGGTGCGCGCTGAGCGCGCACCACTGCACACAAACGAGC
>Ga0255048_10002108_pt1 | contig 12993 bp, 19 predicted proteins | sample JV7_2_2_MG_FD_183619 | JGI IMG/M metagenome (GOLD analysis project Ga0255048, IMG submission 183619) | Seawater microbial communities from Jervis Inlet, British Columbia, Canada - JV7_2_2 | ecosystem: Environmental > Aquatic > Marine > Inlet | place: Canada: British Columbia | collected 2016-10-06
CCATTGCTTCGGCGTAGCAATGATCACACCCCGGAGAGATTGGATCGCATCCTGTCACCGGGTTCCAAGTGATGTCTGTCCATTGTATCCCGGTTTTATTCATTCCGGAGATCCTTTGACTGCGGCTTTAAAATCTTCTTCTGGACAAAACCAATCATCTTTGATTATATGGCCAATTGCTACAATATGATCGTGTTTTGGGCCGGTTTTGACGCGGATCGTTTTGCCTTTCATTTTATCCCAATCTGTAACCCCCGCAACATCCATGCACCGGGTGATAAAATGGCCCGCCAACCCCTCAATTTTGTAGTGCGTGAATGATCGAGGCAATTGGAGGGCGTACCCCCCGAACCCTTGACCGGATCCGCCATAATCAAGGAAAACCCAAACCGTCAACCCACGGCCGTCCTCCATATTTAAGCTCACTGATTCAATAATGGCGTTTTTGATATTATCCGACATTTTCCCGATCCTCCCAATCCTTGATTTTCCACGCGATCAACTCAACCACTTGGGGGACCACCGCATTCCCTAAACCCCGCAACCGGGCGATCCTTTTCTTTTGGCCAACCGCCAACCGTGGGATATTGGGCTCCGTTCTAATGTCATATTGGACCAATTCGGCCAACACCCGATCTAGATCTGTCCATCCAACGGGATAGCCCATGAGCCATTCAACCCAATCGGCGGATAATTGGCCCTTGATCTCCCCTTCGCAAACCGCATTGATTAGGGATTTTGTCCGGTGGATCCCATCCTTGTCCGGGTAAACCTTTCGGGCACCGCTCATGCTAACCCCTGGGGTTGGCCATTGGCGGATCACCGTGGCCAACCCATCCCCGGACGTTGGACTCGATCCCTTTCGATTATTTAGGCTCGTTACTGTTGGGGTTGGGAATCTCTGGACTATAGCCCCAAGGGTTGGTGATTTCCGCTCAAATTCTGATGGGGCGCCTGTATCTTTGTGGTCCCTTGCTGTTGGCGTTGGGAATTTGGCGCAATGGGTGGCCAAATCATCCCCACCGCTCCCCTCCCGGCCCATCCGGGCATAATCCGGGCCGCTTGGGGCGCTCTTGGGCGTGGGAAACAATCCAGATCCGCTCTCTTTTGTGTTGGGCGCCGACATCGGCCGCCGATATGCAATCCCATTCCGTATCATACCCCGCTTCGGAAAGGCTCCCAAGTATGTCTCCCAACCCCCGAGTAGTGATCGCTGGTACGTTTTCCAAGAACAGGATCTTTGGTCGAACCATGCGAACGGCTCTGAGTAAGATCCAGATAAGACCGCTCCGGGAACCTCTGATTCCGGCGCCTTTACCGGCGGCGCTAATATCCTGGCATGGAAATCCACCGATCCAGCATTCTGCTTTTTGTAGGGTTTCCAACGATTCAACCGCGCAACCAATCGATTTAGATCCCATTCTATTTTTGTCCCTGTAAAGCGGTTTTCATAGATCGCCCGGGCGGATGCGTCGATCTCACAAGCCCCAACGCATTCATGCCCCGCGGCCTCCATCCCCAACCGGAACCCTCCAATCCCTGAGAACCAATCAAAGAATTTCAACCGATCTCTCCTAGATCGCCCGCCCGCTGATAAAGATAATATATAAACGGCCAATCTTTTGGGTTGGCTGTTGGGCTAACATGCCGTCCAATCAATCCATACTCCCGAAAGTTGAACATGATGCAAGCTTCGGGCATACCGCCCCGCGAAATAGACTGATCGGGGAATTCCGGGATCCGGATATCCGGGGGCGGATTATCCCCATGAACCACCCGCCCCAATATTTGCCATGGGGTGACCATGATCAACTCGATCATTCCTCGATCTCCTCTATTTCATCCGCCAACCGGATCTGGATCATCCCTTTCCGCTTTGTGAATTTGAATCGGCCGTCTTGTTTTAATTCTGCTTTGATCCCCTCATTTTGGCGATTTCCAAACCAAGAGGCAAAAATCCCAATCGGCCGATAAAAAGCCCGCCCGGATACCTCCGACGCCTCCAATAAATAGGCATGGACCCGATCCGCCCGGATCTTCCGCTCTGAGATCCCCGCGTTCCCGGGTTGGCCCCCAACAGGATCGACCCCTGCGGCCCGATAGCTCCCAATGGCGTCCAAAAGGATTTCCGCCGGCTTTCCGGCCGATAGTGCGGCCTCTACCCTTGGGAGGGCCACAACCGCCCCTGAGTATTGACAGACGGCCAAAAGGGATACCCCCAACGCGGCGGCCAACTTGGAATCCAACGATCCATCTTGGGAGGCTTGCCAACCGTCGATCTCCGCAGTCAAAACTGCGATCGCTACCTCCGGGGAGAATTCCCGCCATTTAATCGCCTGTTTCCAATGGCGCCGATCAACGTAGGGTTTAGAAGTGATTTCAAGGATCAACGTCCGTTGGGCTCCATCCTCCCCCTGTTTCACCCCGGCAAGATCGGGCCTCTGTTTTATCCCTCCCAACGCCAATTCTCCAACAATCGCCCATCCGCGATCATTCAACCAAATCCGGAGGACTGGATCCATTTGGGTTTCTAGGGTGATCGGGGCTTTTTTGGGCTGTTTCATTCTCCGGGATCCTCTTTGGGTTTCAATAACCCCCGCTGTTGAATAAAAAACCGGCTCGTTTCATCGGAAAGGGACATTTTGGCCAACCGCTCCACCACCCGCGCCCCATAGATTTCTTCAAATTTGATCGGCTTGTAATTGGCGGAAACTACCGTCACTTTGGCCCCGCGTTGGTTGCCTAGATTATGCAAAAACGCCTCCATTTGGGCCATTTCCCGCGGAGTATTGGCCGCCTCCGCCCCTAGATCGTCAATAAAAAGATAAGGCGTCGCGGCCCAAGCCGGCGGTTTTTCATTCTTTGCCGCCAACCGCCAAAGGGTATGGGAATCCACCCAAAACGGCCGGCCGCCACTGTCCAGGATGTTTGAATAATATTGAGCCAAGAGCCATGTTTTTCCCTTTCCGGCATCCCCGGCAACCAAGAGAGAAAAAGGGAATCGGAATCCATGTTTCCGGATCGAGATCTCCGCATCCCACGCCTTTTTTGAATACCAATCCCGCTCAAATTCCGCCCGGAACGTAGCACGATCCCGGACCCGACAAGCCCCGGAGCAAAACCGGCGCCAAATAAAATCCTCTGCGGACTCCGCCGGGTTGGCTTGGATCCTGGCTTCCTCAATATCGCCGTTTTGGGTTTTTTTGGCTTCCCAACACGGATCGCATAATCCCCCAACATTTCGGCTAACTCTCCCGCATTGCTTACAAGGGGAGGGGATTTGACCCAACGCGGAGAGATACCCGGCTCTCTCTGGATCCCCTTGGGCGCTATTGGCGCAACTCTGACAGATCCGGCCGTCGATCATCTCTCCAACGGCGCCGCATCCCAAACAGATCGGCGGATCGAATTTTTGATCGGCGGTTGTCACTTTGCTTTTTCCTTTTGCAATCGTTTTGCCTCCACGGCGTTAAACTCCCGGCCGGATCGATCCCCCTCGTTTTGAAATGTCCCCGTTCCCGCTTTAGGCTTTGCCTTTGTTGGGGTTGCGTCGGATCCTGAGAATTGGAGATCGTTTTGACCCGGGGAAAGATCGACCGTTTTTTCTGGATCGATCTTCTTTTCTTCTTTTTCTCTTTTAGATAATAAAGAAAGATCCTTTTCCGCGCCCGCGCACGTTGATCCTTTTTGTTTTGTCGGTTTGTTGGTCCGTTTCCGCGTCCTTTGGCCGTCCTTTGGCCGTCCTTTTGGAACGGCGTTCCTTTTTTTCTTTGTTTTCCGGCGGTTTTCGGCGTTGGTTCTGGATTGGTTTTCCTTCGCTATCTGTCGGCCATTGAATTCCAAAACATCCGCCGTTGGATTGGTTCTGGATTGGTTCTGACTTGGAAACCAATTAGAAAACAGAACTAAATAGGTTTCTAATGTCTTGGCCTTTATATGAAGATCGGCCATTATCTGATTTTTGCTTATTCTGCAAGGGTTTTTGGTGGGGGACTCCACGGCGTGGGCGGACAGATAAAGCCAACAGAGGAACGCCCGCGGCCAATCGTTTGGGAATTCTTTTTTTATTTCATCCACCCTTTCCGCCTCCACCGATCCGCGGGTTGGGAATAGAAAATCTGCGGGGAGGCGGTAAATCACTCCGCGGCCCTTGTAACTATGCGCCAATCGGTCCTAAAACCATCCCGATCCGGATCCTCGATCCAATCGGCCAAGCAGCCCTTTTTGAGGGCCAACCGGCCCAACACTTGGGCCATTTGGAGGCGGCCGCGGACAGTGCTTCTTTTAATTCCGCACCACTCCGCGATCTCCTCCGTGGTTGGGGGGAACCCATTTTGCTCCGTAAACCCCTCCACCGCGTCTATAAATTTCTCCGTTTCGTTTCGGATCGCTCGATCGCAATATGGACAAATCTGCATTTTAAACCCTCTAAAAAATTGGGATTTTCTCCGGGCTACCCTTTGATCCCGTAACCGATCAAAGGCTTGCCCTGATCGCCCCGTTCCCTCGCATAAAGGTACTAACTGGCAATCAATTCCGCATTACTCCCGGAGATCCCATTACGTCGGGGGTATTTAATGGCCACCCCGTGGGGTCACTCGTTAAGCCCCCCGAAGTCGGCTGATCTCCCGCAGCGGGAACCATTCACCCACTCCGCCGTTGGGCGTGAATAAGAGGGCGGGATCGGAATAGATCGGCTTTCCCTTGTCACCCTCGATCTGGTGGACGAACAGGCCGGCGCATTTCCCTTCATAGGGAACCCCGCCGTGGTGAAAATGGACGTTTTTACCCGCGGAGGGGAAATCCTCAACTTCTACCGTTTCAAACTTTAAACCCATGATCTCGATCTCCTTAATCTGTTTTTATGGAAAGGGGGCCAATCAGGCGCCCTCGGGAATCCAAAAATAGAGGGCGGGGCGGATCGTTGGACGTTTGATCCTTGGGTAGATCGGGGAGTAGATCCGCCCCGCCTGAATAACCGGCCCGGAGGCGTTGGGCCGGGATAAATCAATCATTTGTGATCCTCTGCGGCAATAACGGCGGCCGCGGCTGCGCCCTTGTCGGTCAATGTCCAGGATTGGAAATCCGAATAATCGATCAATGCGGATCCTGGTCCGCCGGGATCTCCGCGGGTTTCCTTTGTCAATCCTGAATCCCGCAAACCCTCCAACGCGGCGGCCGTAACTGTCCCCACCGTGGTTTTGATCTTCCCCTCTGGCTGGATCCCGCATTTATGGGCAATCCCCGCCATATTGAGGGCGGAAATGAAACCGCGTTGATCCTTTGTAAGATTATCCACCGTAATCCCCCCTAAATCGGCGGAGGAGGGCCAACGCAACCCGACGCATATATTGGGCCGTCCGGAGGCGTTGGGCGCTCTTGGGCGGAATCTGTTGGCCCCGGAGGCTTGGTTTGTCCATCGCGCAAAATATCATAAATCACCCGCGTTGGCTTTCAACTCCCGGATATATTGAGAGATCAACGGACCCCGGGCGCTCCCCCTGTTGGGGCCAACTCCATCCAAGAGGGTTTTTAAAATATGCTCCAAATAGGCGGAGAAGGACCGGAAACCCTCCCGATCCGCCTCCACTTTGAGGCGGCCCAAGAGATCCGGATCGATAGTGATCGACCGCGTGATCGTCCTTCGGTTTTCTTTGGGGCGGCCGGGTTTCATCGTTGGGCTTCCCATTCCGCCAACAACCGCTCCCCTTTTTCATCGGCCGCAACGGCGCAAGCCCGGAAAAATGGCCTATTTTCGCAATCATACCGGAAAAAATCGGCCGTTTCCCTGCATTGCCGGAGGCGAAATTCCAATTCTGCTTTATCTAAGATCATCGCTGGGCCTCCGGTTGGGAACCTTGATAGAATTCCGCTTCGCATTGCTTCCCCATGATATGGTTTCCGTCCAAACATTCGGCGCAAATATCCCGGACAATCCCAAGGGATTGGACAAAATAGGGGAACAGAGGGCGATCCTCATGGCAATCGGCGCACAATTTGCGGGGCTTTTTTCGTTTCTGTTGGCTCTGTTTCATTGGGTGGCCGCCAAATAATCGATCACGTTTTGCGCTTCGGCTTTGCGATCCAGCATTGTTTCAAACTCCCCACCAATCACCCGGCGGCAAGTACCTAAAACGTCCCCGCGCTCTCCCCTCCAATAGCATAAACCGCCGTCATTCATCGGATTTATCCCCGTTCTGGCTTCAACCAAAAAAGGATCCTCTGTAGCTAAGATATCCACGGAGAGATCGCCCCGGTTGACAAATACTGTTATGGTTGCTTTTTGCTGTTTCATCGCTCCGCGTTCCTTTCAACCGCTCCATACGGTAAAAAGAGAATAGCATAGGTCCGGATCGACTGTCAACATAAAATAACAAATAAACCGGAAATAATCCCAAAACCCAATATATTGGGCTTGGGGAGGCGTTGGGGATCTGTATCTAGGGGTTGGGGGGTTGTCAAGCTCCAAAACTAGACCATGGACTACTTTTGATCAAAAATATTCTAAAATATCATAAATCTCCTCCGGAAAAGTGTTGTAAAAGTATCGCCCTATATTGTCTTTATGTCTTTTTTGGTGGGTGCGTTGGTGGGTGCGAATACAAAATTCCCCGGAATTGCTAGGTTTTTTGGTGGGTGCGAAAAGCGGGGATGTTTCCCGATTTGGATTTTCCAACTGAAAAACTCCCAAGTTGGAAAACCAAAGGGGATCCACCGGGCAAAAAAAACGGGCCGGTTTCCCGGCCCAAATGCTATAGAGAGTTTTTCGAGCGGGGTTACTGTACCGCTTCACGTTTCGACTGTCAACCCGGCGGACCTCCGCCCGGGCTTGGGTTAGGCTTGGGCCTCGATCGGCCGCTATTCCGCCATTTTGCGCCCACGATCGTCACTCCCGGCGGCCCTTTCCGGCTTGTAAGATCGTCCCCGATTTCAATATATCCATTCTGGATCAAGCCCAAAACATTGGCCCCATCATCATGGAGGGCCAATAACCGCTCCGCCACCGGGCCAACAGGATCGATCAATACGGGCCGGAATCCCTGTTTTACGTTCCCAAATGGGTGGGGCGTTTTATCCATTGGGCGGTTTTTGATCTCTTGGGTGATCTCCTCCTCGATCCAATCGGGCGGGCTTTTTAATGCATCCAAATAGGCGCTCCGCTCCGCCGTGTTGGCCCAATTGGTTGGGCGGGGCGGGAGTATGGGGCGGCGTCTAATCTTCCTTGTAATGCCGTCTGGACCCCTCCGCTTTTCATAATCTTGGATGTCCGCCTCTGCGGCCCACGGCGGGGAGGGATCGGCGCTCATGGCTCCCCAAGATTTCCCGCCGGGAGGCTGGACCCCATAGATGAAGATCGGGATCTGTCCATCCCCGAGATCGTAGGGCGGGGAGGCGGTTATATATTGGATCCAAAAGTAAATGCTACCCCTCGGGGCTAAGAGGGTTCCATATCCCGATCTATCCCGCATCCAAACATAAGACTTTTTTCCCAATCCGGCTATATCGTTGGTGGCGTAGCTCGGGCCGGTCCCCGCCGTTTCGATCCCCAACTCAAATTGGTAGTCTGTTATCCCATCCGGCTCCGCCCAAGTTTTATATCCCAACGCCCAAGGCATATTGCCTTGATGGATCTTGTCCACCCCTGTTTCGTTGGAATTGATTGGTTGGGTTACAAATGATGTCAATAGTTTTAATTTTGAGGCGGTTATCGATCCGTTGGCAAAATCCCCGGCCTGTAGCACCCCAAGGATATCATCGGCTGTTATGGAATCATCCTTCCACTTATCCCCCGTAATTGTCCCCGCCTGGATCGCTCCGGTTTGAATCAGGATCGGTTGGTTTCCCTTTCCCTCTGCGTATCCAACTATATTATTCCGCAACCGGGCCAACAGGGAGGCGGTTGTATATTTCCCTTGGGCCATTTCGGCCGGATCAATGATGAAGAATTCTGACATTTTACCTCCACGATCCCCGGACGGCATCCACCCCAAGCGGGGATTTCATCCCGGGGATATTATCCCCAATCAGGATGTCCTTTTTGGCGATCATCTCTGCGGGATCGTCCCCTGCGGCTTTTAGATTTATGATGTCCTCCGCCATGCGGCCGGCGGGGTCAATAAGGACAACCCGCGATCCGGCCGGCTTTTTGAATGGGTGGGGGAATTGCTCCATCCCTTGGTTTTTGAATTCCGGGGTGATCTCGAGATCTTCATATTGGGGGTTTCTCATGGCGTCTAAAAAGATTTCCCAATCCTCGGGATTTTCCCGGGCCTCCCCCATCGGCTTGGGCCAAATGCGGCGCCGAACGTGTTGGATCCCGTTTTTCAACAGTAGAGCGGAGGAGGGCGGAGGCTTGTACCATGGCGGATCGGGCGATATGGATATCCCCTGGACATCCCCGCCGGAATCCACCAACGCATAAATAAACCCTTGGATCTCCCCATCCCCAAGATCGTAGGGTGGGGAGGCGTTTATATAGTAAAGGGTTACATTAATATTGGTAGTCCCCAACCCATCGGAGAAATATTTAAAGGTTGCAACGTAGGTTCCCGCAGCCGGAAAGGTTGCGTCATTGATCAAATTTAGCTGATTGATCCCAATTTTAAAATGGTATTGTTTGTTTCCGGCCGTCCCTGATACCCAAGTTTCATATCCCAACATGTAATGCGAGGCGGCATTAAATAGCAGATTGGACCCCGTATTGATCGCCGGCTCGATCCCTGTAAGGGTTTGGGATGATCGCTTGATTTCGGCCGTTCCAAAGGTTCCGTCCTGGATTTTGCTCGTTATAAATGGATCGTGTCGGTTTGGACCCTCCCAATTCCCGGCCCGCAGTTTTGTCCCTGTCAACTCATTATCTGCAATGGCGGCGCCGTCCAACATGAAGGCGCCCGCACCTTGGGATACGGGATCGCCTTCGCCCATCGATAGCACGTTCCCATACAATGCTTCGATCAATTGCTCCTTTATGGGGCTGTTGGCATCGCATTCCGCATCCGCGATCGTCCTCCAAGGGTAAACCGGCGGCATTAGCTAATTCTCCATTGGGCGGCGACGGCATCCACCCCCGGCGGGCTTGGGAATCCCACCAACTTTTCGGTGGGCCGGATGTCTAAATACTTTTCATCGAAACACGGCCCCAACGGCTCCCCATCCCGTTCCAACTGATGGATATCTGAAACGAGCGGGGACGCGGGATCAATCAAAACCACCTTATGATCCTTGGGCGGGATCAAGGGTTGGGGGATCAAATCCATATCCGCGTTTTTGAATTCCGGGGTGATCTCAATCTCCTCAAATTCTCCCGCATCCACCGCGGCCAAATTGGCCTCCATCTTGTCCCTGTTTTTGAATGTTTGCCACCAAGGATAGGGGATTTTTCTGCGGCGCCTGTATCGCTTCCCGTTTTTTGTATGGTTGGGGGCTATATCGGTCGGGCCATTATAGGCCCACGGCGGCGCCGTAGCGCCCCACCACCCAACGATCTCCCCTCCGGGCGCTACCGTAGCATAAAGGAAAAAAGGAACCTCATACGCCCCCAAATTGTACGGCGGGGAGGCTTCCATATATTTGATGTCCACTGACACCAACGTCACTTGGAACGCATCATTGGCCCGGGCGAACATATACGTTAGTCCAAACGGCCCAACCCCGGATCCCGGCTGACTCAAATCCTTGTTGAAATAGGATTGAACTATCCCCGAAAATCCAACCTCAATATATCGGCCCGCATCGGCCGATCCGTTTGAATTGTCCATGGAGGCTTGATATCCCAACATATAGATCCCGGCGGGATTTATGATTGGGTTGGGCGTGGCGCCCGCTTTATGCTTTACCAATCCGGTCCCTGTATCCATTTTGGATTGGATCCCCGGAATCCCGGCCCCGGCCGTAAATATCGTGGCGTCTGTTACGCAATCTGCGGAGAATTTATCGTTGGGGATCGGCGTTACAATGGACAGATCAGAGGCTAGGATTTCCTCATCTTTAAATGCTTCATTTTTCCACTCGGGCGCCCCGGCCGCATTCCGGAATATCGCTTCCTGATTATCCCGGAGAATCTTAAAAATCGAGGGCGCCGCGTCCCTGATTTCGGATTCGGAATCTAGATCACTGTCGGGGATATCAACCCAAGCCATTATAAAACCTTGTAGGGGGCTCCGCCGTCCCCAAAATTGCCAACGGTTGGGGCGATGAATCCGCCGGCTATCTTTTCTGCGGCGGAGGCGGCCCCATAATCCACTTGGGCGTTGGATGTTATTCTGGCATACCTCCCGGACAATCCAAGGCTCTCCGCCTCAATACGCAACCGCGTCCCCGGCTGATTGGGATCGACGCTGATCACCCGGCAATCGATCGACTGCTCCCCGCCCTCGAAATCTTGGTGGAGGCGGGTTGTAATGGTCAATTCATCCCCAACCTTGATCGCGTCCTTCGCATCGGCGTCAAAACGGAACCGGGTGGGGGGATTTTTGGAGCGGTTGATCAAACGGCCGGTTATTGCCAATGCACTGGCATCGTCTTGCTTGAACCACCGGGATCGGATCTTCCGGACCCGGCTCGATCCGTATTCATCGGGTGACTCCGAATTTAGATCGGCGGCAATGTAGAGGCGTAGAAAATTTCCATCCTCGGTCAATCCCTGCGTTGGATCCTTTTGATCATAATGGAGCCAAATTTGGCTTACCCTTTCATTGGGATCGCTCTTGACAGAGGCGGACCCCTCCACGATTACCGTATCATCATTCACGATAATAGGCGTGGCCGGCGGCCCCAACGCTTTCAACCGGATCACCTGATCCAATTCATCCCACCAAAGATCGAACAGGCACTGTTGGGCCAACTCCGATAGCAGATCCCGGACCCCCGTGGGCTCGGTTATTTGGGCGGACACCTTGACAGAATCAAGCCAACCCTCGGGATCTAGGTTGGCGCCGACAATAAACGCCGGATCGATGTCTGTAAAATCGATCAACAACTCCTCGACTACCTCCACCACCCCGATCCCGATCCAGGATTTGACCATTTGGGCGACATCCCCGATCGAATGCTCCGCCGCAACCGATCCGAATGCTCCTCGAAATAGCGGCCCAAACAACCCGCCCACGGGCGGGGCTCCGGGCGTCCGGAGGAAATAGTTGATCACTTCATCCCCAATCCGAACCGATCCGATCAGATCATACCCATCCCCATTAGATAGCTTGAATTGGAGGGCGTTGGTTGAATCTATATCCTCGATCAAGGTTTCCGCGGTTGGTATTGGAACTTGCGCCCGATCATTGTCGGCCAACTTTAGGGGATCCTTCGCCGTCAATTTCACCCGGCCTTTGGCGTCTGGACCGGAAAACCGCTCTATTACATATTGCCGGACCTGAAAATCACCCGGGAAACTCCATCCACCCGTTCCAACATATCCAATATATATCTTTAAAGCCCGCCCCTGATAATGGGTATTTCGGGCCAACAGTTTACCAAAAAACGTACCCTGCGCCGATGGATCATAAAGGCGCGTTCCAACGTAGGGATCAATTCCCCGATCGTGGTGGGGGAAATCCTGAAAACTGAGGGAGGCGGACCCCAACGGCCCCAACCCTTTCCCCGGCTCCAATTTGGCCGGGGTGATTTTCATATCCAAGAGGGCCGGGAACGCATCAAACCCGGCGGGGATCCCCGCCATTGTATTGATAAATCTGTAGGTTTTGGTCGTTTTGGTGTAGTTGGGGGCGTCCTGGGTTGTTTCCCGCGTGTTAAAACATTCCGATCCAGGCGCCCCGGCCGCTGTGCAAGGGCCGATCCCATAATCCAGACTACAAAAATCCAATACCAATTCTGCAATGATGATCGGTTTCCGGCCAACTTTGGCGGCTTCGGCGGCAAACGTCACCCTATCGCCTCGATCAATTCGGCCTGTTGGGGCTTATGCTCTGCAAATAGGGGGCCGTTTTGCTTGTCAATTATGGCTTTCCGGATCCGCTGGACGCTGATTTTAAAGTAGTCGGGATCCAACTCAATCCCTATAAACGATCGGTCAAGATTGACGGCGGCGACGCCGGTTGTGCCCGAACACATAAAGGGATCAAGGATCAATTCAGAGATCAAAGATCCCCTAGACACAAGCCATTCCATAGTTTTTATGGGTTTCGGGCATGGGTGTCCGTTTACTTCGGCCGAATCTGTTGAGGGGAAAGAATTGGGATGCGATCCTAGATGTTGGGCCAAGTATGGACATTTTCCATAATAGAAAATCGGCTGGAAACAAGTAAAACCCCATTTGCTCAATCCGGCGCCGCTTGGGTAGAATATCCCGCCCCAATCATCCGGGTTGGGATAATTGTGGGCGTTCCTTACCCCCGGCGTAATCACCGATCTTTTTGAATTCCAAAGTTTTAAAGCGTTGATCCCGACTGCTGGATCGTCCTTTGAGTTATACCCAATTCCGGATCGCTCTGTCCATTTTGTGGATTTCCCTGCAAAATTCACCCCATACGGTGGATCTGTAATCACCGCATCCACCCGCGGCAACTTTGGGAGGATTTCCAAACAATCGCCCCGATATAACGCGATCCCAAATTCCGGATCGCTCCAATCGGGATCCGGCAATCCATCGGGGAGGGTTGGGCGGATCTCTGTCAATCCCGCCTCCCCACCATATCCAACGCCACCCGCATCAAAAGGGGTTGACTGTACTGCGGTTTGTCAATTGGTCCCCGCGTCCAAACAAACGCCGATTCCGCCGGGAATGCTGTATCGTTCCATTGGATAAAAAACGGTTTCAAAATAGCGTGGTTCATCAAGGGGATCCAATTGGCCCGGACCCAAGCGGGATCCAGCAAATCGAATGCAACCTTTCCAAGATCGATCCCCTTCCCAATCACCGAACGGCCCAGGAACGCCCCGCCGTCCGCCCGATTATTTAGAATTTTGTCGGCGTGGGCCATATTGGGCGGAGTAAATCCGATCCCAACCGGGGCGGGAATTGACAATTGATTGCCA
>Ga0255048_10002109_pt1 | contig 12976 bp, 14 predicted proteins | sample JV7_2_2_MG_FD_183619 | JGI IMG/M metagenome (GOLD analysis project Ga0255048, IMG submission 183619) | Seawater microbial communities from Jervis Inlet, British Columbia, Canada - JV7_2_2 | ecosystem: Environmental > Aquatic > Marine > Inlet | place: Canada: British Columbia | collected 2016-10-06
ACGGCGGCTACTGTCGATGGACTCGATACCTCTGACGTTGATACGTCCACGATATTGGAAACGGACAATAATCCTCCGCCGGATTTTAAACAAATCGAAGAACACTACGGAGTAATCTTTGGTGCTGGACACACGAAGAACTTTCTGCGATTTTCAAAAACAAATAAAGCGGAGCAGTACCCAACAGCCAACTCAATCCTCGTCTCCGAGTCGAATGACCCGATTCAGAAGATTATTAAGTGGAATGATTCGTTCTGGGTGGTTACACGCGAAACAGTGTTTGAGATCATTGGTTCGCCTGGTTCTGGGGACCTTGTAACGAACTTCTTTCCTAAAGACACCCAGTCTCAATACGGCACCACAGCAGTAGAGTCAGTTGTCCCCACACCTTACGGACTCTTCTTTCAGTCTGAAATCGGTTTTATGGTCTTTGATGGTCAGAGGTCACAAATCTTTTCTAATGATATTCAGGACTTCTGGGACGCGCGAAATGAGAATGATAATCCTGAATCTCGAACGATAGGCGGGTTTCATGACGACAAACTTATCTACTCAGTCGCCAGTGGAACGTCAGAACACCCTAATAAATTAGCGATATACGACTTTAGAGAAAAAACATGGAGTACAGATGTTGGGAGCTACAGAAGTTTTGCTAGTGACAGACGTAATAATATCCTTCACGCAGGAACATCTACTGGGATTAATCGGTTTCGTAACGGTAGTTCTTATCGTAGTTGGGTCTTGCAACCTCAAGACTTAATTACCCAAATAGATTCATACGGTGCATGGGGCAAATTCCAGTTAGACTTGGAAGGGTCCGCGACGGCGGAAGTCTATCTGGACGGGGTGTTGTCGAACACCCACTCGTTGAGCCAGGTTACCAGGGGTTTTGTGACTCGTCGTTTCCCCCTGGGCCTGGCGCATCGGGCTCATATTGTCTTCTCGAATGATGCGTCAGATACGCAAGATAAAATATTCTCACTCGGTTACTCAGGAGTGTTGCAGCGTGGCCAGGTTTAGGGAAGCTACCATGGAAGACTTAAGGGAAGTTACAAGGATGACTACCAGATTTTTTGAGTCTACAGATTATTCTAAATTGATGGGGATTCAATCGGATCCACAAAGCGTCGTTAACTCTGCGAGAACGTTTATAACAAGCCCAGAGTGTTTTGTCGGGATTACTGATGGGGGGATGATTTGCGGGAAATTAGGGACTTGGCCCATTAACTTGAATCAAACAGTAGCCCAAGAGATTGCTTGGTGGGTAGATCCTGATAAACGAGGTGGAAGAACGGCCATCGAGTTGTTTAAGGGATTCAAGGCATGGGCTATCCGAGTTGGGGCAGCCGGAATAACGATGAGTTGTCTTGATTGTCTTAACGGAGAGAAGATTTCTAAATTTTACGAAAGACTGGGATTCCGTCAGTCTGAAAAGTCTTTCGTAATGAGATTGGAGAATTAGTATGTTAGGCACTGGAGCGGCAATTGGCCTTGGACTTATGGGAGGTGGCTCTCTTTTAGGAGGAGCTGGGCAGATAGCTTCTGCGTTTGGTAACCAGGGCGGTGGGATGGAGCAACTCTCTCCTGAAGCTCAGATGTACCTTGCCGAGAAAGGACTAACCAATCAAGAGGGTCAATTAGATCTTAACAAGGCTATTGCTTACTTTAGCCAGGATATGGCTCAATTAGGCCCGGAAGAAAAGAATGCTCGTCAAAAGATCATCAACGAGATGTTTGGTGACAAGAAGGATGCTGAAGGAAATGTCATCAGTAAGGGCATTCAAAGCCAGGCGTTCGATCAGCTTAGAAGTGCTTTAGCGGGTGAATCTACAGCAGCTGACAGGAATGTATTAGCCGAGCAGGGTGTCCAGATGGGCCGTGGAATGCAGTCGGCCAGAGATCGTGCTTCTGCGATGATGGCTAGGTCTAATCTAGACCCCCGTTCCCCAGCTTATGCAGAGCAAATGAACCGATTGGAAACTCAGCTACAGTCTCAGTTCTCTGGTCAGCAGTCTTCTTTAAGATCTCAACAGCAACAACAAAATATGGCTAATGCTGGCAACCTTTATAGTTCTCTTCTCAGTGGACCGCTTGCTGGGCAAGAGCCACTAAACGTTCCTAAATCGACAGAAGAGCAAAGAGAGTTTGATCGTGCAGAGGCTGTTAAGGGCGGAGCAGAGTCATTCCAAAGTGACATTGCTGCCGGTGGAGACATGAAAAGTGCTTTTGGCAATATTGTTGGGAGTTTCATTCCTACCCTTGGTCCTGGTCAACCTCAAAAGAATCCGCTTGAATCTTTGGGTAAATGGCTAAACCAGCCCAATAAAAGACCAAATGTTAGGCCGCAGGGTACTCAGGAAGATTATACAGAAAGAGCGGAGGGCGAATAATGGCTAAGTCAGCATTTGCAAAACAATACGACTTTCCGATCTCCCAAAGAGCGCAGCAACCAAGTACGGCTTACAAGGTTGGGAAAGCTTTACAAGGTGCAGGATCGATGTTTGAGGGTTTAGGTCGAACTGCCATGACCTATCAGGGCCTTAAAGATGCAATGGCGGGACGAGAGGCTGATAAACTAAGGGCTTCACATTATGCAAATATGCTTATGCCGTTTGCGGAGACTGGAGCAGACCAGGGTCCCGTAGGTAAAGCCATTGAATCACCGGCTATATCTAAAGCTCCAACGGGCAAAGAAGATTTTATCAAGGGTGGTTTTGATACGGGGGCAGGCCCTCAATCAGCTATTGGGGGAGAAACAGCTCCTAAAAAAACCATGTTTGGAGAAGCCATCCAGCAGAAGTCTGCATTTGATGAAGAGGCCGCTATTTTAAGTGCTGATCCGGGAGATAGTAGGGTTGCACAGCTTCTCCAACAAAGAATGATGGATGACATTTCTAAGAAAGTTCCACAAGAAACGCTCCAAGAAATGATGGCCAGCATGGAAAATATGGGGAAAGCCTATGCGGATGCTGGTCAGGGCCATAAGATGGCCGAAGTTTATAGGGACACATTTAATTTCCTTAAGAGAAGTCATGATGTTGAATCTGCGGCTGGCGATAAATATCTCGATTACCTAGTTAAAAAAGAACTTAAGGAAATGGACGTTGAGGGGAGAGTAGATGTTGCACGAACACTTGCTGGTTCTAAGCCAAGTCCTATTAGTAAGAAAAACCAGGAAGCTCATAAATCTCTTTTGAACAAACAAAAGACTGCTCTAAAGGCTTATGAGAATGCTAAAAAAGCGTATAGAAGAGATGTTGCTGCGTACGATCCAGATGACCCCAAAGATCAGCTGGCAATAAAGCGTCTTCAAAAGGACCTTCTTTCGTCTAAAGCAGCCTATGATCTTGTTTCAGATCAAGTTAATAGATCTGAAAAAAGACAAGGTGGTGTAGGCGGACAACTCTCGGATGATGAGATCATAAAGCTGGGGAAAACAAGGGTATTCCAACTTATAAGCTCTGGCCAACTGGAAATAACCCCTAAACAGTCTGCAATATTGGACGCACTTGATGAATAATGGCTGAGGGGCAAACAATTAATCCTGAAGAAATGTCGTGGAGCGACATTGCTTCGCATCAGGCAAGCCAAGACCCGGAATCAATGTCTTGGGCAGATATTGCCAAGGCTCCTGTTGGGGATGTTTCTATAGAGCCAAGAATGCCCCCAGAAACGGACATGATGGAGGACCGTCAGGTTGGTGAATTCTCAAAGTTTACCCAGGCGCTTGAGGAGTCTGCCAGGACTAGGATTGCCCAAAATATAGAGAGATTTGCTCCAACGGCAATTGCAGAGCCGTTTACTAGGCTGGGTCAAAAGATTGCCCCTCCTGAGATGAGAAAGGATATTGAGGCTGAACAACCATCTGCTTTCTCTGGGATTATAAAAGATGATTCTAGCCTGTTAATGGAAACGGCGAGAGAAGAGCTTAATCCAAAAGTAGTTCTTGAAAGAACCGCTGATGCTATAGCTTCCCTTCCGGCTGAAGTTGCAAACATAAAAATGGGGATGTGGTTTTCTAAGTATGCTGGGCCTGTTTTAAAGGCAAGGATTGGGAATGTTGTTCCTCTCGCAAAAGACGTTGTACATGCTTTAAAAGCTGGCGGTAAGAACGCACAACTTATTGGTAAGTGGTTGTCAGAAATACCCGATTTAACTGCCTTTCTTGGAGCGTATGGTTTTGGCCTAGGGGCCGGAGAAGAAGCTGTTGCGATCTCTCATGAAAAGACACCAGAGGAGATGTCTTGGAAAGAGATCGCCAAGATTGGGGTAGGTGGCGTTAAGGGTTCTTTAGAAACAACTGCCCTTGGCCTTGGGTTGTCTGGTCCGCTTAGGGCGATTAGTTCCACAGTTTCTGGTAGAGGGGCTTATAGACCGTCACCGAAGGTTAGGGCTACCGCTGCTAAACAACTTGGGCAATCCGAGCCCAAACTAGAATTACCTAAAACCGAGCCACTTCAAATACCCGAAAAGGTACCACCAACCATTGAAAGGCCCGTTCCTAAAATAACAAAGGCTCCCGTTGGTAGGCCATATATTGGGAAAGGTCCAGCTGTTAGTGATGGTCCGATTGTTTCAGAGCCCGTAAGGGCAGAAATGCCAAGAACGCTAACTCCACAGGAACAAAAGATTGGAGCTGTACCAAGGCAAGTTTTTAAAACTAAGGGCAAGACGGGCCAAAAGATACAAGAGAAGATTGACAAATTAACAACCAATTGGGTTGATGATCTTGATCCTATTATTCAGGCACAAAGAGCTTTAAATAGCAAGCCAGAGTATGTCAAAGATCCTTATGTAAGGTTCCGGCTTTTAAGGGGAGTAATTGGAAAGGTTCAAGCGGAAATTGAGGAAAGACTTGTACCTGCGCTTCGCAAGGTCAAGAACATGGACGAGTTTTTAGAATACGCCGTTGCAAAGAAGGCCGTAGAAAAGGGTCGCCAAAAGGGGTACCCAATTATAGGAGAAGCAGTAGAAGTATCAGAGGCGAAGGTAAGGGCCATGGAAACCCCTGAAATGAAAGCCCAGCTAGAAGAACTTGTTGGTTTCCAGAACAGGGGGCTATGGGAACTTTATAACTCCGGGATGCTGACAAAGGAAAGCTATTTAACTATTAAGAATAGCAGCAAATGGCAGATTCCCTTTGAGAGACCCATAGAGGGGGCCAAACTTTCTGGTGGTGGAATCGGTGGGATGCCCAAGAGGATAAAGGGCTCTGATAAACCAGTTATTAACATTCTAGAAAACATTGTTAAAACCCACTCTGCTAGAATAAAAGCAGCAGAAACGAATCAAGCATACAAGATGTTTGTTGAGTGGGCTAATCCCAAAACAAACCCTGGAGCAGAAAGATTCATTAGAAAAGTTAAGAGACCTGCTCTTCCTATTGAATTTGAAGCAAAAGAAATCCAAGGCAAGCTGTCTGGCGTTATAGAGAATCCAGAAAAGGTTCTTTCCATATTCCGCGCACCCCCGGGAGGTAAGGAGTATGGACAAATAAATGTATGGACAAATGGTAAGCGTGAGTCATACGAGTTTACAAAAGATGGCAAAGCGCTTTGGGAAGCTATTGAACCATTCCCTAATAAACAAAAGAGTGCGCTCATTGAGGTATTTGGTAAGTTTTCTAAGATGCTTAGGTGGGGTGCGACTGGAGCAAACCCAGATTTCTGGCTTCGGAACCTTCTCAGGGACACAATGGCTAGGACGGTTGTTACCGAGGGGAGTTCTACGCTAAGCCCGCTGAAGGGATCGTTTTATAAAACAGGGATATTCCCAGATACAACTGCTGCGTTCTTTGATGTTGTAGGTAAAACAAAATATTATAATAAATGGAAGCGATCTCAGGGTGCCCTGGGTGGTATGCATGGGTATGATGCAAATACTTTCATGAGAACCATTTCCCAAGTTAAAAACATTAAGACGAGAGACAAGCTTCTTCATGCCGTTAAGCATCCGTTTGACGCCTTGAGAAAGGTTGGCGAAGTTCTTGAAGACACTTCCAGGCTTGCTGAATACAAGGCTGTTAGCCGTAGACTTGGTGCTGGTGCAGAACAAGAGCTAAGAGCTGCAATGGCGTCCAGGGATGTTTCCCTTGACTTCTTTAGGGTTGGTAAAAAGGGAAAAGAGTGGAACGAGGTTATTTCGTTTTTCAATGCCGGGGTTCAGGATCTATCCAAGGTTAAAAGAACTTTCCAGGATCATCCGGTAAGAACGGTGGTTAGGGGGATAGCGTGGATGGCTCCACCGACAATCCTTGAAGCCAACATGAATAAAAACAACAAATACTACGATAGACTCAGCTCGGTCCAAAAGGCTCTCTACTGGAATTATCCCAAAAAGGATGACCAGTCCGATTTCGTAGTATTCCCCAAGCCGTTTCTGTGGGGCGGGATATTTGCTGGTGGGATGTCAAATGCTTTGCAGTGGTTGAAAAATGCCGACTACCCGGCATTTAAAGAAATGTTGAAGGGGCTTGGCTTTACCGGATCTATTCCCATGGCCATGAATTCTTTTACACTTCTAGCTGCTGGTCTCTTTAATACAAGGATGCATACGATGTCTCCCATTGTAGGCGAATATGAGAAGAAACATCTACATCCATATATGCAATCGGACGATAGAACCTCAAAGGGAGCTAACATTCTTGGGAGACTTGGTGAGGAAGTATATCAGTCTCTTCCAAGGGGACTTGGTTCGGCAAGAGATTTGGCAAGGGTTTCTCCTAAAAAGATAGATGCAATTGTAAGTTCTGGGCTTGGCGGTGTTGGTAGGACAGCACTTGACCTTGGCGGCAGGGCGGCAGAGAAGGTTTTACCAAAGAGATTCACAACCAAAGAAAGAGTCCCTAAAAAACTTCTTGAGCTTATGCCTGGGATAAAGGGGTTCATTAAGTCTAACATGGGATGGATTGACGCTAATGTAAGAAACGATTTTAAGAAATACCTATCCCTGACAACTCGTTCTTTTGGGAGCATAGAAGAGGCCATAAAAAAGGGGATTAAGCCCGTTAGATCCAAGGAAGAGAGAATACTATATCAATTCCAGGAAGAGTATGCAGAAGATAACGAGTTTATATCGTCGCTTTGGAAAGACTACTTCGCCGCAAAAAGCGATAAGACGAGAAGAAATATTGCTAATTCAATAAACAACACAATGGCAAACCTTAATAAAAAATTAAAGAGAAGGTTGGAGAAATAATGGTAGATACAGCAAGTAGAGGGTCGTTAGTACCGGCATCCGCAACGATACGGATTAACACCATCACGTCAGGAGTTATTGATTCAAAGCCGTTTCCTACGGGAACGGAAGTTACGCTCACTCATACCATGAGTGTGGTGGCTGCAAACAATAACGCTGGTACAATTTTCATATCACCCACCGTTGGTGGGAATGCCACAGTATGTAGAACAACGAAAGTCGGTCTTACCGCCGGTCAATCGTTTACGTTTACGGGGTTACCCTTAGGCGTTAACGGTTATAGGGCTTGGTCGTTCGGTACAGGGTTAAGTTATATCACTGCCGCGGCAACGCCTAATACAGCTATTTGTATTTATAGTAAAGTGCAGTGAGGGGATCTCCCGATAAATCGATTGTTCGCCACTCTGTTGGTCGGGCCGGTAATCAGGTTAGAGTTAATAGAGACTCAGTGTTTGATTACGGGAGACCTGCTGGCTATGGTGGTAATCGTACAGCCGCAGACGTTGTAGCCCAATGGATTATGGAAGAATCTAGCGGGAATCTAACAGACTATGTTAGTGGCATTGTCCTTACGGCCAATGGAACGCCGACATACGGTGTTGTAGCCACGGGTCCACATGGGCGAAAGGGGCCAGGGATTACGTTTGATGGAGCTACAGACTACTTTATTAATGCTGGTGCACAGGCTTCCATGGACATTGGAACAACTGATAACTTTGTCCTTGAGGCCAATATAAAGGTTTCAAGCGGAGCTGGAGCTGGTGCTTTAACCATCCACGATACTTGGCAGACAACAGACGGCATATCATGTTGGATTGATACGGGTGGAACAGTTGTTTCTCTTTATTTAGAAAATGACCCAACCACCGTACAGGTTGACTGGACAATTGATGATATACGAGACGACAAAGAGCACAAACTACATATTGCCTGTACTCGCGGGGGAAACGCTATTTTAAGGATAGATAACGTCTTAATTGCCGGTTCTTCGAGTATCGCCGCACTAGATGGTGATGCTATCCCTGCCGAGGGGGCATCTATCGGTGGTTCATTATGGAATCCTGGGACTGATTTATTTGAAGGTACGATTTACGAAGTGAGGGTCACGGTTGGAAACAGCACTAACGACAGCGGTCCTTGATCCTATTGGAACCATTATCAATTGGTTCCGACGCGGATCACTGGATAACACGACCAGTATCGGCTCAATGGGTGGCGATAACGGTATATGGCATCGTGGTGCTAGAGCTGGTGGTGCTTCAGGACTCCCTATTTCTGATTTTTCTGTTCTATCTGATGGGTCTGTCGTTCCAACGATAGGAACAGCTGGAACGTTTACCAGGGCTTCTGTGTTTCTTAACCCTACTGGTCCCAACACATTAAGTTCCGTTGCTTCTGGTACTGCCGTTGAAGACTCAATGGTTCAGGGAGAAGGTGGCCCTACTCATACGCTTGGTGGGACTTGGCTTACGTCTGCTATAACAAACTATCAACCAGAGGCATCCACTTTCGATAACTGGACAGCTAATGGAACAGCTGCTGTAACCGCAAACGACGAAACAGATCCAGCAGGTGGTTCTACAGCGGATAAAATCGCCGGAGGCGCAGCAAATGACGGCGTTGAGCAAGCTACTAATTTAGGCACCGCTTCTCGCGGACAGTTTTTTGTATGGCTAAAGGCGGATTCTGGATCAAGAACTGTTACGATTTTAATCAAGGATTCTGCTGGCGCTCCGGTTACTTTAGGAACTGAAAATGTAACCGTCACAACTTCTTGGCAATTATTTGAGGTATCTACCAATACTGCAGGCACTGGGAACGCTGTCAATGAAATCATTGTTAACGACACAACGGGCTATGAGATTTGGGCCTATGGGGCTGGGCACTTTTCGTGGAAAGCTTTGGCATCATTATCTACGAATGCTGCATATACAATGGCACCAACGATTATTAGCACAGGAGCCTCGACGTCTTTAGCCGCAAGCCAGTTAAGATACGAGGGTGCTGAGATTGCCGTATCAAACGCAAAATGGACTATCTCTATATGGATGTATAATCCGGCAATACGGCAGTCATTTTTTTGGGGAACGCAGTATCTTTACAATTTGCAAAATCTAGCTTTTGCAACCTATGTTAGCTTGAGAATTAACGCAGCGTCGCAAGCCTTTGAAGTGGCTATAAATGACGCCACCTATTCGTCTACGGGTTATCGTGTAGACACACAAAACCAAAATGAATGGGTTAACGTTATTGTTGCCGTAGATGGTGCCGGGGATAATGAATGCTTTGTAAACGGTTCGAGTGAATGGACAAGTGTAGAGGCATTCGCAGCATTTACTCCCGGCAGGTTGGCGCTTGGGTCTAGGTGGGGGCAGGGGTCTAATCTTGAAACTTGCACTAGAACTCTTTTGGGGCAAACAGACGTTTGGGTCGGTGAGCGGTTTGATTTAAGCCAAGCTCTCACACATTACGACGACACAAAGGGGAACTATGGCATTTGATTTTGAACCAGGCAATGGGCAAATCCGTGGGTTCTTCTCGATTGATACATCTTCTGAAGATTGGAAAAATTGGTTCGACCCCGGGAACCATTATTTTGTTTCTAAAACATATCACAAAACAGATGGATCAAAAGCTAATATTGCCCTAAGAACCCTCGTAGGAACAAAGTTATTGTTATTTGCGCGAAGAACAAAGGATATGATTGATCTATTCCATAGAGCAAATATACGAAGACGATCAACAACATCACCCAGAACATTTCTTTGCTATACCTGTTTTGAAAATCCTAAAACAATGGCCAAGCTCATTCTTTACTCTGGGGCGGGGAAAGTTGTGTATTTGGGGGCAACGTGGGCCGAAGCCAAAAAGAATTTTGGTAATGCACCAATGTGGTCAGAGTTTTGGCCAAATGGAAAGATGGATCATGTGGTTTTCGGATTTGAGGGTGACGCAAGATGAACGGGATTGAGAAACTGCTAGGAAGCTTGGAAGCGAAAGTTGACAACCTTCATGAGCAGTACACGGAGGGGAAGTCTAACGCACGGCGTTCTGCGGATCTTAATGCGAAGGATCATAAGAAGATGTTGGAAATACTGGGTAAAACCCCCTCAAGAAAGGAAACATGGAAGATTGCCGTATTTGTCTTCTTGGTACTTTCTGCGCTCGGAATCAGCGGGAAGGAAGCCATTGCATTCATCTTAAAGGGCATATGATAACACACGACCTATCACTTAAACTTTCTAAAAACTTTTCTTTAAGAGAGTTCCTTGTCTCGGATTCATACCCTGAACTCGTACAAGGTATTGTTTTAGAGGAAAGTCAGATTTTAAAGTTTTACTATCTGTGTCAATTTGCGCTTCAGGTTATAAGGAATGAACTAGGACCGGTCCATATTACAAGTGGGTTTAGACCTCAAGTCCTTAACGCTAAGATCGGTGGTGTAGACACATCGCAGCATCGTAGAGCTGAAGCAGTAGACTTTAACTGTGGCGACCGTAAATCGGCTTACAATATTTTAATTGATGTGCTAGAATGGCCGGGAGAGTTAATACTCTATCCCACCCATTTGCACCTAGCACTCCCAAGACCGGGAGTTAAAGCCGACCGTATAATTAAATAAGGAGATAACATGGAAATATTTAGAAGTAAAAAATTCATTATGTCTATAGGCGGCGTTATAGCTGTTATTGTTGGACATTTCTTAAAAGTACCAGAAGAAGCTATTTTGCAAGTGGTTGGAATCGTTGCAGCCTACTTGGTTGGTCAAGGTTTAAGTGATGTTGGTAAGGGTGCCGCAGAAGTAGAAGCCTCTGTTGCCGATTTAGGTGACTGAAAGCATCATAGCCATACTGGCCGCCATATCTGGGCTGGTCTTATGGTTCCTTAAACGTAAGCGGTCGGTTTACAAGCGGGCGATGAGCACGCGAAAAGAGGTCGATCAGATTACAAATATGGGTCTTTCTAAGATGTTAGAGGGTGGAAAGGAGGCGTTTCGTGAGTATTCTAAAGATACTAATACTCGCCTTGATAATCTGGAGCTTGCCATTCGGTTGCTCGGTGAAAAGCGTAAACCTGCCAAACGAACTAAGCGTAGCAGATCCAACGGCAAGTAAGTGTGTCTGTCCTGAATTGGACGGTAATATAGAAGACTTCATCCTTTCCGGCAAAGCCCGAGAGGCTAAGATGCAACGCATGTTTGATTCATGTGATGCGCTCTTGCGGGAGATGGAATAATGTCCGGATTAAGTGGTACTTCTGGGGGGTTCTTTTCGCCTAAAGACTTTAATCTTGAGCTGTCTAAGGGGAAAATCTCTGGACACTCAGCGGTTAATAAGTTTGGTCGGAATATAGACGTAGATACAGGATCATTCCAAGACATCTGGGACGGTGGGGGAACCTATGGTTTCTTATCCGCTGCCACCGAACATTGGGTGTCTTCTGAGAGTTCTAACGACGGCTCCGGTTATCCTGGGGCTGGGACCATTCATATCCAAGGGCTAGATTCAAGCTGGAACGCGGCTACGGAAAGAGTTGTTCTAGACGGCGCCACACACCAACCAACCTCTAACGCTTTTCTAAGAGTGTTTAGAATGAAGGTCATGAGTGCTGGGGCTTCGGGTAAGAATATCGGTCGGGTGTTATGTGCAGCAACGGACAGTGGAGGAACAACCGCTATTATCTCGGCAGATTACAACCAAACGTTGATGGCTATCTACGCCATTGCTTCAGGCAGAACAGGATATTTAACGAACTGGTACGGCGATATGAACCGGAATACAACGTCAGGCGCAGCTAATCTTGTATTAAGAGCAAGAAAAGACGGTGAGACCTTTCAAACCAAACACGTCTTAGGGATTGTAGGGGCCGGTAACTCCCATTTCTCACATACGTTTATGCCGCCACTTAAGTTTACAGAGAAGACTGACATTAAGATAGACGCTGACGTTTCAGCTAATAATACCGACATCTCTGCTGGTTTTGACATCACCTTGGTTGACGATTGAGTATACTTCCTTCAGGCTATCCTAAAGACTGGCCCTCTATGCAGAGGTATCTCCGTGTTATAGATGAGCGTCTTAGTGAGTTATATTCAATACAAGGGAAGCACACCACACGTGGCGGTATTATAACAAGCGCCGATGGTGGTGCAGTAGAGGGGTCTGGAACAAACCCGGCACTTATTGACCAATCAAACAACGGTTCTGTTTTTGGGACCACTAACAAAGTTTCTGGATTTAGGCCAGTTTCCAACGCAATGTATAGAGACATGGTCCCTATAGGGTTCGCTTCGACAAACGCAGACGGAACAGAAAGAAAGTGGTTTAATTGTTTTGTAGATTCACTAACGGCTCCCAATGTTTTTAATTACAAACTACGCACGGGGGCTCAAAACATTACGTCGCTTGCAGTCATTGGCACAGTACACTTTACAGCAAGTTCCGATCAAGCTATTGTTTTAAATGCACAGCCCATTGCTAAAGACCAAATCAAGGTTTCCACAGCGCTTATAGAAGAAGACGCTGTTGGTAGCGACACAATAACAAGGGACTATTACTTGCACTACATTTGGATATTTGGGCTTCAATGAAAACCCTTATCACTGGCTCTGAGGGGTTTATAGGCTCTCGCCTTAAACACTTAGACTATAGACCGTTCGATTTAAAGATTGGTAATAATGTCCGTGACTATGAAGACGTTGAGTCTCATATGGCCGGGTGTGATCGAGTCATTCATCTTGCTTCAATCGCAGGGGTAGATAACGTTATCAAAAGCCCCA
>Ga0255048_10002110_pt1 | contig 12976 bp, 15 predicted proteins | sample JV7_2_2_MG_FD_183619 | JGI IMG/M metagenome (GOLD analysis project Ga0255048, IMG submission 183619) | Seawater microbial communities from Jervis Inlet, British Columbia, Canada - JV7_2_2 | ecosystem: Environmental > Aquatic > Marine > Inlet | place: Canada: British Columbia | collected 2016-10-06
TATGGCAAGAATATCGGGTGGGCGCGCCCGGCATTGGAGCGGGAACCGTTCAGGCGATTTGAGCAATTGTCAGGCCTGTTCCGGACCTATGCAGACCGTTACGATTTTGACTGGTTGTTGCTGGCCAGTTTTGCATTTCAGGAATCCGGTTTCGATCAAAATGCCCGCAGTCCTGTAGGCGCTATTGGCGTTATGCAGGTCATGCCTGCTACAGCCGCGGACCGCGCGGTCGGAATTGCGGACATAGAGAATCTCGAAAACAATATTCACGCCGGTACCAAGTACCTATCGGTACTTCGGGGCCACTACTTCTCGGACGCAGACATGGCACCAACAGAAAGAATGTTGTTCACGATGGCGGGCTATAACGCAGGTCCTAATCGAATAAACCGTTTGCGACGGGTAGCTGAAGCCCGTGGGCTGGACCCGAATGTCTGGTTCAACAACGTCGAGCTTGTTGTTGCGGCACAGGTTGGTCGTGAGCCCGTCACCTACGTTGGAAATATCTACAGGTATTACATTGCGTATAAACGTGCGCTGGCGACCCAGGAAAGCAAGGAGTCGATCCAGGACGTCGAATGATCACTTTACTTTGTTTTCACACCATCACAGGTATTCGATAATGAAATTTCGTCATACAATTATTGCCTTGCTGTCTCTGTTCCTCCTGGCAGCCTGTTCAAAAGAGGCTGAGAGAGCCAAGGAAACTCCATCGCCGGAACCGGTCGCAGTAGAAGAACCAGCCGTGGCTGTGGAGACGGCTAAAGAACCCATTGAGCCGGTGGAGAGCTTTGAGTTGCCAGCCGAGGCCGCGGAGGAAAGTGAAGAGCCAGCAGAACCAGCAGAGGTGGCAGAGGAAATTGAAGAGCCAGTCGAGCTTGTGGAAGAAGTTGAGGTCATCGAGGAGATAGAAATCGTGCCAGGATTAAACAGCACCATACTCAAAACCGGCGATGGCCGGGCGGCCGTAGCGGGCGATACCGTTAGTGTTCATTACACGGGTTGGCTCTACGACCCAACCGCCGAGAACAATCGTGGAAACAAGTTTGACAGCTCCGTTGATCGCGGTGAGTTGTTCGAGTTTCCGCTGGGAGCTGGCCGCGTAATCAAGGGCTGGGACCAGGGTGTTGAAGGTATGCTCATTGGTGAGAAGCGCGAGTTGCGAATCGCACCGGAGCTTGCCTATGGCAATCGTGGTGCCGGTGCTGTAATTCCGCCCGGTGCTACACTGATTTTCGAAATCGAGTTATTTGAACTGGACTAACGGAACAGCGACGACTCAACAAGCAGGGGACCAGCACCGATAATCGGTCCTGGTCCCTGGTTGGGTACTTGCATGGAAGTTAATTGGCGCTACGGATAGACTCAATAAAGCGCTCGAATGCCGCATGAAATTCAGCCTCGAACTCAGGCGTAACTGCACTACAGCCACCTGGAATGTTGCGCACATAGAGAATAACGCCTTCGCCAGTGCCATCGTCCGTCGTTACAAACAGTTGTACGGCCTGTACCGCTGGAACGATCTGGACGTTCTGGCTCTCGGTGAACTCGAATAAAGGATTGTCGTCGGCATCGAGTTCTTCCTGGCTAATATCGATGCACAGCGTGCGAGCCCGGAACTCCCTGCCGGCCAATTCGTAAATCTCCAGATTCTCGTTGCTGAGCGTGCCGGCAGCAGCGTTGGTTGTCTCAACCTGGACAATGACAAACTGGTCGTCCGCAAAATACCCCGCCATGGATACGTTCAGGTCTTCTCCCATGAAACTCAGCTTTGAGTGCTCGGGTCCGCCCATTCTGGCCCCCTCAGGCTTCGGAATGATTGTCTCAAACGGGCCGGAAAGAACCATATTGCCATCGGCGTCATAGTCGATGTAGGCGTGTTCTGCGAAAGCGGCAGATGCAAAAAGCAAAGCCAAAGCGCCTGACATTATCATTTTCATTATTTTCACGATTTATCTCTCCCGTTAAGTTTGCTGAGTTTCGCGCGATTGCCAGACAGGATCAAGTCGGCCTCGAGACCCGATCCGACCCATTATCTGTTACCGGACCCAGTCTCGCAGTCGAAAAATCAACACGGTCTTGCCCGATTCGAGTATCAGGTTCCGGTCACCATCAATCGAAATTCGAGAGTCCTGGCCCAGCATTGTGATGAACAGGCGCTCCAACTCGTTCGCTGGGGGAGCACACATTCTGCGGGTCGATGCCATGGACTCGATTTGAAAATAACCGTCCCGCAAAACCGCCTTGCCGTTGTAGCGATTGCAGCCGGTGCTGCCGGAGACATGCATTTGTTCGCCAAAATCGAGTTCCGGAATCTTGTCTTCGGCGTGATCCTGCGGTAACGCCTCGCCATTAATACTGTCCAGAAGCCAGCGGTGATGTTGCAAGTCTGATTCGACGATCACCTTGGTCTCCGCAATCTCTGGTGGCGAGTCCGCGCACGCTTGCAGACTCGTGACGAGCAGCACGATGCAGCTTGTCACTATTTTCAGTGAGGTACGGATTGGCATGATCATAGGGTCAGCCTGAATCGCAGGCTCCAGACCCAGATGGTGTCATCCACAGGGTTCAGCGCGGGATCTTTTAGCATCTGTACGCTCGGCGTAATAGCGAGTTTCGTCTCGTCCTGCGAATTTGCGGGCGTGGCCAGCAAGAATGCACTGAGGCCTATGCAGGCAATACCAATGTTCATCGTGGACTTCGTCATCTTCTCGACTATTGACCACGTGGTGCCAGACTGCCGTCGTCGATAGCGAAATATGCAAGCCATTGCTTGGTCGATGCTACTTCATGACGTCCCTGGTCCTCAACCGGGTAGCGAATGGGTTGACCTGCCAAGACGTTGGTCGCCTCGTTATCCCGCTTCACAAACTGGCCGTTAACGATGACATGCGGCAAGCCGACAGGTGGCAATACATTCTCACCAGCTTTGTAATCTGATCCTTCAGCCACATTTTCAGCATCGAAGACTTCAAGGTTATTGAACATGCATCGACGATTGGCGTGAAAATGACAGTGGTCATACGCGTAATGACCGACCCTTATATTCCTACACGGTTTTTCGCAGCTCTTCTCGCAAAATTCGACGAAGTGTTTTCACGTCAACGGCCACTTTTTTTTGGTCTATCACCTGCCTCAAGGCTTCATTGATTAATGTCTGGTAGCCGCGTCCAACAGCATCCCCTTTGCGCCGGTAGGCGTCGAGAATGTCGTCATCGAGGTAGATCGTAATGCGAGTCTTGCCTTTGCTGTGCCTGATTGGCCCTCGCTTGCCCTTACCAAAGTCGTATTCCTTTTCCATACTCATTCCGTTCCGATTTCGTCGCGCGGCGCGCCGAGATGATGCGAATCTTGTATTGCCGGTATGTAAATGACACCACTAGTACGCGTCCAAGTGCATCGGTGCCAACTGCTACGAAGCGATTTTCTCCCGCCGGGCCCATGTCCGGAATTGAGATCGCGAACTCATCGTCAAATACCGCTTCGGCGTCCGAAAAACTAATACCGTGTTTTGCCAGGTTGGACCGCGCCTTGGCAGGATCCCACTCAGCATCCATGGCTAGTATATATGTATAACGTATGCATATGTCAAGGAACGGATCGGCGTGTTGAACATGGCCGGGACATAGCAGGATATACAGCCAGGCTTAGCCTGGCGATTTCCAAATGTGGACAATTCCTGGAGTTAGAGGGCCCTCGCTACAGAGTATTCTTGTAGATCTTGCCGTCCTTCATGATGATCTGAATTGTATCGATACCGCGCTCGCGAGGCTCAGCATCGAGATATTTCGAGTTGGCACCAAGCACGGTCATGTCTTCAAGCTCACCCGGAACTGATGTCATCGAGCGTAGTGTCTGCAGGTTGCCAAAGAAGCGCGCAAAGGCGAATTTTTCGAAGTCCCGAGCACTGCGTGCCTGTGTGCCGGTGAGAAAAACAATGTCCACCGCAGCACTGATTTCTGCATCAGTGAATTGCGACGCGAATAAGGGTCCTTTTTCAGACGAAATGCCGCCACCGAACATTATTTTGATTTGACCGGCACCCTCGGCATGAGCATCAGAGGCGCTCGCACGAATCTACTTGAACCAACCAGCCAGCACGTTCTCGACCACCGGCGCCACATTGAATCCAATAAACCACTGAGGCCCGAACGCATCAGGCTGGTCGACGAAGTAGTTAATCTCTGCGCTTAGCTTCCAGGGGCGATTTTTCCAAAGCACCGTTTTGCCAAACGAAAAGTTGATCGGGAGTGTCCATTGATGGGCGACATGGTCGTAGCTAATAATTGGTGATGAGCCGTAATTCCAGCCGCCACCGGGCAGGTAGGTGCCAAAGACCTGAATCGTTGTGAGATTGATTTCCTTGTTACCGGACCCGCCCACGTCCCACTGGTGGTTTGGGAAAATACCCAGCACGTACTTCTTGGTCAGCTTGCCAACCATGAATTCCGGGCCGAGCGTGTAGCGATCGGTTCCCAGAGCGTCGTCGGTTGCTGTGGGAAGTGACGCGATTATGCCGCCCGCGAACAACATGCCGGTTTTTGTCGTTCGGCCGTAGGCGAGATCGAAGGCGATGTCGCCGATACCGGATTCAGACCCGAAGCCGGACGGACTGGCATCGGGGAAGGAGAAGTCCAGTTGCACCGGAATCGCCGGTCTGAAAAACACAACGTCGCCGTTATCGAGTGAAAACGGAAAAGAGGGCTGAAAGAGCAGCGTGGTGCTGCTTTGGCTGCTCGCGCCGGGCAGCGCTCCATCGAACGTTCGGTACTGTAACTTCAGATTGAGACTCGCCATGGGCGTATTCGGGTTGGCCGGCAGGCCAGCATCTGCCTGATTTCCTACGGCTTCAAGTCATACTAAGCGTGTGGTGATAGCAATCGCAATGACCAGTCGACAAGCGCTCGTGTAAGTTGCATGATTTAGAACAGCTCCAGTAGTGGCCTTATACACGATGAATGTTTCGAGAATATTTCTGCGCCGTCTTTGCTTGATTCTAGTCTTGTTATTTTCGACGGGCGTGGTCCACGCGCAGTTTGTTGACCCACAAAACGTGCTGATTCAGAACGTGTATCTTGCCGACGGTGGCAAAGATGCCGAGGCTGTACTGGTCAATATCCTTATCGAAAACAACAAGCTCGAAATCGTCAGCAAGGACGCAATTCCGGCAGATAATGCTGTTGTCATCGTCGACGCGCGTAACGGTTTTCTGTTGGGTAACCTGGAAATAGGCAAGACGCCCAGCTTCATAATTCTCGAGGAAGACCCAAGGGCCGACGTTGAAGTCCTGCTCGACACGAAGGCGTACACGATCTTTGCGGTGCATGACGGGCGTTTGTTGCGTAACAGCTTGTACGGTTCTTCCGAAGAAGCACAGCTGAAAAAGACCGTTGCGACGAAGTGGACAGCTTATACACCGCCACCGATGGCTTTGCCGCTGTCCTATCTGGATGAAACCAAGTGGAACCGGTGGGAGACCAAGCCCGTATCAGGGATCTTTATTGCTGGCCTTATTCTGGATCGCCAGCGCTGGACTTCTCAGGACGGCGCTAGCGAACAGCAGGTTGGTGATCTGGAGTTATTTAACGGCGGCGAAATTCGTGGTTTACGAGTGGGCGCCGTCGGAACGCTCAATTTCAAGAAGCCCTGGGTGTACACGGTGTTTGGGGCCACCAATGTTTATGACAAGGGATTCGAGGTCAAGAATCTGGACTCGTTCACATTCTTCGATTACCGGCTCGACATTCCCTTGTTCGAAAAGACGAGCGTGAGTGTGGGTAATCAGAAGGAGCCCTTCTCCATGGAGCGCGTCATGCCCATGATACATTTGCCCATGCAGGAGAGAACTGCTGGCGCCGACGCGATGCTGCCATCCAGGAATTTTGGCGTGGTGTTGAGTGGCACGGCTCTTGATGATCGCATGACGTGGGCGGGTGGTGCGTTTAACGACTGGGTAAGCACTTCAGGTTCCTTTTCTGACAATGCGACTGTAGTGACAGGGCGCGTTACATGGTTGCCCCACATTTCCAGCGATGAAAGTAACCTTGTTCACCTTGGTCTTGGTGCCCGTTTCTCAAATGCTACGGACGGTCTTCGCTACGCATCCGGGCCGGAGTTCAACAAGTCGCCATTATTCGTCGATACTGAAGACGATCTCATGACCGCCGATAACTCGCGGCAATACAGTCTCGAAGCGGGTTGGCGCAAAGGACCGTACATGCTCATGGGTGAGTATTTACGCACCGACATTGATGCGCCAGCGTTCGGCGACCCGAACTTCAACGGCTATCACATCTCAGGATCGTGGATCCTGACGGGTGAAATGCATGATTACCGGAAAAGAACCGGCATCTTCCACGCTATTCCTGTCGCAAAAACAGTCAACCAGGGCGGTTGGGGTGCGTGGGAACTCGGTTTTCGATATTCGAGTGTCGATCTTACAGACGGACTGGTCGAAGGCGGCGAGATGGACATACTCTCGCTTGGCATAAACTGGTGGCTGACGCCGGTGTTCAACGTCAACATGAACTACCGCTATGTAACGCTTGATAAATTCGGCGTTGAAGGTTCGAGCAGTGGCATCGCGAGCAGAGTAGTGCTCCTCATGGAGTAATTAAGCGATTAGGGTCGCCGATTTTGTCGCAATAGAGCACAATAGCGCGCGACACGAATTAGGATGATAAACAGGAGAATGAAATGAAAGCAGTACTGACGCTGGCCTTGTCGCTGGCACTAATGTTCGGGTCAGCAACCGCATTCGGTGGCTGGAACCCGGACGAAGCCGAGGAATATGACGAGAAATCTCAAGAGGCTATCGCGACATTCAAAGAAAAAGATCCTTCCGTTCAAAAGTTCTTTGACAAGGCAGTTGGATACGTTGTTATTCCGACGGTCGGCAAAGCTGGCTTTGGCATCGGTGGTGCCCGCGGCAAGGGCGTGCTTTACGAGAACGGAGCAGTAACAGCTGTAGTGACGTTGTCGCAGCTCAGCTTTGGGTTTCAGTGGGGTGGACAGGCCTACAGTGAGTTTATTTTCTTTGAGGACGCCACTGCACTCGGGGATTTCAAGCGCGGAAACTATGAGCTCGGTGCGCAGGCCTCAGCCGTTGCCGTTACGGCCGGCGCCTCGGTGGATGCCGAATTTAATGGTGGTATGGCCATCTTCACTCAGGCGAAGGGCGGCCTGATGTACGAAGCATCCATCGGTGGACAGAAGTTCAAGGTCGAAGCGAAAGAATAATAGTTGTTGAGGCGACCATTGGCCTTTTTGACAAACATCGGATCTGGCCGCACTAATCTGCTGGTGGCGGGCTGCTTGTCGCTTTTGTTATCGACGAGCGGCCCGGCTGCTGCGCAGGATAAGGCTCCTGAGGCGGACCTTCAGCCGCTGCCGCAGCAGGTCTCGGCAGAGTTTGATCAGATACTGGCCGAAATCGAAGAGCAAAAAGAAGATATAGAGCACATCGAGAGGCGGCTTGCCGATCTTGAGGGTGTGAGCGCGGCGATCCTGGGCGGTCGCCGGGACGGTATGTGGGCCGCAACGTTTCACAAGACGCTGGAACTTGCTCGAGGCGTAGCCGCGCAAGAACAGGGTGGTATGAACGTCTCCGTCTACAAGAAATCCGTCGTTAGAGAGCTAAGCGACTTGCCCGGCGAAATGTACGATGCCATAGCGCGTTTGCGAGAACGAGTTGTATTTCCATCGAGTGACTTGCCACCTGAAGAATTCGTGGTTGCTGACCACAAACTCTTCAGCCAACTGCAAGACCTGGACAATTTCTTCCGTGCAATAATTTCGTACATCGAAATTGCTGATGAGTTCGGGCTGGATGCATCAGACGAGAAAGACTACATGACTCGCGAGCTGGCAGACGCTGCGGCGAATCGCTCGATCTTTCTGGATTTAGCGCTGAACGACGTCACTATGCTGCGATCGGCGATAGCCACTCTTCCGGCGAATGAGAACCTGGCTGACTGGTTGAGTGCCGCGCAGACACGCATTCAGATGACTGCGGAAGCAATGCAAACTACGGTCAACTTGATGGGGGCGCTCGGGATGGAATCCCGGCAGTATCGTCAGCAGGTCCTCACAGTGACCGGGGAAATTACCACAGATGTACTGGACGTGGGCATCATCGCCGGTCTCTTCTCTCAATGGGGCAAAACATCTATAGACTTGCTGACGAAGGAAGGGCCGAAATTGATTTTCCGGCTACTGTTGGTGTTGTTCATACTGTTTGCGTTTTATCAGTTCGCCAAACTTGTCCAGAAGGGTGTCGATCGTGCTCTGGGCTCGGCACGGGTGCGTATCTCGCACCTTCTACATCGCATGATCGTGTCATCCGTTCGAAATATCGTCGTTCTGGTTGGCGCGTTGATCGCAATTTCTCAACTGGGAATTTCGCTGGGACCCCTGTTAGCCGGAATCGGCATCGCCGGGTTTATTATTGGTTTTGCCCTGCAAGACTCTCTCTCGAATTTCGCATCGGGAATGATGATTCTCATGTACAAGCCGTTCGACGTTGGAGACGTGGTCGACGCAGGCGGAGTCAATGGCAAGGTCAGTCATATGAGCCTGGTCAATACGACGTTCATGACCCTGGATAACAAAAAATTAATTGTGCCTAATAATCTGATTTGGCAGTCCGTCATCACGAATGTCACCGCTCAGCGGACGAGGCGCATCGACCTGATGTTTGGTATTGCTTACGAAGACGATATAGAGAAAGCGGAAAGGGTCCTGCAGGAAATCGTTGATGATAACGAAGCCGTACTCAACAAACCGGAGCCGCGGATCAAGCTTCATGAACTGGGCGATTCGTCCGTGAACTTTGTTGTTCGTCCGTGGGTGAGGACCGACGATTACTGGGATACGTACTGGGATATTACAAAGGCAGTTAAGCTCAGGTTTGACGAGGAAGGCCTGTCGATACCGTTTCCGCAGCGGGATGTTCATATCATCGAGCAGAAGCCGACCTAGTATTGGAGCGCAGCAAACCTATAACTGGCTTCTGATAGGCAGAATCCGCATGAACCCGGCAGCGAAGCGCTGTGACCATGTTGTCTGGGGCTCCTTGTCGAGAATGACTTCCTGCCCATTCTCCAATCCACGCCAGCGCAGCTTGCCTTTTTCATTAAGAAAGACTTCCCAGGTTTGTTTCTCCAGCGCTGCTTCGATGACATCTGCTGTCAGATCGGCTAATTCTGGTGATCGAATGATGACACCGAGCTCCGTGTTGATATTCGCGGAACGTGGGTCAAAATTGAAAGAGCCGATAAACATCTCGCGACGATCGACAATAAATGCTTTTGTATGCAAGGTCGCTTTAGCACCACTGGCGGCGACTATCTCAGAGCCTGATACATCGGCGTCGGCACGGACCTCGAATATCCGGACGCCACTTTTGAGTAGTGGTTTGCGAGACGGGGCGTATCCGCCATGCACGCTTGACTGATTATTGGCAGCGAGCGAATTGGTGATGATGGTTACATTGATGCCCTTGCGCTGCAGCTCGGATATTGCCTCGATGCCGGCTTTTCGCGGCACGAAGTAAGGAGAAATAATGATCGCTTCATGCGTTGCTGAAAGCAGTGATTCACGAAGTGGTGTAGTGATTGAGGCAGCTTCTTTGGCTTTCGATTTGAAGGCCTTGTCGGGGGAGTCAACCGCGAGTGTATAGGGGGCCCAGACAAACGCGCTTGCATCGGTCTCGACATATTCAAGCGCCTTATCTCGGACGGCCTCTGCATATATGGAGGTCTTGATCTGCTCCCTCGATTGCTCAAGCCCAGCACGGACACGCTCAAGTTCAGAAGCAGGATCATCTGGCATCTTGGCGAATGCGGCTATCGGGGCAGCACGTTCGTGACTCCAGTAGCTGTCAAACATATCTGACACGTCGTTGACGACGGGTCCAATACCCATGACGTCCAGATCACCGAATTTGGCGTCTTCCCTTGCTCCAAAATATTCGTCGGCAATATTGCGGCCACCAATAATCGTGACTTGGTTGTCGATCGTAAACGACTTGTTGTGCATGCGCCGGTTAACGCGGCTGAAGCTCGTGATGCCATCCATGAACCGGGCAGACCGGCGCGCAAAAGGATTGAATATACGAATCTCAAAATTTGGATGTGAGTCCAGGCCCGCCATTCCGGCGTCGTAGCCGCCCGTGAAAATGTCATCCACCAACAGTCTGACGCGCACGCCGCGATCCGCGGCCCGCAGCAGAACGTTGATAAACGCATGACTGACGATGTCATTCTTAATAAGGTAGTACTGTGCGTCGATGGTCTTTTCGGCTCTCTCGGCCAACAACAATCGTGAGGCGAGCGCGTCGATGCCATCAGACAATGGATAAAAACCCGCTTCACCAGGATGCTGATCTGCAAGACCAGCAAGCTGTTTGCCGAGATAGGTATCGCCAGTGTCAGTATATGCACTGGACTCCGGCTTTGGATAATCAAAGTCGACCGTGGCACAGCCACTCAGCACCGCGATCATCGCGAAAAGGCAGCAATGTCGAATCGAAGCTCCCATATTCATAATTCTCCCGGGGCGAGCATAAGGCCGGGAATTGCAAATCCGGTACCGGATTTTGTAACGATTTCGATAGTCGCCAGGTTGAGTTCCTCGGCTATCTCCAGAAACTCGGCATAGTCTGTGGTAGCGATATAGGCATAAATATCGAGTTTGAAGCCTTCTCTGCTGAAACCGGTCAGGCGTACACGGAGCGGATCATCCAGCACCTTTTCGTGCGCATCCAGCAAGTCGCGTGTCGCAGTAAGAACTTCGTTCAGCTGCCTGGGTGTGCTGTCATATCGAAGCGTCAATCTCGGGTGATACCAGATGTGCTTTCGCATCGAGTAATTATCCAGAATATCGCCCGCAATCTTCGCGTTGGGTATCGAAACAACGGTTTTACTCAAGGTGCGAATACGCGTCGTACGGAGACCGATTTCTTCAACAGTGCCCATGACCTCACCGAACCGGCAAAAATCGCCGACCTTGACCGGCTGCTGGGTGTACATACTGACCGCGCCGAACAGGTCTTCAAGGGGTTTTTGCAATGCCAGTGCGATAGCAATACCGCCCACGCCCAGGCCGGCTAATAAAGCCGTTATATTGAAACCAAGATTGTTAAGCCAAAGTAAAATAGCGAACAGGACGATCAAGATCTTGATGGCATTGCCGAGCGGACCCAAAAGGACGATAGCGGCCTCTTTGCCTTGTCGTCGCAATCGAACGCGGTAGATCGCCCGAAACAAATTGGTCGCAGCAAGCAGGGCCCAAACGACGATAATAATACTGACCGTTTGAGCGCGAGCTATCTGCTGCGCTTCGATGCCGAACCCGAGCCGGTTTGTGACTTGGTGCACGATAATCACAAGTAATAGCCACAAGAACGGCCTGGTAAGAAACTGCCTGACGAGGTCATGCACATCTGATGAGCGTTTGACGATCAAACGTGACAGGACGCGTAGTAGTACCAACAATACCGGGTAGGCAATCAGACCTGCGCCGAAAATAATCACCCATTTGAATAACTCGACGCCAAGAAACGTGACGTCGGGCAGAATGTCGAGCAATCGCTCTTCAACGGGCCCGTAGCCAAACTCCTCATACAGCTCCGGAATTTCGGCCACGGTCTTGTTGGAGATCTTCCAGATGAACTCGCCGTCGCCTCTAGGGACCCGCTGCAGCAACAGCGTGATTACATTGTCCTGCGATTCAATCTCTGCGAACTTGTCGCGATAGCTGGGCAATCCATCGCCGCTGGTACCATCGGGATGATCGCTGATCTCGGCAAAGTCGATCCAGAGTTTTCGATTGATGACGACTGCAAGGCCGTGAGCCAGAGAAGGGCCATCGGTGGTTTTCATCCGCGACGGCAGATTACGCTGATCGAGATACTCGGCCGCCGCCTCGAAATCGTGTTCTTGTGCCGCTGTCAGGAACCCGCGCAGGCTGCGCCGCGGCGTACCACGATCGAATTCATCGACAACAATGTCGGGTTCATCAGCAATAGACTCTTGTGCATGGCTGGCCGGAACAAACGACGCCATTGCCAGTATCAATACCGGCAGCAGCATCCCCCTCATTGACTGAGTTGGCCCCAAAACTCGTCCTACCTCAGGTGTTGTGCGATAGAAGCTACTCCGCCGTTACCGGGTTGGCCTCTCCAGCCCGGAACGGGTAACCCGAAAAGTAATTGGGAACACCGGTTTTGACAGTCTCTTCCAGGTTCTCAAGTTTCTTTTCCGAAACGCGCCCGATGCCGACCGCTTCCCAAACCAGTTGGTGTCGTTTGCTGTCCACGATATCGATGTTGAACGTACCTTCCGTATATTGTGAAACGTGTGTCTCCGTTCCGTAACCGTAGCCACCCCATGCGCCATAAGAGCCGCCCCGATAGCCGTAGTAGCCACCTCCATACATCATCGGAGGAGGCGCTGATGTCGTTCTAATTTTGGTTTTGTCTTCCAGGTTGGCGTTGAAGTTGATCAACAGATCAGGGTCATCCGACTTCGTATAACCACGACTTTCCATCTCGATCGTGACCGCTTCGATCACATATTTGGAAAAGAAACTTTGATAGTTATCGTGGTCCGGGCCCGCACCCTCCATGAAGTTATAAGTTTGATATGTATCGAAAGGGGCATTGTGATCGTAATCCACCAGAATATCAGGACCCGAAGCACAACCAGCGAGCGCATAGCCGATGAACAGGAGGACAAGTGAAGTAGTTATTCTTGGTCGTTGTTGGAAATGCATCGTATCGCTCCGTTGAAAACATGTGCCCACGCCACCGGGGCGGGACTGGAAGGGGGTGCTCATACTACTATTATGCGTGACCTAGTCCAACAGCGGGCGGCATTATAGATCGCAGCGCTGACGTCAGACTGGGCGCAATCGAAAGGGACAGATCAAAATACTGTTTATCGGGTTAGTGCGTTTTTGTCGGTTCGCATGAACA
>Ga0255048_10002111_pt1 | contig 12976 bp, 27 predicted proteins | sample JV7_2_2_MG_FD_183619 | JGI IMG/M metagenome (GOLD analysis project Ga0255048, IMG submission 183619) | Seawater microbial communities from Jervis Inlet, British Columbia, Canada - JV7_2_2 | ecosystem: Environmental > Aquatic > Marine > Inlet | place: Canada: British Columbia | collected 2016-10-06
CGACACAACCCCATCCGACCACCGCACCAACCGATGACCCACCGCCGCCACCGACCCATCACGCAAAGCCACCGCCGCACGCCCCTCACCCACCGACCGACCCCCAAACCGCTCACACAACTCAACCTGATTCTTCGCGGTCACAGGATCAGACACCTCGACCTCGAACCCCGACGGAACGAACACATGAGTAGCAGTCATACCCACGAGCCTACGCGCGTCCGCGTCACCGATTGGGGACGAACAGCCGACGACGGCACCACCGACTTCCTGCTCGTCGAACAACAAATCGACCGCGAACGCCGACCCCCCCGCGAACCCGAAGCGCCCCAGGAAGTCCAACAGCGCCGCAGAACCCTCAAACGACAACAGGGCCGACTCCGCAAGAAACTGAACAAGATCACCCGCGACCTCACCGCCGCCCAAGCCGAACTCGACAGCCTCCACACCCCCGAAGGCATCGCCGACTACTCGAACGCCTACCGCGATCGCCAAATCGAAATCGCAGCCGAACGGGAGCGCATCGCAGCCGAACGGACACAACGAGAACTCCGCGAAGGAGCGGCACGGCACCTCGTCGACCTCGCCGACGCGTTCGAAATGCTCCCCCCGTTCCTGTTCATCGGCTGGGAACGAAACGTCCGCAAGAAGACCCGACTAAAAGAGCTCGGCTACATCACTGAACTCCCCCACCGACCAGGCCATCCGCACCGGTATCGGCTCCGCACCCCGAAGACCGTCGCCGACATGGGCGACCGGCTCTACCCCAACGGACTCCCAGCATGACCACCGGCCACGACACCTACACCGCCACCACCAAATGCTCCATGTGCCCCAACCAAGCCACCCAATACCGAGGCTTCCCCAGCATCCTCCCCGGCTTCGACCAAGTCGACACCCCCGTCTGCAACGACCACAAACACCTCGGCAACCCACCCCGATGGGAAACCGAAATCGAAGGCGCCGGCTACACCCGAGGCGGACACAGCCGATGATCCAGAACCTCCCCAACCAATGGTGGACCCAGCTCAACCTCCCCGAGCTCACCCGCCACGACCGCACCGTCGTCGAGGACTACTGGAACCCCGCCGCCGACTGCGCCGTCATCATCACCCGCGACATGTTCGGCAACTACGACCGACACTCCATCAGCGGCCACGTCATGCGACGCGAGTTCCCCCGACCCGACCCCACCGTCGAAGCGTTCGTCGCCGTCGCCACCGCACTCCACGAACAACGCAAGCGCACCGACCGCCAACAAGACGACGCGCTCACCGCCCACTGATCTCACATAGCCAGTGCGCAATGCGCACTACGCACCGCCCCACGAGGGAGCAGCACCGCCAGCAACGGGGGAGCACAGGTACCAACGTCCACCGCAAAGGTCAGCAGGACGAAACCCACACCGGAAGGCCGGCAGGGGGTACACGTCACCTGGAAACGGGCCCACCCTCAACGCCCCGGCTGAGCACCCATCACGAACGACCAGCCGAAGCACCGAGGGCGACCCCTCGCTCGAGCACGCAGCAACACCGCACTCGACGGCGAGAAACCACGCAACATGTGTGAGCCGAGCAGCATCGGCCGGGAGCCGCCCAGTGGCACGGCGGCGGGAGGCGAAACCCGCGCCCAGCCTGATGCCGACCCAACAACGGATGCGCTTACCGTCACAGACCCGGATCGCTGTTAGCTGCACGAAGGACCGACACCAGGCCAACACAAACCCTACACCCGTCCGATTCAGACCCAGATGGTACCTATATGTGCGGGCGGGCCCCCATGTCGGGGGGTGGGGGGTCGGCGGCGGGCGTCGGTCGGTCGGCGGCGGCGGGGCGGGTGTCAGCGAGCCGCCCCTTCGACCACGCCGGCGGGATCGACACTCTCCCCCGCCTCGCTCGCTGCGTCGCCCAGCTCGGTGGCGGGATCGGCCGCGGCTTGAGCGGCGGCGGACGTCGAGCTCGACCCGGTCGTCGAGCTCGTGGCGCTGGACGCCGGCCCCGAGGTCGCCCCGAGTGCTGCCCGCGCTCGTGCTTGCAGCTCACCGATGTGGTCGACGACTTCGGCAGTGGTGAGCGTCGCTGACAACGCGGTCGGCGCGCCGGCCTCAAGCCGCGCGACATCGACGAGAACCCGTAGTAACGCGGCCGCCTCGTCACCATTCCTGACCGGAATATCACCCGTGAGACAACGGCTCATGATCTGACCTGCGACGGCGGCGGCGTTGGGTCCGAGGTCGTGACGTGTGAACGCCTGTCGGACGTTGTCGAGTTGTTGGGCGAGTGCGGTGGCGTCGCGGGTTTCGAGGGCGCGGCGTGCTCGTCGTGCTTCGGCGGATTTGAGGCCGGCGGCTCGGGCGGTTTCGGTGGTGAAGCTGTGTGGTGCGAGCTGGGCGGGTTGGGCGGTGTCGGTCATGGTGGGGATCGTAGGTTCCAGTCTGATGAAGATGTGTGTCGGGTGTTGTGGGTTGTTGTGGGTGGGAGTAGGTTCCTGGGTGGTCGGGAGAGGCCCGGCCTGGAACGGAACGGAGCAGGATGATGGCTACGAGGTCGTGGGCGTTTAGTGAGGTCGGGGCGGCGGCGCTGGGAATGGTGTTGGCTGAGTCGGTGTTGCCGGGTCGGTTGCGGGTGTTTGTCGAGCTGTCGACTGTGCCGGTCGAGGTGTGGGCGCGGGGTATCGACGATCGGGAGGCGGCGTTCAGGTCGGGCGTTGGCGGTTCGCTGGGTGTTGTGGTGTTCGCTGACGATGCGGGCGTGCAGGCTGTCGGGCGGACGTCATGACGGGTGACGGTTCTCTGGCGGTTGTGGGGTTGCGGGCGAATGGTGCGCCGATCGTGTGCGACATGTCGGAGCCGGTGGGCCCGGACGGGTGGGCGGCGATCCTGGGCGACGTGTACGAGTCGGTGCTTGACGAGGTGCTTGAGGTGCTGGAGGTGCCGACGGGCGTGCAGGCTGGCGCGGCGACGGCGATCGTGGACGGGCCGAGCGAATGGGTCGACCGATGAGCGGCGGCGAGGCGAGGCTGTTCCCTGACATGGCGGCGGCGCCGACTCGGCGTGAGCGTGCCGAGGTGCGGGCGGTGAACGAGGCCGGGCAGCTCGGACTGTTCGACGAGGTGCCGGCGGTCGAGGTGCCGGCGGCGGTGTGTGCGGTGTGCGGCGGCGATCATGGCGGCGAGTGTCGGCATGGTGTGGCGGTCGAGCTGTTCGAGGTCGAGGCGGTCGACCAGGTCGTCGAGGTCGAGCGGTTCCAGTGTCGGCGATGCGGTCGACCGATCGAGCTGCGGACGGTCGAGGCGCTATTCGGCGACGTCGAGCGCTGGTATCCGGTCGACGAGGGCGCGCCGTTGGAATGCTTGGCGGTGAAGCGGGCGCAGTATTGCGAGCCCTTCGTCGAACATCGTGTCGAGCGGTTGCCGGCGATCGGTGGGCGCCGGCCGGCTGACGAGCCGGCGGTGTTCGTGTGCGATCGGGGCCATGAGTCGGCGGACACGGTGCCGGCGGGCTGGGCGGGGCCGGAAGGGTCGCCGCGGCGGCGAAAGTACGAGCAGGGGCGTGAGCTGTGGAAGCCGTGCCCGCTGCCAGAGTGCGACGCGCAGCACGGTCGGGTGACCGTGGGTGCGTCGCTGTTCACATCAACAACAAGCGAAACGGAGCAAGGGACATGACAACGACAACGACGGATGAGCGGCAGCGGGTGACGCTGACCGATGAGCAATTGGCGCGGGTGGTCGAGCTGTGCGGCGAGCCGGGCGACGGTTGGGTGCGTGCGATCGTGGCGGTGTTCGAGGTGTTCGGGTTTGATCTGAGCGACCCGGACGGGCCGCGGGTCGATGGGCGGCGGTGTGCGATCCCTGTCGGTCAGTGGCGGACGGTCGGCGCGGCGATGGCCGGCGGCACAGGCAACGCGGTCGGGCGGGTGTCGCATCTGCTCGACTGGATGGACTGGGGGCCGTCATCGTTCGAGGTCGAGGCGGTGACGACGTGAGCACCTACCGAGAGAGGCGCGAGGCGAGGGCGGACAGGTTGCGCGGCTGGGCGGACAAACGCGAGAGTCGGGCGGCGGCCGAGCTGGAGCAAGCGACGCAGATGGCGGACGCGATCCCGTTCGGGCAGCCCATCCTTGTTGGTCACCATTCCGAGGGCCGCGACCGCAACTACCGCGACCGTATCCACAACAAGCGGGTCCGGGCGCTCGATTCGTTGGACAAGGCGCGGGGGATGGCGGCGAAGGCTGACAACATCGAAGCGGCGGCGGCTCACGCGATCTATTCCGATGACCCGGACGCGGTCGAGGCGTTGCGGGCCCGGATCGTCACGTTGGAGGCGCAACGCGACCGGATCAAGGCGTACAACAAGACCGCCCGAGCTGGAGCGGCGAACGTGTCGCTACTGGATGCGAAGCAGCGCGCCAACTTGGCGTCGATCAAGGCGCACGCGCCGTTTCAGATGCGCGGGGAGGCGTTGCCGGCCTACGCGCTGTCGAATCTGTCTGGGTCGATCAAGCGGCAACGCGATCGGCTCGCCCAGCTCGAAGCCGACCAGGCCGGCGGCGCAGCATGAGCGCGGCGACGGTATGGCCGGCGCCGACCGGGCCCGCGGTGGCGGAGCCCGCCGGGTATATCGCGCGGTCGGTCGGTGACGTGTTCGTGTGCTCGTGGGGCTACGACCAGACCAACGTCGACGCGTTCGTGGTGGTTCGGGTGTCCGCATCGGGCAAGACGGTCTGGACGATGCCGGCGAAGGTTCACGCGCCGGACGATGGCGGGCCGTCGGTGCGGGTGATGCCAACGCGTCTGGTGAACCCGGACGGGTCGATGTCGTTGGACTACACCAGCGAGGACCGGCGCGGCGGCGAGTGGCAGGCGAAGCAGCACCGAATCAGCGACGGCTACCGGGGTGTTCCGGTCATCCGGGTGGGCAATGGCAACTACACCGCGCACCTGTGGAACGGGATCGAATCGTTCCACCAGACCGGCTACAACTTCGGATACTGAGAGGGGGTGATGGCTGACTAGGACGAAACCTGCGGCGCCCACCTGCTCGGGTGCTGCGGGTCCGCCGATGAAGTGTCGGCGCTGACGAGTCCGTCAGACAACCAGGAGGAACGGAACCCATGTATAACGATGCTGATATCGAAATGATGGAGCTGGGCGCGGCTGCGAACGCGGCGGCGGCGGTGCAGTCGACGCGGGGTCGGGTCGAGCTCGACGACGCAACGCGTGACGCGATCGTGGATGAGGTGGCTTCGGCTGGCTGGTTCGGCGGGTCGATGTTCGAGGCGGTGACTGATGCGCTGGCGGATCGTGGGTTGGTCGTGGTGCCGGCGGTTCACGAGGATCTGCATTTGCGGGCGGCGGATGAGCTGTCGCGCCGCGAGCGCGCCGAGCGGGACGAGGTCGGACGATGAGCGCGGACCGTGTCGAGGTCGAGGTCGAGGCGACGACGGTGCCCGAGGCGGACCGGGTGCCGGCGATGTTCGTCCACGAGCTGATCGACCATGACCGGATGAACGCGTGGTTGACGTCGCTGCCGGCGCTGCCCGATGAGTGCTGCGGCGGGCCGGAGTTCTACCACGTCGCCGAGGGGCTGGGCGCCTGGAATCGGCTCGAACCCGCGCAGGATGGCGGCGGCTGGATCGTGCATCAACGCGGTTGGGATCAGTTCGGCGACGACATGTCAGGGCTGTACGAGTTCGCGTTGTGTGAGGGCTGCATGTCGGCGTATGCGCTGCCCGACGATCTGGAGTGGTCGTGAGCAAGCTCGGCTATTGCGAGGACTGCGAGGTCGAGGACGAGCCGACCTACTACCACTACGTCAAGGTCGACGAGTGGGAGGGCGAGCTCGAACTATGCGACGCGTGTTGTACGGCACGCGACCAGGAACGGTTCGACGATGTTGAATCGGCCTGACATCGCGCTGCGGCTACTGGTCGCGACGTTGCTCGCGGCGCTGGTGCTGGCGATCGCAGGGGTGATCGACCTGCGTGATCCGGTGATGCCGGAGCCGGCGCCGGCCGTGTTGGCACCTGCCAACGCGGCCGCGTCGGTGGGCGCGGCGGCGGAACGCGGCCGCCAGTTCAGGGTTGACCCGGTCGTGCCGCCGCCGTGGGCGTTGTGTCCGGAGTGGTGGCAGCTCGCGGTCGACATCGGGTGGACGTACTACGAGCTGGTGCTCCAGGTGGATCGGATCATGTTCGGTGAGTCGGGGTGCAACGCGTCGAGCTGGGTGTCTGATGATGACGATTACGGCGGCGGGTTGATGGGGATCAATGTGATGGAGGGGATTGGAACGCGTCCGTTGGTCGGCCCGCTCGTCAATTGGGTGTGGAGTCGACTGTTGGACCCGGCTGTCAATCTGATGGTCGGGTTGGCTATGGCAGATCACGCGGTTGCGCTCGGCTGGTGCCGGTGGAGGCCGTGGACGACTAGAGACAGGAGTGTGTGCGGATGAGCACGACAAGAACGGTGATCGGTGAGGCGTTAGAGATCGCGGTTGGTGATCTTCCGGAGGGGGTGACGAAGTCCGTTCGGGCTGACGCCCGGCCTGGGCAGGGTCCGTGGCTGTATGTGACGACGATGCAGTTCGTGGTGCGTGAGGTCGACGATGCGATGGTCGAGGCGTTCGAGAGGGCGGACAGCCATATGGCGCGGGCGGCGTTGTTGACTGCGTGGGGGCGTGGGGCGCGGGCGGCGTTGGCGGCGGAGCTGCGGCTGATGGCGTCGCGGTTGGCCGACGTCGACGAGGACGATGAGGGGGTGGTCGGTGATGAAGGTGGAGCATGAGGCGCCGGTGATCCCGCCGGAGGACTTCGCGATGTTCGACGCCCAGATCGCGGCGATGGACGCGCCGGCACCGGTATGGCACAGGTTCTCGACCGAGCTCGCTCACGCGGACGTCGCGGTGTTGACGCCGGGCGTGTTCCTGTTGAACTGGATCGAGTCGTTCGCTCCGGGCAACGGGACTGCGCTGCTCGAGGCGGTCGGGGAGTGGGCGGATGAGAACGCGATGACCGGCCGGCTGGTGTGTCCGCCGGGGTTGGCGGGGTGGTACCGGGATCGGGGTAGATGGAAGCGGACTGGTGCTCTGTTCAACGGTCAGTGCGTGATGGAGAGGGTGCCTGCACCGTCGCACCCGAAGGGGGTTTCGTCATGACGTTATTGGGTTCGGTGAACGACGGGGTGTGGTGGGTGATGGGCGCGGTGATGTGGATGGTGATTGGCGGCGTCGTACAGGACGTGTGGCGGTCGTGGCAGCGGCGGCGCTGGCGGACGCATCACCAGGCGGCGCTCGACGAGTCAGGGGCGGTGGTGTTGACGCACGTCACGTTGTCGGATGCGACCGACACCGTGATGCTGCGGAGCGAGCTGTCGGCGATTCGGGTGTTGGAGCCGGGCGACGAGCTCCACATCACATGGATCGTGAAGAACGACGGCGGCGAACTGAGAGGGTTCCACCCATGATGAACGCAGTTGGCTACGTGCGGGTGTCGACCGAGTCGCAGCTCGACGGGTTCGGGCTCGACATCCAAGAGGCCGCGGTCCGGGCGCTCGCGGCCGAGCTCGACGTCACGTTGATCGAAGTCTTCTCAGACCTGGGCGTATCCGGGTCGGAGGACGTCGCCGGCCGGGGAGCGCTGACGATGGCGCTCGCCTGTCTCGAGGACGGCGATGCAACGCTGCTGATCGTCCCGAAGCTCGATCGCCTGGCGCGTGACCTGCTGGTGCAGGAGGGGATCTTGCGTGACGTGTGGGCGACCGGTGCTGAGGTGATGCCGTGCGCCGAGGGTGAACGGATGGCGTGCGTGCCGGATTCGCCGGATGACCCGTCGCGGCGGCTGATCCGGCAGATGTTGGGCGCGGTCGCCGAGTACGAACGGGCGATGATCCGCGCTCGGATGGTCGCGGGCCGGCGCCGCAAGATCGCCGAAACCGGCTACGCGGGTGGGCCTGAGCCGTTCGGGCACACCGACCCGGACGAGCTCGAGGTGCTACGTGACGCGAGCGAGCGCCGTGGGGAGGGATTCACCTGGACAGACATCGCGATGTGGTTGAACGGCGACCAGCGATTCAAGCGGAACGGTACGCCGTGGGATGCGTCGGCGGTGCATCGCACGGTGACGAGGGCGTGGAAACGCGGTGCGGTTCTGCCGCCGGTGGGGCCCATGATGGAGGGGTTGTTCTGAGAACGTAACGACGCTGTAAGCCTCACCTGGATCGTTCCGTGAAGGGTGGCGTTGTCCCCGAGCTGGGCGATCCCAACCGCCCGGCTCACGATGGGGCGGAGTAGGCGACTACTGGTGCCGGCCTTCGTCATGGGGGCCGGCACCACGAGCAGCCCGGTCCCGGCGACGGCGAGCACGAGCGCAACGACGGCGGTCATGTTGCCGCTTCCCACAGTGTTCGGGCGACACCGTCGAGGCCGCGATCATCGCGAGGCCGTGACGGCGTCCACCATCCGAGTCTGGGCGGCAGTTCCGCGACCGCCAGCCATCCGGCCCCGCGCAGCGAGCTGCCTGACTCGTCTGCCTGTGTGTAGGTAATGAGGCGGCGGTAGCCCATCGCCTTGGCGGCCCGCCACGCTGCGCCGTACAGCATCGAGTTCGCGTTGGCGTGGCCGTCGGTGCAGGTCCGGTTCACCTCGAGTGTTCGACCGTCGTCGAGATGGCGGGCTACGGGGCGACCGACCATCGCGACGCCGACCAGCGTTTCGCCAGCGACGACGCCGACGGAGAACTTGTGGCCTGGCGGCGGTCGATGGTGTCGGTGGTGAATGTCCACGAACCGGGCAGCGTCGCGGTAGTCCACGGGTACAAGTTCGAGGCTCATCCGCAGACACTCCGGTCACGGGTCGTCCAGGGTCGCCAGCGGCACCAGCCGAGATTCTGTTCGACGTGGTCGGCCATCGCGAGGGCGACGGTGAGGTTGGTGCGGGGAGCGTCGACCGTCGGGCGGCGATCGGTCACAGCGGATGAGCCCTGAGCAGTGATCGTGCCCGCATGACATCAGCTTAATAAATTTCTAAACGTGGCCGCAGAATCTGGTGAGGTCACCGCAGAGCCAGCGGTCGAACTCGGGGGGTGGCAGGCATGTCGGTCATGGTCAGTTCTCCTTGTCGTCCAGTTCGGTCGTTGGAGAGAGAAACTCAGACCACTCAATCGGGTACAGAAAGACCCCCACCCGTTCGATGGTTGCGAGGGCTTCGCCGATATCGCGCCGATGGCTGGGCCACTCCATATCCGTCTGGGCGACACACAAGCTTTCGTGTGCTGATCGGAGCGCTCGGAGGCAGCGTTCACCACTCACGTCAGTTCTCCTTGTCGAGTAGGTGGGCGACGGCGACGACACGCCCCGGGTCGATATCGGTCATCAGACGCGGTGTTCGAGCCACCACAGTCCGAGCAGGGCTGCCTCGGCGCGGTTGTGGTCCTTCTTGCGGGCGAACCATTCGGCTCGGTGCGGCCACTCGGCGATCGCGCGTTGGCGGGCGGCGTCCTTGTCGTGGCCGGCGAGGCGCATGGCCTTCTTCCACTCGGAGGCGGTGACGATCGTGATGGGGGTGCGGGCGCAGACGCCGAGGACGACGCCGTAGCCGCATCCGAACTTGAACGTGGACGCGACGCCTTGTTTAGGCATAGAGCGGGCCTGCTCGAGCACGACGCGGTCGATGGAGTCGATGCCGAGGTCGCCGACGATGTTGTCGAGCAGGGGGGCGTTGACGTAGCCGTCGACGACGGGCATGTCGTGGATGGCGTGGAGTGCGCCGTCGGGGGTGAGTTCGGCGATGGCGCCGGTGTTGCCGGGGTCGATAGCGAGGATCATGCTGGCTCGCGGTCCTTGAGTCCGGACACCATGACGAGTCCGCGGCCCGCCATGTCGGCGGCCAACTGCTCGTCGGTGATGCCGAGTCGGGCAGGCGTGATGACGTCCCACCGACCGACGGCTTGGCCGGCGGCCATCGTGCGGAGCGCGAGTCCTTGGTCTCCGATCCACGCGCCGAGTTCGATGTAGGACGGGCCGGTGGCCATGCGCGCCGTGTTGATGGTGTTGAACTCGCCGGGGGAGTCCATCGCTGCCTCGAGTAGATCGTTGAATCGGTCGTGGTCGAGGCGTTCGTCGATGGCGACCTGGAAGAAGTGGACGTCGATGAGTGCGGGGCTGTCGGGTGGTGCGGCGCTTTGGAAACATCGGGTGACTTCCATGATGTATCCGGCGAGGTCCCATACCGGCGGGCGGGTTTGCTGGTTCATGCTGGGGCTTCTTTCACTAGTTGAAGCGGGCCGTAGTCGGCTCGGGTGTGCCGGCCGAGCGAGTCAGGTTCGGCGGCGACGAGTTCGACGGCGCGGTGTGTGAGTAGGGGGACGGCGATGCGGGGGTGGGTTCCGTAGACGGCGCACCACACGCGCTGGTAGGTGTGTGACCAGACGGTGGGGCCGCCGCATGTAGAGCACTCAGGCGTCATTGTCGACTTCGATACCGACGATGCGGGTTACGTCTTCGGTGGTGTCGACGTAGTGCAGCGAGCCGAGACCGTGGAAGAACAGGGTCGGCGGCGGAATGAACCCGGAGCCATCTTCCCAGGGGCACACCAGGCTGACGAACGTGCCGAGGCCGTGGTACTGGTGGTCCTGCATCAGTCGCCGGGTTCGACGATTTCGGCGTCGACGACAAGGGCGTCGCCGAGGTCGTCGATCGTCTTGGCGTGCGACAGCCAGTCATGCACCCGGAGAGCTTCGGTGCGGGTCAGCTTGTTGTGTGACGTCACCTCGCGGCCGATGAACTCGCCGGTCAAGGGCATCTGATCGTCGCGTTCGTCGATACCGAAGCGGGCGTACTGCGCCTTGATCTTGCCGACCTGGCCGCGGGTGGCCGGCCGGTCGTCGTCGGCAGGTACGGCGCTCTCTGGCGGCGGTGTCGGCTGCTCGGTGGGGGCCGGCGGCGTGTCGCCCTTCGCTGCGGCCTCGAGCCCTTCGTTGACGAGAGCGAGGAAGGCTGCTTGCATCGCCGGCAGATGGTGGTCGGTGAGCTGATCGGGGACACCGTCGGGGAACGCCTTGGCGAGCACGTCGTCGGGGTCGACGGGGTCGCCGGCCTTCGGGTTCGCGCAGGCGTCGCGGAACGAGGCGATCGCAGCGTCGGACAGCGGCGACGCGACCGCGTCGGGGGCCGGTGCGTGTTCGACGGGGCCGGCGTTGATGATCTCGACGCCGTCGTCGTCGACGAGCTCGGTGAACTCGGTCGCGGTGTAGATCCCGACGCCGATGTCGGAGAACAGGCGGCGGACGAGCCGGCCGACGGCGCGCCATTGGCACATGTCGAGCGGGTACTGCTCCCAGGGCAGCGGGTTGTCCTGCTTGGATCGGGCGCGGATCTTGCCGTCGTCGGTGATGCGGCAGAGCCGGGCGCGGACGGCGTCACTGATGAGGAACGAGGCGGAGTCCTCGTCGCCGGTGTCGTGGCGTTTGCCGTGCGCGGTGACGCCGCATTTGGCGATGTTGTCGGAGCGGTGTTCCTCGAATCGGACGGAGTGGCCGGCGCGGCGTATGAGGCCGAGCATGGCTTCGGGCTTGACGTCGTAGTTGCCTTCGACGACGTGTCCGTAGCGCATGGACGTCATCGGGTCCCAGCCGTACTGTCGGCCGACGAGGGCGGCGGCGATGATGTTCGCCGGTCGCCCGCGGTACGCCTTGGGGATGATGTCGGAGCGCGAGAGGGTGTCGGCTTGGCGTTGGATGGTGCCGAACTCGCGCTCGCCGACGGTCGCGACCGCTGACGCGGTCGGGTCGACGACGTCGAGGTCGGTGCCGGTCATCGGATGATCCTCGCCGGCGCGAACCCCTCTGACGGCTGTGCTCCTTGATCGTGGAGATCGTGGTCAAGGGCGGTAGCGCGTGGCAGCACTTCGGCCGACAGGTACTCGATGGCGCGGGCGACGGCGTCGGCGTGGCCGTTCGCTTGGGCGGAGAACGATTCAGTCGACGCCTTGATGCCGAACTTGCTGACGAAGCTGCCGTTGATGTTGATGTTGATGGTCCCCATCACTTGGCTGCCTTCTTGGTGGCGGTCGCCTTGCGGGGGCCGCGGTGGTGCGGCTCGAACGCCCGGAGGATGCGCTCGACTTCGGCGATCTCGCCTCGGAGCCCCTTGATCGCTGTCGCGGCCTCGTCGCGGCGCCGGATCTGATGTGTGAGCGCCCGGTGGTGCTCGGCGAGCTTGGCCTCGAGCCCGGCTTTCATTTCGGCCGGCGTCAATGGGACTGTCTCCGTCGGCGGGGCGGCGGTCGTGCTGGTGGGGTTGTCAGTGGTCATGGGGTGGGGTTGTCCATTCTGTTCGCTGGGGTGTTACAGGAGGGCCGGCGTGACGATCACGGCGGCGAGGAACCAGCCGCCGGCGTACAACGCCGAGCGGTATTCGGTGCGGGAGTCTTCGTCGCGGCGGCGGAGAACGTCGCAGCCGGCGACGAGTCCGAGCAGAGCGACGAGGGCGGCGAGGACGGTCATGTCGTCGGCGCCTTCGGTCGGAACACGCGGGAGCCGGCCTTCGTGTGCTCATGCTTGGCGACGAGGACCGGGTCGATCTCGGCGATCAGCGCCTCAAGATCGAGCTTGGTCGACGCCTTGTTGCGGTTCCACGTCACGAGCGTTTCACCCTGGTAGGTGCCGGCGGAGTGCTGACCCAACATGCGGGCGACGTCGTCTTTGATCGCGGCGAGCTCCTCCTCGTCGTCCTTCACGCGGGCCTTCAACTCGCGGAACCGTTCCATCGCGATGTAGCCGGCCTCACCGATGTCGACCGGGTCGTCCTTGCCGACGTCGGCGAACAGCTTGTCGATGTTCGCCGACGTGAGGGTCGGGTACACCCAATCGGGGATGATCTTGAAGTCGATCGCGGCCATGAACCGCTCCGCGCGTTCGAGCAGATCGGCTTGGAAGTCGGGGTCGGCGTCAACGGTCATGTACCGGAGGCCGAGCGACGAGTCGAG
>Ga0255048_10002115_pt1 | contig 12965 bp, 9 predicted proteins | sample JV7_2_2_MG_FD_183619 | JGI IMG/M metagenome (GOLD analysis project Ga0255048, IMG submission 183619) | Seawater microbial communities from Jervis Inlet, British Columbia, Canada - JV7_2_2 | ecosystem: Environmental > Aquatic > Marine > Inlet | place: Canada: British Columbia | collected 2016-10-06
CGATTATACGCTGCTGAAGTCGCAGCTCATTGCGATGTTGCGCGATGAATCCGATTTGCTCGCAAATGCCAGCAATTTTGTTGGCTTGCTGAACAATGCGTTGGATGACATCAACTGGCTCGGAATATATGTACTGCGTGGCGATGAACTCGTGCTGGGACCCTACCAGGGCCAACCAGCCTGCATTCGCATTCCGATCGGCAAAGGCGTTTGTGGATCAGCCGCGGAAAGTTTGGCGACACAACGCGTTGAGGATGTACACGCGTTTCCAGGACACATCGTCTGCGATGCAGCTTCACGATCGGAACTCGTCGTGCCATTGCTGATTGATGGCGTCTTAGTCGGGGTTCTCGATATCGACAGCCCGTCGATTGGACGATTCAGCGAAGCGGATCAAGCGGGTGTGGAATTAGTCTGCGCCGCCTACTGTGAATTGCATACAGGCAATAAGAAGTTTATTTGACGCGAGAAACGTATTCTCTTGAGCGGGTGTCAACTTTGATCACCTCGCCCTGATCGACAAACAGCGGTACGCGAACCATGGCACCGGTTGATAGCTTGGCGGGCTTTACGCCGCCGCTCGCCGTGTCCCCCTTCACACCAGGATCTGTTTCGGTGATTTCGAGCTCGACGAAATTCGGCGCCTCGACGACCAAAGGCGAGTTGTTCCACAAAGTGATCAAACAGACATCACCGTCGCTGATCCAATCGCTCGCATCGCCGACCGCCTTCTTATCGGCGGCGTATTGTTCGAATGTGTCGGCGACCATGAAATGCCAAAACTCGCCATCGCTGTAGAGAAACTGCATATCAGTTTCCATAACGTCGGCCGCCTCTACGCTGTCGCCCGATTTGAAGGTTTTATCGACTGTTTTGCCCGTTTTCAGGTTACGAATACGCACGCGGCTAAACGCCTGTCCTTTGCCGGGCTTGACGAACTCATTTTCGACGACGACGCACGGGTCGTTGTCGAGAATGATCTTGAGCCCCGATCGGAACTCATTAGTACTGTAACTGGCCATATCGGTGTCGCTCTTATCCTGTCTGCGGCGGCAGCTATAATACCGGAGTCGTTGGTGGGCGCCAGCCCTGGCCGGGATCCCGCATCAATGCCCACCATTCCGACCTGAAACTAGATACCCGTCACGGTTTTGGCACCTCAAGGCGGTCTCAATCTGCGGCGATGCTAGACTCAGCCCTCTTTAACAAAATCCGGTTACCACGGAGGTTTCCGGAGCCGTCGCAAGGAATGCATTTGAACGGTCGCCAAAGTATTTCTATAGCCGTTCTGACTGAGAATCAGGACGATGTCGCACTGATCAATGGCGCGCTTCGCGATGCCGGTCACGCGGCACACTGCCACTGGATCAGCCAGCCCACGAAACTCGGCGAGACACTCGCCGCCGAGCATGTCGAATTGCTGATTTTGAATTGCGATCAATACGCTGAATCCATACGACAAGTTGTCAAAGAAAGAGACCGCTTCAATCCTGAAGTTCCGGTTATCGCCGTAAAGCAAGAAGCCGATGAGACAGAAATCGAAAAGGCGATGCGGCACGGAGCTTGCGACCTCGTTTCATTCGACCTTAAGGGCCGATTGCAGTCGGTTGTCACGCGCGAGCTTCGCGCACTGCGGGTCGAACGCGCACTAAACTCGACGATTGATTCCGCATCCGAATACAAGAAACAACTAAAAGACTATATGCAGGCTTCGACGAGCGCCATTGCGCTGGTCCAGGAAGGCATCATCACCGACGTTAACTCTGTGTGGCTTGAGTTGTTTCGATCGGCCAGCAATGACGAGGTCACCGGGCTGCCACTCATGGACAGCTTCGATTCCGAATCTCACGCAGCAATAAAAGGTGCATTAATCGCAGCGATTCAGGGCAAATGGCAATCCGACGAAAAACTAATCGCAAAGTCGCAGATCACCAACAACGATTCCGACGAAGTTCACCTTGAATTTAATAGTTTCGTATTCGACGACGGACCGTGCGTCAAGGTCAGCATTACACCGACTGAAAAATCGTCCCAGGAACCGACCAAACTTGTGCACGACGCACTGAAGCGCGACCCGACGACCCTGCTTTACCATCGCACACAATTTCTCGATCGCATCCAGAAACGAATGCGCAAGAAGCCTTCGTCGGGTTTGCATGCATTAGCGTATATCCGGATCGATAAATTTGAAAATGTGTGTGAAGACGTCGGAATCCTGAATTCCGAGGAAGTCATGGCGCAATTTGCTGAAGAAATGCGTAAACGCTTACATCCGCGAGACATTGCAGGCCGATTCGAAGGAACAGCATTATTGGTATTACTCGAACGAGGCAGCGCTCGTGACGCACAGGTTTGGGGCACGAAACTTTGTGAGTACATGCAGAAACAGACATTCGAAGTTGGCCAACGATCAACACAGTTAACCTGCTCAATCGGCATCTGCGCCGCCAACGAAGTCTTCAGTTCACTCGAAGATTTTGTCGGCGCGACGGTTGACGCCTACAAACTCAGCGCGGCAGCCGGCGGCAATCAGTCTTTCCTGAGCGAAGCCGGCGAGCAAGATACCAAGCAAAAAGAATTCGACGCTATTTGGGTACGCCACCTCAAGTCAGCGTTAATGGACAATCGCTTTCGAATCGCTCAATTGCCGATTGCCGGCCTGCGAAGTGACGGCATTGAAATGTACGACTTGCTGGTCCGAATGCTCGACGAGCACGGCAAATCAGTGCTGCCGTCGGAATTCTTGCCGGCCGCAGATCGAAATAACATGATGAAACATATCGACCGATGGATGATCAAAGCGGCGATCCAGTTTTGCGGGAAGTCCGAGGCCGATAGAGTATTTGTTCGACTCTCCAAACAGTCCATCCTTGATGAGACTACTGTCGCTTGGATGGACAAGGAGTTCGAGCAAAACAGTTTCGATTGCTCGCGGCTTGTAATCCAGGTACCCGAATGCGACGCGGCCAAACACATCAAGCAGACTCGCGCCATCGTAAAACACCTACGCAAAATGGGTATCGGTTTTGCGTTGGAACATTACGGCATCGACCAGGAACGGTTTCAGATACTCGACATACTTAAGCCGGATTACATCAAGGTCGATGGCGAATTGATGCACACACTAATGACCGACACGAACATGCAAGATAGCGTTAAAGCGATCGTACATGCCGCCGCAGATCGAAAAATAAAGTCCATTGCCGAGCGCGTCGAGAATGCAAACGCAATGGCCGTTCTGTTTCAGTTGGGCCTCGACTACATGCAAGGACATTATGTTAATGAGCCGGAAGTCGTTTTGGAAGACACGGATAATCGCAAAACCACATCATTAGCTGAACTAGCTGCGGCCAATGCCAACTGAATAATCTTATACAACGCTACAATGTGAAACGCGTCACACATTAGTTGCGGAACCATACACTATCGGCCTACAGGCGGCGCAACATAGAATGGTTACGTCGTAGTTATCAAACATTCATGGAGTGACTGAAGTGGGAAAATCGACCGCCAAGTTTTCGGCCCTCGTCGCTTTAGGTAGCGGTCTCGTTACGTTGCCTGTGGCAGCACTGGAACTCGGTGAGGCGACAGTCAGGTCGTCACTCGGCCAGCCGTTGCGCGCCAGTATTGCTTTTGCACTTGGACCTAACGAAGCGTTGTCCAGCACTTGCGTATCGATGCAGCGCAGTCTTCCAAAAAGCAATGACATGCCGGTCATTGGTCCCGCAACGATTAGAATCGGTGACGGCATAATCGCAATTGCGGGCAAATCCGAAATACGCGAGCCACTGGTTTCAATGCGGATCAACGTGAATTGTCCGTATACAGCAAAGCTGAGCCGCGAATACATACTGTTCGTTAATCCAGCCAGCATGCAAACGCAACCGCTTGAAAGAGTTCAAAGTACACCGGTAACTGATGGTGAATCTATCAGCCTCGCAACACGCTACCGCGTGCGGCCTGGTGACTCACTTTCACGTATCGTTGAGCGCATCGAGAATCGGCCGGTGGGTCACTGGCCAGCCATCGTCGCCGTATTCGACGCAAATCCAGCCGCATTCATCAACAACGACCCGAACATGATCATACCCGGCAGCTGGCTAACCATTCCTGATTTCAGCGTTACAGAGCCGACGGCCGTTTTTTCGCCAGCGACACAGACAACATCAGCCGTGCCGCAAACGGCGGCGACAACGGCCCCTGTCGCGCCGCGCCGCCGCCAACTGAGTGGTGAGTTTATCGGCTTGGGGACAAGATATCGTGTGCGAGAAGGCGACTCTGTTTCGGGTATAGCGGAGCGCATTCAAAACCGGCCTGGCGCGCACTGGCCCGCTGTAATGGCCATTTTCAATGCCAACCCAGAAGCGTTCATCGACAACGATCCGAACTTGCTGGTTGAAGGCAGCTGGCTCGATATTCCTGATTTCGGTGTCGAAGTGCCGCTTACAGTTGCCAACAGAAACGTTTTGCCGCGCGAAGGACAAGGTACCGCGTATCCTGGCATTTCCGCCGGTGAAATCGTCGAACAACCCAGCACAGAGCCGGTCGTCAGCGAGCCGGTCGTCAGCGAGCCTGTTCTCAGCGAGCCTGTCGCTAAAGATCCTGTCATTGACGAGCCTGACGTCAGCGAGCCTGTCTACAACGACAATTCTTACGCGACGACGAGCGCACCAGACGGCGATTCCGAAATTACTATTCCTGACACGCGGCTTGATGGTCCCGTAGTTACCGCGACGTCACCGAACGTGCCGACGGCAACCATTCAAGCGACACCGGACGATTCGTCGTCGTCGAGTTGGCTGGCATGGCTTGGCGGAGCTGGCCTGGCATTGATTGTAGCTTTGCTCTACCTGGGCCAACGAGCACGCGGGCGGTTTGCGTCCTCACCGATAGGCGTTGTCGTCACCCCGCCGAAGCGCCGCCGATCTGACGACGACACAACGGAGATCGAGGCGATCAGCGAAGCTGATGTTTCAGGGATGTACGAAAGCCCGGTCGAGGTCTCGTTCGAAGATATGGATGACGAATCGATCGATGAATCGATCGACGAAGCGAGCGACAACAACGAGACCGAGGAAAACCTGATTCTCGACGCGGACCTCGTTATCGGCACCGGTCTGCAAACGGGCCGCGACGTCGACGTTGCCCAGGACTTCGGTTTTGCCGCAACGACAGCGCTCGACATGGAATTACCGGAGGAAATGTCCAGCGGCACCCGGGAAGCACTTGACACTCAAATGATCCCGCCGATGAATGTTGAGCTGGAATCGATTCTTGAAGCCGAAGTTCTTGCCGACGAAGACGAAGACGACTACGACATGTCAGTTATCGTCGATGCAACCAAGATGCCAAATACGGACGATGCAACGCAGCGCGATCTAGAAGCAATCCCGGTCGAAACGAATGATGATACCTTGATCAAAGAAGGCTACACGGTCAAGCATGAAGTGGATTACAAAATTCTCGAGCAGGACTACGAAGACGAATTCACCGCGACTCAGGCCCTGAACCATGAAATTGAACGAGCCGCTGCAGCGCTCACAGAGCACATGCATGCAAAAAAAGCTAAGGGCGGCGACGATACGAAAGCGATGCCTCTGGCGTCTGTAACCCCTCTGGATGCCTTGGCCAAGGTGTCGGCCGATGGCGATGACGAAATCAGCGACCTCGATGACACTGGCGTTAACGAGGAACTCACCATCAACATGGACGACGCCGACGGAACCGTCGACATTATGGGTGACGATGAAACGACCGAAATGCCTATCACAAAAGATAAGGCCAGCTAGGTAGCCCTACTCCGGTATAACCCCAACGAGCCGGTCAACCGTGCGCCAGCCCCTCGGCAACAAGCCACCGCGAAGCGCACGCTCACCGTAGTAACGTTCGCTATCGTCCCATTTGATTGTCATCATGCGGTCGCCACAGTACACCTGCAAATTGCCATCCTCGGGTACAACTGCCACCGCGATGAGTTTCTCCTCGCCGCTTTGATACTTCTTGCCAGGAATATTCAGAAGTTTGTTGCCTTTGCCTTTCGCAAGTTCGGGTAGCTCGTCCATTTCAAACATCAGCAATCGTCCGATGGAGCTTACGGCAGCGATCAGGCATTCAGCATCCTTGGGCGCGGGTGCTGGTACAACAGCACGACCACCGGCCGGCACGCGCAATATCGCTTTGCCGGCTTTGTTGCGTGTGACCAGATCGTCCAGGGTCGCAATAAAGCCGTAGCCGGCGTCACTGGCTAACAGGTACTTCTCATCCCCGTCGCCAATCATCGTGCCGCAGAATTCGGCCCCGTCGGGCGGTTTGAAACGGCCCGACAACGGTTCGCCCTGCCCCCTTGCCGAGGGCAACGTATGCGCCAAAACACTGTAAACGCGCCCCGTGCTGTCGATAAACATGGCGAGCTGATTGCTACGCCCACGCGCAACAGCAAGATAGCCATCACCCGACTTGTAACTCAGAGCCAGTGCGTCGACGTCGTGGCCTTTTGCGGCTCTTGCGAAACCGCGCTGCGACAAGATGACAGTGACGGGCTCACTCGAGATCAGTTGCGTTTCATCGATGGCCTGTGCCGCTTCTCGTTCAACGATCACCGTTCGGCGATCATCGCCATAGGCTTCAGCATCTTCCAAAATCTCGTTTTTAATCAATGTCTTAAGACGAGATGCGCTTTTCAGTGTCGTCTCGAGCGACTCCCGTTCTTCGCTGAGCTCATCTTGCTCACCTTTGATTTTCATTTCTTCAAGTTTCGCAAGATTGCGTAATCTGAGATTGAGAATTGCTTCAGCCTGGATGTCACTCAACTTGAAGCGCTTCATCAGGACCGGCTTAGGTTCGTCCTCTTTGCGAATGATCTTGATGACTTCGTCGATACTCAAATAGGCGACGAGCAAGCCGTCGAGAATATGCAATCGGTCGGTGACAATTTGTAATCGGTGCTGCAGTCGACGCTTTACCGTCGCCTTGCGGAATTTCACCCACTCGCCCAACAAGCCGACGAGATTGAATGCCTGTGGCCGACCATCGAGACCAATAATATTCATATTGACGCGACAGGTTCGCTCGAGTGATGTCGTCGAAAACAGGTGCGACATCAACTCGTCTTTGTCGACGCGATTTGATCGAGGGCTAATGACGAGCCGTGTTGGATCTTCGTGATCGGACTCGTCACGTAGATCGTCCACTTGCGGTAGCTTTTTGTTGCGCATCTGCGTGGCAATTTGTTCCAGCACCTTGCCGCCCGAAATTTGGTGCGGCAATGCCGTGATGATGATGTCGTCATCTTCGAATTTGTACGACGCACGTAGCCGCAACGTTCCGTTGCCTGTTGCGTATATCTGCTTGATGTCCTGGCGCGATGACACGAGCTCGCCGCCGGTCGGATAGTCCGGCCCCTTGATGTGCTTCATCAATGCCGCGACGGTAGCCTTGGGATCGTCGATCAGGTGCACGAGTGCGCTCGCGACTTCTTTCAGATTATGTGGTGGCACGTCCGTCGACAGACCGACAGCGATTCCCGTGGTGCCATTGAGCAAGAGATTGGGCAGCCGGGCCGGTAACACAACCGGCTCGTTCATCGTGCCATCGAAATTCGGAACCCAGTCAACGGTGCCGTGCGCCAGCTCTTCCAGCAGACACTTTGCATACGCCGTCAGTCGCGACTCTGTATAGCGCATTGCGGCAAACGATTTGGGATCGTCGGTCGAGCCCCAGTTGCCCTGCCCGTCTACGATGGGATGCCGGTACGAGAAGTCCTGTGCCATGAGCACCATGGCCTCGTAACATGCTGAATCACCGTGCGGATGGAATTTGCCGATGACGTCACCCACGGTGCGCGCCGATTTCTTGGGTTTTTGCCCTGCGGAAAGACCCAGCTCGCTCATCGCGTAAATGATGCGGCGCTGGACCGGTTTCAGGCCATCGCCAATTTGTGGCAGCGCACGATCGAGGATGACGTACATGGAGTAGTTGAGATACGCATTCTCCGTGTACTCCTTGAGCGGCTGCTGTTCGACGCCTTCGAGATTCAAACTGTTCTGCATGTGTTACACCTCGGCGAGATTGCCCTTGGTCTCGAGCCACTTGCGGCGGTCTTTAGCCCGTTTTTTCGCCAGCAGCATGTCCATAGTCTGGTCGGTCTTGTCCTTGCCACTGACCGTGAGCTGCACAAGACGCCGTGTATCGCGATTCATCGTGGTTTCCCTGAGCTGCGATGGATTCATCTCACCCAGGCCCTTGAATCGAGTGACAGTTACCTTACCGCGCATTTTCTCTGCCTCTATACGATCGAGAATGCCTTTGCGCTCGCTGTCATCGAGCGCGTAGAAAACTTCCTTTCCGACATCGATGCGATACAGAGGGGGCATCGCAACATACACATGGCCGGACAATACAATTTCCCGAAAATGTCTCAGGAACAGTGCGCACAACAATGTGGCAATGTGCAGTCCGTCCGAGTCGGCATCAGCAAGAATGCAGACTTTGTGATATCGCAGGTTGTCGAGCTTCGTATCGCCGGGATCGATACCCAAGGCAATACTGATATCGTGTACTTCCTGGGACGCGAGGATTTCCGCGGAATCAACCTCCCAGGTGTTCAGAATCTTGCCGCGCAGCGGCATAATCGCTTGCGTATTTCGGTCACGGGCCTGCTTGGCCGAACCACCCGCCGAATCTCCCTCGACGAGGAAAATTTCACACAGCTCGGGCTCTTGTGACGTGCAGTCAGCCAGCTTTCCGGGCAATGCCGGGCCCGACACAATTTTCTTGCGAACAACCTTCTTGGCTTCTTTGAGGCGTGACTGCGCCTTATTGATCGCCAGCTGGGCGATCTGATCGCCCGTTTCGGGATGCTGATTTAGCCACAACGAGAAGTTGTCTTTAATGACACCCGTAACGAATGCCGCGGACTCCCGAGACGACAACCTTTCTTTCGTCTGGCCGGAAAACTGTGGATCTTCGAGCTTGGCGCTCAAGACGAAATTTAGCCCGTCCCAAACGTCCTCGGGCGATATCGACACGCCACGTGGTAACAAGCTGCGAAAATCAGCGAATTCACGTATCGCATTGGTCAAACCAGTGCGCAAGCCGTTGACGTGCGTACCACCCTGCGGCGTAGGGACTAAGTTGACGTAACTTTCGGTGACCACCTGGCCATCGCCCACTTGCCAAACCAGCGCCCAATCGACAGCTTCATTGTTGCCCGACAAGGCGCCTGAGAATGGTTCTGCGGGCAACAGTTCCCCGCCGCCTATTTCTTCTACGAGATACTCCTCGAGGCCGCCGGAATAGCACCATTCAATTTTCTCCTTGGGCTTCTCGACTTTGAGGCGAACGGTAAGACCCGGACATAAGACCGCCTTGGCCCGTAGCGCGTGCTTGAGTCGCGACACAGAAATATTGGCGGAGTCGAAATATTGTGGATCGGGCCAAAACCGGATCGTCGTGCCAGTATTGGCTTTGCCGACCGTACCAACCTGCTCAAGCTTGCCGCGTTTCTTGCCGCCGGCAAAACTCATGTTGTATTCCTTACCCCCGCGCCGGATCCAAATCTCAAGGTTTTTTGAGAGCGCATTGACGACGGATACGCCGACACCATGCAGGCCGCCCGAATACTGGTAATTCTCGTGATTGAACTTGCCGCCCGCATGCAGCCGCGTGAGAATCAATTCGACGCCGGGAATTTTTTCCTTTGGGTGTTTGTCGACTGGCATGCCACGCCCGTCATCGACAACTTCCAGCGACCCGTCCTTGAACAAGGTCACCTCAATTTTTTTGCAGTGGCCGGCCAGCGCTTCGTCAACACTATTGTCGACAACCTCGTGGGCCAGGTGGTTGGGCCTGGTTGTATCGGTATACATACCGGGCCGTCGCCGGACAGGCTCCAGCCCGCTAAGGACCTCAATGTCCGCCGCGTCGTAACGTTTAGCCATCAATCAGATTTTCAGAGGTTGCCAAGCAAAGCACGGCAAGAGTCTAGCTCGATTATCGGGGCCGTGCACTAATCTAGGTCACCAATCAGGGATTGACGAATATTCTCCTCCACTGGTGAGACCTCGACCTGCAAGCTTGAATGGCCGATACCAGCTGTTATGGGTGCATCGTTTTTGAGCGCCTCTACCTGCGCGCGGGTCAACTCAAAGCGCAGGAAATGAACGGCCGACGTTTTTCCCTCATCGGAGCGCTCAAGATCCTCATCGGCAATAGCATAAATCCTGTCGAAATCACCGATCTGCACGTACACGCGATCTTCAATACCGACAAGATGTTGCAGCATTTCACGTCGTTCATCGCTGTCCGGAAACTCAATCATGAACGTGGCCTTCCAGTTGGCCCCATCCGGAATCAGCGCATTGTAAACCTCCAGTTCCTCGTTGATCCCGCCAGCCTCAAAGATACGCTCGATTCGAAGCATTTCCTGAACCTGGTACTGCATGGTCTGTCGATCTTCAAAATACAACGCTGCATTGGTGCCTAATGCCAGTCTGCGATTGCGTTTGTGTTGCAATACCCCATCCCGAAATGCATCACGAACGTCGGAGTACTGTTCAAGACTGTAAAGATCTTCACGAGTCAGTTTCTGCATGGCGTCAGATACCGTATGCCTGTCGGAGCAGGCCCATCGGATGTTTGGCATCGTGTTCCGGAAGCCCCTGCGCAATTTGTTCCGCCGCCATTGGGCAGTCGCTAATAAAGTGATCGGCCTCGGCTTTTTTCACTTTGTTCATGACCGGCCGAGCGATCTTTTTCGAGATTTCGTGGAATTCCTTCTTCACGGCGTAAGTGCCATCGTGCCCGGAGCAGCGCTCGATCGCGTCGATCGAGGTGTCAGGTACAAGCTGTAATACGTCGCGTGTCTTGAGCCCGATATTCTGCACGCGCTGGTGACATGGCACATGGTAAGAGATTTTGCCCAATGAATTTGCGAAATTCGTATCGAATTCGCCGTCCTTGTGCCGCAGCATCAAGTACTCGAACGGATCGTACATTGCGTCACGTACTTTAATAACGTCGGGGTCGTCCGGGAACATCAGCGGCAATTCCTGTTTGAACATCAGCGTGCACGACGGAATCGGTGTGACAATGTCCCAACCACGGTCCACCCAGGCCGCTAGCACCGGAATATTGATGTCCTTCGCCTGGGCAACAGCAGCGAGATCGCCAAGCTCGAGCTTCGGCATTCCACAGCAAGCTTCTTTCTCTGTCAGAGCCACCGGGATCCGGTTGTGCTCGAATACCGCGACCAAATCCTCGTCAATTGCCGGCAGATTACGATTCCCGTAGCAGGTTGTGTACAGGACGACTTTGCCGCGAGTATTTTCCGTTGGCACGGCGGGCTCGCCGCCCGCCCCCTGACGTGCTTTCAGGCGCTTGCGCGCAGATTTCGAGTAGTAGTTCGGCAGTGGCGCATCGCGATGAACACCCAGAGCGCCCTCAAGCATCTTGCGCCCGATTTTGCTGCGGTTGCTTGCGTTCACAATCTGGGCGACGACCGGAATACCCGCCAGATTACCAACGGTATCCGTCGCGCTGAGCATTCGGTCGCGAAAGCTGGCGCCCTCTTTTTTGAAACGGGCCGCTTTGGCACGCAGCATCAGATGCGGAAAATCAACATTCCATTCGTGTGGCGGCACGTAGGGACACTTGGTCATGTAACACATGTCGCACAAATAACAATGATCGACGACATCCCAGAAAGCGTTCCTGGGCACCGTGTCGAGTTCCATGCTCTCGGATTCATCGATGGCATCGAACAGAGTCGGAAACGAATTACACAGATTGAAGCAACGGCGACAACCGTGACAGATATCGAATACCCGCTCGAGCTCATCGAATAGCGCGGGCTCGTCATAAAACTCGTCGCTTTGCCAATCGAGAGCATGACGAGTGGGAGCCTCGAGACTCCCCTCGCGTTGCTTGGACATATTAGTCGTCTAGCGTGTCTAGCGCTTTCTTGAATCGGTTGGCGTGCGACCGTTCAGCTTTGGCCAGGGTTTCAAACCAATCCGCAATCTCGTCAAATTTCTCGTCGCGCGCCGTCTTTGCCATACCCGGGTACATGTCAGTGTATTCATGAGTCTCACCGGCAATAGCCGCCGCAAGATTCGCGGACGTGGGACCGATCGGCATACCCGTAGCCGGGTCCCCCACTTCCTCAAGGTACTCGAGGTGCCCGTGCGCGTGACCGGTTTCGCCTTCCGCTGTCGAGCGGAAGACTGCCGCTACATCGTTATAGCCTTCGACGTCGGCTTTGGCCGCAAAATAGAGATATCGTCGATTGGCCTGCGATTCGCCCGCGAATGCGTCTTTCAAATTGCCTTCCGTCTTGCTGCCTTTCAGTGACATTTCTTGCCCTCTCAATTTTCAATTTTTGTTGACTAGACCGAGTCTAAACTGCGTGAAATTTTATTCGCATGTATCAAATAAGTCAATGATTGACCGTCAATCCTCGGCACTGTAGCGTAGCGTCGCAGCTTGCCACGAATCCCAGGTATGAGCACGAAAAAAACTATCAATCTCGAAAAATCCCTTGCAGACCTCGAAGCGTTGGTCGAAGAACTCGAATCCGGCGATCTGCCGCTGGAAAAAGCCATGAAAAAGTTCGAGGCTGGGGTCAAGCTCACGCGCGCCTGCCAGACCGCGCTCAAAGAAGCCGAACAAAAAGTCGAGATCCTCGTTCAGTCCGCCGGCGGCGACGAATTACAACCATTCGAGGTCGAGGAAGACTGAAAACGTTGCAGCGCCCCATGGCCGCAAGCGAATCACACGGCCAGCGAACCTGGGGCCTTTCACATCCTCATGGCTCGCTGCGCTGCGCTTTACTTCGGATGTAAAAGCCCCCACGCTCGCGGCCCTACGGTCATTGCGAAAGGCTTGTAGCCGGGATGTTTTTCGCCGGAAATAAAGCGCAGCGTAGCGAGCCATTCCGGCGAGAAATATGCCGGCTGCAAGCCTTGTAT
>Ga0255048_10002118_pt1 | contig 12928 bp, 12 predicted proteins | sample JV7_2_2_MG_FD_183619 | JGI IMG/M metagenome (GOLD analysis project Ga0255048, IMG submission 183619) | Seawater microbial communities from Jervis Inlet, British Columbia, Canada - JV7_2_2 | ecosystem: Environmental > Aquatic > Marine > Inlet | place: Canada: British Columbia | collected 2016-10-06
GTTTATGCTGGGCAAATCAGCCGTGTGAGCATGGGTGGAATCCAAAAGATAACCCCACCACTTGGCAAAATAGAGAAGAAAGAGGCGAGGCAGAGGAAAGATTTGGACTCGGAGCTGGAAACTATGTAGAGAGACAGATTGTTCAGCTACTAGGCGGCCTAGCATATATGAAGGACGATAAGATAAAGAACATTTTAAAGTCTGCAAGAAAACCTGTCGATGAAAAGATTAGGTGGGTGTGGCGCATATTAGAAGATTCTGCGCTGGATCCAGGAAATTACAACTCTGCTGTAATGGTAATGGGCGGCATGGCAACTGAAGATAATTTTACAGGGGCCCTAGCTAAACCATGGCGCGCCACTCGCGAAAAGCTTGTGGACTTAAGGCTCTCGGAGTCTGATTATAAGCGTATACTCAAGCATGGATTTCCATCAGCAGTGCTACGTATTCAAAGACTACTGGAAGACAATCAGGTTCATAAAGATTCGTACAAAACAGTCGTAAACAATCTGCTAATGAAGATTAAGTAATATGTCAATGGAGGACAATACAAATGACTAGCAATTTTGATATTGGGGAGCTGGCTCGCGCTGCCCAGAAGATTCTTGATGCTCAAACAAAGGGACAAGAATTCATGCTAAATGATGTTCATAATCAAACACGAAACGCATACGAGCGCTTTCCAGAGGATCCTGTTATACGACAGGTTGCCTTTACAATAGAAAAAATGGCCGACAGCTCAGATCCAATGACGACTATTAGTCAGTCGGATGTGTCGTATATATATAACAACTTTGTTCGATATGCCAATAATTCAAAATTTCGATCTGTATTAGGTCATCTTCTGTTAGAGGATCGAGCTGAATTCAGTAGCCAGAACACTGACTACACTAAGCTAAACAGGGTTGACGCTGAGGATTCGGGCATAGATACCGCCGACCTGGTGGATAAAAATCTATCAAATGCTCTATCTGCGGCATTCGACAATAGTTTTGATCATCTAAAAGCATATGACGAAGATAAGGCTAATAGGGGACGAGAGTATGTTGAACTAGAGCTTCAATCTCTTGGATTCCAAAAGCCAAATGTAGAAGTAATGGGTGGCGATCAAAACTCCATAGCATACGCCGCGCACTTTGAGACTAGAAAGGGCCGCGTCACAGTGGCCATTCCGATAGAACTTTCAGAGGGTAAGATTCTTTTGCCGAGCACATTTGTTGCCGACAATAGTCTTAGACCCCTTACATCCAATAACCTAAATTATTTTATTAGCGCAAAGACTGAGAGCGATGACTTTAGTGTACCCAGTGCGAGCAATGTACTACAAGCGGTAGGCATTATTACTGGACGCATTAAAGAGGCAACCGAAAGTGATGCCAGCGTCCTTAATGAGCTTTTTGGCGAGCAAAGTGATCAAATGGCATTTAGTGCACCAGGTTTATATTTAGATCGCAAGTACGAAGAGGGCCGGCCAGACATCGATACACGTCAAACTGTTGAGATGCCACAAGAGCTAGCACATCTGGCAAGAGATTTTGAGGACGACCTATTAGAGGCAGCAAGTTCATTTGGCAAAGACGCAATTAATAATGGTAAAAGTCTTATTGCATCAGAGCTTTCTGAGGCAGGATTTAAAGGTGCTCAAGTAAAATTTGGTTCCGAGGCCAATGGATCTGTTGTTTACTTAGCGACGATTCATTCTCCAAAGGGCCCAGTAGAAATAGAGGTTCCTGTGGAGATGGCTGTTACGGCTGACAACAAAGTAATACCGCTATATCCAAAATGCTTTGCTTACGATGGAATGGTTGAAGACTTTATTCCATCTAGACTGCAACGCTTTGCTATAAATCTTCCGGCACAGTCTACTGGTAATTTAACTATGAAATCAGCTATGTCCTATATGACTTTGCCAGAGCTAAAGGATGAAGTTTTAAAGGGCGCAAGCGATGGTGATTATGTTACTTGTGAATCAGCGCTAGATGAAATCCAAGAAAAATATACTGAAGAGGATTTTAAAAATGCAGTCGCCGACTATCACTTCATTCTAATGCATAAAACTAGCATGGGTGAACAAGAGCAACGAACTTGCTCGCGAATGATTCCCGCAGGTAAAGGATCAATATATCCAAGATGTGGGCATTTTGGGATCCCAATGAGTCAGATAATTGTTGATGCCCAGGGTTATTGCAAAACCAAAACTGCTGTAGAAAGAGAAAAACTAAACCCATCTGACGAAAGCGGCGCATCGATTAGTTCCGCCAAAGTATTTATGTCATAAGGAGCACACTATGAATATTGAGGAACTAATGGCATTAGCCGATACTCTTGATAAAAGCGGCCAGCATAAAGAGGCCGACGAGATTGATACGCTTATTAGAAAGATGGCTGAGGATTACGACGATATGTCACCAGGCCAGTCTCAGCCACCGACATCGCCGTCGCAAGAGGCAGTGAGTGAAGAGGCTGTGGTGGAGGAAGCTGGTATGACAGGACATGAAGATGCTCCACCTGGTATGACCAACTTGCCACCAATGAGAACTCCGCCCGCAGTGATCGGCGCAGTACAGTATATTGTAGATCAGTACGAAGGCGACCGCGAGTCTTTGTTGAGAACACTGATGAGTCAATTAAAGCTAATGATGGAGGGCAGACAAATGGCACCATCTATGGCTAGTCAAAAATCTATTTTTGAAAAGTTGGCTGACACTGCTGATCATTTAGATGAAATTGGAGAGGTTGAGGCAGCCAACGCGATCGATGAGCTTATAGCAAAGCACGCCGATGACTATAGTGAAGATCGCGTGGAAGAAGGCGATACAGATCAGTCTAAACGCTATGATGATAAGCACCATCACTCGCTTCAAATTAGAGAGCCCAAAAAAGATCAAGAGCGCGTAGATAGAGAGGGCCGCGATAAACACCACATACATAATCAGCGATCCGAGCAAAAGAAGGCCGAGGCTCATGCGTTAAGTACTCGTTATTGCCCGGAGCACCAAGGCTCTCAAATGGGACGAGTCGGCGAGGGGTCGTATCAGTGTCCTCTAGATGGCCAGGTTTATAATTGGGAAACTGGATGGACGGACTACGATGGCAATCAGCACTCCGGCGGATCAGTAGCTGGGCAAACACCAGATAGTTCTGGCTATGAAATCCCCCATAGGGTATTCGATAGTAGAGAGAAAGTCCTCAACGTAGTAAACTAAGGTGAGCCGTGTCTAAGAAAATTCTTAATCACCCAGATAGGGATGACATAGTTAGTAAGCTTTCGAATGGAGATTCCGTAAGAGGGATTGAAGCCGAGCTTAAAAAGAAATATCCCAATAATAAAAGTATGTGGCTATCCTCTGTCACTCTTCAGAAGTTTCGCAAAGATAGTTTGCAACTTGATGGAAAAGTGCTGAAGGATATTCAGGAAGCTGCTCAGACCCAAAAGCGTCAAATAGAGGCGCAAATGAGGCAGCGACAATTAGAATCAACCGACGCATATAAAAAGAAAATAGACGAGATAGTTGATTCAAAATTAGACGTTTCTAGAAAGATATTGCAGCTAGACTCTATTATAGAAAGCCGAATTGAATATTGGTATAATATGATTGCGGCTGGAGAAGAAACAGCAGCTAAAGGCGATCACGAGCTAAGAAAGTTTATATCTCAGCAAATGGAATTGTTAGGGCAATACAAGAAATTTGTAGAGGGTATGGCGGATAAGACTATCGATCATAACATAAATATCACTGTAATGAATGACCAAATAACTATTATACGAAATGTTATAAGAGAGTGCCTATCAGAGTTTAGCGCAGATAAAGCAATGGTATTTATGGAGAAACTAAATAGAAAGCTTAAGAGTACTTCATATCGTCCCAATGAATTGATGGAGCCTAGTGTGGTTGACGTAGAAGAGCTGCAAGAAGTGGAAGTTGAATTATTGACTGGTGGAGATTCTGATGGACAATAAGTATGCTCAAAAAATTATTAATGCTTACCGAGAGGGAACTATAAATAAGTATATGGCCAACAAGCTTATGGGCGTAGCTGACTCAGGTATAACTGATGATTTGTGCGATGATTTGATATCGGATGCACAGCTGGCTTCTTCTGCTGGCATACACTCAGATGAAGAATACGGTTCGTATTTTTATGCTGGGGCGCTAGCTGATGGTATATTGAAAGATACTTTCGGTATGTCTGTCTCACCAAAAGAAAAAAATGATTTGTGCCGATTTATTACCTCGCATAAAAATAACGACAACTACGATCTAAGTAATTTAACCGATTATAGAATCCTAACGCACAAATGGCTGTGCGACAGAATAGATAAGCGGGCGCATCCCAACACCCAAGGAATGGATGTGCGGCAAACACAATTCGATATTAATAAATGGATAGATACACTGAAGGGAGTATATGCCTCGCTGCATAAAAATAAAAAATTAACCAAAGATAGTGCGGTTAATATGCACACTTCTGAGTGGGACTCTGACGAAGTATTTAAGTTCAAGAATTGGATGAGATATTACGAAGAGGGAACTCCGGAAAAGTACAACGTTAAGAACGCTAGATTGGATATTACCAAAGAAGCGTATGATACTATGCCTATTCCTAGTGCGTGGCAAAGAGATAGGTCAAATGCCGATGCGCAAATATCCACTTATATGCCAGAAAAGCAAACTAGGAAAGACAAAGATATTGAGATGGCTAAGGCTCTAAAGATTAGAATGCGCTCTAGATTGCGGTCGTTCCGTCGACTTTTAGATAGGTACTGTGATGTATTATCCGGCGGAGATTTCGACAGCATTCAAGACGAACTATATGCCCTGGATAAAAGTGTTAATAAACTAAATGCGTATGCGTCGGTAGAAGATTGCATTATTAGGTCGGCCAACAAGATTAAAAAGCTAGGGTTTCCCGAGGGCGCAGAGATACTATATAAGGTTGCTCAAGAGCCGGATGTGCTACAGTCATTGCCAGCCGGCGAGTCGCCAGTGCCAGATTTACCAATGGGAACTAAGCCTCAAATAAATACCACTATGGTTATTAATAGGCTTGAGGGTCTAAGTAAGGTTCTAAAGTCGCGTGATACCATTAGAGAGCTTGCCAGTATAGATATATTATTGAACGAGATGGGGATCGCAAGCTATTTCCCAGAGTTAACTGATGCCCAGGCTAAGCTGATCGAGTCGTTTGGATACGCTAGTAATAAGATTGAGGCGATTATAGCTAAGATGCGTGGTAGTGGAACAAGTAAGCCCGCTCCGCAAAAGCCTCCTGCACAACTTCCTGGTGCAACTAAGTCGCCTATACCGAAGCCGAAGCCATTAGAGACTGGCGAAATGATGGCCAAGCCAGTAGGCGAAGTTAAACAGACATTGCCGAAGGTGTAGCAATGAAAGTAGACGAACTTTTGTCTAACATAGAGTCGATTGCCCGAAGTGCAAAGATAAGTAAGCCGTTTTTGGTTGGCGGTGTACCCAGAGATAGGGTTATTGGTAAGCACGAAGGAATGGGAGATATTAAAGATCTCGATATTACTACCGGAGATGACAGCGCTAAGAAACTTGCTGTGCTGGTGGCTAAGAAGTTCCCAGAAAGTGACTATCGCATGTATGACGACGGACATAGCTCTGTCAATTTAATGGGACTGCATCTAGATTTTTCTAGTAACTTCGCTGCTCCAAATATTAAAAAAGAGTTAATCAAAGCGGGAGTTAAAGATATTGATTCGATGAAGTTAGAGTTGTACAGCAGGGACTTCACAATGAATACTCTGTTAGAAAGCTTAGACTTCTCTACCATATACGACATAACCGGCGAGGGCGTCGGAGATATACAGGCTGGCATAATTAAATGTCCGATAGATCCACAGATTACCATAGGTGTTGACCCTAGAAGAATTTTAAGAGCAATTAAGTTTGCCACTAAATACGGTTTTAAACTGGACACTGGGCTAAAGAATGCTATGCGGGACCACAGAAAGAAGATACAGAGTTTGCCCGTAAAGTTTGTGCAGGATAAGATAAGCGAAATAGTTAGGATTGACGACGACAAGGGATTAGAAATGCTTATAGAGTATAAGCTGTTGCCGTTGGTTCCATTAACAAAAACCGTTTCAGATATTCTAATACAAAGGCGACAGTTGGTAAAAGCTTTATGAAAAAACTTGGACAAATGGGACCCGCTGGCACCGTAGCTACTACTGCTCTTCAAAATATCGAAAAGATTAAAAAGGATCTTGAGCAACTAGAATTGCAGATTAGATCGATCCTAGCGACGCCCCAGCAGACGACGGCAAGCAAGAAAAGTAAACACTCGCTAGAGAAAATGCCGAAACACCCGTGCCCTCGTGGTAAAAAAGAGAATAAGGATTTACCTGACTTTTGGCGCAAGAATTTTGATTACGGTGAAAGCCCGTACATGAATATTGGCTTTATTGAAAAGATTACTGACAAGCCTTCTAAAAAGAAACGAAAGAAGTCAGATCTCGTAAATGCGCTAGTTAGTCTGGCGAATTACTTTGACGATTTAGGAATGCGCAAAGAGGCTGACCGGTTAGACAGAATAACGAAGTTGGTTTGCGCGAAATGAAAAAAAAAGTAAAACTAGCGGTCATAAGGGGCGATGAACTAAGGAAATGCCCATTCGGATTGCCAATTCCAGGGGCATGCAAGTATGCTGGAAATGCAGTGCACAGAATGTCACCTCTGGATGACCTAGATGAAGAGGAAGCTAAGAATATCGCTCGTGCTAACAAGCTAGTTTATGCTTACTATAAGACTGAAAAGCGCTGCCCGTATAATGATAAGGTGCTAGAAGAGCACGACAAGGTTGACTGCGACTTCGGAGATACAGCTGAGGGAATGCGAGGAACGCCTTTTAGAGGAAGCCCGTTATACCCGCAAACATTTCAGGGTATAGGTCTGGATGGCTTGTATGGATATCCTCTTGGATTCTATGCAGATAATAACGAGAGCAGAAATCTGTTTTTCGGATTGTTTAGTTTACTAGGATTTAATACAAAAGATGAGCTAGTTAAACTCGCCGATCATTATGGACAATCGAACGATAAAGGAAAGACTGATATACTGAATAATCTGATAGATAAATTAAACAGAATAAAGGCAGAGTATACAGATACATTTGATAAGATAGAAAAATACTTAGACGAATATAGACAAAAATATGAAGGAAAAAGAGCTGATACTGGTTTGCTGTGGCAACTATCCGACGCATGGTTTGGATCGCGCCAAGTGAATCGATAACGGAGGAGTCAAAATGACAGATACATTTTATAATGACGACGCTGCACTATGGGTAGACGATGCGGACGACGAGGAATTTGATTTAATGGAGCTGCTAAGCGGTGGCCTGGGCGGTGGAGGTGGTCATGAAGAAGGCTCACATCACATGCCAGAACATGGCGAAGTTATGATTGTCGATGAGAGCGATGAAGATGAGCCGATGGTTGTAGAGGAAGATATGCCTGAGATAGTAATGGTTCCAGGGTCTGATACCGAGTTTATTGAAGAGGAAGAAGAGGAAGATGACACTGCAGATCATAACTGGGCCGACGACGGTTCGCATGCTCAGTTTACCCAGTATTTAAAGGATAGAATGTCCAGTATACCCAAGCACTCTGGAGAAACGGTTTCAGGCTGTGAGAGAGCCAAGGCTTTTTTGAACTCACTTGATAGTGAGATAAGTAAAGCTCTGCGATCTGACTTAAAGGGTGTGATAGACGAGTCAGAAGTAGACGGCCTGCGAACAAAGATAGAGGACATGTCTGATCGTCTAGAGAAGCAGATAAAGAAACTAAAGGGCAGCGGGAAGACGGCGTCACTAGATGTACAGTTGGTTTCAGAAGCACACTGCAACAAGTGCGAATCTGTAGCTCCGGTGTGGCACGACGTTGATAACGACTCTTTGGTGTGTATGCATTGTGAAGCAGAGACTATTCGTGACAATGATGAGCTTGAGAAGACCGCCACAACTCCACGCCTGAACGTTTATATGACTCCTTTTGAACGTGCTATCGTGGGAATAATGGTTAACTCCAAGGTATCTGCCGGCAGAAACATTGAAGAAACATATGACAAGTTAAAGAACAAGTACAATTTTACTCCGAGAGAAGAATTGGCCATTCAGCAGTTAGTTGCTGACCACGGTTATCCAGTTTATAAGGATCGCGGCTTGCTTAACGAGCCACATGATCCGTCGTCTGGTGATGGAGTAGACTTCCAGACTAATTACCATGCTTAATTATAGGAGAGAATATGTCTAACCTGACTGTTCCTGAAGATGTGAAGAAGTTGGTTAAAGAAATAGTAGCACATAGAGAGGCAAATAAAGAGTATAGCGATGATATGTTAGAAAGACTATACGCAGAAATTCTTCCAGAGGAATATTATGAGGAAGAAATAGAAGACGATAGTAGCTGGAAGATTGAAATAAACTTATAATGGTGAGCAAATGACAAAAGTATCTCGAAGCGACATATTTGCAAGATCTGAACACGGGGGAGAGTGGTTCAATGAATTCCTACACTCCTTTGCGAAGACCAGGCAAGAGTCCGTTCAGGAGATACTGAGTGCTATAAATGACAAAAAGGCAGAGACAGTTGAGAGTGTAGTTCAGCAATACAGAGAGCAGGTTGGACTTGACTCACTAGCTGCCGAAGATAGCGTAGTAAAAACAGCTGCTACATTACGCAAGATATCCATTCGTCATGCCGATGAAGGAACTAGCGCACTTGAAATGGTCAAGAAAGACCCAAAGCTTATGGGCGCGATAGATAGTTTTTGCGAACATAGCGGCGGAACAAAAAATACCATATCTATTTTAAACTATCTTCGTAACATATTAGGCAACGATGTAGTTAATTATAGCGACGAGGATCTAAAAGAGTTTATAGATGGCCGAAAAAAACGATTTAAGGTAGATGATAATGAAGATTACAATATTGACGTCGGACTAGTTGGCCAAGACATTGATGAGGATGCAGACGAGATAGCCGACTATCAGACGCATGATGGAGTTAAAAAGTAGTGAGTTCACAAAACGGCTCTCACGACACTATTGATTTATGGTTTGATAATCTAAAGAAAGAAGTTTTAAAGTATGATCCAGTATCTTTTGCTGAGAACTACTTAACGATTGATAGCAACCCATTAAAGCTTAGTGGCGGAACAGGGTGGAAATTCTTAGCAGATATTTACAGGTATATTGCTACCAAGGCGCTAGAGTCTGATGGCAAGCCTGTTGTTTGCGTCAAAGGACGTCAGGTCGGAGCTACGACTATGGCGACTGCCCTAGAATTATACTTTTGTTCAAGCGGACTGTTTGGCTCCTCTCCAGAAAACCCACCAATAAGAATTCTACATTGCTTCCCAGCATTAAACCTAGTACAAAAATTTTCCAAAGATAAACTTAGTACCATGATGCGTACTTCAGTGGACAACTATGTGCTGAAGCAATCGCTGGGTTATGACGACGACAATGATGGCAAAAGACGTAGCGATGTTCCGGACGATACACTGACCGAAAAACAGTTTAAGAATGAGAATAGACTATGGGTTGACTCCAATGCGAACGATGCTCAGCGTCTACATGGTATGACCCTCGACGGCATTTTTTATGACGAAGTTCAGCGTATGAATCAAGATGACATAGGTAATAGTAAGCGCACCCTAACTGCGGCTAGATATGGGCCACGAGGTCAGGGCATTCAGTTATACTTTGGAACGCCATTGCAGCGTGGATCCAACTTCCACAAGATGTGGGAGTCGTCAGACAAAAGATACTATCATCTAAATTGTGCAGAATGTGATCATTATTTTATGCTATATACCCCTGGCAGTGATGAGTGGGAGAAAATTTGGTTATACGGCGACGTTATAGAGTGTCCAAAGTGTGAGCATCAAAGCACCAAAATAGAAGCTGTAGAAAATGGAAAGTGGATTCCAACCCAAGACATATTACCTGGTGGAGAAGAGCCACAATATATCGGGTTTCACTTTAATCAGTTGCTAATTCCTTTTTTTGACAAAGAGACGATAATGAAGGAGAAGCCCGGAATTCACCCAACTAACTCGGAAAGAATTTGGATGAATGAGGTTTTGGGCGAGTTCTATAGTGGGTCTGAGTTGCCCATGTCCGAGGAAGAAATATATAAGTATTGCAGAGATCTCGAACGCGGACTATCGTTTGGCTCGGTACAGGTTAAGAAGAACTATAATAAAAAAATAGTATCGTCCGGCGAAGCACCAGTATTTATGGGCATTGACTGGGGTGGCAAAGATGACACCAGTGGGAGGTCGGGAAAATCCTACTCTTCGGTTTTAGTAGCATCTGTAGCCGAGGGGGGCGTCCTAAAAGTAGAAAACGCATTCAAGCTTAAGAATAATAAGTATCAGCATAAAAAAGATGTTGTTCATGAGATGTACAGGCGATTCAATATAAGTTTAGCGGTCGCTGACTTAGGTTTTGCCAATGATATAGTTCCGGAGTTGCAACGAGAGTACGGCCAAAGAATGATAGGCTGCATAAGTAGCGGCAGCTTAGTAAATCCGTATAAGTTTGACCCAGAAGATCTGCGAATGGTTTGTAATCCGCACGTTGTATTGGCTGAGTTATTTACTACTATGCGAAAGAGTAAGGTTAAATTTCCGTGGAAAGATTACGAGCGAATTCAGTGGTTAATAGAACACTGTTGCTCTATGGAAAAAGAAGTTAGAACACATCAGGGAAGAATAATAACACGATTCGTAAAGGGCGCTGGACCCAATGATGGATTGATGGCACTAATGTATGCTTATTTGGCATACAAATTTTATCAAACGAAAGGATTCAATATTAAACCACACCGACTAACTGGCAAAAAGAATGGCCCGGTGTTGGCCTTTCTGCCGGGAATATAGAGGTAAATTATGGGCATAAAACGCGGAGATTGGAACGCTGAAACTATCAACAAATCGGCTACAATAAAGTCTGGTCGCTTTGGTGCGCGTCCTGCTAATGTAAAAGTAGCCGGCACGGCTAACTCAGAAGAACATATGAGTAACAGAGCGTCTTCTCCTAATGAGTATCTGCACAAAGAAGTTAGCGAACAGCGGCAAGGCGAGTTGGTTCGCGCCACCGGAATGAATAAAAATGGCGGAAACCCAACAATTAATCCGTTGCTGGTTCACAGTAATTCTTACAAACGATCTCAACAAATAAAAGATGCGTTCACTAAGAGCGCAGCAATATCTACGACAAGTGCTACAGGCAGCTCTGCGTTCGCTGGGTCTGGTGGAACCGTTAGACAAGCACCCGAGGTATACTCTCCTCTATTTCAAATAGCAAATCTACAATTACCGCGCGATAGAATTACTATGAACGCGTGGAATAGAAATTTCTACGACACACATCCTCTGGTACACAACTGTATCAACCTACATGCCACATATCCTATTGGCAAAATTAATATCAAATCAAAAGACCGAAAGGTTGAGCAGTTCTTTACTGACTGGGCGGAAGAAATTGGACTTGCCGGCATTCTTCAATCGATTGCTCTAGAATTTTGGAAGATGGGAGAGGTCTTTCCCTACGCTGAGCTTGACGATGATCGCGGTTCCTGGAAGAACATCATAGTTCAAAACCCAGATTATATGCATATCAAAACATCTGTGCTAGGCGGAGATCCTGTAATATCAATGAGGCCGGATGCTGCGCTGCAACGACTAGTTTTAAGCAATGCACCAGCCGATGCTCAATTGCGCAAGCAGATCGATGAAGAAGTTTTATATCATGTTAGAAAGGGCAATAATATTCCCCTAGATAACTTCCATATAAGTCATTTGAAAATGTTATCTTCGCCTTATGATACGCACGGCACATCTGTTATAGTCAGCATATATAAAGATCTAATGCTGTACGATAAACTTCGCGAGTCTAAGTTTGCCCAGGCAGATAATCTGGTTAATCCTATTACGCTAATTAAGGTTGGTGGCGCTAACGAAGGCGAGTTTCATCCGACCGGAGATGACCTAGAGAACTATCGTCAGATTTTTGAGTCAGCTCAGTACGACAAAGATTTTAAAATCGTTACACATGCTGGCGTGAGCGTCGAGAGAGTTGGCGCATCAGGAGCCATAATAGATATTAGCGGAGACATGACCTTTATTGTTGAAAACATTCTCAATGGTCTAATGGTTCCGAAGTCAATAATCACTCAAGAGGGCGCAGCATTTAATAGTGCGTCCATTGGTCTAGAAGTTCTTAAGCAGCGATATCAGTCGTTTAGAAGCATGATAACAATGTGGCTGACGCGCAAGATTCTGGCTCCGATGAGCGAGATACAAGAGTTCTATGAGTACAAAGATGGGGATAAAAAACTTATAGTTCCGGAAGTTGATTGGAATCAAATGATACTATATGATGTTGATAATTACATTAACATAATTAATGGTTTGGTTCAAAATCAAGTAGTGTCACAGTCTACCCTGTTTAGAAGTCTTGGATTAAATATGGAGGAAGAGAGACGCAATAAGAGAGAGGAAATGATCGAGCTGTCAATACAGCAGAAAGAACAGATAGAGATACAGAAGATGTCTCTTGGTGGATTGCGATCACTCAAACCAGACGAAGATATTATCGAACAGACAGAAGCTCCGTTGCCAGGAACTCCCGGCGCAGAAGAAGCTGGTATGCCTGGTGCCGCGCCCGGTATGGGCGGTGGCATGGGCGGTGGAATGGGCGGAGGACTACCGCCGCCGCCAATGGGTGGAGGCCTAGGAGGCCCGCCAGGTGGTGGAGGAGGCCTAGGAGGCCCGCCAGGTGGTGGAGGAGGCCTAGGAGGCCCGCCAGGTGGTGGAGGAGGCCTAGGAGGCCCGCCAGGTGGTGGAGCAGGAGGAGGTGGCGCACCGCCGCCGCCGCCAGTGTAAGATGG
>Ga0255048_10002121_pt1 | contig 12916 bp, 14 predicted proteins | sample JV7_2_2_MG_FD_183619 | JGI IMG/M metagenome (GOLD analysis project Ga0255048, IMG submission 183619) | Seawater microbial communities from Jervis Inlet, British Columbia, Canada - JV7_2_2 | ecosystem: Environmental > Aquatic > Marine > Inlet | place: Canada: British Columbia | collected 2016-10-06
CTGCATGCTTGCGCAACAACCGTTGTAACCAGAAGGAGAGCAGGATGATCGCGAACCAGACCAGGTAAGGCAGGAACCAGGGAGAGTCGAGCGCGAGCCAGATATTCGACAGCGGCGGCAGTAAAATCAGTAACGAAATCAAGGTGACGACGATTGTGATTTCGGTCGGGCGTAGATCGGAAGAGAACAGTGACACAGTGTTACCTCCAGTTACTACCTGTGGCGTGAGTCAGCCAAAGTGTTACTTATAGTGACGATCAGGTCAATACGGCCAGGAAATCCGTTGATTTAAATCAAAATAGGGGTCGCTGGTATGGCGACCCGCGGGTGAACGTCTTGTCGCTGGCGTGGGTTTGTGTAAGCATATCTTCACCATACCAAAATATATTCATAACCGAATCCCGAGGAAGGCGCCATGTCAGAAAACAAAACCTATCCCGCTCCGGAGGAATTTGTCGCACAGGCGAATATCACCGCAGCGCAATACGACGAAATGTATCAGCAATCGGTAGAGGATCCCGAGGGATTCTGGTCGGAGCAGGCAGAGAACTACCTGTCCTGGTTCAAACCCTGGAATTCGGTATGCGACTGGAGCTTCGACGAGCAGGACCTGCATATCAGATGGTTTGAAGGTGCTGAACTCAACGTTTCCTACAACTGCCTGGATCGACACCTCGAGACTCGCGCCGACCAGGTTGCCATTATCTGGGAGGCCGACGATCCCGGCGAAGACCGTAAAATCACCTATGCCGAGTTGCACCAGGAAGTGTGCAAGTTTTCCAATGTGCTGAAAGCACAGGGGGTCAAAAAGGGTGACCGTGTTTCGATCTACATGCCAATGATCCCCGAGGCCGCGGTCGCAATGCTCGCCTGCACCCGTATCGGTGCGATGCATTCGGTTGTTTTCGGCGGCTTTTCGCCCGATGCCTTGCGCGACCGCATCCAGGATTCTGATTGCCAGGTGGTGATCACCGCCGACCAGTCGGTTCGCGGCGGCAAGCGCGTACCCTTGAAGGCAAACGCGGATAAGGCCGTCAGCCAATGTCCGGGCGTAAAAAGCGTTATCGTCGTCAAGCGTGGCGGTGACCCGGTGGAATGGACCCAGGGTCGCGATGTCTGGTATCACGAAGCCGTGGCGGCGGCTTCATCGGATTGTGAACCCGAAATGATGGATGCCGAAGATCCGCTGTTCATCCTCTATACCTCGGGATCGACCGGCAAACCCAAGGGCGTGTTGCATACCACCGGCGGCTACCTGTTACAGGCGGCCATGACCCATAAGCTGGTGTTCGATTACAAGGATGGAGAAGTCTACTGGTGTACCGCCGATGTCGGCTGGGTAACCGGGCATACTTACATCGTTTATGGCCCGCTTGCCAACGGCGCGACCACGCTGATGTTCGAAGGAATACCGACTTACCCCGACATATCGCGTTTCTGGCAGGTCTGCGACAAGCACGATGTCTCCATCTTTTATACGGCGCCGACCGCGATTCGAGCCCTCATGGGCGCGGGCGACGAGCCGGTGACGAGAACCTCGCGCAAATCGTTGCGTCTGCTCGGAACGGTCGGTGAACCGATCAACCCCGAAGCCTGGCTGTGGTATCACAATGTCGTCGGTAACGGGCGCTGCCCGATCGTCGACACCTGGTGGCAGACCGAAACCGGGTCCCACATGATGACACCCTTGCCAGGTGCGACCGCCACCAAACCGGGTTCGGCGACGTTTCCATTTTTTGGCACACAACCGGTGCTGCTGGACGACCAGGGCAATGAAGTCGAGGGTAATCCGGCCGAGGGCAACCTCGCCTTGCGCGCACCCTGGCCGTCTATGATGCGTTCGATCTATGGTGACCACAAGCGTTTCTATGAAACCTACTTTGCCCTGTTCAAGGGCTATTACTTTACCGGTGACGGCGCGCGCCGCGACGAAGACGGTTACTACTGGATTACCGGTCGCGTCGACGATGTATTGAATGTCTCCGGCCATCGACTCGGCACCGCCGAAATCGAGTCGGCACTGGTCAAGCACCCGGCGGTAGCCGAATCGGCGGTCGTCGGTTATCCGCATGACATCACCGGGCAGGGTATCTATGCCTACGTGACGTTGATGGCGGGCGAAGAGGGTAGCGACGAGATCAAGAAGGAACTGGTCGGCCTGGTACGCTCGGAAATCGGGCCGATCGCCAAGGTCAATATCATTCAGTGGGCCCCGGGGCTGCCGAAAACCCGTTCCGGTAAGATCATGCGCCGCATCCTGCGCAAGGTTGCCGCCAATGAAGTCGACGCCCTCGGCGATACTTCGACACTGGCGGATCCCGGCGTGGTCGACAACCTGATCGAAAATCGCGAGAATCGCTAAGCCCAGCACCTGCAGTCTTAAAAGCCCCGCCAGAGCGGGGCTTTTTTTCGTCGAAACCATGCCGGCGCCTGTTGGTGGTTGCAAGTTCTCGTTTTTTTCTCTACACTCGCTGAGAATAAAATGAGAAGAGTTACCGAGATGTTGACATCACAGGAACAGAAAACACTGCAGTTCATTCGTAATTACCTGGCGCAGCATGGTTGTGCACCCAGGTTCAAGGAAATCGGGCTTGCCATCGGGGTGAATTCGCAGGGTACCATCCATCGTTACGTTCAGTCGCTGGAAGACAAGGGTTATATCGATCGGGTCAAGGGGAATTCGCGCGGCATGAGCCTGGTCGATCTGCCGCTGGTCAGTCCACCGACGATCCCGCTCGCCGGCAGGATCGCGGCCGGCTTGCCGCTTGAAGCAATCGAAGATCAACAGGAATTAAACCTGGCCGAAATGTTCATGGGACCGGAATTGTTCGCCCTGCGCGTTACCGGTGATTCGATGATCGACGCCGGTATTCTCGACGAGGACTATGTCATTATCAAGAAGCAGCCTGTCGCCCGTGATGGCGATATCGTCGTCGCGATGATCGATAAATCAGAAGCAACCTTGAAACGCTTTAAGCGAAAAAGCGAGCAGCAGATTGCATTGATTCCGGAAAACCGGGACATGGAACCCATGATCTATCCCGCCGATCGCGTCAGTATTCACGGGGTGCTGGTAGGGCAGTTACGAAATTATCGCTGATTCTCACTAATTTTGGAGACTAATGATCGAGGCTGATGGTCTCGGCTGTTGATCGGGGAAGGCGGGGGATCAGTGTTTCAGGTTTGACTCGATAGTGCGCAGCATGTCGCCGATCATTTTCGGATTCGCCGCAACCACTTCGCCATTTTCGAGAGACCCGGCGTCGCCGCTGAAGTCGGTCACCAGGCCGCCGGCCTCGCGTACGATGAGTGCGCCGGCGGCGATATCCCAGGCGTTGAGCCCGGATTCCCAGTAACCGTCGAGGCGGCCTGCCGCCACGTAGGCGAGGTCTAGCGCGGCCGAACCGGCACGCCTGACATCGCTGGCCTTGCTGAAAAAAGCCTTGAACAGCGTCAGAAAGTCCTCCAGCTGATCGGGATTTTTAAACGGGAAGCCGGTAGCGAGCAATGCGCCATGCGCGGTCTTCAGGTTGCTTACGCGAATGCGCCGATTATTCAGGGTGGCGCCATCGCCGCGGCTGGCGGTAAATAACTCCTGCTTGAACGGGTCGTAAATGACGCCATGAGTCAGGCGTCCCTGGTGTTCGCAGGCGATTGACACGGCATAGTGGGGAAATCCGTGCAGGTAGTTGGTGGTGCCATCGAGCGGATCGATGATCCAGCGATACTCTTCCTTGCCTTCGATAACGCCCGATTCTTCGGCGAGAATACCGTGTTGCGGATAGGATTTGAGTAAATCCTCGATAATCAGGGCTTCCGCCTGCCGATCGACATCGCTGACATAATCGTTGAGCGCTTTTACTTCAACCTTCAAGTCGGGTACTTTATTGATTTTGCGAACGATGAAATCACCCGCGTGATGGGCCGCTCGAATCGCGATGTTAAGCATTGGTTGCATGGTGTTCGGCGTGCTGGAAAAGGCGCGCAGTCTAGCAAACGACCTGGAAATAGACCAGAAGGGATTAAATCATAAATACAGCGCATGGCGAAATCGACTGGGGCGCCGACAGATGAGATTACAGAATATCAGGATTGTAATGGTAGGCACCACGCACCCGGGCAACATCGGCGCCGCGGCGCGCGCGATGCACAACATGTCCATCAGCCAGCTGACCCTTGTCGATCCCCAGTGCCCGATCGGTGAAATTGCCTATGCCCGGGCTTCCGGCGCCAACGTCATCCTCGATAACCGCGAAACCTGTACCGATCTGCGCCAGGCGATTGCGGATTGCAACCTGGTTATCGCCACCAGCGCGCGCCGGCGCTCACTGGCCTGGCCCGAACTCGACCCCGCTGAACTGGTCGAGAAACTCTTCGCCATGGACGATTCGAGCCAGGCCGCGCTGGTGTTTGGGCGCGAACATTCGGGTTTGAACAACGAGGAACTACAGCTTTGCAACCAGATGGTGTGCATTCCAACCAACCCGGATTTCAGTTCGCTCAACCTGGCGTCGGCGATCCAGGTGCTCTGTTACGAGATCTATCGCCACCAGTGCGTACTCACTGAGGCCGCGCCACGTACAACGGAGGAGCAGGACCTGCCCGCCCCGAGCGGCGAAGTTGAAGGATACTTCGAGCATTTACAGAAAATCCTTGAACTGACCGGTTTTCTCAACCCGCAGCAGCCGGGCCTGATCATGCAACGCCTGCGGCGCCTCTACCTGCGCAGTGAAGTGACCCGAAACGAGATCAACATCTTGCGCGGCATGCTTACGGCGATTGAAAAGCGGCGCGGGTGATTGTTACAAATCGTTACAAATCGTTACATTGGTGAAAAGCTTTATGGTGCATGGCGCCCTAGTATCTGTATCCGTAATCAACCACTACGGAGACAATCCATGAAACTTTCAACCCGCATCATCACCGCGGTTTTACTCGTCGCCGGCAGCTCGGGCGTGGTCTACGCCTTCGGCAAGCATGGCGACTGGGGAATGACGCCCGCCGAGAAAGCCGAGTTCGTCAGCGAACGGGTCACCAAAAAACTGGATCTCGACAGCCAGCAGCAACAGAAGTTCGATGATCTGGCCAACCTGGTCGTGGAAATCATGCAGCAGGCCAGGGCCACTCGCGAGCATCAGGTCAGCGAGATTTCGCAGCTACTCGAGGATCCCAGTTTCAACCAGGCGCGCGCGCTTGAATTGATACAGCAGAAGACGCAACTGGTGAATGACAAAGCGCCACTGGTGATCGGCTCGCTGGCGGTTTTTGTCGACTCATTGAACAGCGACCAGAAACAGGAGTTACAGGAATTCATGCAGCGGCGGCATCGTCACGGACACGGACACGGTGACGACGACTGAAGGAGGTGTTAACAACGGCGCGGCTTCTCAAGTGGGAGCCGCGCGGTACAATAGCCGCGACACAGGTAACGGGTTATGCAATGCGTAAATTATTGTTGGTCGACGATGACGAAAAACTGGCCGAGCCGTTGCAGCTGTACTTTTCAAAATTTGATCTGTCACTCGACAACGAGACCAGGCCACTAGATGCGCTCGAGCGCATAAAGCGCCAGGCCTATGATCTGGTCATCCTCGATGTCATGTTGCCGCAAATCGATGGATTCGAAACCTGTAAGCGCATCCGTCAATTCAGCGACATCCCGATCATCATGCTGACCGCTCGCGGCGAAGTGATGGATCGGGTCGTCGGTCTCGAGCTTGGCGCCGACGACTATCTGCCCAAACCCTTCGAGCCGCGCGAACTGGTCGCTCGCATCGAGAACATCCTGCGCCGCAAAAAACCGGGCACTGCGAACACGGTGTACCGCTGGGGTGATTTGCAGCTCGATCTGGAACGCAAGCAATTGCTGCGCAATGATCAGGCGGTGCCGGTTACCGCAGCCGAATTCGCCTTGCTGGGTCTGCTGGCCCAAAACCGCGACCGGGTTTTGTCGCGAGATGAAATCATGCATGAACTACGTGGAATCGATGCCGATATCTACAGTCGCGCCATCGATGTACTGGTCAGTCGTCTCAGGCAAAAACTACAGCGTCCCGGGCTGATCCGTACGGTGCGTGGGCTTGGCTACCAGCTGGTGGAGCAATAATGCTGGGCTACCTGCGAAGCAAGTGGCAAAGCCTGGTATTCAGGCTGTTGTTTTATTTTTTGATTTCGATACTGGCGCTTGCGATCGTGCTTGCGATCAGTTTCGTGCAACGTTTGCGCCCGCATGTGCAAAATCAGATCCTGCCCAATGTCGAGCGCTACGTCGAATACCTGCTCAACGATATCGGGGATCCGCCGAACCTGACCGTGGCGCAGCGCCTCGCCGACGAACTGCCCTTTGAAATCAGGATCGAGGGGAGGGCTGTGAACTGGTCCTCGAGCCCGGCCTTGAGGCCGATATCGAGCTACCATTTTGACGCGGCGCCTCATCCCTACGAGCATGTTTTTTTCAGCCATCATCGTCGCAAGGAACTGGTGATGATTGAGCGAAACGAGATACGCTATTTATTCGTCGTCGATGACGGTTTTCGGCGCGGTTCGGAGCGTCGTCACTGGCTGCTTTTCGTATTTCTGGGAGCGCTGTTGATCGTTCTCTACCTGCTGATTCGGCGCCTGCTGCGTCCGCTCAGCGTAATTTCCGAACAGGTCAGGCGCATAGGCGAAGGCAACCTGGAGCAGGCTACCATCGACGCCAGCGGGGAGTTGGGCTTGCTGGCGGCGGGGATAAAGCACATGTCACAGCAGATAAAGTCGATGCTCGAAGGCAAGTCCGGCATGCTGCTGGCAATCAGTCACGAGTTGCGCTCCCCGCTCACGCGCATGCGAGTCAACCTGGAATTGCTCGATGAAAGTGATCTGCGCCAGAAGTTGATAGACGATTGTTGCGAAATGGAGAACCTGTTGGCGGCGATACTGGAATCGGAGAAGCTGGGTAGCGGTCATGCGCCGTTGTCGCTCAGTTCCTGCCAGTTGGCGAAGCTGATCGAGGAAGTGGTCGCCAATCACCCTTGCCGTGAGCGCATCAGCAGCAGGCTGTGCGCGGTCGAAGTCGATGTCGACGAACTGCGGCTCAAGCTACTGTTGAAGAACTTGCTCGACAATGCCTGTCACTACTCAGGAGATGACCAGGGCGAGATCGAAGTAACCCTGCGAATCGATGGTTGCGCGGTTTTGCTGGAGGTATCCGACCGCGGAGTCGGAATTGCCGCGGATGATCTTGTGCGCCTGACCGAGGCCTTCTACAGACCCGATAGCGCCCGGCAACGCGACACCGGTGGATACGGGTTGGGTCTGTACCTGTGCCGGTTGATCACCGAAGCGCATGGCGGTGAATTACGCATCGACAGCGAGCCGGGTAAGGGCACCCGTGTAATCGTCAAACTACCCCTTGATAATAATTGACCATTTTAGTCAGGATTGTATACTGAACGGGTTTTATGCAACCTTACTTGCACAATGCGATTATCCACAAAAAGCCGTTACGCAGTGACTTCACTGCTCGACCTCGTCATGCACTCGGGCAAGGGTCCTGTTTCACTTGCCGACATATCGGTGCGCCAGGGAATCTCGCTGTCCTACCTGGAGCAGTTGTTTGCCAAGATGCGGCGTAACAAGCTGGTTGTGAGTACGCGCGGCCCGGGTGGTGGTTACAGTCTGGGCGGCTCGCCCGAGCAGGTCTGCATTGCCGATGTAATTAACGCGGTCGACGAAGAGTTGCAGGTTGCCGACAAGGATCTCAACAATGCGTCAAGTGCTTACGAACCTTGCCTGACCGAGCAATTGTGGGAAGAGTTGAGCGCCGAAATCGAAAATTTCCTGACGACCATATCGCTGGCGGATATGATGAAGAGTGACGAGGTTCGGGAACTGTCCCGGGTCCACGATTTGCGCCAGGACCAGGTGAATTTACAGTAAGCGAAATGCCGGTGTACCTCGATCATAATGCAACCTCGCCGATGCATGCGGAAGTGGCGGAGGCAACACTGCCGTTTCTGCGAAATCCACCGGCAAATCCGTCGAGTCTGCACAGTTATGGGCGCATGGCGCGCTCCGCGGTCGAAACGGCGCGCGCCCAGGTTGCAGCGCTGCTGCATTGCGCCAGCGATGATGTCGTATTTACTTCGGGTGGAACCGAGGCCAATAACCTGCTGTTAAAAGGTTACCTCGACGCTAACGACGACAGACCGATCGTCAGTAGCGCAATCGAGCATCCCAGCATTCTACAGCCGCTGCGACAATTACAGGCGGCCGGGCACAGGGTGATCCTGCTGCAACCCGATCAGCAGGGCCAGATCGACCTTGCCGCGGCGGAATCGATTCTGGCAGGCGTAAGCCCCCAGTTGCTGTCGGTGATGTATGCCAACAATGAAACCGGGGTAATTCAGCCGTTGCAGGCGCTGGCGGCAATGATCGATCGTGAAAATTGCCTGCTGCATAGCGACGCCATCCAGGCTGTCGGCAAGTTAGCGATCGATATGACGCGCCAGCAGATCGACGCAATCAGCTTGTCAGCGCATAAACTGCGCGGCCCCCAGGGGATTGGCGCGCTGGTTGTCAAACGCAAGCCCAGCAGCCCGCTCATCACCGGTGGCGAGCAGGAACACAGGCGCCGCGGTGGTACCGAAAATGTTGCCGGCATCGTTGGGCTGGGAAAGGCTGCAGAGATCGCAAGTCTTGAAATGGAGCACAGGCAGCATTACCTGATGCAGTTGCGGGATGTCTTTGAAGCTCGCCTGGCCGGCATTCCGGGGAGCGTTGTATTTGGCCAGTCGGCGCCGCGCCTGCCCAATACATCCTACTTCGCCCTGCCTTACTATCATGGCGAAACGCTGTTGATGGAAATGGACCGGGCAGGGTTTGCGCTGTCCAGCGGTTCGGCTTGCCATAGCATGGTCACCGAACCCAGCCACGTGCTCAAGGCCATGGAGGTTGAAGACAGCCTGGCATTAAATGCGATAAGGGTTAGTTTCGGCATGGATAACAATTTACAGGATGTCGATGCCTTGTGTGTAAAACTTAAGGAACTGGTAGACCGGCTGCCAGCGGTTATCCGACAGGCGGCGGTATAGAGAGACGGTAAATGGCAATTCATCTAAGCGATAGAGCGGCATCACGCGTGCAACATTTCCTGCAAAACCGCGGCAAGGGCATCGGTCTGCGCCTGGGTGTGAAAACCACCGGGTGCTCGGGCCTGGCCTATGTCATAGAGTTCGTCGATGAACTCCAGGACGGTGACGAGGTATTCGAATCCAGGGGCGTCAAGGTGGTTGTCGATCCGAAAAGCCTGGTGTTTCTGGATGGCACCGAAGTCGATTTCGCCAAGGTCGGCCTCAACGAGGGTTTTCAGTTCAAAAATCCCAATGCTAAAGATGCCTGTGGTTGTGGCGAGAGCTTCACCGTATAAACCGGCCGAGCAGTTCAATGCAGTCCCCCGATCTTAGCCAGACCTATTTCGAGTTATTTGGCCTCAAACCGATTTTTGCAATCGACCTGGACCAGTTGAAGGTCGAGCAGCGGCGGCTGCAGGCGAGCTACCATCCCGACCGTCACGTCAACGAGAGCGATCGTAACAAGCGCCTGTCAGTACAGGTTGCATCGTGGATCAACCAGGCATACGAAACCTTGCAGGACCCGGTGAAACGTTCGCGTTATCTACTGGAAATCAGCGGCGCCGATTTCCCCGATGATTCCACTACCACTTCGGATACCGGTTTTTTAATGGAGCAGATCGAATTGAGAGAAGCAGTCGAAGCCTGTCGGCAGGACCCGGATGGCCTCGCCAGTAGCGAGCTAATCGAAGCCAGGCTGTGGCAACGTGAACAAGAACTGGTGAGTGAATTCATCGCCAGATTCGAGGCCTCCGATCTCGATGCGGCGATCGGCGTTAGCCGAAAAATGCAGTTCATTCAGCGCATACAGCATCAACTTGCCGAAATCCAGTTTGAACTGGAGGAAGCTTGATGGCTTTACTGCAGATATCGGAGCCGGGACAATCCGCCGCGCCCCACCAGCATCGCGCTTCAGCGGGGATCGACCTCGGCACGACCAATTCACTGGTGGCGACCGTACGTAGCGGTGAAGCCGTTTGCCTGGCGGATGAAGAAGGCCGCAACTTGCTGCCATCGGTGGTTCATTTCGCAAGTTCGGGCATACTGGTTGGTCATCAGGCGGCGGTCCTGCAAAGCAGCGATCCGTTGAACAGCATTGCTTCGATCAAGCGCCTGATGGGACGCGGACAGGAAGATGTCTCCCAGCTCGACGATGTCATGCCTTACGAATTCGTAACCCGGGCCGATAGCAGCGTTCCCAGAATTCATACCCGCGGCGGCGATTTCAGCGCGGTCGAGATATCCGCCGAAATTCTCAAGCTACTGGCGCAACGCGCGCGCCAGAGTATCAATTCTGAACTGGATGGGGTTGTTATCACCGTCCCCGCCTACTTTGATGATGCGCAGCGCCAGGCGACGCGAGATGCCGCGACGCTGGCTGGATTAAACCTGTTTCGCCTGCTCAATGAACCGACCGCGGCGGCGGTTGCCTATGGCCTCGATCAGAGTGCCGACGGGGTGATCGCGGTTTATGATCTCGGCGGGGGCACCTTCGATATATCGTTGCTGCGTCTGAACAAAGGGGTGTTTGAAGTGCTGGCCACGGGTGGCGATTCGTCGCTGGGCGGCGATGACATGGATCACGCGCTCGGTGAATGGATTATTGCCGAGGCGGGTTTTAGCGACGTCGATACGGGCCTGGCACGGCGTATTTTGCTGGCCGCACGCGCCGCCAAGGAAGAATTGACCAGCGCAGAATCGACACGCATCACGATCGACGACCGACAACACCAGTGGAGCGCAACCATCAGTCGTGAGTGCTTTGACGAATTAGTCCAGAACCTGGTCGCGAAAACCGTGACGGCCTGTCGGCGTGCGCTGCGTGATGCTGGCGTCAACAAGTCTGGAATCGATGAAGTCGTCATGGTCGGCGGTTCGACACGAGTGCCCCTGGTGCAGTCCATGGTGGCCGGGTATTTTGAACGCAAGCCCATGTGCGACCTCGATCCCGACAAGGTGGTAGCCCTCGGCGCCGCCATCCAGGCCGATATTCTCGCCGGCAACAACCCCGACAGCGGCATGCTGCTACTCGATGTGCTGCCCCTGTCCCTGGGCATAGAGACCATGGGTGGCCTGAGCGAGAAAATAATTTCGCGCAACACGGCAATTCCGGTCGCGCGTGCACAGGAGTTCACGACCTTCAAGGACGGCCAGACGGCCATGTCTATCCACGTGGTGCAGGGCGAACGCGAACTCGTTTCCGATTGCCGCTCGCTGGCGCGATTCGAGCTGCGCGGGTTTCCGCCGATGACTGCCGGCGCCGCGCGTATACGCGTTACCTACCAGGTGGACGCCGATGGACTCATGTCGGTCACCGCCGAAGAACTCACCAGCGGGGTAGCGGCGGATATCGTGGTCAAACCCTCCTATGGCCTGACCGATTCCGAGATCGAATCGATGTTGCGCGCCTCGATGGATCACGCGCGTGAAGATATCGAGTTACGCATGCACAAGGAACAGCAGGTCGAGGCGCGTAGGGTCATCGAGGCGATCGATGCCGCAATGGCGCAGGACGGCGCGGCATTATTGACTGCCGACGAAAGCGCGGATATAGAAAAGCATCGCGACAGTCTCGAGTCGGCCCTGGAAACCGCTGCCGCGGAAGAACTCAAGCGATTGATCAGGGCCCTGGAAGAAGCGAGTGAGTTTTACGTCGCCAGACGTATGGACAACAGTGTTAAACAGGCACTGGCCGGTAAACAAATTGACGAGGTTGATGTTTAATGACGAGGCTAATCATTTTGCCCCACGATGAAATCTGTCCGCAGGGAACCGAGATAGACGTCGAGCCAGGAATCAGCCTGTGCGATGCGATGCTCAAAAATGGCATCGAGATCGAGCATGCCTGCGAGAAATCCTGTGCCTGCACAACCTGCCATGTGTATGTCCGCGAAGGTTTCGATACGCTGGAAGAGTCAAGCGAAGACGAGGACGACTACCTCGACAAGGCCTGGGGTCTGGACATGGATTCAAGGTTGAGTTGCCAGGCCATCGTTGGTGATGAACCACTCACCATCGAGATTCCGAAGTACACCATCAACATGGTTTCAGAAAATCACTGACAGAGCGGGAGCAGACTATGAGCCTGACATGGACAGATACACTGGATATCGCAATCGAATTGGCGGAGACGCATACCGATGTCGATCCACAATACATTCGCTTCACCGACCTGCACGCCTGGGTCTGTGCACTCGCCGATTTCGAAGACGACCCCGAGCGCAGTAACGAGAAAATACTGGAAGCCATCCAAATGGCCTGGATCGACGAAGCTGATTGATCAAAGAGTAGTCAATTTATTGACATTGGATCGTCAGAAATCCGACACACTTCCCCTGCCTAATCAAATACTTCGGCTGCATATTTAAGGTGGTTTGATTGTTTTTTTGCGAGACGTGGCAAAAATATTTTCAAACAGTCTTGAAACAATAAGCACAAATCCCACAAATGCTTAAGAAAGATACTTAATGTAAATTCTATTTTATGTTTTGTGAACTTGGTCACAGTTTGCTTGCAATCATTTCCCGATTCGGTAAATTGTTGGTTACAAGCCACTCTTAACAACAGTGGATAAATAATTGAAATACAAGCAATTTCGTATTTCAAAATAGATACCAACCAAAGCGATAGCCGAATGCAACATTCGGTAAAAAGACAACAAATCGGAGAGAAGCCTAATGAGCAACGTAGCGTATATCGGTGAAGTTACGACCGAACAACAGTCCCATGAGGATGATTCCCAGCTAAAAACTTACTACGACAGTAAAAATAAAATTGGCTGGTTTTTAATGAAGGCTGAGCCT
>Ga0255048_10002122_pt1 | contig 12910 bp, 16 predicted proteins | sample JV7_2_2_MG_FD_183619 | JGI IMG/M metagenome (GOLD analysis project Ga0255048, IMG submission 183619) | Seawater microbial communities from Jervis Inlet, British Columbia, Canada - JV7_2_2 | ecosystem: Environmental > Aquatic > Marine > Inlet | place: Canada: British Columbia | collected 2016-10-06
GCATCTCGCGCAGCAGGGACCCGGGAGGTTCCGCACATCTAACATCGTCATAGCCCTGATTGTGCTCGCGTTCACCGTCGGCGCCTGGCAGCTGGTGCTGTTGGCAGCCGTGGACTTTCTCGGTGGCCTGTTGACCTTCTTCGCTCTGTGGATCTGCGACCTGCACCTCAGCCCTTGGCTAGCACCACCATCACCACCGCATGCAAACGTGCCGTCATCGCCCTTGCCTTGGCGCTTGGCGCGGTTGGCGCAGGGATGGCGATCGTTCCGCCTCCGCCGGCTGATTCGTCACAAACGTCTCCGTGACCTCGGCAGCGACTTCACTGGGAACCGTTCGGATGGCGTAGCCGGAGTGCACCAGCACGTGGTCCCCGACCTCGATGTCGGGCAGCATGATGAGATTGACCATGAGGGTGCGGTCACCGAATTCGACACGACCCAGAACAGCACCCGGCGTTTGGGATCCAATCGAGACGACTCTGCCTGGGACCGCCACACACATGATCAGCTTCCTCCGACGGTCATCGAGACCAGCTTGACGTCGAGGGCCGTCGGGGAGGTCGTGTCGAGATCTCTCTCGATCTCAAAGGAGACACCCTCGATCACCGTGCCCAGTACTGCGTCATCGAGTAGCACGCGGAGTGAGGACGGGGTGGCGTGATTGAGGGCTCCGATCTCGATATGGATCCTCTGCACCTGCTCGTGGCCGCCCTTGCGCGCGACGTAGATCGCCTCTCTGACAAGATCCTCGACGAGCTTCGTTTCATGCATCGGACAACTCCACGACGAGGTCCTTGACGGCAACGCCCACGGGCCCAGACATCCCCGAACCAACAGCGAGGTCACCAGCTTCGATACCGATGACCTCGATACGTGCGGGAAGCCTCCCCAGGGCCCGCGCAAGTTCTATGCCCGTCGCAGGGCCGAACGAGTGAGTCGATGCGAAGCCTTCGGTTGGCAGGGGGGTGGTCGACACATCGAAGTGCCGCACGGTCCCAGCCTCTGCCCCCGAGCGCATGGCATCCACGATCACCACCGAGTCGTGCGCGGTCCACAACTTGTAGAGATCCATTGCTCCTGCGGACACCACGTGGCTGGTGGTCCCGGAGACCCTCTCTGCAACAGCGACGCCGCAAGCATCATCCCCGCGATCCCGGTTGCCGACGCCGATGACGATGCGTGCCACGGTCAGGTCACCCGGTCGATCGTCAGGTCAAGGAAGTGGGTTGCGCACGAGATGCATGGGTCATAGTTGCGGATCGCCTGCTCGAGCTGCCACTTGAGTTTGTCGTCCTGCATCTGGGTCCTCGGTGTGACGAACTGCCTGAGATCCTCTTCGATGGATCGCTGATTCTGCGAGGTCGGGGGAACGATCCTTGCATCGGCTATGAGCCCCTCATCGTCGATTTCATATCTGTGGTACAGGGTGCCTCGCGGCGCCTCGCTTGCGCCATGGCCAACAGCGGATCTTGGCTCCACGGGGATCCACGGCTCCGGAGGCCGCTCGTATTCACCGATCAGCCTGAGTATCTCCTCACACGCAAGCACGAGTTCAACCGAGCGCACGATGATGCTCTTGAACGGGTTCCTTTCACCCCGATCGAGTCCAACCTCGTCTGCGATCGCCCGTGCCATGGGCGTCAGCCTGTCATGGTTGAGGGTGAACCTCGCCATCGGCCCAACGTGATATGTCCCGCGTTCTCGAAGCCTGCAATGAAGAGCGTTCGAGCGCTCGACATGCGTTTCCTCGAAGTGGTCCGGCCACTCCGCCACCTCGATGTCGAGGCCCTCGGTCGAAACAATGCGTCCGTCCGTGATCGCGTACTCATCCGGGTGACGAAGTGCAACGAACTCGTACGGCATCTCGAAATCGGGGAAGTCGAATCCGCTGACGAGTCGTACCGTCGCCTCTGATGTCGCGAGCGCCCACTCGAGTTCCGCGATGAGGGAGTCGAGCTCATTCCGGGTTGGTGTTCGATAGAAACCCCCAACGCGCATGTTGATGGGGTGGATCTCCCTGCCCCCGAGCAGCGTCATCACGCTGTTGCCGAGCTTCTTGAGGCGCAGGGCACTGGTGACGACGTCAGGGAGATCAGGCGCCATCTCAATGGCGCTCTCGTACCCCAGGAAGTCAGGGGCGTGCAGCATGTAGACATGAAGCGCATGGCTCTCGATCCACTCACCTGCATACAGCATCCGGCGTAGTGCACGGATCTGGGGATGCACGTGCGTTCCAGCCGCGAATTCCATCGCGTTGATGGAACTCATCTGATAGGCGATCGGACAGATGCCACAGATCCGAGACGTGATGTCGGGAGCTTCAGCGTGACGTCTGCCCCGCAGGAACGCTTCGTAGAATCTTGGTGGCTCGAATATGGAGAACTCGAGGTCGATGATCTCATCGCCGTCGAGTTTGAGATACATCGCCCCTTCCCCCTCGACGCGTGCCAGATAGTCGACGCTGATCTCGCGCACTTCGTTGTCAGAGTTCATAGGCGGTACCCGCTTCCTTGAGCTCTGGCGCATACGCATTGAATGTGCGAAGTGCCCTTACGAGATCGGGATCCTCGATGCCGAGTCCGTGCCAGATCTCGCGGAGTGACTCGATGTTGGGGTCGATCGAGGGCCCGAAACATCCGAAGCAGCCCCGGTTGAAGGCTGGGCAGATCGCGCCGCACCCTGCTTAGGTGATCGGTCCCATGCACGGTATTCCCTGCGCCACCATCACACACGAGGTTCCGGCAAGTTTGCATTCCACACAGACAGAGTGGTTCGGCGTGTTCGGGCGTCTTCCGTGGAGATACGCGTCGATGACCTCGATCAGTTGATACTTCGAGATCGGACAGCCTCGAAGCTCGAGATCGACATCGACGTGGTCGGAGATCGCGGTCGATGTCTCCAGGGAGTCGATGAACTCGGGCTTTGCGTAGACAATTGAGATGAACTCACTGACGTCGGCGAAGTTCTTCAGTGCCTGGATCCCTCCTGCCGTTGCACACGCTCCGATGCTTACGAGTGTGGTTGACGCGAGACGAACCTCCTGGATTCGCTCCGCGTCGTGCGCTGTCGTCACTGAGCCTTCGACGAGCGAAAGATCGTACGGACCACCAATCTCGCGACGGGTCGCCTCAGGGAAGTAGGCGATGTCGATGGCACCTACGATGTCGAGGAGCTCATCCTCGCAGTCGAGCAAGGTGAGCTGGCAACCATCGCATGACGCGAACTTCCAGACAGCGAGCTTCGGCTTGGTCCTCACGGTGGTGGTCATAGCGATCCGATTCCGAGTCTCTGGGCGACCTCCGAGTATCGGAAAACTGGGCCGGTCCTGCAGATGAAGTCGGCGCCGAACTGGCAGTGGCCACAGAATCCGATGCCACATTTCATGTTGCGCTCAAGGCTCAGGTAGATGTTGTCACGCGCAACGCCGTGGGCGTTGAGCGCTCTGGCAACGACTTTCATCATGACCTCAGGGCCACAGATCACGGCTATGGTCTCTCCGGCCTCGCACCGGAGCCGTGGTATGAGGGGCGTGACGACGCCGATGGAGCCTCGCCAGGTGGCGTCGCCCATGTCTACGGTCACCTGGAGGTTGAAGTCGGGAATCTCGTTCCACTCTTCGAGTTCAGGGCGGTACAGCAGCTCAGACGGTGATCTCGATCCATATGCCAATCCGAGACAGAAGTATCGGTCCCTGTTGCGAAGCGCGTGGTATACCAGGGGTCGTACCGGCGCAAGTCCGATGCCTCCGGCAACGATGACGAGGTCCTTGCCCTCCGTCACGGGCCACGCTGTGCCCAGGGGTCCGCGGATACCAACCGTCTCGCCGGGAGCCAGGGCACAGATCGCGTTCGTTACAGCACCAACCCCGCGCACGGTGTGGATCAGTCGTGTGGGGTGGCCGGGGTCGCCGGAGATGGAGATCGGGACTTCTCCCACGCCATAGATGTAGAGCATCGTGAACTGACCGGGCAGGAACTCGAGCGGGGGACCGTCGTCTGCGGCCTCGAACTCCAATGTCACGGTGTCGATGGTTTCCATGTGCTTCGAGGTCACGGTGAATGGTCTCGGAAGCATCGGTTCGAGCAGGGCATGTTCGTTGTTGGCGTGTGCGATCAGAGCCACGTCATCTTCTCCCATACAGGTCCAGCAGTTGGATCCTGGTGTGTTGGAGACGCTGAGATGCCTCAGTCGCGACGATTTCCCACATGAGTCGATCGAGGTCGGGGTCTCGCTCACATTCGGCACGCACGAACGCAGCGTCCATCGCCGCCAGCCGGGTCTCTGTCATCGCTCTGGCCGTCCACATCCACCGGTGAGGGGTCAAGCGCCAGCTCAGTCCGACGAGGGCGCCGTCGCCGAGTGTTTGGACGGTTGTTGCCGGTCGTGCCGGTCGCTCGACCTCGAGCGCGAGGATGCCCCTGGCAATGATGAAGAACCGTCTTGCCTCTCCGTTCTCGCGGAACAGCACCTCGTCCGGCTCGAGTATGAGTTCGGTCGCAGCCGATTCGAAGAACGCGAATTCCTCCTCGTCCAACCGCGCCAGTAGGTCGCTCGTTTCCCGCAGATCTTCAAGGTTCATACTGTTGCCACCTCCGTGTTTGCTCGTAACGCAGCCACCTCAGCCGTGATGTCGATTCCAGCCGGACACCAGGTGATGCATCGGCCGCAACCAACACAGCCGCTCGTATCGAATTGGTCGTGCCAATACGCGAGCTTGTGTGTCATCCATTGGCGGTACCGGGAACTTGTCGTCGACCGCACTGCATGCTGGTGGAGGCTCGTGAACTCGATCGTGAAACAGGAATCCCATCGTCTTTGTCTGACCGCCGCGCCCTTGAGGTCCGTGACATCCTCAACGGTCGAGCAGAAGCACGTGGGGCACACAAGCGTGCAGTTCGCACAGCTGAGACAGCGCTGTGCGATGTCATCCCAAATGGGGTGTTCGAGATTCGATGTGAGCAAGTCGTAGACATCGCTGGTGTCCATCGATCTACCCATGTGCGTCTCGGTCCTGGCCACGATGGATGCGACCGTCGCTGAGTCCGCATCAGTCCCAGCGCGACCAGGAAGCTCTGAGAGGATCGCTGCGCCCGCCTCAGAGCCTGCTTCCAGGATGAACTCGTGGCTGTCGCGTTCAAGGACTTCAGTCAGCACGAGGTCGAAGCCCGCGTCTGCTCGAGGACCCGTGCCCATCGAGACGCAGAAACATGTCCCTCCCGCAACCATGCAGTTCACCGCAACGGTGAACACACGACCTCTCGACGCAGCGTAGGTGGGGTCCATGAATCCTGACTCGAGGAAGACTCGGTCCTGGATCTTGATCGCGACAAGTTCGCACGGGCGTACTCCGAGGAACGCGTATCGTGGCGGGTCGTGCGGTGCGGATTCGAATCGCAGATTCCCGTCCGTGCGATCGATCGTGAACAGTGTCGCCTGGGGAGGGAAGAGGTACTTCTTCCAGGTGCGGGCGCCGACGGCATATCCAAAGACGGCTTCGTCGTTGCGACGAACAAGCTCATAACCTCCCGCATCCTGACGGTCCGTCCATCCAATAGGGAGATCCTCGATCGATTCGATCTCATCGTTCACGATGGCATCCTCACCGATTGTCGGCCCCACCACGACATAGCCCGAGGAGCGAAGCGCTTCGATGAGTGAGGGAAGCTGATCGAAGCTCACGACTGTGGTTGGCACACATCCTCCAGTCCCCGGACCAAACTCAAAGTAACATCGCACCGCGTAGTAGGTCCGTTAGATGCTGCATTGAAAGAGTTCATCAGCGCCCGCCATAAATCCTTAGTTCTAGACTAAGCTATTAGTCAGGAGGTTACCAATGCGTGGGAACAAGACAACGTCGGAGGCTGGATCTCTGAGCAGAAACGGCATCATGCTCGCTGTGGCGACAGCCGTCATCAGTGGCTTCGCAGTCTTCATCAATGGCTACGGTGTCAGGGCATGGAAGGGTGTTGCCGACCCAACCACGTACACAACCTTCAAGAATCTCATCGCTGCCCTTGTGCTCATAGCGATCGGGATCGCGGCGTCGAAGCGCCGCTCGCCTGAAGGCTTCGTGAAACCGAAGTCGGCGAGCCAGTGGTTTTGGCTGACCGCCGTTGCGATCATTGGCGGCAGTGCTGCATTTGCCCTGTTCTTCGAAGGGTTGGCACGGGCATCGAGTGTCCAGGCTGCCTTTATCCACAAGACGCTCCTGATTTGGGTGGGAATCCTTGCGGTCGGGTTCCTCCACGAGAAGGTGCGACCGATGCACATTGTCGCGGTTGGGCTGTTGGTCGGCGGCCAGTTCGTGCTCGTCGGAGGCCTGAATGAGCTCTCCTTCGGTGTCGGCGAAGCCATGGTCCTTGGTGCAACGCTGCTCTGGTCCGTTGAGATCGTGGTCGCCAAGAGGTTGCTCTCATCGATGAGCTCGGTCACCGTTGGTGTTGCACGCATGGCAGGTGGCGCGGTTCTCCTTGTCATGTGGGGAGTCCTCGGCGGCGGGTTCGCTGCCATGGGAGCCCTTGGTTTGGCTCAGCTCGGCTGGGTGGTCATCACCGGAGTTGTGCTTGCTGGGTATGTGGGCACGTGGTACGCCGCCCTTGCCAGAGCGCCTGCCCTTGATGTAACAGCTGTTCTCGTCGGTGGCGCGCTCATCACCGTTCTGCTCAAGTATCTCGTCGGCGGAGTGCCTCTGCCTTCGACGGCTGGGCTCGCTCTTGTGGTCGCCGGATTCGTGGTGGCCATCGTCGCAGGGTCGAGGAGAACGGGTGCAGAGGCGGTGCCGGCGAAGTGATGTCAGGCGCTGTTCAGTTCGCCCGTTTCGCGCTCCCTCCGAACGCGTACGGGTACTGTGGCCCCGCTGACATCGGTCTGGTAGCTGAGCTCGTTGCGGCGGGAGAATCGGCGATCGAAGAGATGCGCGCCGTAGCCCATCAGTTCGAGGGTGCATGGCCCTACCTGGAGTTCATCTCAGATTCAGCGGGTGCTGATCCTCTGGCGGCTGACGTGGTTGAGGCGTACTGGATCGGCAACGATCTCCTTCGAGACATCGACACGTTGGCCTGGGGCAACTCCGTGGAAGATCGGTTCCGACCTCGTGCGGGCGACCGTTGGAGAGTGCTTTCGGACGGAATCGTCGGTGGAGTTCCCAACCACGCGTTTCACGTCCTGTGTGTGTACCCGTGGGTTGGCCTGTTGCGGGCGGGCTATGGGGACCACGCGCTCGAAGTGATCGATCGATGTCGGATCCGATGGGGAACCGTCGTCGATGTGATAGGAAGCGAGGTATGCGTTCGCTCGGCACCTCTCACCTGGGATGGGGAGGCGCTGGGACTTGGCCCTGGGCGGGTGGAGACTGTTCGCATGGCGGCGAACAACGGAGATGTGCTCTCGAGCGGAGACGTGGTTGCGTTGCACTGGGATTACGTATGCCAGGTGCTGTCACCGCGACAACTTGAACATCTGGTGCACTACCACGACCGGCACCTCGCGATAGCGAACAACGGTTCGAACTCGTTGGTTGGACTCGTCGAGGGGTGAGCACTTCCATCAGTCGACGGCGGTAGATTCCGGCCATGGCCGATCGACCGCGAGACGATGATTGGTGGCTTGCTTCCGACGGCAAGTGGTACCCGCCCGACCTGGAGTCGAAAGCCGAGGCGCTCGAGTCACGTGCCGAGCGGTACGACCCCTCCCGTGTGTCGAGGCCATTCACGACAGCTGTCGCGATTGTTCTGTCGGTTGCTTGCGCCGTCCTCGTGGTCGCCGCTTATGCAGGTCTTCGGTACGCATCTGCGCTCCAGAAGTACACCGGTCAGCTGCCCGAATTCGAGAACGGCCCCCTTGCATCGGTGGAGCTCGTCTGGGCCAGTTGGACCGCGCTTGGGATCCTCATGATGGTACTGACCGGTGTGCTCGTCATCGGGTGGACGCACAGCACGTCGAAGGCTCTCGACAACCGAGGGCCGATCGGACGGCGGTGGCGTGGTGGGTGGACGATCGGGGCATGGCTCATACCGTTCGCCAACCTCGTCATCCCAAAGATCATGTTCAACGAGATCGAGAAGATCGCACAGGTTCCGTATGGAAGTGTTCCTGTCGGGGAGGAATGGCGCGTCTATTCGCGGTCACAGCTTTCAGACCTGTGGTGGCTGTTGTGGGTTGGTGGTGCGATTCCGAGCCAGGTGACCCAGTTCGCGATCGGTGACCCAGCGAATGAAGCAGGGCGATTGGCGATTCTTGTCACCATCAGTTCGTTCACGTACGCCCTGTTTGCGGGAGCCGGCATCGCTCTTGTGTTCCTCGTTCGACGCATCGAGCGATCGTCGCGGGGCTGAACCGCTGCCGGTACGTGAGACTCGGCTCTACCGTTCCCACGCTTATACGAACGGCGGGGTAGGGATCGCTCCTGCTTGATTCTCGATTCCGGGAACCTGGTCTATCGCGCCGAGCGTCCAACTTGTGAAAGCCTTCACAAGAGAGCTGAACACACAGATTTCTGTCAGACGGGTCGACCCTTTCTCTCCCCCTTCCTCCCTGTCGATCCGCCCTGACAGAAAGGACGGTCGGAATGCGGTCCCACCCGCCACCGATCGTCTTGACTGCCCCAGCTGATCCCCCTCAGCTGGGGCAGTCGACTTCTCCAGATCGCTCGTGACAGCCTCGCTTCCAGAGACCAGAACATTCGCTTCGCTCTCCTTTTGATGTCGGAGCCTGCATCTGGTATTCGGCGTCGGCAATCAGCTGTAGAGACCGAGATCGTCGAGCAGCGTCAGTAGCTGCTGGCCTGTGATCCCGCCGATCTGCACATGGGCCACCCTGCCGTCTGTTGTATAGATGACGGTGAGGGGCATGCCTCTCGCACCGAAGGTCTCGACAGAGAGACCGGACTGATTGCGGCCGCCGATATCCCTGGCAATCGGCCAGGCTCCTGTGATGCCCCACTTGTCTGCGTCGCCTCCACCACGACCGTTGTCCTGGGAATTGATTCCGACGAAGTTGACATCGTCCCCGATCTCGGCGCTGACCTCCAGGAACTCGGGTATCTCATGCTCACACACGGTGCACCACGATGCAAAAAACGCAGCCACGGTCGGTTTGCCCTCGAAGTCTGTCAGGGCAAGTCTGCCGTCACCCACGAGTGCAGGGAGATCCCAAGCCTCAGGCTCCGTGGACCCAACATCTGGTTCCGGCCACGTTGCCACCACGGCAACAACGATCGCAGCCAGAATCGCCCCACCTATCAGAACGTTGCGGATCGTCTTCTGCCGGTGCGCTTGCACCTTGCGGGCCTCCCGCTCGGCGCGTTTCTTCCCCTGGTGTGTCTTCGTGTTTCTCGCCATGTGTCTCAACCACACAAACGTCATTCGCCGCTACGCGGAGCCAGAACTGTCCGCAATCCGACAGACGACAGCAGCCACGTGGCCAGCGAACTGCAGCTTCCGGTTCTTGCAGCTCGGTTTACGGTGTACCGTCACAAGAGATTCGAAATCCGATAGATGAAGGCCGAGGGCCGACCGATGCGCTCGATCGAGACGAATGGTGTGACACTGGCGGTGGATGACCGAGGATCGGGCGATGCGATCGTGCTGTTGCACGGGTTCCCCGAGCTTGCCTTCTCGTGGCGCCACCAGGTTCCCGCCCTCGTAGACATCGGATACCGAGCTATCGCGTTCGATCAGCGAGGCTACGGCGCGTCATCGAAACCGGATGCTGTCTCCGACTACTCGCTGTCCCACCTCGTTGGCGATGTGGTTGGTGTGCTCGATAGGCTGGGCATCGAGACTGCAACGATTGTCGGCCACGACTGGGGCAGCATCGTTGCCTGGACAACCGCACTTGTGCATCCGGAGCGTATCTCACGGGTTGTCTCTCTCAACGTTCCCTATCGAGGGGCGTGCATTGGATTCCCCACAACGGACGTCATACGGGCAAAGCTTGCGGATCGGTTCGGCTACGTCCTCATGTTCCAGGACAAGGGGGTCGTCGAGGCGATGTTCGATGCGGATCCCGAAGCCTGGCTCAGAGGCATATACCCGATACTGGCTGCTGACAAGGACTTCATGACCGATGCCGAGTTCGCCGTTTTCGTCGAAGCATTCAAGACTGGTGGAATTACCGGCCCCGTCAACTGGTACCGCAACATCGATTCCAACGCAGAGGCATACTCCGGGTACATGGACGCTCCCATCACCCAACCCACACTCATGATCGCGGCCGACAGTGACCCTGTTCTGCCGGTCAGCCTCACCAATGGCATGGACCGCTGGATCACCGATCTCACCACCGTTGTCGTCGAAAGCTCCGGTCACTGGACCCAGCAGGAACAGCCGGAGGCCGTGAACTCTGCCCTGATCGACTGGCTCGATCAAACCTCGTGATGCGTTCAATCCGCGACTGGGCGTTCACAATCCCCACGCTCATCATGTTCGGTCTGACCCTGATCGTATTTGATATCGCGGGCAGGGTCGCGTTGCTCTTCGGACTCAGGCCGTTCGAGTGGGCGATGGCGAGCTTCCAGCGAACATTGCTCGCCGTGTTTCGTATTTCCGATGTGCGTTTCGATATCGAAGGTCTTGACGGTTTCAACGATTCGGGCGGCTACCTCTTCGTGTCGAACCATCAGAGCATGTACGACGTCCCGATCTTCGGAGGAATCCTCATCAAGAACTTCCCGAAGTACGTTGCAAAGCGGTCCCTGTCGAATGGCATCCCCGCAGTTAGCCTGAACCTGCGACGTGGAGCCAACGCACTCATCGATCGGGAAGACCGTGGACAGGCGATGGCAGCAATCGCCGAGATGGCGGAGAATTGTCAGCGTCGCGATGTCTCAGCCGTCATCTTCCCTGAAGGGACAAGGTCGCGAGACGGATCGCTCGGAACCTACAGAGTCGGAGGCGTTGCTTCGCTCATGGAGGGCGCACCCAACCTCGAGATCATTCCGACTGTTATCGACGGCTCGTGGAAGGTCTTCAAGCACAACATGTTCCCTGTTCCATTCGGGTCACGGGTCAGGGTTGCTTTCGGAGATCCGATCTCTCGTGGCAGTCACGATGACCCGGAAGCGATCACCGAGCAGTGTCGTGAATGGGCGGCCGGAGTCCTGGTTTGCTGGAATGAAGGCTCGCAAGCGACTGCCTGATACCCTGCGCTCATGGAAGACGTGCGAATTGGTTTGTTCATCGACTACGAGAATCTCGCGATCGGTGCAAGAGAGGATCTGGGTGCGGCTTTTGATTTTCGGCCGATCGCTGACGCCCTCGCCGAACGTGGCCGTGTTGTGGTGCGCAAAGCGTATGCCGACTGGACCTTCTTCAACGACGACCGCCAGATGCTGGTCGACAACCACATCGAGATGATCGAGATCCCGCAACGCAAGGGTGCCGTTCGGAAGAACGCCGCCGACATCAAGATGGCGGTCGACGCCATTGAACTCGCGTTCGAGCGTGAGTACGTCACCACGTTCGTGATCTGCTCAGGGGATTCCGATTTCAGTCCGCTCGTTCACAAGCTTCGCGAGCTGAACAAGCAGGTGATCGGTGTGGGTCTCAGGGCTTCGACATCGAAACTGTTGCCGCCCGCATGCGATGAGTTCCTCTTCTACGAGAACCTCGATGGTGTCGATGTCCCCCAGGCGAAGGTGCTCAGGCGCGGAAGATCCGAGCCAGGACAGCCTGCCAAGAACCTCGAGAGCCTCAACGAACTCATATCACAGACGCTCGGGGGGCTTCAGCGCTCGTCGGATGTCGAGGTCCGCATTTCGGCGCTCAAGCGAGCACTGCTGCGCAAGGACTCGACCTTCTCAGAGAGCGACTATGGCTTCAGGTCCTTCAGCGAACTGATGCGGAACCTGGCTGAACGCGGCAAGGTGCAACTGGACGCATCGTCGCGCAAGGGCGACCCCGTTGTTTCGTTCCCCGAAGCAGGCAGGGGAGAGTCCGCCGCGTTCGAGCTCCTCGTTTCGACGATCCAAGCTATGGACTCGGACAAACCGGTTGCTCTCTCCGGGCTCAAGGACGAGATGCGGAAAGCCGATTCGGCGTTCTCGGAGAAGCAGTACGGGTATGGCGGCTTCCTGCAATTTGTCAAAGCTGCATCAGTGAAGGGTGTTGTGGTCATGGAATTCGACGCCGAGTCGGGGGCCTACTCGGTGTCCCTTCCGGCCTGAAGTTCGTAACGGGAAGCAAACGACTCGCAGAACGAGCCGATTTGAATTACAATACTGTCATTCACTGCGGAGGCGGATGTGGCGGTAGCCGTACAAGAACCAAGAACGAGCGTTGACTTCGTATCTGAGGCTGTACTTGTTGCGCATCGAGCGCACGTCGACGAGGCGACAGAGATGTCCCTCGCGGGGTTCCTCGACTCACCCGCGGACGCCGGCGCGGTGCGTGCCGTGGTCGCCGACCGGACGCGCATGGTTGAGGTCGTCCTCGATGCGGACACCGACATCGACCTGCTTGCCGAGGTGGCGTGGGCACTGGACGAACGTGCCTGGTTGCTCAACGTCATCGTGGCGCTGAACCGACTCGGGGATGCGCACACCGCTCTTCGCGGGACACCATGCACCCTGCAGGGATGGTGGTTCGATGACGACTCGGTTCGTTTCACAGACTTCGAGAGGCCGTAGCGCGGTCACAGCCATCTAGGCTGCTGACATGCCAGCACCGCTGTACACCCAGACCGTCATTGCTCTTGTTTGGGACTTCGACAAGACGCTCATTGCGGCGAACATGCAGGACCCGATCTTCGACGCCTACGGCGTTGACCCTGATGACTTCTGGAACGAGGTCGATGGGCTGGTCGACTACTACGGGCTCAACGGCATCATCATCCAGCGGGACACCGCGTATCTCGGCCATCTCCTGACGTATGTGCGTGAAGGGGTGTTCGACGGGCTGTCCAATGCAAAGCT
>Ga0255048_10002123_pt1 | contig 12907 bp, 19 predicted proteins | sample JV7_2_2_MG_FD_183619 | JGI IMG/M metagenome (GOLD analysis project Ga0255048, IMG submission 183619) | Seawater microbial communities from Jervis Inlet, British Columbia, Canada - JV7_2_2 | ecosystem: Environmental > Aquatic > Marine > Inlet | place: Canada: British Columbia | collected 2016-10-06
TCACATTCACTGCCGTTCCACCGCTTTGCCTCGCGCATGTCTATTGCAGGGTCTCAAATGCCACCGAGACAAATATACAATCTAGGGTGGGACTTAGAACTAAAGGATCGGCGGATGCGACGTCAAGCAACTCGCAATCATGGTCATTCATGCAAACTGGGTCCGATACGGGTGACGGGTCCGGGGCGCAGGGATTTGTTCTAGCAGATAGTGCGAAGCAAGTCGAATACTGGACCAACGAAAACGCCGGGACTGCGTATGTTAATGTCACAGTATTTGGTTTCACAATGCTGACCAGAGACAACCCATAGGAGAATTACGAACATGGCTAAAGGATATTTTGTAGATTGGACAAAGGATGCACCTGTCGCGTATTTGGGGCAGCGAGAAAACAAATCGAGGCTGGAAGACACGCACACTTGGGTTCCTGCTGACAACAGCGCGGACGCATTACTGGCACAAGAAGCCCTAGATATTGCTTTGGATATGGAATCGGTTAAATACTTCGATCCTGCCTCGAAGTCAATCAAGGACATGACCGCCAGTGAAGTCAAAACCGACACTTACTCAAAGAATAGGCAGAGGGAATATCCACGACTTGGTGATGTGGTTGACGCTCTATATAAGAAAGATGCGGGCGATTCTACTGAATGGGATGAGATTGCAGTTGCTCGTGCTGCCGTGAAGACCAAGTACCCGAAGTCCTAGAAGGGAATTTCACATGAGTACACTGAAATCAAGTTCGGATCACCTCACTATTAACGCCGATGGTGCTGCTAAAGATCTGAAGTTCCAACTTAACGGGGTACAGAAGGCGGACCTTAGCTCCGCTGGGTTAACCGTTGTGGACGACATCATTCCGTCTTCACCGATGAGCCACCGGAACATGATAATCAATGGCGAGATGCAAGTTTGGCAACGAGCAACAGCGGCTACGGCCACAACGAGTGGATATACGACAGTTGACCGATGGAATTTTGTTGAAACCAGCGCCGGGTCATACACCAGTGAGCAGCACACTATGGCTCTCGCTGAACTCAACACCACTGGGCATCGGTTAGCCATGAAAGTTGTTGTTACCGGAGCGGACACGAGTATTGCTTCGGGTGATATCGCATATTTTCAGACAAAACTTGAAGGTCAAGACGTACAGAACCTTCAGTACGGAACTGCCAATGCGAAGACCGTCACTTTATCTTTTTGGGTAAAATCAAGTCTGGCTGGTGTGTACACGACCTGTTTGGTTTCAAATTCTGCCACCACTTATTATTGTCCCGTTGAGTACACGATTTCAGATGCCGACACATGGGAGCAGAAGACCATAACGATCACTCCCACGGCTGGATCGACAACTCTCATCACAAATTCTGGCGGACTGACCCCCAACACTGTCGCAGTCGGAATGACCTTAATATTTAATTTGATGTCTGGGACGGGAAACAACGGCGGCACGACAAACGCATGGGCCACGGCAAATCAGGCTACATCCAATCAAACGAACTTGTTGGCATCCACCCATAATTTCTACCTCACAGGGGTTCAGTTGGAACTTGGGTCCAGTGCAACGCCATTTGAGCATCGTACTTATGGTGATGTGTTGGACCAATGCGACAGGTATTACCAAAAATATTCTTACGATTTAACGTCATCTGAGTACACAGGACTCGTTGGATGGAACACTTCTACCGCCCAATGTTTTGCTCCCTTTATGTTCCGAAAGGAAATGCGAGCCGCACCAACAGGGACAGTCACGGTTGGAGGCACATGGGAACACGAAGACACTGGTGGCACTACGACATGCGTAACTACTCCAACTATTGACGCGAGCGGAAGATATAGCTGTCGATTCATTGCCGCCGGGATGTCTGGTCTGAACGATGGTGATGGTTGTTCTATACGAAGGCAGTCAACGAGTACGTCTTATTTTGACCTAGATGCGGAGCTTTAATAAATGAAAATAAATAGTGCTGACTGGACTGGCGTAGAAAAGTCTACCGTCAAAATCATCCTCGATACCGGGGAACAACTGTGCGTTCCTGCGAATGTTGACAATCGACACTGGGTCGAAGTGCAAGAGTGGGTCGATGGTGGTGGTGTGATCGCAGATCATGTGGTCGTTGCGATGGACGATGACACGTTTTTCCAACGAACCGACAAGACAATGGGCCGCATTGCTGAAGATGCGATGGTGTTGCTTTTGCAGAAGGAAGTCATCGCCAAGTCAGATATGCCTGATGCGATGTGGGCTAAAATCAATGCCCGTAGAGTCAAGCGCGGGTTGTCTGAAGTTTAAGGTGGGATAGATTATGTCATCCGAAGAACAAATAGAAAGGAGAGATAACAATGCCGCACAAGGGGAATACACAGTACAAAAGTAAACCTGGGCATCAGAAACCAGCCCCAAAGCCAAAGCCAAAGCCAAAATCTAAATATAAGAAACGGAAATAGGGTGATTGGCATGGGGATAAAATGAGCGGAGAAAAGGTTAGCCTAAAGGTGATATCGCAGGTGAGTGGTGCCCTCTCGGCATTCTGTGTGTTGTTGTGGCTCATCATGACCTTATACGCATTCCCTATAAATGAAGGGAGTGCGTTGGCATCGGAGACCAAAACGAACCATAAGGATATTAGCCGCTTACAGAAGTGGAATCTGCGCCTACAGGAAAGGATTGAAAAGATACAAAAAGACACCAGTGAGATTAAAGCGGACCAAAGAGTGCAGGGTAGAGATATTAAATCCATACTGGACGCCTTGAGGAAGAGATGAAATATATTGGCATGGCGCTACTCCTATTGGCCATGGGTTGTGCAAACTTTAAAGCGGCGACTGGTGCCAGCGCTAGTGCTAACGCCGCTGATAAGGCGCTGCAAGCTGCACACTGGTATATATGCAGGGGCGCTTCAGTTGGGGCTGTCGAGCGTAGGTTTGGAAAGACCCCCGGACCATACAAGGCGATATGCACCGGCAGCAACATGGGGGTGATCGGTAAATGACAGAGAACGTAGTGTTCATCGGAGGTACATGGTCTGGAGAACTACAGGAGGGTGAGACGCAATGGTGGGAGTATTGGAAGCCCACATTCGCCAAGGAGTTTTGCGACCATAGCAAGCTCATAGGATTTTCCTTTCAGTGGACTGGGGATTTAAAGGTTAGCCGATGGTCCTGGAAGAAGCCGTGGGAGAAGGCGGCCGACAGGTTGAGGTGGACTCTGATGGAAGCTCATATATCCCGGCCTGTCATCGTCGCCCACTCACATGGTGGCAACGTGGCGCTCCATGCGCTAGCGCGAGGGGTGGAGTGCTCTCACCTTATCACGCTGGGTACGCCGCCACGAGTGGGGGTGCCAACATACAAAGGGAGGTGGACTCATGTGGTGGGAACGAGGGATTGGACTACGAGATTCGGGATGCTCTTGGATGGGCGTGTCTCTACAGCTACTACCCATAAAGACGCGCATAACATTGTGGTTAAGAAAGAGAATCATTCCAGTATACGTCAAGCGAATACTTGGCATAAGCACAAGCTCTGGGAACGGGTGCTGTAATGGCCATGCCTACAAAGTTAAAGGTAGGCCACCGCACATTCACCATTAGAGCTATCGATGCAAAAGAGCGTGATGAATTTGGTTATGCAGAGACTGATGAATTTGAGGGAGTGATTTATATTAACCAGTCTCTGAGGGGAACAAAGTTAGCAGATGCTATTATGCACGAGGCGCTGCACGCCTTCAACCACGTTCACGGTATCACGTTTGGGCGCGACAAAGACCCTGAGGAGGATGCGGTCAACTCCTCCTCAGGGTCTGTAACCACTATTCTAGCGGACAATTCCGCATTTAGAAAGTGGTGGGTCAGCCTATTTTAGATGAGGATTAACTGGCACATCATGCCCATTCATCCTCACGACCCTAATTATCTTCTCACTCGCAACGTGCGCCGGCTTTGGGTCAGCGCAGTTATCCATTATATCAGCGGCCCTATCATTGCTGTCGTCCATCCAATGCTCACCGGTCGCTGGTGGCCTGTCATCCACCCAATTCCCTTGTAGCTGTGAATCCCTGACAATACTAAGGCAAGCGCTAGCATGGGCTAGGTGGCTAAGGCCGCTCTCGGGGTCGTCGTCCTGCCCCTCCCACCAAGATGTCATATGCCTCATCGTGGCGTCAAAGTACACACTCGCCTTAACTCCCGATACCCGCCAGTTGTGCCTACCATACTTCATCGCTCCTGACAACATGACCAGTCCCTCTTCATACAGCGGGGGCATAGGTATACAAGACAGTGGTGCCTTCTTAATTGCTATGGCGTCCTTTGGGTTAGGTTCCTTTTCTAGGCTACTCACACTCGTGCCTCCCAGTCTCAAGGTCAATATAGCAGGTACTACCCTCCCCCTCTTCCTCCACCAATACGCCGACACGCTTGCCGCCGGTGGTGAAGGTAGTGCACCCTTTACAACCACTCTGCCACGCTTTCACATACACACTTTTGAAGTCCTCCCATTCAGTATCCAATGGTACGTTGCAGGTTTTTGACACGGCGCTGTCCACCAGGGGAGCCACGACCGACAGCACGGCAAGGTGCTCATCGATGGTGACATCCTTGGCAGTCTTACCTGAGTGGCCTAGCTCGCGCACACCGTAGTCCTGCACCTTCTCATTGACTACTCCACCTAAGGTGTGGACGGTGCGGGTGAACTCATAGGCAAACACTGGCTCGATGCTACTGCTCACATTGTCAGCAGTGAGGCTAATGGTGCCAGTGGGTGCGATGGAAATCAGGTGGCTGTTTCTGATACCATGCTTGCGGATAGCGTCAATCACACGTTTCGGTAGCGTGCGTATGTATTTGCTATTCAGGTAGTATTCATTATAGAGGGGAAATGAACCCTTCTCCTCAGACAGCCGTGTGGAGGCCATGTACGCCTCATCCCTTAGTGCTATCAAAATAGCGCGGGTGAAGTCCAAGAATCTGGGACTGCCATATTCAAACCCACACGCCTCCCCGGTGTTAGCCAAGCCAGTGATACCTAGCCCAATACGCCTCTTGTTCAGCGCCTCGGTCTGCTGTTGCGGCAGGGGGTAGCTGGCCAGATCAATCACGTTATCCATCGCTCGGACTATGGGGTAGACATCCTCCTTGAACTTCTGAAAGTTGAATCTTTTATGACGGCTACCATCTAGGTACTTGACGAGGTTGAAGGAGCCAAGCAGACAGGCACCATGTGGCGGCAGTGGCTGTTCCCCGCAGGGGTTAGTGGCCGCAATCTTCTCACAGTAGTTCAGGTTGTTCATCGTGTTAACAGTGTCGATGAAGATAACCCCCGGCTCCCCCCAGTCCCATGTCGAGCGCATGAGATTCTCCCACAGTACCGAGGGACTTATCCACCTGTAGATGTGGTCATTCCATTTGAGCGCGAACTTGCGGTCGTCCAGTAGCGCCTCCATGAACTCATCGGTCACTGCCACGCTCATGTTGAAGCCAGTCAGGTTGCCACTGTTCTGCTTGGCCCTGATGAACTCCTCGATATCAGGGTGGTCAATCCTCATCACGCCCATCTGCGCGCCACGGCGGTGGCCACTCGATGAGACACACCGGCAGATAGCATCAAATATCTGCATGAATGACACGGCCCCTGAGGAGCTAGACTGTAGTGTCTTGATAGAGTCCCCCCGAGGACGTAGGGTAGAGAAGTCGTAACCTATGCCCCCGCCCATCCGCATGGTGGCGGCCGCCTCCTTGGCCCGGTCCATGATAGAACCATGGCCGCCTACGAAGCTGTCCTCGATGGTGCCACTCACATAGCAATTAAAGGGGGTCACCGCTTTGGTCGAGCCAACAGCGGCCTGTATACGGCCTCCCGGGAGAAACTTCATATCAAATAGAATATCTCGGATGGTGTGGTAGTGCTCCTCCCCCTCGCTGAGTGCGGACGCCACCCTGTTCATGGCCTCCCTGAATGACTCACCCTGCCCCCTGTACTTTTCTGCGTGCATCTGCTCACTAAAAGGTATAGTCGGCCCCATTATATCCGTTCTCCGTGTAATTTATAATCCGCTAAAGTGAAAAACTTTCTCCGCAGCCGCAAGCTTGCCTCGCGTTGGGATTCTTAAAGGTAAATCCCTTGCCCGACAAGCCGTCTTCGTAGTCTAGGATAGTTCCCGCCAAATAGAGAACGCTTTTTTTGTCTACTACGATTCGCACACCATCTTTTTCCAGGACTTGGTCCATCATGCCAATGGTAGCGGCATCCTCAAACTGAAGGACGTAGGAAAGCCCTGAGCATCCTCCACCCCGGACGCCAACCCTGACGATTGCGTCGGGTTTGTTCTCGTCCTCCATGAACCGCTTGACGTTGGCAGCCGCCTTTTCGGTAACTTCAATCGACAGCTTTCTTTCGGTAAGTTCCATTATCTTCGTACTCCATGTAATTCATAATTCGTTGTAGGTCACCTACAGTGCTGTCCCTCTTGCGTACATTACAGAGGCCACATAACCACCCTATGTTACCAAGCTCGTAACCAAAGCCGGGGTCTATCTCATCCAAGGAGGGGGCGTATAACCTTCCCACTCCTTTGGTCCCCGGCTGATCCATCGCCCGGCCACAGCATTCGCACCTTCCTTTCCATATCCACTCGATCATATGAACCGTGATACGGAACGGATTTCCCCTTCGTTTGGCCCGGCTCCTAGCATTTGCCCAAGGAGCGTAGAAGGGGTTGGCACTAGCCTTCATCTTTCAATCTCTTAAACTGCCGTAGGTACAACTGCTCTAGCAGCAGGTAATGCTCCGCCTCCAGCACTACCATCCACTTCCTACCATTCTTACGGTGAAAAATTACAGGCCACTCATTAGATTCCCTATCTTCCCCCGCCTGTTCCATAGCTTTGTACAGGTTGAACTGCTCAGTGCGCTTGACTTCGATATGCACATTGCATATGTCGTGGATGATATCGGGTGAATCATCACCCCCCCTGAATTGCTGGCCACGCCTCGCCTCAAACCCATATTCTTTAAGCATGGCAACAACCTCCCGCTCCCCCACCTTGCCTTTGTTGCGGGACATCTTCCCCGCCTTGACACGCTTCTCATCTTTCATAGCATCATGATTCCTATGTTAGCCACGGCATAGGCGAAGAACACAAGTGCCTTCCACCAGTGAGCGTAGTAAGCTTCCCATAAAGAGGCACCTATGTACAGCGCAGTTCCAGCTACGATAAATGGATTCATTTACTTTTTATACCTCTGCCCTTCCCAGCAGTCCACGCCAATAGGCCAGTCCGCGCACCAGTAGGGCTTGATGGATAGCAATTCCTGGAACTCCTCCACAGAGCCGTGGCCATCTGGAACCTCGCACACAATTTCATCATACACGCTGAGGATGATGGGATAGCCAGCGGCCTCCAGCCGCTGCATGGCCGGCACGAGTACCTCCCGGGAGGTAGCTTGGGTGGCGTTCTCTGCCAGCTTACCACCATAGGTGAACTGCCTACCCCAACTGCCCAGCTTCTGAGCGAGGTAGCTGATGTTAAGGATAGGCTCATGGTTACATTTACCCTCAAAGCACTCAGTCCCCTCTTTCTTTGGGGTATGCCATGCTGGCATCTTGAGCCTAAGCTCGGGCGCGTAGTACCAAATGTTCTTACCATTAGGTAGGAGCATGGTCAGCCATTCATCGATGCGTGCGAAGGCGATACCACTTGGCCCCTCGACAGGTATGTAACCAGCCTTCTCACCCTCGTTGATAGCGGTGAAGGCGGCCGTGTTCAGGCTCGCCCAGAAGCCATTCTTCCTGTCGCAAATAGCCGGGTGTGTGGCACGCCATGTGTCCCGGTGACCCTCAATAGCTTCATCAGTGTGGCGGTCACTCTTATCAAAGTTGCGCCATGCGCTGACACCACCCTGATATCCAAAGGCCAACTCGCAGGTCTTACCATCCTGCCTCTCCATTGGATGAGTTGCCTTTGAGACTGTACCCTCAGGTAGTTTATAAATCTTGTCGCCGGTAAGCTCGTAAATCTTGGCACCATGCCGGAAGGCATTTACTTTCCACTCTTCACCTGCAAGGCAAGCAAGGATGACAGCTTCGATTGAAACGAAGTCGCCAGCAATGAGGCGGTGCCCAGGTTTTGCCTTAATCCAATGTCGAGACGCTTTCCCAACGCACTCGATTGCGCTTCCATAAATTGTATCAAGGTGCTGCGGGTCTCTTTGGCGTATGTCTCTGACAAGCTGCTCGGGATCAACGTCTTCATATCCTCGGCTGAGATTGAGAGGCTGAATACCTGTGCCTGTCCATCTACCTGTAACGGCACCGTGATACTTGCACTGAAATTTTGCTGTCCCATCTTCACTCCTCTGCCTTACCATGGATTTCAGTTTATCTGTACTGGCCCCCGCCACCTGTATTCTCAGGGACAAAACTTCGGACACTTCATCAGGTAGGCTGTTATCCCCCTCGGCTAACTTCTCTATAAGGTATTCCTTCTGGAGGTTATCAAGCTCAAGCCCCTGCGTCTCAAACCATTTCTTCACCGCCGCTGTCTGCTTGGGTTTGAGGCCAGTGCGCTTGGTGAACTGCTCAGTCAACTCATCCTTGCGGGTGTCCACCACATAGGCGGCGTCCTCGATACCATCCAAATCCAGGTACATCCCACGGGTGTTAATTTTCTTGTCCATCTGGAAGATGGCAAGCTCGGCATCAGGTAGTGGGCCAAGGAAGTTGGACAGCTTACGCTCAAGCTCTACATCCTTCTTGCAGTAGTCAACAAACTTTCGGAAGTCTACCTCAGGAATATCCTCCTTGGCAGTCTTTAGGTAGAGCTTGCTGTACTTTGTAATGAGGCGACCCCCGTCATGGTCTTTACCCCCACCTCCCAGCACCCCAAGGATGCCATTCAGGTGAGAGGGTAGCGCATAATACTGAGCGACAGCCTGAGTACAGCGCCAGCTTTCAAGTGGTATCTCTGGCCAGCCATATCGCTTGACCATCACGTTCTGCCAAATGCCATGCTCGAAAGCGTAGTTGTGCGCCTCAAACAGACCCCCCTGTTTAATAGCAAGAGATAAGTCGTCGGGGATTTCATCCCCCCGAGCGGAGGGCCACCACTCCTGCACTGGCCCCTCGCCCACGGCCCAACATAAACAAATGACATCAGTGGTAGAGTCTTCCGAATACACCCAGCTACCCACCTTGGTGATATCAGCATGGCTCTTGGTTTCAAAATCAAGTGTTATCATTTACCCTCCCACGCTGCCACGCACACTGGCACGACGGGGCGCACAAGCTCAAGCATGGCATCAGCATACACCCTTATTTCATACTGCGCGTTCTCAGCACACCTGAGGGTAAAGAACTTGAACAGGTTAAGCAGGTTCATGGTACAAAACATGTGGCTGTATGTGTTCATCGGCAGCACGCCTCGGGCAAGCTCCTTGTCAACCCCATGTGCGTCCAGTAGCCACTTATATACATGAAAGGAGTTGCGGCAGGAGCCTTCAATCACTTGCCGCTGGCCCCCGCTCACCCTGTCGGGTACATAGAACTCGGTGGGTAGCTGCTTGTAGCGTGCACTCAATTCATTGTAACTCTGCGTGCGGTGGCGATGCCACTGGCGGAACACAAATATAGGAGCCTTGACCTCGAAGGTAAAGGTCACCGCCTCGAAAGGAGTTGAGTGGTGGTTCCTCCAAAGGTAGTTTATAAGAGCCTCATCAGAACCCTTATCCTTGCCGGCGCGCCAAGCGGCATCAAATGATACCCGGGCGGCTCGGCATACAGACAAGTCACCCCCCATGTGGTCAACAAGATTGACGAAGCCGTGGTCTAACACATCCAATAGTTTTCCTCCCAAGGAAAGTTCCCCACCCCTATGCTAGCGGGTGGGGAGGTAACCAGTTAGCCTCGCGCCGTCGTGCGTGCTGCCCCGGCGGCGGCGGCCATGGGTGCGAATGCGGATGCCTTGTCCCCGCTGGCGATAGGATCACCGTCAGAGGTTTTCTGGAAGGCGTTTAGGTAGAACTTGGTGGCCTTCCTACCTGAGTTGTCGAGGTAGCAGCCCACGCTCACAGACATGCGGCCATAGATGCCACGGTAGATGCAGTCATGCTGGAGGGGGTCCACTGCCACAGCCTCCCCGTCGGCACCAAGGTCGTACACAGAGAGGCCACCCTCTGCATTATCACCCCGGTGGTTGAACTGCGTGTCGGCTCGGATAACAATCTTACCCTCGTAAGCGTCACCCCCCTTACCATTAGCCACACGGTTAGCGGCCATGGTGTCCCCATCTTTTAAGGGCACCGTGATTTTCCCGTCGAGGTACATATCCTCCGCGCCTGGCCCCCACTCCAACACGATAGCCTCAATCAGACTATCCTCAAGCGTGCCCTTACCCTTCACCTGCTCGGGGTCAAAGGCCATCTCCACCTTATACTTGGGGATACCCGGCTGGCCACCGGGGGAAGTGAAAGCCTCCTTCTTGAACAGGCTCTCGTGGATAAGGCGGCCAACAGGTGACGTAACAGTAATCTTTTTCTTTGCATCTGCCATGGTGTTTCCTCCGTTAGTTTGCAATAGGTAGTCTATCAAACTCTTTGCTCATGTCCTGCCCGATAGCTCTGCGCGGGTCAGAATATTTTGCTACCATCAATCCATTCGATGGCTTGTAACTGTACCTCTCGGTAAACTCTCTGCCTCCCGGTAGTTTGTCCACCTTGGCGGGTGACAATCCTTTTACGCCCTCAAATGTGTTTTCTAAAAGGTCATCAGTCACTTCATCCCGCCACTTCCTGTTTGACTTCACCTGCACAGCTTTATATCCTTTTATCTCCTCCCCATCCTGCAATCGTTTAAGCGCGACCTCCCCCGCTCTGTGAGTGGCAATCTTTAGTACCTCCCCCAGCGTAAGAAAGCGCGCCACTTCATCGTTCGTCCACTGCGCTACCTGTTCCACATCAAACCTCTCCCATTCATTGGCGTCCCTGAGTATCTGAGGACAAGCCATGGATACTACTGGACAAAAGCGGCAGTGCTCACTGCTGTTCGTTGCGTCAGACGACTCTGCCACTCTCATGGCGGGTACGAGCGTATACTTGAGCCAGGAGTGAAGCGGCTCTACCCCGATGTGCCACTCACTGTGTGTCTGCGAGTGCGCTCGTGGCTGCACGATGTGAACCACCACCCCGTCTACCTCGTCCCATAACCCCTTACTTTGGAGCACACCACAAGCGTAGTATAGCACCTGAGGATTCCATTGTACATCGACCACGATGCCAGCGCCATGCTTGTAGTCCCATACATGGAGCGTGCTCCCCCTCCGGTGGAAGAAGTCGCTGGTGCCGTGGTAGTGTGGGTGAAGTTCAGGGCAATGGAAGAACGCCTCCACACCACACTCGATAAACTCTAACTGGGCCTCCTTAACGCGAGCCACCCCCAGCATATGAGTTTTCTTTACTAACTCTGTGAACTCGGCCACCGCACTGGCCATGTTAGCATCGACCTTGATGCCATAGAACTTGTGGCCGATGAATGACTCAGGGTGACGCTCTGTGTTCAAACAGTTCGCGGCCAGTTCATGGGCGGCGGTTCCCTCGGCGGCGAACTCACTCTCCGTATTAGGGATGCCCACCCCCAAGCCGACAGAGCCGGGGCAGTTCATCCACCGATGAGCACCGGACGCACCGAGTATACTATGCGCTGGTAACTCATAACTCCTCACTTGCTTTCCTCCTCATCCAATCGTTTCATAAGTCGGTCAACAAACAGTGACTGATTCGCCGGGGTCAAGTCCTCGATATTGGCAGCGCTGAATGTCATGAGAATTTTATCTACCTCCCCTGAGCCAAGCTTCTCCCTAGCGCCGGCCACCAAGTCCTCAAGCGTTATGGTCTGCTGCGCTGGGTCTTTTGTTACAACCCCAATGATATCACACACTTTGTGGTAGGCATCTTGGAATGTATCCGCCTCCACTTCAAACGTGAACTTCATTTACTCCTCCCTTAATTTCTCGACCAAAGATAAGAACGCCACTGTTGCACATACTGGGACGACTCCATTGCCACTGGCTCGGAGCCTGTCCACCCTATAGGCCAGCCCATCAGACCCTCTACGAAGCGCGGGTTCAAGAGACGGGTCTCCTTCAAGGACTCGTTCCCATTTTTCAAATTCATCTGGCCGAGGCGGGAAAGACGCTCGACTGCCCACGCTGAGGCATAGTCCCTCAGCTTGTACTTCCCCGTTGTCTCTGGCCGTATCTCCATAATCCCCCCTTCCCCATCCGATGCTTGAGGAGTCTTCTGCCATAGCGAGGATGAACATCCGCTCTCTCTTATGAGGAGCGCCGCCTTCCTCCGCTGAGAAAATTCCAACTTCAACTCTGTAGCCCATTTCAAGTAGCTCTCGTCCGACTTCACTGAATCCAAGTTTAAGGTGCCCCGCGACATTTTCAAGGAAGATGATGGAGGGCTGAACTTCTCCGATGATTCTTTTGAAGTCAGGCCACAGGTGGCGAGAGTCGGAAGTCCCCGCACGCTTCCCAGCAACTGAGAAGGGCTGGCATGGGTATCCACCAGTGAGGATATCCACTTTTCCACGCCACGGGAGGCCATCGAAGGTCTTAATATCGTCCCAAATAGGCGCTGAATCCAGGGCCTCGTCTTCCATCCTCGCCACGAGAGTGGACGCCGCGAAGGTTTCCCGCTCAACGTAACAGATAGTTCTATAGTTTTTGCCAAGGGCGATATGAAGTCCAAGCTCAAGTCCTCCAACCCCGGCACATAAAGCCAGCCCATTCATTTACTCCTCCCGTCTAATACTTCATGGATTACCTTATCCTTCTTCACCGCCGTGGCCACAATCCTCTCCTCCAAAGAGCCGGGCACCACTGGCAAGTGGCCAATAAGGTTGTTGCCC
>Ga0255048_10002124_pt1 | contig 12905 bp, 14 predicted proteins | sample JV7_2_2_MG_FD_183619 | JGI IMG/M metagenome (GOLD analysis project Ga0255048, IMG submission 183619) | Seawater microbial communities from Jervis Inlet, British Columbia, Canada - JV7_2_2 | ecosystem: Environmental > Aquatic > Marine > Inlet | place: Canada: British Columbia | collected 2016-10-06
GCAATCGCGGCAATCTGGTTATCGGTCATGTCGGGCGCAGGCGGAAGGCCCTCTTCGCTGCAGGCGGGTGCTCGCTTGACAGTCATGGCGGTTCCTTAGGAAGCGTCGTCCGTGAACTTTGTGAATCATTTCACTAATCGACGATTGACGATAGGGCCATACGTCACAGGAAGTGTGGTTAGCGGTTGGCGGCCTCGGGCAGATCGTCGTCATTCACCAAACGCAGCTCGCCGTAGCCAACTGGCTCAGGAGTGTGAGGCAGGCGGGTGGCCTGCGGCCGGTGTTGGATCGAGTTGATCGCCGCTACGTAGAGAACGAACATACCGTCGAAGGCAAGGCTGACAAGCAGCAACGGAATCGATCCGGTGAAGATCGCCGCCGTCAGGGTGACAAGCGCGGCTCCGATCAATCCGACCATCACTCGCCGTCGGCGGGCCTGGACGCTGCGACGCTGCAGTTCCCGGGCATCCATCGCCTCGGACCGGATAGCGGCCAGCTTGGCAATGCGCCGGTCGAAAGAACGGGTCGACGTTAGAGGGGCGTCGTGGCGCGAATCCAGAAAAGAAGGCAATAAGAGCGCGGCCCAGAGACCTCCAAGCACCACTAAGACAACTAGAAGCTCCAAGCCCTTTTCCTTACTCCAACGCGATGATCACACTAGCCCGCGAAAACTGTCCACTCCAACCGGCGAGACGGTCCGAGTACTGCCGACGAGCACTGCGGCTCATTGGTGGGGAGTGCCGTCGTCACGGATCAAAGACACCGCATGCACCAGCGCCGGACGGATCACGTCGAGCGACTCCTCAACTCCCGAAGTGGAGCCCGGCAGGTTGATGATCAGCGTCTCACCGACGATCCCGGCCACCCCCCGCGACAGCATGGAGTACGGATGTTTGGAGGCCCCCCGGGCAGCCTCCACCAGGCCGGGGGCCGGCCGCTCGATCAACTCGGCGGTGGCTTCAGGCGTCACATCGCGTGGCGTGAAGCCTGTCCCCCCTGTCGTGACTATCAAACCAAGCCCGCTCTCCACCCACTCGAGCAATGCGCTCTGAATCTCTGCCTTCTCGTCTGGTACCACCCGCCAATCAACATCAAACCCCAGCCCGGCCAGCATGGCGATAGCGGTCGGCCCGGATACATCCTCGGCTTCGCCACGGCTGACCCGATCGCTGACCGTGAGGACACCAGCGGTCATCTCACCCATGTGCCCGACCTCCCCCCCGACTTCTCCAGCAGGCGAATCGGGCCGATCTCAACGCCCCTTTCCAGGCTCTTGACCATGTCGTACAAGGAGAGCGCGGTCACGGAGGCGGCAGTAAGTGCTTCCATCTCCACGCCGGTAGGACCGGTGGTTCCCACCCGGACCGAGATGTGGGCGCCCGTTTCAACCCGGTCAATGTCGATCTCGACCCTCGTGAGCGCCAGAGGATGGCAAAGGGGAATGAGCTCGGAAGTCCGCTTGGCCGCCTGAATACCGGCCACCCTTGCCACCGCCAGAGCGTCCCCCTTGGCAAGGTCACCGCCGAACACGGCCGCGCTGGAATCCGCACTCATTTGCACCAGCGCCTCGGCTACTGCCTGGCGGCGGGTGGCGGGCTTGTCACCGACATCAACCATATGGGCCTGTCCGGCCTCGTCCAGATGGGGCAGTTGGCCCATCGATCCTCCCTGCGGTCCGAGGGGATTAGAGGCCCCCGGTGAACTCCGTTATGAAGGCACGATAGCGGGGGCCGAAGTCGGGGTGGGAGGCGCCGAGGATGGTGGAGGCTTCGAGATATCCGCTCGGGGTGCCGGTATCGAGCAAATCGTCCGAAGCCACATACCCGAGGCAAGAGCCGGCTTCGCCAACCGCGTGGATGGCGTCGGTGAGCTGGATCTCCCCCCCGACCCCGGGCTCGATGTGGTCGAGGGCGGTGAAGATCGCTTCGGTGAACAGGTAGCGACCGATCAGGCCGAGTTTGGAAGGAGCCGCCTCCACCCCGGGCTTCTCAATCGCGCCCAGGACCTCAACCACCCTCTCGTCGCGCCACCCGCCGGGAACGATGAAGCCGTAACGAGCCAGGTACTCGGTTCCCAGTTCCCGCAGACAAACCACCGAGCCGGCCCGGGCGGCGCCCGCCATGTGCGGGAGCACGTCTCCGTCCGGATAGACCAGATTGTCAACCAGCAGTGTGAAGAAGGGGCGGGATCCGACCGCGTTGGCGGCGGTGCGGACAGCATCGCCAAGTCCGCGCGGAACATCCTGAACGATGGCGTGAACTGCCACCTCTTCCAGGCCGGGTAGAGGTCCCTCTTCTTGCGAGTTGAAATGCCTCTCGATCAGGACCCCGACCCCGGGATCGACGACGACAAAGATCTCTTTGGCGCCGGCCCGGACCGCTTCCTCCACCGCCCATTGCACGGCGGGGCGGTCGACGATTGGCAGCATGGCTTTGGGGAGCGCGCGGGTGGCAGGACGCATCCGGGTTCCCCGGCCCGCCGCCGGAATCACCGCTACTTCAACCTGCACTGCACTACCCCTTGTCGCCCTGGCCGCGCCCGCCACGGCCAGTGATCACACTACAACGGCTACCATTTCCTGCTTGCTAGAGGGGACAACATGATCGGTGTATTCGGCGGCTCTGGGTTCTACGACTTTCTCGATGATCCCCAACATGTGGAAGTGGACACGCCCTACGGCGCCCCCTCGGCCCCGCTGGCGGTGGGAACCTTCGAAGGTGTCGACGTGGCCTTCCTCCCCCGCCACGGCCTGGATCATCAATTCCCCGCGCATAACGTTCCCTTCCGGGCCAACGCCTGGGCGATGAAAGAACTTGGGGTCGATCGTGTCATAGGACCCTGCGCCGTTGGCAGTCTGCAGATGGAGATCGCCCCCGGGCACCTGGTGGTTTCCGACCAGCTGGTCGACCGGACCTGGGGCCGGGCCGGCACCTTCTACGACGGGCCCGAGACCCGCCATCTGGCGTTTGCCGATCCCTATTGCTCCGAGCTGAGGCCGCTGGCAGTGAAAGCCTGCCGGGCGGCCGGGGCCGAGACCCATGACGGAGGAACCGTCGTAGTCATCCAGGGCCCACGCTTTTCCAGCCGAGCCGAAAGCGCCGACTTCGCCGGCTCCGGCTGGGAGATCATCAACATGACCCAGGCGCCCGAGACCCAGCTCATCCGGGAGCTTGAGATTTGCTACGTCAACATCGCGGTGGTCACGGACTACGACACCGGCGTCGAAGGGGAGATCGAACCCGTCACCCATGCGGCAGTGTTGGAGCGGTTCAATGCAACCCTCGGCACGTTGCGACAGGCATTGGCCGGACTCATCCCGGCTGCAGCCAAGACGCCGCGCCAATGCCAGTGCGCCACCGGCATGCAGGCAGCGGGCTAGGGCTCGACCAGCACCACGATTTGCCGGGCCGCCGCCGCCCCCGCCACCAGGGCGGCGTGCTCGCCGGGGACGGCCACCAGCGCCGTCGGGCCGGCCACGGACAACCGATCGGTCTCATTCGAGGCCACCACGATCCCCGGCACCGAAATGCCAGCGTCGCCGGCCAGCTCCAGCCGGGCGGAGGTGCCGGGAGCCAGTCGGATGGGAACCTCCAACACCAGTGCCCACCAACCGTCGGGCACTTCTACCGGGGACCGCACATCGGAGCTGGTTATGGGCTCGCCCTTTACCAGCGGATGGGCGGCCACCGTTCCCCCCAACACAGGGCGGGGGTAGAGGCCGTCCGGCAAGCGCCGCCACTCCACCACCAGAGCGTCGCCTGCCTCAATCGCAGTTGCCGCGAACGGATAATCGGCCTCCCCGGTGGGACGAAACTCGATGATGCCGGCGCCCAGCACCAGTACCGCCGCCCCCAGCCATCGTAAATAGGGAGGCCGCCCGAACCAGAACACCAGCCCAACTTACGGAATCAACAACGTGGGGGGAAGGGGGTTCCCATGTCCCTCGGCCCAGGTGTTGGTTCGAGCGGGCCGCTGCTAATGGGGCAGTGAGCAGTAAGTAGCGAGTTGGACACCGCTCTCTGGCTGTTGGCTGTTGGCTGACTGCGATCACTGAAACTGATCGCTGGAAGCTGATCGCTGATCTTGTACTCTGAACTACGTGCTCGATGCAGCCCTGTGGGGCCTCGTACAGGGCCTGACGGAGTTCCTTCCGATCTCCTCCAGCGGCCACCTCGTATTGATTCCTGCGTTTCTCGACAAGCAAGCTCCGGACCTGGCTACCACCGCAGTGCTGCACCTCGGCACTCTGGCAGCGGTCTTGTGGTACTTCCGGGCCGATGTGGGCTGGCTGCTGCGCCCGGACAGAGATCCGCGGGCCCGCCACATCGTCAAGCTCCTCGCCATTGGCACCGTTCCCGCAGTCATTGCCGGCCTGCTGCTCGAGTCGACCCTGGATGAGGCATTCGACGACCCCTCCCGGGTAGGGCTGGCCTTGATCTTCACCGGTGTGGTTCTGCTGGCCAGCGGTTACTTCACACACCTCACCCGCAAGTTGGAGGACGCCGGGGTTCCGGACGCGGTCATTGTCGGATCTGCTCAGGCGGCAGCTCTGGTGCCGGGGGTTTCGCGCTCGGGCATGACCATCACGGCTTCGCTCGGGCGTCATTTCACAGCCGAGGAATCAGCCCGGTTCTCCTTCCTGCTGGCCATCCCCGTGATCCTTGGAGGTGGCGCCAAACAAATGCTGGACCTGGCCGGCGAAGGCGGCCTCGAGTGGGAGCTCCTGGTGGGAGTGGCAGTCGCAGCCGTCTCCGGCTATTTCGCCATCACCGTCCTGATCAAAGCCCTGACCCGTTACGGTCTGAGACCCTTTGCCATCTACTGCTTCGCAGTCGGCTTGATAGCGGTTATCTGGTATTAGCCAGCAAACAGCAAAGCCCAGACCGCAGCCAACTCGTTATTGCCTGTTGCGTAACTCCTGAGCCGGAGGGAGTCCGTCCAGGGGCGGACTAGAAGACCTCCGGACTCCACGGTTGGCGGTCCCAGCCGAACATGAGGTCGGCACGGCGCAAAGCCTCGGGATCGCCTTCCACCAGGCCGGCCCGCTCCAATGAGGAGAACGGAACACCACCCAGGTAGGCGGCGCCCAGTTGGCGGACATCCATCCGCAGATCCGCCGCTTCGGAGACAGGAGCACAGGTGGCTCCGTCTGGGCCTCCATCCAGAGCGAAGGTGCCGGCGGCGCTGCCGCGAAACGGATCTGACAATTCCAGCACCAGGCGCCCCTCGATCCGATAGCGGCGCGCCTCGAGGGCGGCCGGCACGTCGAGGATGCGGACCCACATGCCATCCGACAACGTCTGTTCGATCCGACGGGGCTCGGCTACCACCCGGGTTAGAACCGTGTCCGGATCGGTGTTCCAGGCGTCGATCGTTTTGACGAGATCGATCCCTGCCAGGAATCTCCACAGACCTTCCTCGGCGGCGGGGGTGAGCGCGTGCATCGGGCCAACTGAGATCCGGTTCGAGGGAAGCCCACCATCCCAGTTCTCGTGCTGGCGATAGGCGACGTAGCCAAGCGGCTCACCATCCTCCTCGTAGAGCGCAAAGCGGCGGGCGGTGCCGCCATCGCGCCACTCGGACGGGTCGCGGAAGTGAGCGGAGTGCCAGCGCTGGTCATTGCGGCTCAGAAACCCGGGACGATGCGGGCGAATCCGCTCGTAGAGCGGCGGCAGCAGTGCCCGGGCTGATGTCTTGTCGAGAATGCGGACTGTTCCGGGCCCGAGTGGCTCCCCGGCGAATGAGAGTCGCGACCGCTCGATTTTGGTTCGGCGGAACTCGGTGGCGGCCCCGTAACCGAAACGACCGTAGATCACAGTCTCCGACGCCCACAGAGCAGCAACCGGCTCACCGTGGCCGGCCACTTCATCCAGGTGAAAACGCATCATGGAGGTGAGAGCCCCGCGGCGCCGATGGGTGGGGAGCACGGCGATTACGGTAGTTCCGCCGCAGGCGACGGTGCCGCCGGGAACCGTCAAATCAAAGGTGAAGGCTCCGCCCGACCCGATGAGCTGATCCCCATCGAAGGCCGCCACCATCCGATCGAGCTCTAAGCCCTTCATGAACTTCTTGCGCTTCTTGCCCTCGATCGTGAACCCGAACGCATGCTCCATGGCCGCGATGAATGCGTCGGTATCTGACTCCTGAATCAGCCTGACTTCCACGGCGGCCAGCCTAACCGGCGCTACATTCTCACCCGATGAGCCGTCCACTTCACATGCGCCACAACTTTCCGGCTATCGAAGCCCTCGAGGCGGGGGGAATCGACCCGTCCGACCTGGCCAGGGTGGCGCCGGCCGTCGACCCCGAGCACCTGCTGGTACGCGAGGCCCGGCCCTGGTTCGAGCGGATCGTGCTCCACAACGCCGCCGCCATCGCCCTCCCCTACGTCGTTTATGTCCGCGCCTCGGTCTACACCCGCCCACGCCGACAGCTGACGGGACTCGTAATCCACGAGCTGGTGCACGTCAATCAATGGCGCCAGGAAGGCTATGTGCGGTTCGCCATCGTCTACCTGGGCGAATATCTGCGGGGACGGCTGAGCGGGAAGCCGCACACCGCTGCCTATCGGGCAATCCGCTACGAAGTGGAGGCCCGCCACCACACCGAGAACGTGCTCGGCCAATAGCTCCCCAGGTCTGGCAAGCTGGCCGGATGAAGCACCTGCTCGTCACGCTGGCCCTGCTCGTGACGGCCTGCACCGGAGGAACCGGTGACGAGCAATCGAGGGCGCCCGCCCGGATCGCCATCCTCGGATCTGATGGCAACGTGGCGACTTTTGATCCGGCTGGCGATGAGACAACCTTCCTCACGACGGACGCCGGACCCAGTCGCATTTACAGCCAGCCCACCTGGTCCCCGGACGGGGAGCGTCTGGCATTCGTTTCCTCGACCGTGGCCGCCGTCGGCGGACCCGGGATTCTGGCCGGTGCCACAGCTGCCCGGGTCGGCTCCGAAGCCCAGAGCGAGCCCGAGGCCGCCGTCCACCTCTCCCCCATCGATGGCAGCGCTCCAACCGTGGTGCCGACTCCCTTCGCCCCCTATTACCTGTACTGGTCTCCCGATGGAACCCGACTGGCCTTTCTCGGCGTCGACACGGCGACGCAGCGCCAAACCCTGGGAGTCATCGATTCGGGAACCCTGGAGGTGGAACTGCTGGACACCGGCCAGCCGTACTACTTCGCCTGGTCTCCGGCCTCCGACCGCCTGCTGGTGCATGCCGGGGCCAGCGAGCTCTACTACCTGGGCATGAACGGCAACCGGAGCGACCTCGCCCCCACCCCAACCGGGTTCTCGGCTCCCGGCTGGCAAGGCAATACCCAGCTCATTCCCGCCGACGGGCCCGACGGCCCGATCCTCGCCCTCTTCGATGCCGACGGCAACATGCAGAGGTCGATCGCCAACTTCGGAGACGGCGTTGCCCTCGGCCTCAGCCCCGGCACTGACCGGGTCGCGTTCATTGACATCGTTCCGGGGGCCAACCCCTTCGAATTGGGCACCCTCGAGGTCAGCTCGGGCCAAAACACCGTGATAGTCGCCGAGTCGGCAAGCGCCTTCTCCTGGAGCGCAGATGGAGCCCGGCTCCTCTTCTTGACGCCCGACGTTGACGGCGACGAGTTCCGGCTGCGCTGGAACGTCTGGGAGAACGGGGAGTCCGTGAAGTTCGAGCGGTTCCTGCCTACCCGTACCTTTGTTCAGCAGTACCTGCCCTTCTTCGGCCAGTACGCCAACAGCCTGGCGCTGTTCTCTCCCGACGGTGGTGCCTTCACCTTCACCGGCACCATCGACGGCCGCGGCGAGGGCGTTTGGCTGCAGCAGGTGGAAGGCTCGGATCCGGCCCGCTCAATCGGGGCCGGTGAGTTCTCCACTTGGGCGCAGGATCTCGACGAGAGCACCGGCTAGCCCGGCTGGCGGGTAATTTGGGGCTGTGACCACCACCACACCCGACGCCGCCCTCTTTGCCCGGACCGGCCTGTCCAAGCGACAGGTGCGTGAACGGGTAGCCAAAGGCCAGGTCAACGACATACCGGAGGGGCCGAGCCGCACTGTCAGGGAGATCGTTCGCTCCAACGTCGTCACTCGCTTCAACCTTTTGATATTGGCCCTGCTGGTAGTGATCCTTCTGGTGGCTCCGCTCAACGACGCCCTATTCGCCGGGGTCATGGTGATCAACACGATCATCGGCATCTACCAGGAGCTGAAGGCCAAGCGCACTCTCGACCATCTGGCGCTGCTGGCGGCCCCGCGGGCCAAAGTGGTGCGGGGCGGCAAGGTCCACGAAATCAACCTCAGCGCGGTGGTGGTGCAGGATGTCCTGGAGGTGGGCCCCGGCGACCAGATCGTGGTGGACGGGCAGGTCTTGACGGCTGCCAACCTGGAAGTGGACGAATCGCTCTTGACCGGTGAGTCCGACGCGGTTGAGAAGGTCCCCGGCAACCAGGTTCTGTCGGGCTCCTTCGTGAGCGCCGGCGGCGGGCGCTTCATGGCTACCAAAGTAGGCAAGGATGCCTATGCGGCCCAATTGGCCGAGCAGGCCAAGAAGTTCACCCTGGTGCGCTCCGAGCTTCGGTCCGGCATCGACTTCATCCTCAAGCTGGTGTCGTGGCTGGTGGTGCCGACCGCCGTATTGCTCGTCTGGAGCCAACTCGACGCCAGCGAGTCACTCAAGGAGGCCCTGCGGGGAGCGGTCGCCGGCACGGTGGCCATGGTGCCACAGGGCCTGGTGCTGGTCACCAGCGTGGCATTTGCGGTGGGTGTGGTTCGCCTCGGACGCCGCCAGGTGCTGGTTCAGGAACTGCCGGCCCTGGAGGGGCTGGCCCGGGTTGACGTGGTGTGCCTGGATAAGACCGGGACCCTCACCCAGGGCAAACTGGCTGTCGATGACGTTCAAGCGATCAGCGGCGAGGACTACGGACCGGCGCTGGGGGCGTTGGCCGTATCGGATCCCAACCCCAACGCCACCCTGGCCGCCGTCGCCGCCGCCTTCCCGGCGCCCGACGGTTGGCGGGCCACCGCCAGCGTGCCGTTCTCGTCGGCTCGCAAATGGAGCGGCGCCACCTTCGCCGGGCACGGCAGCTACCTATTGGGAGCGCCGGAGGTGCTGCTGGCCGATCACGACTCCGAGGTCACCCGTCGGGCCGAGCTGCTGGCGGTGGCCGGCAGCCGGGTGGTTCTGCTGGCAAGCACTCCGCAGCCCTTGACGGGTGACTTGCAGCCGGGCGGCCTCGAGCCCGTGGCGTTCATACTGCTGGCCGACCAGATCAAACCCGAGGCCCCCGACATCCTGGCTTTCTTCGCCGCTCAGGATGTGGCAGTCAAAGTGATCAGCGGAGATCATCCCCAAACGGTCGGCAAGATTGCCGAGCAGGTGGGAGTGCCGCCCGCCGGCGACCCCGTCGATGCCCGCTCCCTGCCGCAAGATTCGGCTGCACTGGCCGCCGTGATGGAGTCCCGCAACGTCTTCGGCAGAGTCACCCCCCACCAGAAGCAAGCGATGGTTGAGGCACTGCAGTCTCGTGGTCACGTCGTGGCCATGACCGGTGACGGTGTCAACGACGTGCTGGCTCTCAAGAGCGCCGACATCGGTATCGCTATGGGCTCGGGCAGCGGGGCTTCCCGCTCGGTGGCGCAGCTAGTCCTGCTCGACTCCTCCTTCGGAACGGTGCCCCAGGTGGTGGCCGAGGGCCGACGGGTGATCGCCAACATCGAACGAGTGGCCAACCTGTACCTCACCAAGACCGTCTACGCGTTCTTGCTGGCGCTGGCGATCGGAGTCGCCGGATGGCAATTCCCCTTCCTGCCGCGCCACCTGACCTTGATCGGCACCCTCACCATCGGCGCTCCCTCCTTCTTCCTGGCTTTGGCCCCGTCGGCGCGGCGGGCCCAGCCCGGATTCGTCAGACGGGTGGTTCGGTTCTCCGCTCCGGCCGGACTCCTTGCCGCCGCCGCCACCTTCTCCGCCTACTGGCTGGCCCGGGATCAGCCCGACGTCAATCTCGACGAAGCCCGCACCACCGCCACGCTGGTTCTGGTGCTGGTCGGCCTCTTTGTGCTGGCCATCATCTCGCGGCCCTTCAATCCCGCCCGTCGGACCCTGATCCTGTCCATGGGCAGCGCGCTGGCGTTGATCTTCCTGCTACCGGCCACTCGAGAGTTCTTCGCCCTCGACTTTCCGCCGATGATCGTTCTCACCTCGGCGGTCGGGGTGGCATCGATCACCGGAGCCCTCATGTTTGCGGCACTGCGAACAGTCGAATGGTCTGTGCTGGCACCAGAAGTACTGCGCTCCCGCCAGGTGCAGCGCATGGAGCGCAAGGTGGAGGTCAAACTGCAGGAAGTGGAGCTGGGCATCGAAGGCTGGGTACAGAGGACGTGGCGCTCGCTCCGATCTATCTTCAGCGGCCACGACGACCTGGAGGAGTGAGGGACCCTCGTTCGAAGGGTGGTTCGGGTAGCTTCAGCCCATGCGAATCGGACTGATCAACCAACTACACGGCCGGGCGGGCGGCGACCCGCCTGCGCCCACCTGGGCCTGGATCAAGGAACGGGCTCTGGCTGCGGAGGCTGCCGGCTTCGACGTCTTCGTCTTCGAGGATGCCCTCCTGTATGGGGGCGAGGAGGCTCCCGACGGCGTCTGGGAGTCGATGTCCATCGCCGCCGCCCTGGCCGAGGCCACCCAACGAATCGACCTCGGTCAATCCGTGATCAACGCGCCGTACCGATCGCCGGCCATGACCGCCAAGATTGCCGAGACCCTGGATGAAATCTCAGGCGGACGCTACGTGCTCGGCATCGGCGCCGGCAACACCCCCGACTCAGATTATGAGGCGTTCGGCTTCCCAACCGACCGGCGGTACTCGCGATTCGCCGAGGCAATCCAGATCATCCACTCGCTCCTTAAGACCGGTCGGGCCGAATTCTCCGGCCAGTTCTACTCTGCCAAGAACGCTGACCTCGTGTTGCGCGGACCACGGCCAGAGGGACCGCCCATCAACATCGCCGCCGGTGGTGCCAAGATGCTGCGGCTGGTGGCCCGCTACGCCGACGCCTGGAACTGGTGGGGCTGGGATGAGACGTTCGATCAGGTCAAAGAGCGGCTCAATCCGCTCCTCGACGAACTGGCCATTGCCTGCCAGGAGGAAGGCCGTGATCCGGACAGCCTCGAGCGCACCTTCGACCTGTACAGCGTCGTGGCTCCCGGCTTCGACACGGCGGAGGCGGACATGGCCAACCCGGTCAGCGGTCACGCGGAAGAGATTGCCGCGCAGTTGCTGCGACTCGGTCAACTGGGATTCGCCGAAATCCGGTGCGACGTGTTCCCCAAGGCTCCCGAGGCCATCGCTGCCATGCAGCCGGTAGTGGATCTGGTCCACGCCGGCTAGAGCTTCCCGCTAGTAGCTCCAGAGGGGCTCCGGGGCCGACCAGGCCGGTGGCTCTCCCCACCGATCGGCGTACACCACATTCTCGACCGGCGGTCGGGCGGCGACTCCCCATCTTCCGAGCGGGTAGCCACAACTGACGGCGGCGGCCAGACGCCACCCCCGGTCGGCCGGCACGCCCACCAGGTCGGCAACTTCCTGCTGGGCGAAGTGGTGCAGCACGGTGGTGAGTGTTGTCCCCACGCCCATTGCGCGAGCGGCCAGCATCATGTTCCAAACGGCCGGGTAGATGCCCGATCCGTCCGGATCGTTGCGTATGTAGGCGAGGACCACAAGGGGAACTTGGCTGAAATTGGCGGCCAGCCAGTCCCCGGAGGTCAGCACCCGCTGAGTGGTTTCATCGCCGGCGGCAACAGCTCGCTGCCTCATGCCCTTATAAAGGGTGGCCTGCAGCTGAGCCCAGGAACGGGCATATAGCTCGCCGAGGCCGGCAACCTGGTCCCGGTCGGTCACGGCCACAAACCGCCACGGCTGCCGGTTGCCCGGGGAAGGAGCCCGGATGGCAGCGTCGAGCATTTGCTGCACCACCTCCTCGGGGACCGGATCGGGCTTCACTCGCCGCATTGCCCGGGTGGTGTAGAGAGCTTCGAAAACATCCAACAGGGACTCCTTTGTCGAAGGCAGCCTAAGCGGTCACCGAAACACGAACGGTGGGAGACAGATAGAGGTGCTCGGCGCCTCTACTTGCGAATCCATGAGGCGCGCCGAGCCGCCAACGTCGGGGTTTCGACATCCTCAAACGTGACAAAGGCCTGATCGTTGACCGCGCGGACAATGTTGAGAGCTTCCTGTTTACGCCGGCGCGGCACCACTGAGAAGGCGATCCGCACCGGCCCGTTGCGACCCTCGGCGTTGACGTCGGTGACCGCAAAACCGGCCTGCCGGAGGGCAACGGAGGCCTGAGGCGAATCAAACGGTGCCACGATCCTCAACACGCCCTTTCCGATCGCCAGCCAGCGCTCAACCGTTCCCCCGAGGGCGGTCCCGGCGCCGAACCCGCCCGCGAAAGCGATCACCTTGATCGGCTCGTCCACGTTGGTGACGACCTGGCTAACCGCCAGCAGCCAGATTGCTGATTCGAAGAAACCCAGCACCCCGGAGATCGCCCGCCGACCCCGCATGAGGAAGATGATGCGCATTGTGCCGATGGACTGGTCGGCCAATCGGGCAACGAAAATGGCGAGGGATATCAGAACGGTTTCCACAGAGCGCGGGAGTGTAACCAGACGACCTGGTGGCTGGTCGGGCCAGAGAGCGCTGAGGGGGAAACACGGGGTCTAGGAAGTCACCAGGCCGACCCGGCGCTCAAAGATCTCGGCTTTGCGGGCCACCTGCTCGGGGAAGGCCAGCAGCTTCTCCTGGATCTCCTGAGCCCTCACCGACAGGCCATCCAAGCGGTCGATGCCCCAGTCCCTCAACAGCGGAACCACCACCCGATCGTGGTGGATACGGAGGTTGTAGACGCCG
>Ga0255048_10002125_pt1 | contig 12902 bp, 13 predicted proteins | sample JV7_2_2_MG_FD_183619 | JGI IMG/M metagenome (GOLD analysis project Ga0255048, IMG submission 183619) | Seawater microbial communities from Jervis Inlet, British Columbia, Canada - JV7_2_2 | ecosystem: Environmental > Aquatic > Marine > Inlet | place: Canada: British Columbia | collected 2016-10-06
CCACCGACTTCAACATCCGGTCGAGCTGAAATCCGTCTGCATGCAATGCATTCTTTAGCCAGCCCTCGTTGCTTGTTGTGCCGCCCGGTCTTTGTAAACCTGTCATTTCCAGTTTAAGCACATCCGATTTGATTGTCTGGCCGGGATATTTGGCCGACAAGCGAATAATAATATTTCTCAGCTCCCTGATATTTCCCGGGAAGGTATAATTATTCCAGATACCTAGCGCATCTGCATCGAGCTTGAAGGTAACAATCTGTTCGCCTACTTCGCGTTTGAAATACTCCAGAAGCTCGAGCTTGTCGCCATCCCTGTCATTCAGTGAAGGCACCTGCAGGGTCAGCACGCTAAGCCGATGATAGAGATCTTCCCTGAACAGGCCATTTTCTATGGCGCTGAATATATCCTTATTGGTTGCCGCCAATACCCGCGCCGAAGCATACCGGACCTTCGTCTCCCCGAGGCGATAAAATTCACCGTCTTCGAGAACCCGCAACAACTTGGCCTGCAAGTCCATCGGCAGATCGGCCACCTCGTCGAGCAATAATGTGCCGGAACCCACTTCTTCAAAAAACCCTTTCTTGGTTTCAGTTGCCCCGGTAAATGCGCCCTTGGTATGGCCAAATAGTTGCGATTCGAGCAACTCACCATTGAACGCCGCACAATTCAGGGTTAAAAAAGGCTGTTGTTTTCGCGGGCTGCAGCGATGCAAATTTCTGGCCGTGATTTCCTTGCCACTCCCTGATTCACCCTCAATCAACACCGGGTAAGGTGAGTTGGCAATCTGCTTGATTTGCATACGCAATAATTCGGTCGCTTCGCTGGAGCCAATAAGACCTTCAATATCACTGTCGCCAGTATCGCCGCCGCCAGCCTTAATCTGCTTTTTAAGGCGTACCTTGATTTCCGCGACATCGCAGGGCTTAGATATGAAATCGACCGCGCCGTCTTCCTTGGCCTGAAATACGTGATTTTTATTATCCTGTCCAGACAAAACCAGGACTCGCGTAGAGGGGTGCATCTGCGATATTTTTTTTATCACCGCCAACCCTTCATCCGGCTTGTGTGTATCGGGCGGCAACCCCAAATCGACCAGTGCAAGCGTCGGAGATTCATCCATTTTGCTTAAGACTTCAAAACTGGTAAGTCGGTCACTGGCGCGATTAACCTGGTAATCTTCGCTTAATACATACTCAAGACTTTCAGCGATTATCGAATCATCGTCAACCAGTAGCAGGGTCGGTTTTTTTTCGCTCCCCAGTGACATAATTTCATCCTGAATTTCCAAGACTATTATTATAGTGTCTATATCTCAACAATCAATGGCGACTTTAAAATGTCGACAGAAGCATTTGATATATATGGAATTATGGCGGCTGTATCGATACAGTAGCCTGCATACTACGGTATACATAATCAAGCGTTCCATAGGTGCCGGTCTGTGCTGTGGAAGTCAAACGATAGGTAGTAATCAAAACCGCGCCTTCGGTATGTGCACTCGAACTACAGTTAACACTGATGTTATACGCGCTCAGTGCGATTCCCGTTGCAGTAAACGCATTCGGCGCGCAGTTGCCATTCACCACCGACTCATAGATGCCCCATTCAATACCGGTATGCGCTGCCTGCATTGCGCGGGCGCCCTGCTGACCATACACCACAGTCGATTGCTGTACATTGCGAAAATTGATCAGATAAACACTGAGCAGGGAAACAACAATCATTAGAAACAGTGCCGTCACCAGGGTAAATCCTGATTGACAGGCGCCAGGCCGCAAAACCAGCGGCGGGCGCATATTATTGATATTCCTCATGGCACATTGCCGACGTGGACCTGATGCAATAGCCTGATGCTCTCGCCCGAGTCACTGAGTGATATTTCCAGGGTTATGATCCCGCCACGCTGTGCAGTCCCCGCTGTATAGTTAATGCTACAACCGACCAATTGCGTAACCAGCGGACCTTGCGCTGAACCAGCCGGCGCTGCTATCGGCTGTCCGATTGAATAGGCATAGTTATGGTAACGGGTAATACGCTGGCCAAGCGGGTCACATATATAGCTGACCGGCCCATCGATGATAAAGGCACGCTGGCCTGGCGACTGCTGTGAAAACTGGAATGCCGGGGCCATCACTATATGATGCTCGATGCCATTGTTCGACAGGCTCAGGCTGGTTCCCGCCGGGGTCACGATACCAGGGTTGGACCCGAGCACCGCATCGCTGTATATGTTAGTGGGCGCTGTGTTGTAGATCACCAGGCGCTGGTTTGCGCCAAGCACCAACGGGGGCGTCAAATTCAACTGGCCGAGAAAATTAAAGTCTGTGTCAGCGTCGGAAAAATCCAGAATATCAGTATCCGCGGTAAATACACCACCGATTTCATCCCGATAACGAGCACCATCAATAGTATTTACCATTTCCAGCGCCCACCCGGCACCGACGGCAGTGGTGCGAATGCTGTTGGGTAACGCCCTGCGCACATCGCGCGCTATCTGACGCAAGGCCATTTCAGCCTGGTCAACCAGAAGTTGACGCCTTACCTGGTCATTGTAGGCATCCACCGGGGTCGTTATCAATAATCCCGCACCGCCGGCCATGACGCCGAGTAAGACAATCACCAGTATCAGCTCGAACAGAGAAAATCCTGCCTGCCCTGGTCGAGAACCCATCAGTAGTTTACCCGGTAGCCACTAAGCAGAATATCGTCGATCATCGCGTGGCTGACGGTTAAGTCGATACGTAATGAATCGGCAGCAGCGATACCATTCAGGGCATCGTTAGCAACCGTCACCGAGATCGTGTAAGCATTCAGCCCTGCAATCAAATTATTAGCCTGGTCTCTTGCTCCAACATCGGTCAACCCGTTGTAGTCCCGAACATCGTCGAAACTGGCCCGTGTCGTTTCGGGTCCGATAGCAAAATCCTTGAGTAGTATTTCTTCCATATAGGCTTCCGCAATCGACAGCGCCTGGTGCTGAAACATCGGGTCCGCGCTGGTCTGGATAGTAGTGCTGAAAATGCTCATCAGGGTCGGTGCCGCGACTGCAATCACGACTACCGTGGTAATTAGTTCCAGTAAAGTAAAGCCGGAAAGTGCTGCTTTTTTGCTGGTTATAGACATTTACCACACCAGTCCGGTCTGGCCATCGACATTGAAACTGTAGGTGGTGACCCCGTCGGTTATGGTAAAGGCAACATCGCTACCAGAGTCCGGTATGCCGCGGGCATTAAAAGTGATTGCAGTGGTCGGAGCAAGAGTGAAGCCGCCGGGAACATTCAGGTTTTGATAATTGTTACCGCGATTAGCGGGATTCACCACCGGGTTGGTGAAATCGTTTGCAGTACAGGTTGAGTTTTGAAGCAGTGTATATCCAGTTGCAACGGTTGCCACCCGTACGTCACAGCCGGTACTGACTGCCAGTTTTTGTGCAAAGCGTACAGCATTGACGGTATCGTCAAAGATCCCCCTGGCGGCAATTTCATCCTGGTCGAAGAAACTACTGAGCGCATACACCGACATTATACCGAGCAGCACTATGACGATTACCAGCTCAAATATCGAAAATCCTGAAGATTTATTTTTGTTGACTATAGTCATGTGTAACCGGTCACAATTGCCGTGATTTTTTGATCATGAAATTTCACACAATTCATTTAGTTGTACTATTATTTTAGTAGATTACTTTAAGTTACCCAGTAATTATTGAGCAAATTCACCAAACCTTCATTGTTGAGGAGTTATTAACATGCAAAAAGCACAAAAGGGTTTTACCCTGATCGAATTAGTCGTAGTCATCGTCCTGCTGGGCATTCTTGGCGTCACTGCACTTGCCAGGTTCCAGGACCTGTCTGCCGATGCGCAAGATGCCGCTAACGAGGGCGTAGCGTCGGAACTGTCTTCGGGCTCTTCAATTAACTTTGCAACCAGATCCCTGAACGGAGGAGGCTCTGCAATCGACGGTGCTGCGCAGAATTGTGAAGATGCGGCAACGGCTGTAATGGCCATTAAACCTGCTGGTTACATCTTTACGGGATCAACCGATTGTTCCGGTGGCTCCCCTGCCACTCTTTCCTGCACTGTTAGCGACGGTGGGGTGCCAGCAACTGCCGTTGTACTTTGTATTCTTTAATATTTAGGGCCTACCACGGCACGGCATCTCCTCACTGCCGTGGTAGTTGCCTGAAGCTCAGGCGCCGATATTGATCAATGGCCGGTTCAAACCGGCCCGATCCGTCTACATCACGATAGTCCAGTTCAATCCTGAAATAATAATCCTGACCATCGTATAAGGGTTTGTAGATAGTTACGCCCTTCGCCTTATCGTAATACCATCCCCATGTTTTATCGCCCGATTTATCAACACCGACATCACCCCGATAGGTTACCGGTAATTGGCTGTAGGATTCAAGATACCTGAAAGGATTGCTACCAATCAGCTCATTCAGGTGCTCAAGTTCACCTTTCACCGCATAACTGGCAAATACTACCATCAGGGTGCTGTTTATAATATTTTTGGTTTGCTGAATGGAGGTCTTTTCGATTGCGACGGAAATTCGGCTGGTATAGTTAAAAAATACCAGGATCAAGATAATCACCAGGATTATCGTCATTACCAACCTGAATTTTAAAGCCCCGGGGGGGACGCTTATCTGTTTCATCGATTCGCGAGTTGTGAAATATCCCACATCGGCACAAATATACCCAGCGCAAGTACCAATACCATCGCACCCATTGCCACATAGATGAGCGGTTCGATCTTGTCGGATAGATTTTTTACGTCGTAGTCGACTTCTTCTTCGTAAAAATCGGCGATAAACACCATCATTTCTTCGAGGTTTCCGGCCTCTTCACCGACCGCGAACATTTGCATTACCACCGGCGTGAACATGCCGGTATTTTGCGCGGCCCGCGTGAGTGACTCGCCGTGCTCTATGCCTTCGCGCATACCATTGACATGCCATGAGATGTATTCGTTACCGATAGAACGCGAGATGACGCCCATCGCCTGCACAATCGGCACTCCAGCACTGTAGGCCATCGCAAATGAACGCGCGAATCGCGCCATGAAAGCACGGTGTAAAATGCTCCCAACTACAGGTACATTAATAATGAATTTATGCCACTTGAATTTTCCTTCATCTGTATTGATATAGTGCCTGAACCCGAGGGCGCCCCCTATCATCAATACCGCCATATACATCCAGTAATTGACAAAGAAATTCGACGTGTTGAGTAAAAATAGCGTTTGCCAGGGTAGTTCGAGCTGGTTTGCCTCAAAAAAAGCGGCAAATTTGGGAATCACGAATAAATTGACTATCGCCATCGCGATCACGATTGCTATCAGAACCGTAGCTGGATATCGCAATGCAGTCCCGATATTACTGGCAATTCGGCGGTTGCGGTCGATATATTCCGACATCTGATCAAAAGCCTGGTCTAGCCGTCCGGTACTTTCGCCAACCTGTAGCATACTGATATACAGGTTGGAAAAAACCTTCGGGTGCCTTGCACAGGCGATCGACAGGCTGCGTCCCGACTCGAGTTGATCCTGGATATCGCGCAACGCCTTGACCAGTAACGGGTTTTCGATCGATTCGAAAATTCCCGCAATTGCGCGGGTTATTGGGATGCCGGCCCTGAGCAACCCACCCATCTGGCGCGTGAACATAAGTTGCTCTTCGATGCTGATTTTATAAAGATCGAATTTTTCGTTAAGCATATCGATGAGATCGATCTGGGCTTTTTTCTCGACGATATTTATCGGCGTAACCCCACGATCCATTAGCAAGCCGGCAACGGCCGAATTATTCGATCCTTCGATTTCGCCATCGATTAGCTGTCCGTTGCTACCCCTGCCGGTATAGGTGTAGTTCGGCATGATTACCCCGTATCCGCTGAAAGCAAAGGCTCGTCCAGCACATCGTCACGCACCTGCCCGGCGAGGCGCAATATTTCACCGATACTGGTCAGCCCGTTACTCGCGTGTTGATGCGCCACGCTTACCAGGGGCTCGTACCCGGGAGCCCTGGCTGCAGCATCCACAAACCCTTGTGAATCGTTGTTGCGTAACGCCTCGGCCAGGTCGTCATTCATATCGAGTAGTTCGAATACACCCATTCGACCATGATACCCGGTGGTTCCGCACTGCTTGCAGCCGCGTCCTAATTTGTACTGGTGCGCGGAAACATCAACGCCCAACGCCTTCTGTAACCAGCCTGCCTCGAAACTGTCCGGGGTATAGTCCTCGGCACAGCTTGTGCAGACTTTTCGCACCAGGCGTTGCGCGATAATAGTACGTAAGGTTGTTGCCAACAGGTAGCCTTCGATGCCCATGTCGATGAGTCGAGTCGCGGTGGAAACCGTATCATTGGTGTGCAAGGTCGATAACACCAGGTGACCGGTCATCGCCGCGCTGATTCCTATTTCGACCGTTTCAGTATCGCGCATCTCACCGACCATGATGACATCGGGATCCTGGCGCAGCGCGGTTCTTAGAACACTGGCAAAGTTTATTCCGATTCGAGGATTGACCTGCACCTGGTTGATGCGTTCGAGCCGATATTCCACCGGGTCTTCCACGGTAATGATTTTAGACTCGGCCTTGTTGAGTTCCTTTAAGGCAGCATAGAGCGAAGTCGTTTTACCACTGCCGGTAGGTCCGGTCACCAGGATCATGCCATTGGGCAGATGGAGGTTTTTGCGAAAGCGCCGCAGTATGTTTGCCGGCATACCGAGCCCTTTAATGTCCAGTGCGCCCCTGGTCTGGTCGAGCAACCGCATCACCACCGATTCGCCGTACTGCACAGGCATGGTCGATAAACGAACGTCGATATCACGTTTATTCACTATCATGTTGAATCGTCCATCCTGGGGCAGGCGCTTTTCCGAAATATTCAGGTTCGACATCAGCTTCAGACGCACCACCACGGCCGGCGCAATCTGTTTCTCTTTCATCACCTGTTCGTAGAGCACACCATCGATACGCTGGCGCACTCGAATAACGTCCTTGTCAGGTTCTATATGAATATCTGAAGCGCCAATTTGGACCGCGTCTTCAAAAATAGACTGCAACAACTTTGCCACCGGTGCATCGGTCATCTCGGCCTGTAGTAAATCGCTGAGATCGATACCACCCTTTGCCAGGTCCTGACCCAGTTCCTCGGCCAGCGCACTGATCTCCTCGGTACGCCGGTAGACCAGGTCAAAATTCTCCAGCAGGGCCGCTTCGTCGACGATAGCCAGGCTCACCGGCTTGCTTAGCTTGTCCTGAATCTCATCGAGCGCATAAATATCGGCAGGATCGGCCATGCCAACCAGGAAATCGTCGGCTCGATCTTCGAGCACTATAGCTCGATAACGCCGTGCCACGGTCTCGGGCAATAACTTGGCGGCGGCATCGCTATAGTTGTAGTTATTCAGATCAATCAGGGGAATCCCGAGCTGACTGGCCAGCGATTCGAGCAAACTGTGGTGGTCGATCATGCCGAGTTCGATCAGGGTAGCACCAATTTTGCGCCCAAGTTTTTTCTGTTCGCTCAATGCTGTTTGCAATTGATCGTCTGTGATCAGGCCTTTTTCGATGAGCAGGGCGCCGAGCCGAACCTTTTTAGCAAATGCCATCTGGGGCTCCCGGAAAATAGATGTTTTTTCGCGAGGGTGGTGCTTTTCTAGAGGCACCCATCAGTTCAGGGTCCGCTTAAGCTGCCTTGTCCGCTCCCTGACAAAAGTCTCTAACCGGGTGTTTATATCACCAACCAGGGTGGCCATTTGATAGGATTGTAATGCATTCTTCAACTGCACCAATTGCTCCTGAGATATGCCGAGACCAATCCAGGCTCTCGCCTGTTTTCCGTTCTTGTCGAGCGATTGTTTGTAATAGCGAATCGCCTGTTGGTGTTGATCGAGTCGCTGATAGCTCGCCGCAAGCAGGGCTAATTGGGTCGCATCGGCATTGCCGATGTTTTGCAGTAGCTTGATAGCAGGCTGATAAGCTTTACGTTTAAAAAGGGCGCGCGCATATTCCGTCTTGAATAACGATTGTTGCGGGTAGCGTTGTATCGACTCACGCGCCATTGCTGCATGTCGGCCCGCCTGCCCCTGTCGACCATAAATGCCGAGTAACTGTGTTCTTGCAGCCATATCCTGTGGACCATTTATCAATCCCTTTAACAGGGCTTCTGCTTCTCGCCAGCGGCGTTTTGTAATTAGATTAACAGCCTGTTGTAGTAGTTCCTCTGCGTCTGGTTTCGGATTTGAAGATTTTATATCAAGCTTGACTACCTGGTCTTGCTTGATCCCAGCAGCCGGTAGCGTAGGTCTGGCCTCTATTTCTGGACTGGAAACACCGGCCTCTATCGTGTTTTTAGGCACCGGTGCCGCAACTGCTTTGAGCGGGGTCTCAACCGGGCGAGCCATAGCAACGGGCTGCGGTGCTTTCATCAACTTTATGGACCAGATCGACTCACTATTCTGCCGCTGCTCACGGGTTTCGATCAGCACGCTGGGCGTGGTGCGAAAAATAATATCGACACCCTGATCACGTGGTGTAATCGATAGTTGTTCGATCCAGCGGTTGTTTCGGATTTTTGGCGCAATAATTTCACTTTGAATATCTTTCAGGTGGTAGACAAATTTATTTTTACTGCGCTCTTTCAGGTAAGAAATTACTTTTCCTCGCAACGAAAACTGGAGGCTCAAATTATCGGCTGTCTCCCTGATCTGGAGCCCGATGATCTGATTGACAGGGGCTGCTAATGGTTCAACTGGTGGCTCCACCGGAGCCAAAACAGCAGGTACTGCTACCACGTCCGCAATTGGTCTGGCCGGAATTACCGGGTTCCCACCGTAATACGGGAATTGAAAATAAAGAAACGTCAGACCGGCTGCCAGCAAAAGCATTACCAGCGTGACCGTCATGGTATTGCTATGCCCAGGCTTATGCGTCACCGCCGGTCCGACCGTCGCGATCTCGATCGGCGTAAACTGACTAGACCGGATCTCCAGGTCTTTCAGCATATTGTTGATCACGCTCACTGAGTCAGGCCCATCATCAATACGGCAACCAGCAGTATTCCGAGCATGGTATATTGAAACCCGAAGTTACCCCTGTTTAGACGCAATCGAGCAGGTACACTAGCCTTGCTGTCGAGAGCCGCAGCTTCAATATGCTTTTTCTGGACATGGAATTCACCGCTCGCGTAGGACAGCATCATCGCCTTGTTGCACAACACATTAATCACGCGCGGTACGCCATGGCTTATCTTGAACAGAAGTTTTTGAGCTTCCTGATCGAATAGCTCCGGCCCAATATATCCCGCTGATTTAACTCGATGCTGAATGTAGGAACGGATTGAAGGTTGATTTAACGGCTTCAACTGGTAGGCGTGCATGATTCGCTGCTGTAATTGCCGAATAGAGCTCTTAGCCAGTTTCGCATCCAGTTCGGGTTGGCCGAAAAGAACGATTTGCACGAGCTTGTTTTTCTCAGTTTCCAGATTACTAAGCAGGCGAATTGCTTCCAGGCTTTCTTCGGGTAAAGATTGTGCCTCATCCAGAATAATGACAGTCTTTTTTGCCTGTCGAGCCGATTCGATCAGATATTGATTGATGCAGGCGAGATAGTTTTCACCTTCCAGATTATCGACTATACCCATTTCTACTATTACTGCATTCAATAAGGCATCGCAGCTCATATAGGGGTTGGGGATGTAAACTGTATTGTATTGCTCATCCAGTGCTTCGAGTAACTTGCGGCAAACCAGTGTTTTACCGGTACCCACCTCGCCGGTAACCTTGATGAAACCATCGCCCGCCTTAATCGCAACCATCAGGACATTGAGCGCCTCGCGGTGGGTGAAGCTCTGGTAAAAAAATTCGGTGTCGGGTGTCAGGCTAAAGGGCTTCTCAGACAAACCATAATATTGCTCGTACATTATTCACCTTCAGAATTGACGTATTTGAGCTTCTTCATTCTACCGGCGCTGTCCTTGATATAATTTGACCAGGTTTTGTTACTACCGACCACTATCGGTCTCAGTAGAATGACAAGCTCACTACGATTGTTGCGGTTACTTTGCTGCTTGAACAATGCGCCAAGTGCCGGGACATCACTTACCCCCGGCAGACCGGCATCATCCTTGCTGCTGATGTTTTGCATTAGCCCACCGATCACTACGACCTGCCCATTGATCGCCCGCACAACAGAATCTGCCTCGCGAACCGTACTGAATGCCAGCGGTAGTTGCAGTGTTTCGGAACCCAGGGTAATTTCCTTGGTCTGGTCAACCACCTCACTAATACTCGGGTGGATGTGCAAAATTACTTCGTCGTCTTTACTGATCTGCGGGGTCACATCTAACGCGATACCTGAGAAGAATGGTGTCAGGGTGATATCCGGACTGGTTGTAGTACCCGATACATTCGAAACCGAATCAGAGGAAATATCGGTGACGAAGAATTCATCTGAACCAACCTTGATGACTGCTTTTTGATTGTTAACGGTAGACACGCGCGGACTTGAAAGGACCTGTACTTCGCCCTGGGTGCTCAGCAATCGAATCAGCGCGGCAAAATTACCCGAGCGGGTGCCCAGCGCAAACAGATTGGTAACATCGGTATTTTCACTTAAGTCCAGATCGTTAAAACTGTCCAGTATGATGTTTCTACCATTGACGATTCCGGTGGTAGCCGCCAGCACATTTCCATTGCTTGACAGGGCCGCCCAATCGATTCCGGCCTGGAAACCGTCATTCAGCCTGACCTCGATAATCTTGGTTTCAAGAATGACCTGACGTTGCAGGCTGTCCTGAGCGTCATTCAGATAGGTTGCGACATCACGCAGCTCGCCGGGCATGGCGCGAACGATTACCAGGCCAGCATGGCGATCTACCACAACCGAACGCCCCCCACCATTGCCAACGATAGATACCACCGTTTGGCGTAAATCGCTCCAGAAATCGGATACGATAGTCGTATTGATGCTGCTGGATTGGCTGTCATTCGATGTTGTACTGGTAGACGAACTACCCTCACCGGAATTACTCAGGGTTTCGGTATTGCTGATCTGCCCCGAGTTTACGGTCATGATCGACTCGCCCTTGCGGCTGATATTGAGGTAATTGACGGCAAATATTTTCGACTGAATACGGGCCGGCAACACCAGATATCCACCCGGAGACTCGTTGTACTCATAGCCGTAAACTTCACGGGTCAAGTCCATTACCTCACCCACGGTAACACTCTTTAAATCCAGTGATATTTCGCCTTCGACACTGGGATGAACTACCATGTTGATATCGGTATCTTTCACCAGGCTCATGAAAAATAGCCTGGCCGGTGCATTGGAGACTGACATGTCGAAGACGGCTTCCTGCTTAATATCTTCGATCAGGCCGGGAACCCCCACACCACTGTCTGACAATAGCTCATCAAGAAAATCGCCCGAGGGCATTTCCACATCTGCGATGACTGTTTCCCCGGCCTCTGCCATTGCATCAGTAATACTTTGTGTGGTTTTACTGTTATTCTCGACCACATGCTTCGGTGCACAGGACAGCAGGAAAAACGAGAGGAAAAGTAGAAGGAAAGGGAATCTGGTCATATTTTACTCTCTGCCAGGGTCTTTTTTATGCCAATTATTTCATCCGGCAGCCGAAGATTAATGACCTTGCCTTTGCGCACCAGCCGTGCGCTATGTTTGTTTATTTTAACCACCCTCGCTCCCCTGATAGTGCCGCCGACAGACAGCATTTGATCATCGATAATTGCAATTTTCCGGGTAGGCGAATACAGGATAGAAGTCAGTTTTAAAGGTTTGACCGCAGGCCTTTTCACCTTCACCCCGGTGTTAACCGGCCTGGCCCTGTTTTTGTATTTGGCCTGTTGAAATTTCTTCAATGCAAATGCTGGTGGCTGCATAGGGTCCCTGATCTCCCCGGCCTGAACCATAGCAAGTGGAAAAAGCAAAATTTGAAGTATTAGAACACCTAAAAGTATAGAAGGAGTTTGCAAAAAAAGTGAATTTTTCACAGGATCATTTAATCGTCGCGCGGGTAAACGACAGGCAGGCCTGTCAGCCGGAGTTCGACCGCAAGACTTTGCGTGCGAGTGCAGCTTCAACAGATAGCAAACGCTAACATCAGGGCACTTGTGATTTTTAATTAATCTCTTAAACACCGACCCACTCCTTGCGCGTGCTTAGCGTCGATATCACTACTTTCACCGTGATTAGCGGATACTCGTTGCTGACAATTTCGATTTCATCCCAGATTAACTTCCAGTCGAGGGCCTCCAACGACTGCATATATATTAATATATCTCGAAACTTGCCGGAAAATTTGACTTCGAGTACATGTCGGTAAATATCCGCGTTTTCCTGTTGTTCCTCGCTCAAAGTAATGGCCGGTTTTACCTCGCGTCTTTTCAGGCTGAGTAATTTTAGTCCGGAATCCCGGTAAATTAGCTGGCTCATCAGTTGAAACATCTTTTCCGGGTCTATCAATTCTATGGTTTTCAATCGTAACCGCTCTTCTACTGCCTCAAGCGCTCGCGTAAGCTGGACCAGCTTAACTTCTTTTTCCCTGTTTACGCCGGCTGCGATGGTATTACGTATGGTTTTTATCTCGGCCCGAGTTTGATTGACCTCAATTCTGATTCTGGTATTTTCCGCGACCAGGTTAGCCGTTTCGAGCATTACCGGTTTGGCGAAAAAATGCCACCAGCCAAGCGAAAGTACGACCAGAATGGTGGTACCAAACAGAAACCGCTCCCTGAGACTCAGGGCATTAAATCTTGCGGCGGAAGAATTAGAATCACTACTCATCGAGCGACTCCTCTGTGGCGATTTCGAAATCTACTTTCCAGTCTGTAGCCTCATTGCGGTCGAGCTGAAATACATTAAA
>Ga0255048_10002126_pt1 | contig 12902 bp, 10 predicted proteins | sample JV7_2_2_MG_FD_183619 | JGI IMG/M metagenome (GOLD analysis project Ga0255048, IMG submission 183619) | Seawater microbial communities from Jervis Inlet, British Columbia, Canada - JV7_2_2 | ecosystem: Environmental > Aquatic > Marine > Inlet | place: Canada: British Columbia | collected 2016-10-06
CCTTCGGCCGGCAAAGGCGACCTTGCCACCGCAGTACAGAAGAATGAGCCAGAGGCGCAAGTTGCCGTTGTCGAACCGATCAGCGCCCTCCGTGACGTACTCGAAGCGAAAGGGTTTACCCCGGTTGACCGCGACTTCCTGGAACACGAGGGAGAATACGACCGCATCGTCATGAACCCGCCGTTCTCCAAGAACCGGGACATGGAGCACGTTCGCCACGCTTACAAGCTATTGAAACCCGGCGGCAAGCTCGTTGCGATCATGAGCGAAGGGCCGTTCTCCAACAGTCAGAAGGTTCACCGCGAGTTCCGCGAATGGTTCGACGAAGTTGGCGGCGAGAGCGAGAAGCGCGAAGGCATGTTCAAGGGGACCGAGGCTTTCCGTCAGACCGGCGTGAACGTCCGTATCGTTGAGATTGAGAAGCCCGCAGAGACAGCGAAAGCCGCGCCCAAGGCTGAAGCGACAGTCATGGCGGCGGTAAAGCTTGCCGCTGACTCACCTGCCGAGCTTCGCGCTTCTGACGTTGATCGCGTGATTGACGATGCAGAGAATCAAGGTTTAAGCCGTGAAGCCGCTATCGAAGCGCTTGGGAAGCTGGACGTTTCCGATAGAGTGAAGCAAGAGCTTCGTGATATTGCGGAGGAAGCAGAAGAAGCACCGGCACCGAAGGTTGAGGTGGAGACAGAGATTGACAAGGTTTTTGCTAAGTTTGATAAAGCGTGGGCCGAGGAACAAGAAGAGCGTGGCGATAAGGCATCTCTCAGAAGAACCGCCAGCGATGTCGCTGTAAGACTTGCCGGCAAGCGTAATGCAGAACTAAGAAGAAGCGTCATAGACGCCGTAATGGGTAAGCCGGAAGGAAGGAAGCGGCCGCTCGCTAAGTCAGGCGTACATGCCCTTGAAGAGGCTTTTAATGTTCGAGCCTCCAAAGCAGAAGAGGCCGAGCCCACCCCAGCCGGAGAGCTTGACCTTGGCGCGAATGACGAGTTTGCCCAAGTGAAGACCATGGCCAAAAACATCCTGGCCACGCTCAAGCAGCACGTCAACCCGTCAACCAAGGCCCAGTTGGCAGAGAATCAACTGCGCATGACGGCCACGAAGATTCAGAAGGATATCGAGGACGGTACAACGACAGTCAAGGCCGCTATCGAGAAGCTTGACAAGATGCAGGCCAAGGTCGAGAAGTTCGCAGCGGTGAAGCCCAAGGCCGATCAGGCTGGACCTGACCTCTTTGGGGAAATAGATCAAGACCTTGAAGATGACCTCTTCTTTGGTCAGCCAGACAAGTTCCGCGCCCCTCTCTCCGAAGTCATCGAAGACGCCAAGCCTGCCGACAAGATCAAGATCAAAGCGCTGATTCGCAAGATGCTCGGGAAGGACGTCGATCTTGAGTTCGTCGATAGCATTCTGAACCAAGGCCGTCCGATGCTTGGTAGCTTCCGCGACAGGTTGATTCAGATCGCTGAAGGCAAGGCCAACCCGCAGGACACGGCTGTTCATGAAGCCTGGCACGCGTTCCGCGCTATCTTCGCAACGGCTGAAGAGAATGCGGTTGCTGACAAGGCATTCGCTGATGAAGAAGTACAGGCGGAGAAGTTCGTTCGCTACTTCAACACCGGCAAGGGTGTCCTTGGAAGCGTCCGTCGCATGTTCGAGAAGATGAAGCGCCGCATGAAAGCGTTCTTCGGCAAAGGAAACGACGCTGACAAGCTCTTCGACCTGTTCGACCGGCTCCAGGCCGGGAAGGTTGCTGAACGTGGCGCATTGCGTGGTGATACACGAGAAGGTCAGGCGTTCCGCAACCAGACCGACACCCCGGCGTTCAAGAAGTGGTTTGGTGATTCAAAGGTGGTCGATGACGCAGGCAAGCCTTTGGTGGTTTATCATGGGACTACTGCGACAGATTACGTTGACGGTAAGTCAGCAAAGGGCGATGCTGAGGCATACGCAGAACTGGCGACAATTGCAGAGAAACACGGAATTAAGCACCCCCTTGATGTTGCTAACATCCTTGAACGCTGGGCTGACATTGGCCCCGTTAATATATCAAAAGAAGAAGCAGGTAGAGCTCGTGAACTCACCAAGAAGGCAACCGGAAAGTACGAGAAGGGTAAAGATGTACTTAGCTTCTCAGCTTTCGAACTTCCTGAAGGTGAGCAGGAGCTCGGATCGCACTTTGGAAACGTCGAGCAGGCGTCTACGTTCGGAACCCCATTCCCCTTCTTTCTGTCAATCGAAAATCCAGTGCGTCTTGACGATCTTGGGACGTGGGGCTATCAGGGCGTCATGCTGGAATTGCGCAAGGCAGGAGTCGATATTTCAGAGAAAGAGTACGACGCTGTATTCAATGCGGTTGACAACAACGATGCTCTTCGAACCCTTCTTCTCTCGAAAGGGATTGATGGCGTAGTGTATGAGAACGAGGCCGAAGGTGCTGGTGATTCCTGGATCGCCTTCTCCCCCACCCAGATCAAATCCGCAACTGAGAACGTAGGCACGTTCGACCCGACGAAGGCGGATATCAGGTTCCGCAGTGAAACCGACCTGACCACGCTGGACGGCGTAATCAACGCAGTCGAAGAGGGTGCGAAACTCCTGGCTCAGGACGTAGACAAGAAGACGTGGGACGCGAAGATGGTCGATCTGTTCGGCGATGACAATGCGGTGAACGTTCGCAAGATCTACGACCTCATCGCCACCGGCAAGACGGCAGAGAAGATAGAGAAAGGTACGTTGCCGCAAGTCCTCCTGAAGGCGATGACCAGGCGGATAGTGGCGCTAGACAAGGCAACCACCAAGGCTGAACGCCGTACTGCATTGAAAGAGATCAGGCAGCGCGTGAAGGTGGCCAAGGCAGCCCAGAAGAAGGCGACGACAGAGGCCAAGAGAGAGGCCGAGAAGAAGTTAAAGCAGCGCGAAAAGGTAGCTAAGACCGACCAGAGGAAGGCGACGACAGAAGCGAAGAAGGAAACAAAAGAAGCGGTTGCCGCGCAACTTCAGAAGAAGGTCGAGGAGCGCCTTGGCGAGCCATTGCCGGGTAAAGCCTCAGACTCGCCTCTTATCGTCCATGGCAAGGCCATTACGGCAGCACTGAAGAAGGGCCGGACTGACCGGTTCCCCTTGGATGTGCGCCTATTCATCAGGGGCATGTTCGACAAGCTCAACACCGACGCTGTTCAAGCCCGCAAGCTTGATCCTGAACTGAACGAGACGAAGCTACAGAAGCGACTCCTCAGCATGGATCGCGAGATGAAGGATATCGAGTTCAGAATAAAGGACATGAGTAAGGAGCAGGCTGACGAGTTTGTCAGCAACCGCCTTTCTGAAATGTTCGGAGCGAAGCAGAGAGAGGCCGCGGAGCGCGCTACCAAGGGCGACGTACTGGTAACGTTCGACATTATCCGCGAAGAGCTGACGAAGGAACTCCACACCGAGTACTCCCGACAAGCGTTCAACCTGTTTGTCGGTACGCCGAAGTCGAAGACTCTCCCCAGCGGTGCCAAGATCAAGGTACGCTCTCCGAAGTTCAAGGTAGTCAACATATCAGCAAGCCTCAAGGAAGGCGCTGAACGTCTCCAGGACAGGGTAAACGCTATCGCCGCGAAGTCATTCCGCCGCCGTGCCGATGAGGACGTAGAGCAGTTGGTTCACGACAAGCTCGGTGCCATCCTGGCAGAGGATCCGGCCAAGGCTCAGGAGATGTGGGACAAGATCCAGCGCAAGGAGATCTCCGCAGAGGAATTTCTCGAAGCGAAGATCCCCAACATGGAAACCCGCGAGGACATGGCCAGACGCCTTATTGCAGGTATCCGTCAAACTCCATGGAAGGGGCCTGACTTCGAGAAAGCCGGTTCGCCAGGTCTTCAGGATTTGGTGAATGATGCACAGATCATCATGGGCCGGAGCCAAGCAGAACGTGAGTTCGTCGGCGCAGAGAACAAGGAACGCCGCGAGTTCCAGGCTAGAAGGGTCGCCGAGGAGACCTCCGGCGCCGCCGAACCCCTCAAGGACGTCGAGAAGGGCGACAAGGTAAACGCTACGGCAGGGCGCCGGGCGAAGATGTACAAGAGAAACCTGAAGAGTATTGCTCTGGCTCTCGTTGCCGGTGATCGGAAGTCGATGACCTACTCGCTTCTTGGCGATCAGACGGTAGCCGCCAGCAATTCGCAACTTGATATTGAATACGATAGCCGTGGGCTCATGGAAAAGTCCATGAAAAGCCTTAATATCAGCAAGGCAGACCGGCTTGGAATGGAGATCGATCAGGAACGTCAAGTTCTGAGTAACGGTGACGTGATCTTCTGGACAACGGCGCAGCGCATGGAGTTGCTTGGGCTTATCCTTGACCCGCAGATGCGTGAGAATATCCTGCACAACGGATTCCGTTCGGCTGACCTCAAGACAGATCGAGACAAGACCATCACGGGAGAAGGCAGCTCCCCGGTTGAGCGCTACATCAACACTCAGAAGCTCGTAACTGAGATCCTGGACAAGATGACTCCTGAAGAGACCAAGCTCGCCAAGGAGATGGGCAAGATCATGACGGAGATGGGAGCCGCCGGTAATGACGTGAGCCGCCGCATCGACGCAAGAGATTGGTTCAACTCCGAATCGTACTGGCCGGCGTCCGGCAAGATCGATCGAAAAAAGGCTGGCATGGAAGACGGCGACCCGACGCTTGCCGGGAAAGTCCCGCAAGGATTAGTGAAACTGGTCGATAACTTCGGCATCACGATCGAGCGTGTACCCCACAAGAACCCGATCCTGATCGGTAACGCCTTCCGTTCGTTCGAAGAGCACGTTCGGGACATGTCGGTATTCGTCGCCTATGCAGAGCTTCAGCGCGACGTGAATACCGTCCTTAACGATCCTGAAGTCGAGAAGTCGATTGCTCAGCGCTGGGGAACTTCAATGATCCCTGAGATCAAGCGGTACTACGCCTACCTGACGTACCAGGAAGGGGCCTCGGATAAATGGAACCTCTTCCAGAAAGGAGCGGCGTTCATCCAACGTAACTTCTCCGTGAGTACCCTCGGCTTCCGTATGTCGTCGATCGCACTGAATCGAGTCGGTGGAACGATGATGAACCAGGTATGGCTACTGAACAACATGCCAGGGGTTGCGGCCCATTACGCGCTTCGTTCTGCGAACCCGCTCAGAGTTCCGTTTGCCATACTGTCAAAGGAAGCCAAAGAGATTCGCGAGGATCTTCTCAAGGTCGGCTACTTCAAGGCACGCTGGGAAACCGACGCCTTCAGGGTGTTCGGCCAAACTCCCAAGGAGCAACAACGCGCCCTGAAGGCTGGAGCGAACGAGCTGAAAGAACTCGGCAAGCTTCGGTATCGGCAGTTGCAAAACTTCTCCATGTCAGGAATGGGCTGGGCTGAAATGCGCAATGTCGTCGAGCTGGTTCAGGCTCTTCAGGATAGCGGCAAGTCTCGGGCTGAGGCGATTGACCTTGCAGTGACTATCACCAGGGACACCCAGAACCCGAGTACCCCGATGGAAGACACGATCATGTATCGCGACATCAAGCGCAGCGCCTTCACGGGCGTATTCCTCCCGTTCCTCGGCCAGCCTACGGTAATCGCTGATTACGTTGGCCGTCAGATTGACATTGCTCGTGACGAAGCGAAGACCGACAAGGCCGCGGCTGCAAAGCGCATTGCCATTGCCACGCTCGGCGCGTCGCTCACAGGGATCTACGCTGTTCTCCAGCGTGCGATTGTACGCGCTGCATCAAAGGGCGTCCTTGGCGACGACGAGGAAAAGGAGGAAAAGGAGAAAGATCGGGAGTTGTTCCGCAGGCTGATGGATTCAACCCAGGAACTTGCTGACATCATCTTCCCTGGCACTGGCCGCGCACTTGACCTGCCTCATGCAGTTATTGAGTCGGCCATATCCGGCAGGCGTGATGCGTTCAGGAACCTCCAGCGCCCTGGCAATGTCCTCGGCAGAATATCCACTTCGTTCTATCAGGCAATCCGTGAGCTCATGGAGGCGGGACAAACGAAAGATATCGACTTCCACGAGGCCGAGAAGATTGGATCAGCGTTGAACCGCAGCGTTGGGGCATTAACCGGACTGCCAGGAGGCGGGATCGAGCAGGCTGTCAGAGTCGGCAAGACTCAGCTTGGATTCCAGCCGTTCGGCAAAGCGGAGAAGGCAAAGCAGACAAGTCGTCGTCGCAGTGGAAGGCGGAGCAAGCCGCGCAAGCGGTAGACACGAAAAAGCCCCAAGGCGAACGGAGAAGTAAGACCTTGGGGCTGGTGTCCCGTGTGAGGACAGTTTTTAAGATAGCGGGAAGATCAGCCGTTGTCAATCACACCTTCACCTTCTTCTTCGGCGGCGTCCAGCTATCAGGATCAAGCGTCAGGAAGCGCTCGTCAACGCACAACGGGTCTTTGCTCATGTTGTACACCACTTCTTCCGTAGCGGGCTTCCCTGCGCATTTTAGCCAGTGATTCATGAGGTGCTTACGGACGTACATGACCTCGCTTGTCGGCCCGGTCCATGTGAATGGGCCTTTCTTGCCGTTGCTCAGCTTCTTGCCATTGATATGTTCTTCGAGATAGTCGTTGGTCATTACTTCGGTCATTACTTACTCCGCTTCGTATATTTCGATTTCGATTTTGTGGACGCCTTTCTCGATCCGGTAGTCGTACACCCACTCGGCAAACCCGTCGCTCTCAGAATCACCTTCACGGCTGAGGAGTGCGGCGATTGAATCGCGCAATTCCTTGCAGCCACCTTGCGAGTTATCGTCATCCTGGAGGTGCCGTCTGTCTGGTATGACCCGAACAATCCGAACAATGATCTCGTGAGGAATATCGACCATGCTTTCCGGATTTTTGCTCTCTTCGACCAGTGCAGCTCGTTCATTTCGTTTCTGCTTGGAACTCTCAGTTCTGGCAACTCGATCTTCAATATCGGAGTTAAGTTTTCGAAACGTTTCTGATCCTTCACTGAGTAGCTTCTCCAACGTGAGTGTGTTTTTACGGCGTTTCAATTGCAAGACTCACCACAGGATCGGTAAGGTATGCTTGCCGGAGTTCATCGGCCGAGAACAGTCGTCGCTCAACTAGCGGCGGGTATCCGCCCCTCTTGTGAACGAAATACTCATTGCCGGCCAGGTCCTCTTTGCGAGCCCAGCCCACCCAGATGGCGTTGGTGTCCTCGCTGATGTCGGTCATGCCTTGGTTCTTCATTTCTTCTTCTCCCTGTTCAAGCAACCCGTGAACTTGAGCTCTTTGCCGCGGGCGCAGTGGTTGATCTTATCGGCCTTGGCGAACTCCTTGCAGCGTTCGCAGATAAAAGGCGAGTAGTTCAGGAACGGGATTGTGTCGGTACGCTTTGACATGTTACGCCTCCATGATGGTCTTGACGTCAATAGGAACGAGGAGGAACGCTTGGGACCGGCCGTAGCGCTTTAACTGCTCCATGCGTTTCAGCGTTTCAAGTGGTCCAGCCTTGGTGAGCATCGTCTCGTGAAGGATAGGCTCACGTAGCCACCACTTATCGCCACCTAGGCAACCTTCAGTACCAACGGCGTAGCAGTACTCGCTATACCTAGCCTTGTCCATCTCCTTGATTGCTGCGATGGCTGCTTTTGCTTCTTTGGAGAGGTCGCCTTCGAAGGTAGTATTCTTCAGCTTCTCGACTTCCTCGAACGCTTCCTCTTGGAGCTTTACGTTGCGCTCCTCAAGCTCCTCAATCCGAGTTTGTGCCTTGCAAAGTTCCTCGTTCGCTTGCTCGTACTCGAACTGGAAGTGGTCGCAATCCCCGGTGCAGGCGTTCTGAACCTTTTCACTGGCGTCGGTAACATGGTCAATGGCCGTATAGGCGGCACCGAAGCGCTTACAGTTGCCGCAGAGCTCGTACAGCCGACAGGTTTCGACAGGAATGACGGGTGAGCCCTTGCACGGAACCTTGCACAAGCGTTGGTCATTTTTGAAGATGTGAACCTTCTTGGTTGTCGAACGTCTGAACATCCGATATCCGTCTGCCGCCTTGATGTGTGTCCCTTCGTTCATAGCTTGGCTATCTCCTCGTTGATGTGTTTCGCAATGTCCTCAGTCATCTTAGCACATTCGCGCTCATGGCTGAATTGAAAGTTACAGGCGTGGTGCGGTGCTCCGAACGAGCAAAGGTTCTTAACCTCCCCGGTTGCCTTATCCTGAACGTAGATGTGACGCCCGTGGGCGTAGGCTTCCCAGCCTTTCAGTTCTTCGTAGCAACTCATACAGGTACGTCCTTATCGTCGATTCTTGATGATTCGTCGAATCGTGTGCAGTGTGGGAAAAAGAGAAGGTTGACGATCCCGGTGGCTCCGTCGCGGTTCTTGCAGATTACCAGCTTCGTTTTGATCCCCTCCTCACGTTCGGCGATAGCAGCGTTCTCCTCGTTGTCGGTCTCCCGGTCCCGCTCAAGTACTCCGATGATGTCAGCGTCCTGTTCTATGGCTCCTGAGCCGCGAATACTCGACATGCCGGAACCTCCGCCGCCTTCAGCTCCGCGATTGAGCTGAGCAAGGACCACGATGGGGATATCCAACTCCTTAGCCAACGCCTTCAGGTCTTGGCTGATACTGGCTACTTCGTTCTCTCTGCTCTGAAACTTGCCGTCGCCCTTCATCAACTGAAGGTAGTCGATCCCGATCACCTTGACGCCATGCTGAGAAACGAGCTCCCGGCTTCGGCGCTTGATCGTGCCTATGTCCGGCTTCGAGTCGTAGAAGTGGATAGGTAGCCCCTTCAGGTATTCCCCAGCTGCGACCGCCTTCGGGTACCAGTTTTCAACCGGCGTCTTCCCAAGGAAGATATTGCGAGGGTTAAGGCCGGCGTGCTCGTTCATGTAGCGCTGAGTCAGCTTCATGGCCGACATTTCTAAGGAGATGTTACCGACTGGCGTTCCATGGTTCGCGATACGCTTGAACATGTTTGACCAAAATGCAGTCTTGCCGATCGACGGCCGGGCGCAGATGATAATGAACTCCGCAGGCTTCAGGCCCATGATGAGGTTGTCGAGGCCCCGGTACCCGCTGGGGATACCGCAACAGGCGTCGTCGTTCCTGGCGATCCCTTCCATGTTCTTCAGCGCGCCGTCAACCATCGTTGAGATGTGCTGGAATCCGCCGTCGCTCGTGGATCTGCTGATCTCCAGGATCTCTTTCTCTGCAGAGTCCATCAGCTTGGTGATCTCTGCCGCAGGCGTCTCGAATGCCATCCCCTGAAGGTTTGAAGCAACGGCAATCAGCTTCCGGCTGGTGTGGTAGTTCTTGACGAATCCGGCGTACCTGACGATATTGGCGATAGTTGGAACCTTGTTTCTCAGATTCCTCATTTCACCGACGCCGCCGAGATTGTCGAGCGCGTTCAGGTCGTAGAGGTGGTTGCAGAACTCCTGAAGATCCCAGTTGATGTTCTTCGAGCTCAACTCTCTCATGGCCCTGAACATGATTCGGTTATTCGGGACGTAGAAGCTTTCATCTGTGAGGTCGGACAGTACGTCGCTCACCTTCGCCGGTTCTTGGAGGTAGCAGCTAAGCACCGCGGCCTCCATTTCGGCATCATGAGGCATCGGCTGAGCTCCGAGTAGGAGCGGTGGTAGTGGTTCGTCGTACATGGGTATCCCCTAGAAAAGGTCGAGTTGTTTTGTTTCCCGGTCAATCCGTTCCATCATCGCCGCGTAATAGTCATGATCAAGCTCCGATCCGGTCAGGTCGAAGCCCATGTAATAGCAGGCAATAGCGATTGAGCCGCTGCCAAGGTGCGTGTCGAGGATTGTTGCAGGGTGCGTACCTGTTTCACTGTTGCCGCATTTTACGGCCCCGTAGTTCTGGAGAAGCCACTTGTAAAGCGCAACTGGTTTCTGAGTTGGGTGAATGCGTTTCTCGTTTAGTTTTTTGTTCCCGAAGCTACCTTGAATCATCCCGTTCCATCGGTACTGGAATACCCTAACCGCCGTATCGAAGCTGGTTGAGGCTAATTCAGCATCAGCAAACGAAGAGGATCCGTTTTGTTTATCCCATACAATCCAGCAAGAAGAAGCTGCGTTGTATTTATCTGCAAGATGATTTGCTCCCCAGACGATCTGATTGCGAGATACGCGGTTGAGCTCGATGAAGTAATCCTTCTTAGGAACGGACCAGTGTTTAAGCTCTCCATACTTACCGGCCGGTACCAGTGTTGATGAAAACTCGCCATTTCGATAAAACCCCGGCTTGTTTGGCCCTTCAAAGTACGGCGGATCAACGATAGCTAAATCGAAGTGATCGTCGGGGTAGTCCTTCATCATCTCCATGCAGTTCATGTTGCGTAGATCGAGCTTTCCGTATTGTTTCACAATTCCAACTCCATCTGTTCAGGCAGTTCAGTAAGCCGGTCGTCAATATCCCGTGGCCGGACCTGGCTTACTTTGATTTCTACGTTGTGGTAATTCTCTCCCCACACCTTCCTCACCTTCGCATAGTCGATCTGGTTGATGTTGTAATAAACCTTCCGCTCCATGGCCGCAGCTACCCCCCTGCCGATCTCGAAGATGGGAGGATCCTGAATAGGCGCGTCGTCAATGAACTCGCCCCGCTTCATCCCGTCAGCCTGAAAGTGTTTGTCGGGCCGCTTCCAGTAGATCACGATGTCAATGCGGATGAGCCCTGAGAATAGTCGTGACTCTGACATCATCGCTTCATCGGCGCCCCGGCCGACCGCGGCAAACCACTTGTCGAAGCAATCAGACCATTCCTTCCATGGGCGTGGCCTTTCCGACTGGTTCTTCGTCCAGTGGAATTGGTACTTCGGATCGCTCATGGGAGAAGGAAGTACCTTGCTGACTTCGAAAGTGATTTGCCGCAGTTCCATTCTAGTACTCGATTTTGAGGTTAGTGATTTTGCCGTCGCGGATGGCGTTGATGATCGCCAGGACGTTGCTGTCATCCAGGTCGAACCCGTTGGACGAACAGTATTCAGTGAGTGAAGTGAAAGACTCGCCTTCCACCTTCTTGCAGTGCTTCACATTCGACAGGCGCTTCCGCTCTTTGTCATCTTCGGCAAGCTTCTTTGCCTTGACCCGTGTGCGTTCGTCCTTGATGGCCTTGGCCCGGTCTATCTGGGCGCGATCTTCGGCGCTCCTGCGAACCTTGGCTTCGTAGGCGATGCGGTCGGCCTCTGCCTGAGCTTCACGGGCAACCCGGTCTTTCTCGGCCTGTTCTTCGCGTTCCTTGCGCTGCTGCTCTGCCTTCTCGGCTTCTTCCTTGCGGATGCGTTCACGCTCTTCAGCTTCGCGCTGTTCGTTGATGCGCCGGAGCTTAGCCAGTTCGGCCTGGTCGGAGTCGTACTGGTTGCGCTGCTCCAGCTTCTCACGTAGGACGGAGATGGCCATTTCCTTGGCGTTGATGATCTGATCTTTCAGGTCGTCATGAGCTTCGTCAGGGTTGATGCTGCGAGCGCGGTCAATGATGTTGACGATCTCAGAAGGGTGAATGTCGGTGATTGAGAACTCGTGACAGCAACGGAGGTAATTCAGGTCAAGGCTCGCTTGGTCGAGAAGCTTCTGCTGTTCTGCTTCCCAGTCGGTAAGGGGCTTCCTGACCTCTGCCTTGATCACGTCGCAGGCGTCACGCAGCTTCTTGCGTTCCGCGTCGATCTTACTGGTCTTCGCCTTGATCTCTGCGACAAGCTCCTTGCCCTTGCCGTCGAGGAAGGTTTTCGACCGGGCAACGGACTGGGCATTACTGGCGATTGCCTTGCGGCCCTTCGCGGTGGTCAGGTCCGGTACATGGGCCATAGCCTTCTCGCGGATCTGCTCAATCATGGCGTCCATCGGTTCCGGCTGGAAGACTTCTGAGAGAGGGCGTCCGCCGAGGTCTACGAGGGCTGTGTTTTCTTCTGGCATCGTTTCGATTCCTTGTGTTGGTGGTAGTGTTGGGGTAAAAGATCCCCGGTCAAGTCGCTGAGATTAGTTCTGAGCTAGATCGCCGCTTGAATGGGAGACTCTCCTTGTAGAGGGTCAATTATCAAGACAACTTGCGCAAGGCCGACAACAAGCCGACCGCCATGACAGGGAAAGGGTTCCCGTTTTGTAACGAAAACTGTATGCTTTCCGTTACAAAACAAGTGGGTTTAGTTCTGCATCTTCAGGCGTTCAAGTGCTTCCTTGAGCCCTTCGTCGGTGAGCTTGCCGCTGGATGGCTTGCCGGAGTCATCAACCGCAGTCGCATCAACCTTCGAAACGAGCTTGGCGCGTTCGGTGTCCCAGTTGTTGCCGTACTTGTCATTGCCGAGCGAATGGAACTGGCGATTAACGAAGCCGCGGTCGAAGTTGGAATCTCCCTGTTGCGCCGCCGGTTCCTGGGTGGATCCGTCTTGCTTGGTCGTCGCTCTCTTCCAGTCGTCAGTGGTCGGCTGGTTGATGTTCTTCGCACGAAGCAGACCGACGATCTTCTTGTAGCAACTGTTCATGGTTGCATACGTTACTGGCAACTCGCGGAGATCGTTTTGGACGTCGATCGCGATACCGTCTTGCGCGATTGCGCGGATGCTGCAAAGGTAGTTGACGTAGCCGATCTGCTCCTCTGTGGCCAGCTTACCGTCATCAACCGGGCCGCTGCTGACGGTGGTAGCCTGGACACTGATAATGTCGTCGGTGTCGCCATCGCTGAAGCGTTCGCCCGTGATGTTCTCAAGCAGCCACTTCCCGCACTTGCGGTCTGCCTTGCCCAGGTAGGCGTCAGCCGTAGCGTAGTCGTTGCCCTTAATCGCGAACGATACGGTCTCGGTGTGGTCTCCGCTCGAATCCTTCCACTTAACCTCAGTCGTGACAGTGGCGCCGACCTGCTTCTTGTTCTGGAATTCGACATTTGGCACGCTATGGTTCAGGTGCCAGTTGCCGGGCTCAAGTTGTTC
>Ga0255048_10002129_pt1 | contig 12896 bp, 35 predicted proteins | sample JV7_2_2_MG_FD_183619 | JGI IMG/M metagenome (GOLD analysis project Ga0255048, IMG submission 183619) | Seawater microbial communities from Jervis Inlet, British Columbia, Canada - JV7_2_2 | ecosystem: Environmental > Aquatic > Marine > Inlet | place: Canada: British Columbia | collected 2016-10-06
TGTCACCTAAGCACGCATAATACATTTCTTCATCAGTATAATACTGTTGTATTAATTCTTGAAAATCTCTTTTACTTTCTCCCATTATTGTGGTTTTAATATTAGTAAATATTTATTATATTTTATATATAGTTTCCTATTAGTTTGGTCAACTGTACCATGTACACATGCTTGTCTACAAATCTTATTTCTAAGTTCGTTGCATCTAAGTTCCACATATTTTACATGTTCTCTATACTTTATGTATTTTCTGAGTTCTTCCATACCTACGAAAGCCCATACCGTTTCTGGCATGAGCTTGTTTTTATTCATAATGTTTATCTAGTAGCAAATTAGCTACTTCAAGTGATATCATATTTTCGTCATATAATTTCCATATTAATTTTCTCATATAATTCCTCCAAATTTATCTCTGCAATCAGGGCATATATCACAAAACTCATATTCTTCTTGTGACATTTCTTGATTACATATTTCACATTTATTCATAATTTCTTAAACATTTAAACAGTGGGTGTCTATAACTACCTGCTTGAGTTCGCTGAAAGTAAGTAAATGTAGCTACTTGACCTATATAGTCGTGTATATTTTCTAGTAAGTTAGCCATACCTTTATAGTCGTAGCCTTTACCTGGTGGACAACCGAATACATTTCCGTCTTCATCTTCCATAATAAACTTACCTAGTGTGCCTTCACGCTTACCTTTGCCTACTTCATAGTTGATAATTGTAGCTTCTGCATCGTGAAAGTCTTTAAATTTCATAAGATCCCATGATCTAGTACCTTTGTACTTACCTGATGGAGTTCTATATATAGATCCTTCATAACCTGCTTTAAGGTTTTTCTCATGCCATTGTTGTGCATGGTCAAAATCTGTAGCTAATCTAGTTGGTGTTATTTGTATACAATACTTGTTTTTAAAGCAAGGTTCTGCTAATATAAATAAATTTCTATCTGTATATGTTGCATACTCCATACTAGCTATATCATAGATATGGTATTGAGTTAGTTGACTTGCTTCAACTACATCTTGTACAGTTGGTTTCTTCTTCTTAACTAGTGATATAATCTTTTCAAAATCATCTTTTAATCCATGATTGTATAGTTCTCCATCTACAACCGCGTTAGGGTATTTTGCAAAGAAAGGCTCTAAAGCTTTTTCTATATGCATAACATTCATAAATTGGTTACCAGCGCGAGAGAATGCTCCTTTGGTACTAAATAGACAGCGTACACCATCTAGTTTAGGTTGTATAAATGCTGGATAATCTGCTTTATCCTCATTATACTTATGAGCTAACATAGCTTTAATCTTCGTCTCCTTCATAGTCTCCATTTCTTAGTTTAGTTTTTACTGCATTTAATTTGCTTAATAATATCGCTGCTTTTTCATATTCTTCTTTGTTTTCAAATATCATGAGCAGAGTTTGTAGTCGTGCTAGTTCGCCGATAAGAGCTTCTTCTTCAGTCATAACAAAAGCTTCTTTGCTAGATTCTTTACCATAAAGATCTTGCACAGAGTTATGGAATTCATCATCCCATTGTTGCTGTTTAATTTCTAGCTTTGCTATAATTATATCAGCTAGTTCGTTCATTGTTTTTTTATCCATAATAATATTATCCATTAGTATTCGTATTTAGTTTGTAATCCATGTAAAATCCTATTGCAACTATAATGTTAAGTCCAATAGAGCTTAATATTTCATAAATGTCTTCATAAACATTAACTGATAAGTGTATATGACCAACAATCCAGAACGGAGTTGCTAGGTTTTGACTTATCCATATTATTGTAAATTTTAAGAATCTCTTCACACCACGAAAAGCCCGTACCTTGTGAGTACGAGCTAATGTGGAAACTAAACTACTACTAATCTAACAACACGTAGTATGCTTGAGGATTATTACTCCTAAACCAGGTTAATGCTTTTGCCATTTCTTTTTGAGCTTTAGAAGTGTTAGGATTCATCCATCCTATTTTTTCTATCACCATTTGAGATCCTATAATAAAGTCGTAAAGACTTAGTTCTAAGCCATTTAGATCATAACTTTCACCTGAAAAAGGATTGGTTACTGTCTCACCTTTTGTATATATCATGCCTTTAAACCACTTTGGTGCTGTCGGCTTCTTCGTCTTCGAGCTCATATTCTTCTTTTAAATAGTTAATTTCTTCTAATGTTATGTCTAATTCTTCATTTTCTATAATATCTTCTACATTTTCCGCAAACAATTCTATTAATTTGTCTTCAAAGTAGCAATCATCATAAATATCTCCATCTACATAAAATGTTCTATCACCATATCTCATTTGCTCAGTAAACTGATCTGCTAAGTCGTGATCATAATAGTGTACTTCTTCGCATACACTGACATTTCTTGGATCATTAGTTATAACGTACACGTCATAGCCATCTGCAGTAGATTCATTATAAATAGTGCAATCTACGTTATCAAAGTTGCTAATATCAGTTGATATTGATATTTCTAAGTGGTTTTTTACTAGCTCAATCATTCTTGAATCAAGCATATGTCCTTCTCTTTCGTATTTCATAATTTTAGTTAAAATAGTTTACTGCTATTATTGTACAAGCTATTATAGCGCAAGCAGTTATCGCTAGTAATAAAAAATATCTTGTTTCTTCATCTTCAGGATTTTCCATCATTTAATTTTTTAGTTGTATATAATACTAATCTTTTTAGTCTCTGAGTTCTAGACCATATTTTCATACGTTCTTTTCTACTAGTTTCAAATAATCCATTCTCATGAATACTTTTATAAGGCACATCATATGTTGGATTTAGTTGATAACATTTTCCATAAGGTATATCTTCTTGAAATAGATTTCTTCTTATATATCCACTTTTATATTCAGCTACAACTTGTCCAGTTGGTAGTTTAAATGCAGTGGTTCTATTAAATCTTTGAGTTGGTGTGGTTACATTCTTAGCACCTAGTGCATATAATGTCTCTTCATATTCTTTTTCTGTCATACATTTTAGTTGTTAAATAGATGGTCGCCATACATTAAGTCTAGTTGAGTAGTTTTATACAATTCATTGTTGCTAAAAGTATTCAAAGTTCTCACGTCGTCGATAGTTAGTTCACTATATCTATTTAGGGTTTGTAATTTATCAAAGATATGGTCTATTGTGTTACCATAGTCTTCATGGTTTTCATCAAGAGCTGCTTTGATATGTGGTTTTAGTTGGTCGTATAAAGTTTTCATTTATTTATATTTAATTTAGATTTTATACCTTCAGCTACTTGAGGGTAATAGTCTACAGTAAATATAGGTCTTTTACCTTCAGCTTCTAAAGCTTCAATTTCTTTGTTAATTTCTGTTACATATAGTTTCAGTGCTACACTGACTACATCTTGTTCGTGTCCGTTTAATTTCATATTTATATTATCTATTAGTAATCGTATTTAGTCTGTAATATTTTGCATTACTTCATGTAGTATATCTCCATGATGCTCGTGATAGAATTCAAACCATTCATCTTCAAATTCCTCGTATCCTGCTTCAGTTAAGTAGTTCCATGATTGAAACACATGGTGATCCATCATTTCCTCGTTAACCATTTCAAATAGAAAGTCACTGAAGTGTTTAGTTATCTTATCTACTATCATTGATTTAATAGCTTCTATATCAGTACTTGAATCAACTATTTCTTCACCATGGTCTCCATTTAAATCAGGTGATCTATATCCGTAAGGTTTTTCTTGTCTTATTTCATTTAGTGTTCTTTTCTTCGCCATTGTTCTTGTGTTTAGTTTTGCGTGTATATTTCTTTTTATTCTTTTCTACTGAAGGACGCATAGCATCGTATATTTCCTTCATTGTTACTTTAATAGTTTTCATTTTAATAGTTTAACTTGATGATTTAAGAAGAATATCTATTTCATTACTAATTTCTAATTCATAATGAGTGGATTCATCTTCTCCTAAACTTAGTAAATAAGTTACTTCATTAAATCTAACAGTATAACCTGTAACAAGACGTCTATATTGATCTATATCTGTTTTAAGATATACATAATCTCCTATATTAAAACTTACTTTAACCATTTTCTACTGCTTCCATTATATCATCAGCAAAGTGTACTACTTGTCCTGCCCAGTATAATAATTCATTTAATCCTGTTCTTTCGTATTCAGATAAACCATCTGTTTCTCCATTTTGAATTGCTCTTACGCAATCCGCTAAATCTCGTGCCGTATTTTCAAATCGGCAATAACTCATATTTCCCATAATTTATCTTTTATCTATTATTATGTATCCTGTTTCTCCTACCATATCTATTTATAGTTGTTATCCATTGCTGTATGAATTACATTTTCTTCTAAGAATTCTACTAACTTAGCTACAAAATCTTGAGGAAAAGTACCTTTATCTTTGTTTATATGGTTATTTACCATAAATACTATTTCTTGTAATGCTTCTTTATCGTTCATCGTTACTTTAATTTTTTCCATAAGTATCTTATTAGTTCATATATTAGTATAAATGGACTCATGATTATACCTATTAGTGCTAGTATTATATCCCTCATCTTAGTAGTTTCATTATAAGATCTTCACAATTATCTACTCGGTTATACCATTCATCTAAATTTGATTGAGTGGCGTTTTCTAATATAGTATGTAATGCATCTAGTTCTTGATGTAACAACCTTACTATAAGGTTTATATCTTGTGTACTTAATTTTGTCATTTGTTTAATTTTAGAGCGAGAGAGAGGATTCGAACCTCTCATGTCTAGAACAGTCGTTAGGTTTGTTCGAGACCTAACACCTGACCTCGCTGTCCAAGTTGAGCCGTCACTCAACCCCACTCGCGGCTGCTTTCGACGTCTACCATCTACATAGCTTCGCGTAGAGTGGTTTTTTTTAGTCTATTACAAAAGTTAAACCTTTATAGTTGAACCAATGAGTTCTTTCATATGGTACATCGTTTAATTTATAACCTTTGTAAGTTTTTTTATAGATTTCTCCATTTAAAGTTTTAGTAATTGTTACTAAATCTCTTTGTCCTGTGTGTGTTTTTATTGTATTCATATTAATATTATCTATAAGTAATCGTGTTTAGTTTGTTTTATTTATTAATTCTCTTATTATTCCACCATACTCAGCGTCGTTAGAATATTTAATAGCTAATTCGGTTATTTGTAACCATCTAACTTGTATAAGTTTATTGTAATCTTGTGTAGTTAATTTCATAATTTTAATTTACTATTTTTTGATAAATTTGTTAATTTAATATTTTTTCTTTTAAATGCTTTATTTAATATAGCATAGTCATTATTAATTCTTTCTAATTGTTTAGGATTATCTAATGATTTATGATCAGTAAAGTCAACTCCTATTAATTTAATATCTATTCCACCCATTATTCTTGCTAAATCGCAAGCTACAAATGTAGAATTATTACTAAATACTATCTTGTTATTTGATAGTTGTGGTGCTTTTCTTATATTTATTAATGGTATATCTATTAATCTTTGATGGTCAAAGTTTCCTAATTCTCTTGAAAATTGAGTATTATTTATAAATATTTCTTCACATTTTGTATTTATTATAGTATCTCTTCTTTTTCCATTAAAAGTTGTTATTCTATCTACTATTACTAAATAATCTGGGCAAAGAATTTTTTCAATATCATTAACACCAATAAGTAAATGATCTTTATATTTATTTAGATCTATATCTTTAAGAGATGGACCTATTCCACATACTAACCATTTACTATTTGGGTGTTTATTTATATAATGTCGCCAATTTTTAGTCAGTTTAATTTGTTTTCTTCTCATTTTCAACTGAATCTAATTGAGTAATTATAATTTTAACTAAACTAAAATACATGCTTGCTTGTTCTTCTGCAATAATTTTATGATGATAATCATAACTTATCCATCTATTTAGTTCATGTAAATTCTTTAATGCTCCTTCTACACTAGGTCGATCATTAACATCATGTGGATTAGTGTTACTAGTTTGAGAAGTAATAGTTAAAAATAAAGGTATTAATAATAATTTTTTCATAATACAGGAGTATATAGTGGATCTATAATTAATTCTCCTTCATATACTTTTTGAGCTTGTAAGTAAGCATAAGTATATTTCTGGGTTTCTGTACCACAATTCTGTGTAGTACCGTAGTATCCGGCTAAGATATCTTTTGTTATCGCCTCTATTTTTTGTATTTCATTCATATTAAATCTAATTTTGCAAGTAATTCTTTTGATTTGTACTTTAACATGTTATTAGCATGATTATCTAGTATCATTCTATGTAATACATTAGTTACTCCATGAGTTCCTTGAACATGGAATGATGTAGCATCTGATGAAGAATCTTTCTTAAAGTCGTAAAACATAGTTCCACCATATTTATTTGATAGTTTTTCTAAATCATTAACAAACTTGTCTACTATTTCTCTACATTCTGCATTTATTTTAGTTTGAAGTGCTTTTTCTATTGCGTTAGTATCTTTCACTTTTTCTTAGTTTTAAGTTCATTAAACGCTTGTTTCAACTGTGCGATTTCAGTTTGACACTTTCTTATTTGAGTTTTATTACCTCTTTCTTGGTAGAATTGTGTCCAAGAGTACAAGTTTTGTAATTGTTTAGTTATATTTCTCATTATCCATATATTTTAAACATTTCAATTACTACATGTACCATTGCAGGTATCCATACGGATAGGAACACACCTGTCATTATTATTGCATAGATTTTAAGCATTTTATCTTCAAACGCTGCTATACAAAACTTTATTAATTTTTCTTTAACCATTTTTATATTGTTTTACTTTGGTTATTAATTCGTCTATTTCTTTGTTTGGAAAGGTAGAATAGACCTCGTCTACCTTTGATTTGACATAGTCAAATGTAAATTCTTCATCTTGTACACCAAATGGTGCTAACAATAAATCTCTTTTAGTCCAACCATATGGAGATTTGGTTACTGTGTTTATGACTAGTTTTAAACCACCTTCTGGATAGAGTATCGCATCAAGGTATTTAGTTGATATGTATTTATTGTTATTCATTTATTATATTATCTTGTAGTTGTCGTATTTAGTTTGTATAATTCTAATAGTAAATCTTCAGTTCTATCTAAGTTGTCTAAGTAATATTGAGCTTCTTTCTCACTTATTCTACCATTATTTATATCTTCTCTTATCCAAGTCATTTGATCTTGAACATTATTTATTGCTTCATTCCAATAAGCTTCTTTAGGTAACTCATATGGTTGAAGTAATTGTGCTATTGTTAGTATTACTTTAATCATTTATTTTAGTTTATAATAGTTATTAATTATATATTCCATTTGTTCTTCAGTACAAGTTGCAAAACCAAATTCTCCAAAGAGGGTTTTTGCTAAAAAATCCAGTGTATCAAGTTGTTTCATAGTATTTGAGTTAAGATTTCATAGTGATCATCTTTTTGAGCTTTAGTTAGTTCAGTGAACTTCTTTATACCACCGTCATAGTTATGTGAGTGATTTATTATTTGCTGTTCGAGTTCTTGTCTGTTTATTGTCTTATTCATTTCTGCGAATGCTTTAGACCATGACCAATTACTTGGTGAGTTAGGATTATACATAGTTATTATTTTATTTAGTTTCTATTGCCATATTTAGTTCATCAAATAGATTTCCATATTTACTTTGATATACATTATCAAGAGTATATACTTCATTTCCAATTCTCATTTCAAAGATATCATTATCTTCATCTATTTTTAGTAATATAGTTTTCATAGTTATTTAGTTTTGTGCTGAGTCAAGTGTTCATTTTATTTATACATGCTAAAGTATGACTATCAACTACATGTTTTATTTGTTACATTTATATTATCTTTCACCAATCGTATTCACATTGTAATATAATTTACAATTACCATTACACAAAAGATTACTATCATTGCTAGAAGTGCTTCATTAGCCACTTGTTCATCTTTTTTTGAATTATATTTTTTCATTTGTTAGTTATTAATTGGTGAATAATATCAACTAGAATTGTAGTTGGAATAATTAGTAGTATTGTTGTTATTAAAGTTAGCATAAGAGTGTATATTTGTTAATTAGTTAAAAAGTTAGTTATAGTTCAACACATGATATCTCATTATCTTACATAGATATTAAATATAAATATTTAAGTGTTAAAGTATGACACTAGGCTATAAGATTAGATAGTAATAGGCTAATGTCACATGTTATTAAGTTTTTATTCACTTAGTTCACTTAATTCTCTGCAGAATTTTGGTACAATATTACTATTAGTATAACTTTTGTACTCTTGAAAACACTTCATTGTTTCAAACTTTTCTTGATATGTTGAGTAAATCTCATCATGGTCATAAGTATAAGTTTGTTTTTTAGAGTTAGTGAAAGTGATTATAGAATTAGTTCCAATTAGTGACTTTCTGATTACAAATCTTTTAGTAGTTAGATTATTAGTTTTCATAGTTATTATTTATTTATTTGATTATTAATTTAGTTTACATTTATATTATCTATATAAAATCGTTTTTAGTTTGTATTATTAATACTCGCAGTCATGCATGTAATCAAAATCTGGTTCGTCATAGTGATCTTGATTCCAGTCGTAGTTATCTTCTTTAGGATCTAGCATAGGTTAGTAGTTTATTGGTTAATATTAATTAGTAAGTAAGATTCGTCAGATATTGGGCAAGGATGATGAGAGAATTCTATATTGTTAATTATTAGTTCAGTTGATATATCGAATAAATTAGAGATATAAGAATAGACGATGAGGTATTGAGAAGGATTAGAATGTAGATCAATATAATCTAGGTTGTCGATTAATTGTTCGTGGTTATTATTTAATTTAGGTAAGTTAGTTAAGTTAAGCATAGTTTATTAGTTTAATTATTATATATATATTATCTATTGATACTCGTATTTACTTTGTATAATATTATATTAAAGAGATTAATTGATAAACAAAGTGAATGATGTTCATAATGAATAGAGTTAATGCGATGTTGAATGTGATTAGTTTTAATTTATACATAGTGATGAGGTTTTAGTTTGTTATTAAATAAGTTACATGTATATTATCTAGCATATGTCGTAGCTAGTCTGCAAAAATGAGAAAGATAGGAGAGAGATGCCCCGCAAAAACGCTAAACAAATAAAGGGAAAATGTAGAGGAAAAGGGGAGCCCAGGTTAAAAAAATCCGTTTTGGTTTTGGAAAAAAAGTTTGGCATGGTTTTTGTAACGCAGTACTTCTATATATGTAACATGGTTTTGAAATAGTGACAATAGCTAATAAAGGTACTTAATAATAGGCTTATGTCATATTGTAAATATCTATTAAAATATGTGAATAACTATATTATACAAGATATTAAAAATTAAAAAAAAGTAAGATGGCAATAATATATTCATATCCAGGAATTGGTACTGTTTCTACTAGTGATGTACTCCCTATATGCGACATGAGTGAAGAAGGTTTCCCAACAAGATCTATTACCATGTCTCAAATAGCATCGTTTGTTAAAGGCGCTAGTGGGGTATATGGCGTTAATAAGGTAACTACTAGTACCTCCGCAGTGGTCTTAACAAGTACTGGGGCTACTCAAGGTACTGGAGATGTTACAGTAGATTTAGAATTAAGAGCAAATGAAACATGGGTAGGTGAACCAGATGGGAGTAAAGTGCCTATTAGTAGTGGAAGCATAGATTCTACTGGAGCTATTCTTTTACCTAGGGGTACAGCAGCAGAAAGACCATCTCCAGCAAAAGCAGGAATGATAAGATATAATACAGACACATGTGTACTAGAAGTATATTTAGCTGAAGATACTGGTGGCTGTGGAGGAACTGATGCTTGGTACCCAATAAATGTAGCTTAAAGTAATGGCTATAATATATAGTTACCCAAGGATATTAGCATCCCAGTTAAATGGAGAACAACTCTTTATATTGAGTGATAATCGTTCCGGTAGACCTACTAAGAGTGTGTATTTAGAGGATATTGCTACATTCTTTCCAGAAATAATAGAATTAAACGATTTTAAACTTTTTGGTAAAGGGTTTTGCCCTCCTTCTAGCGTAACACTGCAGGATGGGGATATATTAGTATATAGTACCTCAACACAAACGTGGTGTGCTGAACCAGACGCTGTCCCTGTTATCCCAACAGAGATAATTTCCATAGATGCTAACTCGTATGTGGCTAATAATTACACAGGAGTGGCTACTCCGCCAATAACACAGTACTCAACGAACGTTATTTACAAGATATCATTCACATCGACCAATACATCTGCAAATTCAACGTTGAATATTGATGGAATTGGGGCTTTACCACTTGAAACAGCTAATTCTAGCGGGGTTTTAGGCCAAATTGAGGCAGATTTTATTTCTCCGGGCTTAATTTACTACGTTTCTTACCTAGCTGGCACATTTCAACTTTCTACAAGCCCTCCAGCTGACTCTGGAAGTACAGTTTCTTACGAAAACCCCCTTCCTGTGTCTATAGCAGCTGACGTAGGTGGTGTAGCAGAAGGTGCAGGTGAAACTTGGGCTGCTCTTGAAGACCCAATAGGTAGTGGAGACTATAGAGGGTGGACATTAACCGAGATAATGAACAGAATATTCTATCCTTACCAAAGCCCAGCGTTTACTAACTTTTCAATGGTAGGTCAAACAACTGCTTTAGAAGTAGGTACCTCAGTAACGGGTGGTCCTAGGGATTTTACATGGACATTTAACGCTTATGCAGCTAATGTAGAACCAAACACCTTAGAAATAAATGATATAACATCTCCTATTAATAGTGGAGCATCAAATCCACTTATTACAGGAGCATCTACTAGTCCTACAGCATCAGCGAATATAGGATTAAACATACAACCTCTTGTTGCAAGGACTCACTCATGGCAGGCACGAGCTACTACTACAGCTGATAATCCTTCAGGACCAACAGTATTTTTTAGTAACGCTTCTAAATTCACAATTACATGGTATTACAAATGGTACTGGGGAACTAGTCCAAATGCTGCATTAACCAACATACAAATACCTACGGTGCTTACAGGAGTATTAGGGAATAGTTTAAGTGGAACTAAAAGTTTTGACGCAACGGGTAGTGGTGTTACAGGGGAATATTGGTATTTAGCATTTCCAACAGCGTGGGTTGATTTAAATAGTTGGGTAAGTGGTGGATTTGGAGTTGATACAAATGCAGGCGCACCATATACTCTAAATCAGGGCGGTAGTGATAATTTTAGATTTTATACTGAAGTAACAAACGTACCAGTTAATGGAGGTTTAGGTACAGCTATAACTTACAGAGTATATAGAACAGCAATGAAACAAAATGGGGTAATACCCGCATCAATAAGTATATAACATGGCAGTAGAGATTACGAACAATATCGGACCCACTGGAGCTAACGGCGGAACCCCAGCTCAATTTCCAACTCACTTAGATACGTTTGGATACGGAGGATATAGAACAGTGGCTGATCAAAACGAACGATTAGGTGTTAGTGGAACTCTTACGGAATTACGTAGAGCAGAAGGAATGTCCGTGTACCAAGTTGATGTAGCTAAGTTATTTATATTAACTACTAACCCAGCAGGAGCTACAACTAATACAGGTGATTGGACAGAGTTCAGCAGTGGTGGTACAGATTTAATAACTTATGATGGTGGAGTATTGGTTACTGCAACGACAACTTCATATGATTTTATCGGAACTGGAGTATTAGTAAGTAATGTAGGAGATGATGTTACTATAGATATACCAGGAGGAGCTGGTCCAGCTTATAACTGGATTATGGAAGACGATGCTGCTACTACTAAAGTAGTAAGTGCAGGAGAGACAGTGTACTTTAATGCAGGTGCAGGAATTGATGCAACTATTGGACCTGGTGCTACACCTTACGAAATACGTATAGCTAATGCTGGATATATCACTGTATCAGATGATGAAGCAATTCCTAATACCGCTGCTATAGATACAGATGGAACTGATACTTTAACTTTTGAAGCTACGGGGGGATTATCAGTTGAGGTTGATTCAATAGCTAAGACAGTTAGTTATGATGGTGGAAATCTTATATTAAACAATTTGACCCATAATAAAATGTGGTCAGGAGACGTTAGTGACAACATTACAGAATCAGATATATTAGAAGCTAGCAATATAGGAGATGACAATATATTTAAAGTAGAGGGAGACGCTGATACCACTATGGTAATTGGGAATGCCGGAACTGAAGTTAATCTACAAACTGAAGTATATAGTTATACTGCTAATAGTTTAATTTTAGGTAGAGATAATGAAGGTGCTCGTACCGCTGTCCAAGCTGTAGTTATTGGAGCAGGAGCAGTGGAAAAACTACCTGCAGACACGTCGAGTTTTAGTAATTTTGTAGTTATAGGGTATGATGCTCAAAATGACTGTAGCGGTGTAACAGATGGCCAAATAAGAGATAGTGTAGTGATTGGAGCAAGTGCTGGACATCAAATACCTAGTAATGTTAGCAATTACAAAAGTGTAGTTTTAGGTTATGGTGCAGGTAATAGAGTTGGTTGGCGAGATGTAATGATTGGAGCAGATGCTGGTAGTGATCCCTTGCAAAAGGTTACTGGTTTTTCTACCACTGTAGTAGGATATCAATCTTATTCATCGGGAGATTCTGGTGTAGTAATAGGAGATCAAGCTCATACTAATGGCCTAGGCTTTACAGGCGGTAGCCAATGTTTTCCTTTATCATCGGCAAATTACTACAATGTTATTATAGGTTACCAGACTTATGCGGGATCTAATTCTGTATCCATAGGATACCGAGCCAGCGCCGTTACAAACTCGATATCTATAGGGTTTGAGTCAGGACAGCTTTGGGATAATCT
>Ga0255048_10002132_pt1 | contig 12871 bp, 28 predicted proteins | sample JV7_2_2_MG_FD_183619 | JGI IMG/M metagenome (GOLD analysis project Ga0255048, IMG submission 183619) | Seawater microbial communities from Jervis Inlet, British Columbia, Canada - JV7_2_2 | ecosystem: Environmental > Aquatic > Marine > Inlet | place: Canada: British Columbia | collected 2016-10-06
TACCAGAAAACTTTAAGTACTTCTGTTGGCGTAAGAATCTTGATGTTGAAGTACCCACTGACCTTGTAGGTACTTGGATGCAATCTTACGCAGGTGATAATAGTGATATTTACTCTGTTAAACTAGCTTTACCCTTATACTCTTGGGTTAAATGTCACAAGGTTGAGAAAACTATTGAAGTTTGGGAGGAGTTATGAAAAAATTCACACTTATAACTAAAGAAGGAGAGTTGACAGTAGACGGTGAGTACACCACCCTTAGTCAAAGTGAAGATCACCTTGAAGTATTGTTCACTTTCCGTTGGGTTAGTTATAACCTACTGAGCCTTAAAGATATTGCAGAAAATAACAGTAATATTGTAGTTGGAGCAAATGAGATGGACATTGATGGTACTTTGTATTCAGTTATTGGTATGGGTGGTGTTGATGATACTAAGACTGAGATTTGCTTTTACTTAACCAAACAGTAAGGAGTTATAATGCCTGATAAAATATACAAACGTAAAGTACCTTGTACCTTAACAAAGGTTACTATCGACAAAGAGAAGAATATTGTGAAAGGTGTAAATGATATTGGTAGTCCAATTATTATGACATTGAAGCAATTTGAAGATTTGTATGAGGAGGTTTAGATGAGATTTAAAATTTACACAACTAACAAAAGTATCTTAGAAAATGTAGCATCTGACTTCAATATAGAATTAGACTTTCTTAAAGAAGGGTGCGGTGAAGGCTATGTAAGTGACGGAAAATATTTAAGAGTTTTCGCTTACGACTCTCAGGTGGATCATGACACAGAGATTAATAATTTCACGGAAGCTTACGTTAACACTAAGTTCTTTACACTATAAGGAGAAAGCTTATGAATAAATCACAAGTGGATCGTGGTCTTAACATAGTATACACTTTACCTGAACATGAGGTTAAACCTTTAACCGAGTCTCAGATTAAATATCTCAAAGAAAGGTTAGAGGAGACTATCCACAATGACTTACTTAAGCTTATGACAAGTACACCATCAGCGTCTATGCAGGAGTTACAAACTTGTGTACGTGGTAGTTATGATAGTTGTTTAGCTATTAATCTAGAAGCTTGCCCTTAACACAAACCCTAGTTATTAATTTAGCTAGGGTTTTATTTTATGTAAATTTTGAAATAAAGTGTTGACAGATGCACAAGGAATGTTTATTATTGTTGCAACTTAACTGAAAGGAGATTTATATGGACAACGAATTAAGAAAGGTATTAGAATTTGTTCCTGCTAACCAACACGGTATATTTAAAGCCCTGATAGCTCACACGGAAATCAAGGTAGTGGATAAGCGACACGAAGAATGGTGTTACTGGACTAACCTTGATCATATCTTCTGGGGTAAAGAAAAACGACCTGAGTGGGTTTACGTCTTAGAAGATTTCCCTCAGTGGCTGTCAAAGAAGATGTGGACTTTCGGAAATGTGATTATCTTCGTAGAGAACAAAGGACCAAATGGTTGGTTAACTTCTAGAGTTACTATCTTAGATAAAAACAAAGGTACAATTTACTGCCAAAAGGAGAAACTGTAATGAAAAGTTTAACATTTTATGTAAGCAAGAGTAACAAAGAACTTTACGAGGTGATGGAAACTCTAAAAGAGAGGTTTGGTATTGATCCTATAATGTTCCCTGAGAATAACCGACATCCTGTTGTTCAATCTGAGTGGATCGAGAAGAAACTCTTAAAATTAGAAGGTGATGTATGTGTTATGACTCACAGTTCAACGATTATTAGTTGCGTAGGTGACTACATTGATGATGTTGATCCTGAGTTTCGCCACAAAGTAAAAATTGTAATCTTACCTGAGAATGAAGATGGTGATGTGATTCATTCAACATTTGACGAAGAAGGTTGTTTAATTGATTGGCCTATCGGTTTCTTTAGTGGGAGATGTTAATATGACTATGTACCAATTATTAAGACAACTGGATCAAAACGATCTGTTTGATTTACAAAACCAAATTACTCAATCTGACCTTTCATCAGACGAGAAGGAAATATTACGTAGTGAGATTCACCAGCAACTTAGTGAAAGAGCTTTAGTACGTATGATGACACCGATTGTTAAAGATTATATGGAGAAACGGAATGGTAAGTTATAAATGGGTAAAAGGAGAACACCGAGATTATATCTACAGATTAGTAAAAGATTTAATGGGTACAGTTATCAGTCAAGAGTATCAAAGTTTTGAATGGTATGCACCTATACCTAGCGACAAGGATAATTACTACGAGAATTTGTATTTTCACTTAGAGAACGGAGGTAAGGTATGATTAATGAAAACGATATAGCTTTACGCTTGCTAACACAATCAAGTTCGGACTATACTAATGCTGTTGAATGTGAGACAATGCGTGAAGGTTCAAGAGAGATCTTAAAACTACGTGAACAGTTAAACCGATCTATTGGTATTGCATTACGTATAGAGAACTTATTAGGAAGCACACTTACACCTGTTACACACGAAAGGTATTATAAAGGGGTAAGTAGTATGCACCAAGAATTTAAAGCTTTAATTAAGGAGGTAAGGTATGATTGATGAAAACATTACAATGAAAGAGTGTGCCGAACAACATGTGCATTGGAGTACACTACACATGAAGTTTTTCATGGAAACTATACGTGATATTTCCTCTGAAGGATTTGAAGATGAATGGGAGATTGCTACACAGAACTCAGAGGAGTATTGGAAGTTTGGGTTAGAGACTTGGGGTAGAGAGTTTTCATTTGCAGTATATGACGAACAGGAGAAACGGAGATGATTAAACTCCTGTGTAGGAGCTGTTCCGTTGTCAATACTAAAGAAGAACTACGTCCAAGTGGTAAAATTAAAGGGCTTAGTCTTTTATCAAGTAATAGAATTAAAACGTGTAAAAACTGTAAAGGTAAGATATTTATGGAGGTTAGTGATGAGTATAACTAAATTTAAGAACACATCTAGAGAGTACTGTGGTTGGTACGAGGTGTTGTTTAGTGAGGAAACTATTGGTGATGATTGCAGTTTTATTAAAGAAGCTGTACTATTCGATTGTGATTTACGTTACAGTGTTTACAATGGTTTCGCACAAGTTAATATTAAAGTAGATAGTCAAACTGTAGTTGATTACTTAGACAAGGAGTTTCTATGATAGAACATAGTAGCTTAAATATAACTGTCATATGGAAATGTAACCACTGTGAAGAATATCAAGACTTGTTTGAGGATGAAAACTTAACAGATGAAGGGTGGTTGTATGACCTTATGTTAGAAGATTATAATATGGGGTGTAATGATAAAACATTCAGTGAAGCTTACAGTGAATCTTTTGGAGAAGAATATCGTTGCCCTAAGTGTGAAGAAGTTGTGGAAATCGGGGAGGTGGGTTGGTGATGATTAAATTCAAAGAGTGGTTGAACAAAGGTTACAATTTACCCGCTATGATAATCTGCCCAATTGTACTTTTTGTGAGTTTTGGTGGTTTGATGGGGTGGTGAGTGTTTTAGAATGGTAACCAGATAATCTTAGAAATAGTTTGCGACAAACGTAGACAACTGTACATTAAGTATGTTATAATATAGATAAGAGAGGTATTAGTTATGGAAAAAGTATATAAGCCTAATGAGTTTGCTGAAATCATTGGAGTTAGTGTTAGAACATTGCAAAGGTGGGATGTTGATGGGAAGTTTAAGGCGAGACGAAACCCTGCTAATCGTAGGTATTATACAGAGAGTGATTTAGAGAAATATCTAAACAATGAACATGATTAATACATTCTATTGGGAGGATTAGATGATAAAATTAAACCATCTCACTGAAAAAAGTATGGATCTTGTAATGGGTTTATCAAGAGATTTCGAGGAGTCTCCAGAGAGTGTTATAAAGATACTGATTGGAGGTTATAAGTATGAAGAAGCTAAGAGGGCTATAAATGAGTACAACAAAGGGTGCAAAACCACTACAAAAGAAAAAGGTAAAACGTGGTAAACCTAAGTTTAGATTTGAGTTGTCACCTAGTCGCCAACCCAAGCGCCATAAGGAGTTGTGGGATTTAGAGGATGAATTAAACAAAGTTTTTACCGTGTCCGATATTACGGGTTATACTTCTCTAGTGGATTCTTACTATTCAGCTTATACTTGTATTTATAGTTCTGATTATCTTTGGTTAGATTATTCTAGTTATTTATACTCTGTGTATGAGTTACGTTCTATTAACTGTTATCTTAATGTACGTAATACAGACTATCTTGGCCTTGTATATCAAGAGCAAAGTAGACTGTTGTTTGATGACCTTTATAATTATTATATTGATGTCCTTAATATTAATAAAAAGAATATTGTAAGCAGTAAACTACGAAGTACATGCAATTGGTTTGTCTACCATATAAACAGGGCAAGTTATAATAATAGTTTAGGTATTAAACTGTCTTACGATAAGAACTTCTACACTAAGTATAAAGGGGATGTTAGTGGCAGGGTTGTACAGAAACTTGTTGATATGCTATCAAACCAAGGTAGTGTATACATGTTTAAAGGGTATTACCTAAAGGACAACGTGAGTAAAAGTTCTACTGGTAAAGTAACTACTTCTGGCACAACTAAAACTGCAATGACACTTTTACTTATCCGTGGTGAAGGTTTAACCAAGTATTATCACAAACGACCTATGAATAACAAACAGGCAAGAAACCATACACCTCAAATAAGTTGTGAAAGTCTTGTAGAAGTTAGAGTCAAAAGTAAGTGTAAAGAAAGCATTAACAAGGAGGATTACCCTGTGGAGTGGATAGATAAACTAGAAGAGTCTGAAAATATAATGAAAAACTTATACGACAAGATACAAAGTAGTGTAGTATCTGTCGGTGGTTATGAGATACCTGAACTTACATTTAGACGCATTTGGATAGGTGATATATACTCGCATGGTAGAATCTACGACAATGGTAGTTTTCAGGGTAAAAGCAAACAAATGCGTAAAGGTATTCTTATTGATGGTGCACCAAGTGTAACTATTGATCTCTCATCAATTCACCCAAGGATACTTTATACTATAGAGGGTATCTCATTACCTGATGATTTCGATCCCTACCCTGAATTATCTTTTAAACTAGAACAAAAAAGAGTAAGTAGGTTTAAGAAGTTCTATGGTATCGAGAAGTACAATCCTAAAAGATCATTAGCAAAGATAACATTACTCATCTTGCTTAACGCTAACAGTGTATATGAGGCAAAAGAAGCTATACTAAACAAAATCAAAAAAGATAACACTAAAGGTTTAACTTGCCAAGAGTGTTATATGGATTTTATTGGTGTCCCAGATAATATAGATATTGATCAGGTTATTAAAGAAGTTATGGAGCATAATAAACCTATTATGAAGTACTTCGCAACTGGTGTCTCTACCATGTTAATGAACAAAGATAGTGAAATAATTGTTAATGCTATAAATAAACTTACACAGATTGATTGTGTTTGTTTACCACTTCATGACAGTATAACAGTTAGGGAAGATTTCTTAGATGATGCTGTTCTTGCATTGCAGTTTGGCTACAAAGAAGTACTTGGTAGTTTGGTTAATTTTAAATATGAAATAGAGTAGGTATTATGGATATAAATTATATAGATTTAAAAGATATTGTTAAGCAACAGAGTGATTGTGAGATGTTGCTTGAAACTTTCTCAAAAGAATTAAAAGGTTCTGTTGATTCTGCCAAGAGATTAGATATTATCTGTAGTGTTTTTAAGCAGAGACGTTACTTAAAGCTAAAGAATAAAGAACTTGTAAAGTTCATAAACAAATTCTCACCTAGAGTCTACTGTGTGTATAAACTCTACCTTGACGAAAACCTAGTCTATGTCGGAAGTAGCTATGCAATAATTACAAGAATAGCTACACACTTTAAAGATAAACTATTCAATTCTGTTGATATCTGCACTAAGGGTACTAAACAAGAAATGTTAGCTCTTGAACATAAGTTAATAGACCTACATAAGCCTAAATACAACAAGAGTTCAAACTTAAAGTATTTAAAATTGTATGGGGAGGGTGTAGCGGTAGAAGATGAACACTTTATTTCACTGGAGTCTTTCTTAATCGAACAACCTGTACGTAAGAACGCCTCTAATATTTTATACACTTTGTTTAATGGTAGTAGTTTTAAGTACCCTTACGGGAAACTGAACTCCAACGGCAAGCATGGTATAACTGCTTATTTTATACAAGAAGATAACACACCATTTTCTTGGTACTCACCTACCAACAAGGTAGTTACTAATAAACATGACCTTGGAACTGATAACGGTAAGAGATTATCTGAACTTCTTATGGATAAAGATCTGATGCAATACGTGACGAAAGATTGTCCACAATTTGAAGTTGACACTTTCGACAACACTTATATATTTACAAACAAAAAGTGGAGGAATATAGGTAACCCTAAATGGTATACAGTATCTAATCCACAATATGTTTTAAGGATTTTTGAGGAGCACATAGAAAGTAAATATGGAAGTTATTCCTTAAAAGAAGATCCTATATTCCCTTTCGGTAAGTATAGGAACAGGAAAGTGTCTGATATTGTTAAAGAGGATAGTAAGTACATAGAGTGGTGTATAAACTCTATGGAGGATAAGACTCTCTTACAATTAGGTTTAATCAGCAAGGATTCGATAAAACCTATATTTGAGACTGCACTAGAACGTCTAGGAAGGTTGTAATAGTTAGTATAGAATTTTAATAGGAGAAACAACTTGAAACAAACAATAACAAAAGATAACGGTACGACTCACACGTTGATCTGTTCTGATTTCTTTGATGTAGAAGGGTTGAAAGCGGATTGTATAATCAATGACCCGCCTTATAACACAACTGCTTGCTCTTGGGATAAAACACCTATAAATTTACAAATGATGTGGTCGTGGGCTAACGGAGTTTCTAGTACCAGTATTATTTTCGGGTCACAGCCCTTCACATCCAAGGTCATATGCACCAATATAAGCAACTTTAAGTATGAGATAGTGTGGGAAAAACCTAAAGGGAGTAATTATGTACACGCCAAGTACCAAACACTAAAGTGTCACGAGAATATAATGGTGTTCAGTGAACAGGGCGCTGCACAGGGTAGTAAAAACCCCATGTTGTATAATCCACAAAAGACTGATGGTACTCCCTATGACAAGGGTGTAGGGATAAATACAAAAATACCACTCTTATCTGGTGGAAGTAAGGATAACTCTAAAATAATTTTAAAGAATACAACAGGAGAAAGATATCCAAGAAGTGTTGTGTACTATTCTAATCAGGTTAAGAAGGGTTGTAAGCTTAATCCTACACAAAAACCTTTAGAGCTATTACGCTACCTGATTCGTACATACACCAACAAAGGTGACACTGTGTTAGATTTTACTGCAGGTTCAATGAGTCTCGCAGTAGCATGTTACTTAGAAGGACGTAATTCTATTTGTATAGAAATGGATGAAGTTCAATATGAGAAGTCGGTACAGTGGGTTAAAAGTTGTACAGAGGATAATCCTTATGAAAGATAACCCAAACGACAAAGTATACACACCAGAGTTTATCGTTGCTGAAGTGTTATCTGAATTCTCACAACATATTACATCTGATTCAACATTACTTGAACCATTCAAAGGTGGCGGAGCTTTTTATGATAAACTTGTTTCGTTAAGTAGTAATCCTGTTCAGTGGTGTGAAATTGACCAAGGTGTAGACTTCTTTGAATATAAAGATAAAGTGGATTGGATCATAACTAACCCTCCTTATTCAATATTCGATAAAGTCTTACCTAAGTGCTTAGAAGTAGCGGATAATATATTACTTGTAATCCCTGTTAATAAACTTGTATCAAGTATGCCAAGATTAGCTGATGTAAGACGAGCAGGTTTTGCTATAAGACAGTTACACTATTTAGGTTCAGGTAGACAACTCAAGTTCCCGTTTGGGTTTCCTGTAGCTTGCGTATGGATACAGAAAGATTGGCAAGGTGGCATTAAAGATACCTATGAACCTAGGTGTTTTGATGCTAAACGAAAGAAAGTAAAATAACCCAAAAATAAAAACTTCCTGCTGTTGACTTAGTAGGAAGGTTTTTGTACAATGTGCTTATTGAAATTAACTATTTTAAGGAGGAATAATATGAAATTTGAAATAAGCACTATAAGCGGTGACCGCCCAAGTAAGTACATAGACAACATCACAGAAGAGTCCCACGAGAGGTACGAAATAAAATATTGTACTTTAGCTGAGTATAAATCACGTTGGGGTGAAGACTTCACAGAGGTTGGTCATAGTCACGAGGAGTTACAAGAAGGTAAGTTACGAAGAATTGTTACATCTAAACATAAAGCATACTTTGTAGAGTTCGATAACATAAATGCATTAGTATTAGCTTTACATAAAGCAGGTAATGAGTTTATATTAGGTAAAGGTGTTATACCTGATTGTCCAAACATTCGTATTTTTGACGATTACCTTTAAAATAACACTTGCACATTAGTCTGACATAGAGTATTATCACTTTGCCTAAAGGAAATTAACTTTAAGGAGTCTACGGAGACTCCGCTACTTAGAGGGGAATAATTATGGAAACTCGAATTAAACATAAAGAAGGTATTGGCTATTTTGCACAGGTTAAAGTCGGTTTATTCTTTTGGAAGACTATTGGGAAGCATATTAATGGGTATGGACTTTGCTCCGAGGATCATGAAGATTACCCTAAGGAAGATTTAACCCAAGCTGAAACTTTACTTACTTCTTATCTTGAATGGAAGACTAAACAGGAAGGTAAAGTGACTTACCTTCACAAGGAGAAATAATATGTACACATTAAAACCAAACACTAAAGTAAAGTTTTTAAAGACTTGTGACGTAATACCTTATATGGGGTGGAATCACCTTAAAAACATTAACTTTTCACAAGAACAACTAGACGATCTAGAATTGTTAGGTTGGACGCAAGGTTACAAAAACACAGGGGTCTATGTATTAGAAAAAGCATTAACCAAAGAAGGTAAACTATTATTACATAAGCAAGAGGTGCAAGCTAACCACATATTGGAAGGTAAATATCTAAAACAGATCAAACTTTAAAGGAGGAATAAATGGATTATTTAAAGAACCATTGTTGGTGCAGTAGTTCTCATTGGGATGGTGACCATTATGATTGTAGTATTATTGTTACACTTAGCTCCTACAAAGAGGGTTATAAAGAGGACTGGGAAAAACTCACCCATAAAGTTAAAGTCTTTGATCAGAAAACACTGGATCGTCACAACTCAACAATGAAATGGATGCAAGAGAAATACCCAGAAGAAGATTTCTCATCAGAAGTAGGGGATAGTGTAGGTTGGGTGACTGTAAACACATTAAAGCCAGAGGTGTTGGATTGGCTTAATGAAAATATTCCAGATATCAAAGAGAAGAAAGCTTGGTGCATCGGTAGTGATTCTTACATTGCAGGTGATTCTTGTAGCAGTTTCTCTATCTTTATGCAACGTAGAAAAGATGCAATGAAGTTTATAAAGATTTGGAGTAAGTGGAAGAAACCTGTACACTATTGTCAATACTTTACTGATGTACGTAAAGAACTGGATTTAGTAACCTTGAAATACAAGGAGGAATGATGAAACAACCAATAACTACAGAAGCGATCCAAGCGATACTCGATTACATTGATGAAGGTGCTCCTGATTTAGAAGTTATCAAAGCTGAACTAGGTGAGATTGTATTACGTAGTACAGGTGAATATTTTGAAACCCCACCAAAACTTCCAGAAGGACCTCCTTGTAGGGAATACAGGGAAACATTTTTCTTAGGGTTAATTGAGACAGAAGAAAGTAAACGTTTAACTAAAGAGTGGAGAGCGCACGCAATGACTATCGCACATAATGAAGATAAAGAACTGGATTACTAATGTACTTAAATGGAGAGTAACCATGAAACAGAAATTTAAAATTTACCATACAAGCGATCACCCTTATGCACAAGAATGTGGTAAGTTTATCTTGAGTTTATTTGGCTAACAGACGAAGGTGGTGCACCTGTGAGAGGTTTTAACCCTTTAGGTAGGTGATTGTATCATTTAACAATTAGCGCCTCTTAGAGAGGCTTACAGAGAGTATTTATTAAGGAGGAATAATGAAGATTTCAGAAGAAACCGATCTATCATACTTACATGGTTATTTTGTAGTTTCAAAAATAACTATTGTAAAGGGTGGTAAAGATAAAGGTAAGGTTAGATTGGCTAATCAAAAAACTTACGCTAAGTTATCAGGAGCTAAGAATAAACTGATTGAATTAGGCGAAGATGTTAGTAACTTGGAAGAATTGGCTGAGAAAGCTAAAATGGAAAGTTACATTGAGAGTGCTAAAGAAGGTGCTAAGATTAAAGACAGAAAACAGAAGGGAGGTAGTAAATGAGTACTAAAAAGACAGTAACGTTACTTTATAGTCAGCACGAGGCTATGGAAAAAGAGATACAAACTTTAAAAGAGAAACTCTCTAAGCAGGAAAGAGATGTACCTATATTGAAGTTTACTAGTACTGAAAGTTACAATGGTAGTCTAGGCTATTTAAACCACCAACATACCAAAACTTACACCTTAACCCAACATGAAGAAGCAAGCTTAAAACTTAAAGAGTACTTTGAACAGGAATATAACAAACTTGAGGAACTTAACTCTGATAGAGATGAGGTTCGGGAAGAGACAGAACACTTAGTTGGACTAAAAGAGAAGTTGATCTCGGAGTTAGAGGATAAACAGGACGAACTAAAAGATTTAGAAACTAAAATAAGCGATAAGAAAGTAAGTAGTTTTATAATTAAAGGTTTCTTTTTGGTTGCTTATTCTGTGTTACTATTGTCAATTTAAAGGAGAGGTAAGATGACTAAACTAAATAAAACTTTTATTATTCGACATAAAGAAACTAAAGAGCAGTGGACTAGTAGTTCAGGTAAGAGTTCTTGGAAACAAATAGGTCACGCCAAGAGTGCTTTTAAAGGAGGTGCTACTACCTCGGATAAAGATGTTAAATATGAAGCAGTAGGAGGACGTAGTTGGAAAGAGGTAGTTAAATTTGATGATCAACCTTATTATGAAGTTGTAGAGTTGAAGAACGAAAGTGAAGATAAATTACAAGAGGCTATTAAACTACTAGAGGTGTCTTTCGATTACCTAAGGGATAACGCACCAGATAGTACATTAATTGAAATATCTGATTTTATTGAAGAAAACAGTAAATAAATGTTTGACAAGAGTAAAGAAGCAAGGTAATATTACTCTTATACCTACAACAAGAAAAACTTAAGACAAAATAAATAACTTGAGGTCTCTGTAGTTGTGGTATTTTTGTCTGCGAGGTTCAGGTGACGTAAGAGGTTAGATTCCTCTCTAAACTAACGTTTAGCTCATGTTTGGGAATAAGACTTAAGATAGGTGGTTCAAGTCCACTCGCCTCTGACAAACACGTCATGAATCAGACGTTAAAACGCTACCCTAGTAACTACCATGCTGTAAACGGGATAGGCTAAAACGCATGGCGTAACTGGTAATGATATTGCTACCACAGAGGATACAAGTCAAATCTATATCACGTAAGTCCAAATGTAAATAGGGTACTATGCACCGAAGCACAGATGACAAAGCCGTTAGTATAAATGAGGCAAAGTAAATAGTGTAGACAGTTCTTGGGTAAGGTCTTTAACTCCCTTGAGTCAACCATCATATGTAAACACTTTTACTTATCTCAATTGGTTAGAGTTGAAGTTATTAGTACACTTCTCTTGAAAGTTGCATGTTTGTCGGGTCGCTACCGATTAATGTGATTATTAAAGGCTTGGCTTTACTGCCGAGGGTTGTGAGTTCGAGTCTCACAGTGAGAGTGTTTACATATAATGCGACATTAGCTCAGTTGGTTAGAGCGCCTCGATTATGCTGAGGGGGTCATCGGTTAGAGTCCGATATGTCGCACCAATTTACAGCGCCTTAACTCAGTTGGTTAGAGTACTCCGCTCATAACGGATAAGTCCCGAGTTCAAGCCTCGGAGGTGCTACCATATCACATCCTGTTAGCTCAGTGAATAGAGCAACTCCCTTCTAAGGAGTCGGTCGAAAGTTTGAATCTTTCACAGGATACCACATTTAAAATCTGAACTGTAATAGAGTGCGGTTGCTCAACCCTATTAATTTAGGTCTGAAACTCGGAGGTTCAAATCCTTCCAGATTTTATCTTATACAATGCACGTAGCTCATACTGAATACTAGTCGGGTAGGGAGCAACACTTCTGCAGAGGTTCTGGTTCGACTCCAGATACGTGCTCTCATAATAGCATTAAGCAAATAAGCCCTTGATCATTCATTTGGTCAGGGGCTTTTTATTATCTGAAACAAAGTGTTGACTTGTGAATATGAGGGGGGTATACTTGTGGAAATTGAATAAAAACTTAAAGGGGAGATACGATGAAAGGTTTTAGTAAGAAAGCAAACACGAGTAATAATGAAGAAGTGAAACAAAGTAAGCCTTTTGTACCTACTGAGGAACAAGAGAAAGGTAAAGATCTAGTAATCAAGGAAAAGATGGTCAAGTTTGGTGCACCTGCAGGTTCAGGTAAAAGTTCAAGTTTATACTACTTCGGTAGAGAAAACCCTGTACCATCACTAGGTCTAGTTTTCAATAAGACTATGGCGCTAGAAGCTCAAGCTAAGTCTCCACATAATATAACGTGGAAAACTACCCACAGTTTAGCTTATGCTAGATTCGGATCATCACTGCAAGGTAAACTTTCTCGTCCTCGTGGACGCTACGTTAATGTTGCTATGACAGGTTCGGAGATTGCCATGTATTA
>Ga0255048_10002133_pt1 | contig 12863 bp, 37 predicted proteins | sample JV7_2_2_MG_FD_183619 | JGI IMG/M metagenome (GOLD analysis project Ga0255048, IMG submission 183619) | Seawater microbial communities from Jervis Inlet, British Columbia, Canada - JV7_2_2 | ecosystem: Environmental > Aquatic > Marine > Inlet | place: Canada: British Columbia | collected 2016-10-06
ATAAGTACGGTCTTGAAGATATGTTTGATCTTCATAAGCAACTATCTAAAATTGGAGAAGTAGAAATTGAGTCAAGTTTCAAGTAATGATTTGTTTTTTTAAAATTTAATTGTAACTTAGTGTTACAGTACTGGAATTAAGAGGAGGGGATGTTTAACAGTTTTAAAACAATAGTGACCCTTCCTCTTTTTTTAACTTTAAACTAAACGAAATGGCCGATATAACGAAGTGCTCTGGTGATGGATGTGGAATAAAAGAACTATGTTATAGATTCACCGCAAAAGGAGGGCATTGGCAGTCTTGGTTTTCTAAGTCTCCAATAGTGGATGGTCGATGTAGCCACGTATGGCTGGATGAGAATTACCCTTTTTCTGATACAAATGGAGGTTACTGGAAAATGTGTGGAAAAGATGGAGTCTTTGAATTTAATCCTGAAGACATGGAAGCATCTAATCCTGATGGCGTTATAGTGGATTCTGAAGTGATTACTGCAGAGGAATTTTCTGATATGATCGATAGATTTAAAACGAAACTAAACTGGATAAAAAAGATATGAGAACTTTTGAAATAACAAACTCAACTGGAATGCAAGTTGTTAGCATAAAAGCCGAGGGATTTAAAATGAATGATGATGGATCTATGCGAATCTTTAATGGATCGAATGATGTCGTAGCTGTTATCCCTCCAATATTCATTGTTCAAATCAAATGATATTCGAGTTATTTAAACTAGGGGCTGTGGCACTAACGATCCTAGCATTAATGAAACTCTTTAAATCGATATTCAAATGAGCAAGATAGATAGAAAAGAATACCCTATGCATCTTTTCAGGGTTATTAAGATGGATGAGAGGGAAGACGCTTATCATAAGAACAACATGCCTGAAGGATTGAGTAGAACTGGTTTTGGGTTTAAACTACCTGAAGTGGGTGAATGTTTTCACGTAGGGGGTTTCAGAACTTCTATAGTTGAAGAAGTTAATGAGAACACTATCAAAACAATGAACTCCATATACCAATGGGAAATCCTATAACACCACAAACACTCGAAGAGAATGGGTTCGAGATTGGCTTAGAGAAAAGCGGATCAATGACAATTCCATATAAAGTATGGAGGAAGCATGGTGACACTTTAACTATCGATAATGGTAAATGGTATTACCTAGATAAAGACCAATATTGGGAATTAGTTTCCGAAAAAGATATACAAACATTATTATGAACGATTTAAGAGACGCATTAAACCAGGTTGAAGAATTTCACACAGCCTTTAAGGTAATGAACAAGTATAAGCCAACAACTATACCTTTGTCGGATTATGTACTTAGACACACTTTAATGAACGAAGAGAACACTGAGTACTTGCAAGCTTGTTCTGAAGGTAATCTAGTGGAGATTGCAGATGCTCTTGGAGATCAGCTATATATTCTTTGTGGGACTATATTGAAGCATGGATTACAAGATAAGATCAAAGAAGTTTTTAATGAAATTCACCAAAGCAATATGTCTAAGTTAGATGCGAATGGGCATCCAATTCTTAGAGCAGATGGGAAGGTATTGAAAAGCGATCTCTATTTTAGACCCAATATTAAAGGGGTTTTAAATCAGTAATAAATTATGGAAAATATTATAAAAGAAATTGATAAACTAGAAGCAGAATGTACGTCACAATGGAAGAACGAATCTTCGATTATTGGAGCAGTTGATTTCGCAAGAGTATTAAGGGATAGAATAAAAAACTGTTCTATACCGCCTGTTAGCAAATGTTGTGAGGAAGATTTTTGTACTAATGAAGTGCAAGGGAATTCTAAAGTTTGTAATATGTGTAGAGGATATAAAACATAATGTTTATAACGCGAGTGTAAAAACAAATAAAATTATGAAAAGAGAAAAACTAATAGAGCAGATAGATGTCGAAATAGACTGGGAAGATTTCACCTCCATTGAGGATGTGCAAAAAGACATTGATCGATTGACTGAAATCGGAGCTACACACATAGCCCTTGAATATGATGATTATAGGGCTTACTGCTTTGTGTATTTAGAGCGTGACGAAACAGACAAGGAACGTGAGGATAGATTAAAAAGTCATGAGCTTGATTTTATAGTAGAACAAGCAGAGAGAGAAGAATTAAAGAGGCTTAAAGCTAAATACGAATAACTCCTGTCGACAAGAGACCCATATATGGAAACCATAGTAATAACACAACTAGACGGACACTACGATGACGACTCTCATGTAATAGGGGTAGCATCAACATACGAGATAGCTGTGGAACAAATGAAAGAGTTCTATGGTAATCACAGCCTTAGTATAAAAAAAGTCCACACAGATGATTATATGTGCGAAGGGAAGTTTCTAGTCTCGTCACTGTTTGATGGACATGTAGCTGTAGACACCGTTTACTTCCTGGTTTACACTTTAGATGAGTTGTAAAGAATTACTTTACATGTTCACATAAAAACCGAAAAGCATACAGATTGTTAGAAACATTATGAAAAACTTAATTAAATATTTCTTTATTGTTGTTATTGGGCTTACATCTTGCGCTCCTCCTGAACACAAAGAAGTCCCTACAAAAGTGAAAATGCAAAAAATAAATGGGGAATGGATAGAGGAAACTTATACTCTTCCAAATAACGCACACTTTAGAATAGATACACATAGAGGTAGCTATACCCTACGATACTTCGTGAGGCCTGAAAAATGGTATCAAAGATATAAGACGGGAACGATCAGAAACGGGATAATTGATTACAAGTATTCCCGATAACGATTTTAACCTAAATACGTTACAGGATGAATGATATATAACGCATTAACACTAGTAACCACTATTAATGAATGACTTATCATACAGTGAAATTGAAATGAGAAAATTTGAAACAAAAGAAGATCTTGTAGAGTGGATTGAGACAATGCACCTGCAGAATACGAATGGACGAGAGAACCCTAACCAAATGTTTAGACTTGGAGTAGAAGCCGCGATAGAAGAACTAATCGAGCTTAATTTACTGTCTATGACTTATACTGAGAGTTCGTTTCCTGAATATGATAATCATGATTATTTAAGAGGGTTTGTAGATGGATATGGAGGTGAAGAACCTCACGGTGTTATGCCTGATGGATTTTTTAATATAAATGAAGTATGGGACAGAGTGTGTGAGCTGAAAGAAAATATTACATAAAAATAAGATTATGGAAAACGAATATGAATACTACCAAATGACAGGATGGGACAACGGTATACGCCAAACTCCTATAACTGAAATAATAAAAGCCACTAGTTTAGAGCAAGCGATCGAAATAGCTGAAAATGAATATCCAAAAAGCTCTGGCTATAAATGGGAGATTAAAGAACCCCTTACTCCTAACGTATTAGCACGAACAGAGTAAGTTTTTTTTCATTTAAACCTTGTTACAATTTTAAATTTTATGGAAAACGAATATCATTACCTATCCGATAAAGGAATTAAGTTCCCAGAAAAACCCCTCAGCGAAACACTTCCTATATGGCCTGAAATATCCACAGAACGTCGTAATCAAGCTATGGAGCATGAAGAAATGAGAATGGAGACCTATGTACGGAAAAATGTCCAGGGGAAATGGTGGCTGATATTAGTTAGAGGATCTGCCTTAGCAACAAAAGAAGCCTCACAAACTGTAGAGCTGTCCCTCATTTCAGGGATCATTAGAGATGCAACTCTAGCTTTACATTTACACAAAGTAGAAACCCAAGAGTACTCTACATACCTAAGAGAATGGACAGTATTTATAGACGACAACCAAGAATCAGAAGTTGAACGATTAACAAAAACAGTCCTATGAATAATCATGAAGTAACGAACATATGCGCAGCTATAGCGTGTTTAACAGGAGCAGTGATCGCAATCATATGGATGATCATATACTGGTTTAAACTATCAACCCAAAGAGAACGTGACGAAATTGATTCGGCATATATGGTCGCAGGAATTGTCGGCATACCTGTTCTCGGAGGATTTTTAGGAATGATAGCCCTATGCTTGTCTCCATTAATAATTCTCATACTAATAACTAAACTAATAAGAAATGAAAAAATTAATTAAAGGAGTCTGTATTAAACAATACTTGGATGAAGACTCCCTGCAAAGATTTAATGATGGTGAAATAGAAGAGTCCGAAATTGAAGTTTACAAAGTAGGAGATGTAGGCGATATTGTTACAGGGCTTTATAATAAAAACTATTGGAAAGAAATCGAACAGACAAGAGAACCTAATAGGTAATATAACTCCTGTCGACAAGAGAATAACAACACAACAATACAAATATATCCCATTATGAATAACTTTAAAGGAACTAAAGGCCCGTGGTGGGCATGCTGCACAGACGAAGATAAGAAGTCTCACTTTGTCTTTAGTAACGCAACAGAGGCTTCTATATGCGCTATGAGATCAAACGATCCAAACGACCCAGAAGAATACGACTCAATGGAGGAAACTCTAACTATCCAAGAAAGACAAGCAAATGCAAAACTGATAGCAGCAGCTCCTGAAATGTTAGAAGCCCTCCAAAACTTAGAAAACGATGACAACCAAATTCCAAACCATGCGTGGGAAAAAATACAAAACGCAATAAAAAAAGCAACATTATGAAAATAGCAACAGGAATAGCCAATAAAAAACAAAAGATCACAACAGGAAAAGAAATGGGCAATATGAAGCCTGGAGAAGTCTGCGTTATCGATGATGAGAGAACTAGTTATAATGGACACGTAGTAATGAGAGCCCCATCCGAAAGTGTTTTTCTAGTAATAAGCCTATCAAGCATGGAGGAAGGTTGGCTCTGGAATGAAGTCAACAGTCTAATAGTAAAACCGTTCACTGAAAACTCAATAACAATCCAACTAAAAGATGAATAACAAAATGACAGAAATAAGACTACCATACTCAGAATACAAAAAAATGCTCGAAACAATCGAAGAACAAGACAAAGCATTAAAGAAAATCGAAAATGAAAAAGGCACAATAGTTATCGATAAGAGATACAACGTCTGCCGAAATAACATAGGAAATGTAATATATGACATCCCGAAAATTAACGGAGACGAAGCCAAAGACTTTCTGAGAAACGAGTTTGACAACCTACATAAAAATGTTCTAGAACTAAATAGAGAATTTGAACTTTACAAAAACCATCAAAGACTTGAAAGATTAGCTAAACCACGAAAGAAATGGTTTAACTTTTAAGAAATCCCAATCTCCTGTCGACAAGAGTAAATATTTAAACATGAACCCATGAGTACAACATTCGGAATAAGAATACCAGAAACAAACGAAATTGTAGAAGTCGCCTTTAGAACACACTACATAAGATGGACAAACCCTTTAGCTCATCTACTACCAAACGAAATCGAAGTAATACCAATCGACAACTCAGCTCAAGGAATACACAATATCGGAGACATTAAACAATCAATCCGCTACTCCAGTTTAGCGTCCAAAGAAACTCCTGTCGACAACAGTACAGATAAGACAGTAGAAGTGAAAGAAATCAACAGAGAGAAACCAATAGAAATTAAAGGCACAAATGGAGAAATACTATTCTTGTATCAATCCGAAATGGACGCTCTGAAAAAATTCCTCGAAGGAATAACATTCTATTAAGACAAACACAAAATACCCCCTGAAACACCATAAACACACTTTTTTATGCCCAATCTTAAAATAATCCTAAAACACTCAACAACAACAAATAAGTCTCCACCCTAGTACAACTTAAGACCCAAACCCCTCTCACTCATCCCAATCGCAATTTTTTTTTCCTCTGAATTTTTTGGGGGGAATTTTTTTTTCTTAGAATAATTATAAAATAGGAGACGTAAAAGGAGGGGTGGGGTCGCTATAGAAGATGGGGGTGCGCTTATTCTGAACGGAAAACGGCTTGTGGTGACCGTGTGGGGTGTTTTTGGGTGTATGTTTGTATAGTATCTTTCAATAGTACACACCCATACGCCTTGTAAACACCTGTTTAAAACTGAATTCATGCTTGGTTGTTTAGTGACTAGTCTATAGTAGACTTGATCAATGTGCCTTGATTGAGCGGAAACGTGGAAACGTACGAACAACGTACAAATGATAAACTGAATATCGAAACGTCATAGCCTATAATGTGCGATTTGAGGCGATCCTCTGAATATTGGTAAGTTTACGATAAGGGGAAAATGATCTTATGCAACTAAATGGTTGCACTTAGAACTAAGAAGAAACCAACCTCCAAACCTTCAATTAAAAAAGTTATACGTATCTTCACACCGTGAAACCTTTAAACGAATAATTATGCATGACTTAATAAAGTATACGGCTCTAAGTAGTTACGCGAATACAAAGATAGTGGAGAGTGAAAGATTTGATTTGTCCCGTAAGGAATTCATTTACTTACGTTGGTGTTATGTATTAGAAGATTATAGTAAAAGGAAGGGGTTTAACTATTCGGGTCTCCTGTCCTCAATGGGTGTAACTTATGGTACTGCTAAGAAATGGCTTGATATGCTAATTAATAAGGGATTGGTATACAAGAGCCGTAAACAAACCTTCAACGGATCGGAGGGATTTTGTGCGTATTTCCAACTAACAACAAAAGGCCGTGTATTGCTTTCAGATTGTTTTCAATACTTACATGAGCATGAACATGAACGTATTAAAAAAATAACAAGACCCAAAAGGACACAAAAAAACCCTATTATCTAATCTCTTATATGAGGTTTAGTTAATAGGGTGATTTATTTGGGTCTCCAGTCTATTGGTTAAACGCCTATACTATTTATATGTAAAATATATGCTATTAATTGTTCTTCGGCTTCCTGTTTTGTTTCGTAAAACAAACCATCCCCGTAATGATCGCCAGCAATAGCATCAATTGCGGTGGTGTTTGTTGTTGTCGCGCTTAGTTCTTTGCCATCCTTTTCAATTGATATATGAAAGTGTCCATATCCTGAACCTTTAATAATCAATGTACTAGCTAAATTCTCCATATTTGCGTGTTTAATTCCGTTCATTTCTTGTACAATTTAATTTAGATAGTATTGAATACTCGAATTAACATCTAAAACCACCTCGTGTAATTCGCTAAACTCCCCAAATTCATCTATAATTTCAAAATTCAAAAGCCTTATTTTTTGTAAAGCTAGTTTATAGCTAATTGACTGACTTTCAACCAATTCAGCCAGATCTTCTAATTTGTTATAAAATTCATTCATAATTCTAAAAGTTTAATTCCATTCGTTTCTTATACAATTATAGTGTAATTCTATCTAATAACCAAACCAAAGACAAAATAAATCCTAACTCCTTGATTTCCAGGTAGTTAGCCTGGATTCCCTATCTCCTTATATACACATAAAATTATTTTCAATCCTAACTAGCTGATTTCCAGGGTTTTACGGTCTTTTTACTGTTTTATTTTACTTTTATCATGTAATAAGTTTGTATTTAAATAAATTTCCATTACTTTTGGAGTGTTGGGAATGACGAAGCCCACACCGAAAATTTAAACTTTAGACTTATGAAATACTTTAATATTAAAACCAATCAAGGCGTTGAAACCGTGGACGAATTAAGCCTATCTGATTTTAACACTTATAAGGAATTCAAAACAGAATTAAAGCGATTAGTTAATGAATATAGAATGTGTGGAATGGCGGTTTATATAAGTCAAAGGAGTACAAACGATTGGAACAACTAAAAATAATTAACGAAAACTTTAAATCATAGACTCATGAAACCTTTTGAATACACGTATATAGAAAATGACGTTTACCACGTAATCCAAGCTAAAATTAGCCAAAATTCAAAAATAGGAATAGGATACATAGTCCAAACTTATCATTTTTCAATTGATCAAGTTAAAAATTTAGACTTAAAACAAGATGAAAAAAATTGTTTAGATTGTCCCTTAAGCTATTCAAATGGTGGCGGGTGCTACACCCATAAAGGAATGCAATTAATGGGTCTAAAATCTATGCTTAAGCGTTTAAATAAGAACGAATTCAAGCCATTTAACAATGATATGCTAAAAGCGTTTATTGTTAATGTCTCTAATACATACCCTGTTGATCTTGTACGGTTTGGCGCTTATGGCGAAGCGGTTTTAATGGGGTCTCCTGTCATCAACCAATTAGCAAAATTAGGCAAAACAACAGGCTACACCCACCAATACAACAAAAGCGGTTTTAATTGGTCGAATAAGCGGTTTATGGCATCGGTACACAATGAGGAACAAGCCAAACAAGCCAAAAAACTTGGGTTTCGTTCTTTCATCGTTAAAACCAAGGAAATTGAAATTGAAAACGGGGTTAATTGTCCAGCCTCAAAAGAGAGCGAAAAAAATCTATCTTGTATTAAATGCGGTTTATGCTCAGGAATGGCTAAAGGCAGCAAAAAGGATATTTACATAAACGCTCATTAATCCAAACTAAGAATAGGCAGCGAAATTTTACAAAACTTTAAACTTTACAATAATGAAAATTTTTATTTTATCAATCGTCTTTGTGTTTAGTGGTATTGTCTTACTACTTGGTTTTATGGTCTCAGACATTGGGCCTAATTGGTTGGCTGGTATGGTGGTAACTTCCTTTATTAGTTTGATCTTTTCTTTGGGGTTTATATGTAATCTAATAGAAAGGAAATTTTAAGGGTCTCCCGTCAACAAATAGAAATGCCCTTTGTATAGTGCAGATTATTAATCAATAAATTTAATTAAGATGATATTTTACGTATGTATGAATAGTACAAAAATTGTTGGAAACGACATTTTGAAACTTGCAAAAAGAAAAGCTAAAGATTTAAAATTAAAATACCCTAAAGAAAGAATAACCATTGAATGGTCTTCTTGGTATGAGGGAAAAAAAAGCAAAGATAACTACCATATTTTAAATATAGATTAGCATTACACACAATAACTAGCAAACCGAAATTATGAAAGCTAAAACCTACTTTGTTTTTGATGTTGTCAAATGGGACGAAACAGGCAATATTTTACTAGAAAAACACAGAATGACCGTACAGCGACAAACAAAATACAACGCGGTTACCGTGGTACGCAAAAAATTCTCCCCTAAAAATGGATATTTTGAGGAGTTGTTCAATACCTACCAAAAGTAAACTAAAAGTAATTAACGAAATTTTAAACCATTAACCTTTACCATCATGAAAATTGAAGTATCAGAAGAAACATTTTTTAAGGTCTTTGACGAGTTTGACGATATTAAAAGCGTTGAAGATAAGGAAACCTATCAAATCTCAAATTACTCAAATAGCGACCAAGTAGGATTTCATATTTACAACTTTGTATCCTCAGTAGATGGAAATTTTTATTTGTACGACATTAACAACTAAGAATAGTTAACGAATTTTAAGCCCTTTTAAGCCATTTAAATAAAATCACATGGATTACTATCAAAAACAATTTAAACGTTCTGAGATGGCCTCAGAATTAGCTCACGAAGACAGGGAGAACGATAAGGAAAGGACTCCAAGCCAAAAATCTAGAATGTTTCAAAAGTTTTTAAGGCTTAAGGCTTTGGGAAGTTGTCGAAATGACATTGAAGAAATGGATTTTGTAGGCTACAAAAAAAGATTCAATTGGTTTTAATCGACTAAGAATAGGGAGCGAAATTTTTAAACTTTAAACTAAAATTATGAAAAATTATTTATACCTAATTTCTGGTCAAGAAAATATATCTAAGTTTGAGAATTTTCACGAAGAATGTCAAGACATAGACCTTGAAAAGGTTTTGAAGGTTGAATTCTCAACAGAAGAAGACAAAATTAAGGCTGTAAACTTGATGTATATTACAAATTCAGAATATATCTGTATTGATGAGGATGAATACAATTTATTAATCAACTAAGAATAGGGAGCGAAATTATGACTTATAGTAGCTTAATCAAATCACACTACCTCATTAATGGATTAATAATTAATGAGTATAACAACAACAGTTTCTCCGTGTCAATACCTGAATTAGGTAACAGGAATATTCACAGAGATGTAGCTAAGTATTTAATCTCACAACTAAAAGTAGTTAACGAAAAATAAGCCATGAAAAAATTCAACTATATAACACCTGAAGAACTAACTCTCGCAGAACCTTCTGCCAACCCTAATGAATACTTGGTCGCCTTTACTAATGAAGATGGCTTAGAACACCCTATATGTGTTTGCTGGAGTAGGGATGAAGCTATAGGTATATGTCATGCTCTTAATACTTGTAGTTTGTCTATGGTAAGGGCCATTTATGGATCTCCAGTCAACAACTAGAAATGTTAAATCTAAAAAGAGTTTCAATTCCTTTTTAGATAGTGTTATACATTTTAAAAATACGGATATGATAGATAAATTAAATGAATTAGGGGAGTTCCTAAAAGAAAACAAAATAACAATAGTAAGAGGCTCAGAAGATGGTAAACTTTGCGTATCAATACAAAGTGATTCTGTACTCCACGCTAGTCCTCGATATATTGATTATGAGTTTGATGAAGAAATAAATGGTAACGATATAGATAATGAAAACTACACAGAAGTAGAGTAGTATTTTTATTATGTATAACGTTGAATGTAAATTTTGAAGCGATGAATAGAGAAGGATTAAGAAAAATACTTAGAGGCAAATGTGTAACCGATGAAGCTTGTGAAGAAGCAATAGACGAGCTTTTGAATTTATATAGTGTTAGCAGTTGTATTGCTGTTGGTGATGAAGTGCTATATGTTGGACATTATGTGGGTAGGGCTATTAGTGAGGATGATGTGAAATTGAGAGATGGAACTATTGTTTGCTCTTTAAGATCACAACCTCAAAAATTTAGAAAAATTATATAACTGCTAACAACTGAGTAAAATGCACTAGACATACCAAAACACCCTTTAAACCAAATGAACATGGTGTTTTGTGGTATGTTTGTAAGCCATCACTACAAGTAAATTATTCATAATAATGAAAAAAATAGATAGATTAAAGTTAATGTTTACAGGGGTAGTTGTCCTGACGATTATTATAGTCACTCTTATATTAATTGGGGCTAGTTACGTTTTTAAATAAGAAGTTATGCATATTCTATATAAAGTTATTAAAGAAGAAGGACTTAAGGTTGAGGATATTGTTGAGGAGTTGAATTCCTACATGGGGTTCTCCAGTCGTAATAATGTAGCATCTTTCAAACGCAAGGTTGTGTCTAACATGATACGAGTTAAAGAAGCCTTGTGGCTATGTAATAGACTCCCCATAGATATATCTATATTTATAGGTGGAGAATCCACTATTCCAGATCAAAGCCCCAATTCTCCTAAACCCAAGAAGCCAAAAACATCCCAAGATAGATTATTAGAGATTAGATCTAAGAAGCGAAGCTAACGGCTTGGCTATGAAGCGTTGAGGAACGAAATGATTTATAGGTGGTGTTATGCCACGTTAATTTTTAAATATATAAGATATGTATAATTGTATAAACGAAGCATTTGAATACCTTAAAAATAAGTATGGGTACATTAGGCTACACCCAACAAGCGAACACGCTAATCGATTAGCTAAAGCAAGGAACAAAAAAGAACGTGAAGAAATAAGAAACTCATTTACTGATAAAGAATACAACCTAAAACTAAATCCTATTACAGAGGAAAAAGATAAGGTTATTGAATTGCTAATGAATCAATATTACTACGGAATGGAAGCTAAAAAAGAACTATACTATAAACTAATTGAATACGGTGTGCTTAATGTGGCATAACGGTTAATGTAAGAATCGTCTTTAACTGATAAACACAGATAAAATGACATTTAAGGAATACATAATTAAAAGAGAAAAAGAATACACAGGATCTATTTCAAACCCTGATGACTTAATAGAAATAAATGATGCAGAAGAATATCACAAGGAATACTTAGAGATAGTTAAAGATGATTTATTACATAGTGTTAGCGAGATGTTTGATTTTGCTGATTACTTATACGGCAACTTTGACTACCACGATAACACAAAAGATGGAGATATTTACATACATAACGACAACAATCTAAAATACAATAGAGAAAAAATATACCAGCAATGGTTAGGTATTAGAAATTCTCGCTAACGTGTTGGCTAAGATTAGTAGCCTAAGTAATGAACTAATTAGTTAACAACTGAACATTGTGGCTATTAATTTTAGCCCGTGTTATATGCTTTTATTATGGATAAAGAAACATTATTTAAAACAGAACTAGCGGAGTTAATGGAAAAGCACAACGCTGAATTAGAAATGAATATAGAGGATGATTACGCAGGTGTACAGAGCGCAAAGCTAGTGTTTCATTTAAGAGACGAAGAAGATAGATATACAAGCTCTGACAACGAATTACATACCTTTAATGGATTGAATACAGAGATAGAGCCTAAAGATGTGCGTAATTGCATATAACGTTGAATCTATGGGTAGTTTTTGCCCGATTAAATAAATGAATTATGGAAAATATAATAGAGTTACACGCTAAAAAATTAAAAGAAGAAGTTGGAATGGCACTAAATTATGATGAGTGCTTTTACTTAATTGAAGATGCTGTAAATGACGCACTAAAGCAAGGGCAAACATTACCTATAGATAATGTTAGCAACTGTTCTCACGAATGGAAAGCAGATACTTTTGATAATATAGGTATGGCATTAACTGAATACTGTGATGAGTGTGAAGCAAAAAGAGATTGTTGCTAACGAGATAGTAAAATTTCGTTTTAATGAATTTTAATAAATGTTATAAACTTTTAAATACGGACAAAATGAGATGCAAAATAAAAAACGGAGAAGAATATTTATTTATGGGTGGGTTTTACGAAAAATGGAAAACCAAACGA
>Ga0255048_10002134_pt1 | contig 12861 bp, 26 predicted proteins | sample JV7_2_2_MG_FD_183619 | JGI IMG/M metagenome (GOLD analysis project Ga0255048, IMG submission 183619) | Seawater microbial communities from Jervis Inlet, British Columbia, Canada - JV7_2_2 | ecosystem: Environmental > Aquatic > Marine > Inlet | place: Canada: British Columbia | collected 2016-10-06
GAGTGCAAGAGGTAAGAATGTTTTCGCAGACCTGTCTGAGGAAGAAGCACGCACGAAAATGCGTGACGACATTAAGGCGACAAACATTGCAGACATTTACCCTTCAGACTTAGAGGCTGAGTTCGACGAACTTGAACAGGGCGAAAAAGAGGTTGACGAAAAGCAGGTGATAGAATACGTGAACATCAATAGCACCATTAAGAATGAGCTAGCCACAGCTGAAGAAGAGGATGATAACGACGAGGTTATTGGCTTTGACTTAGGGACTGGTTCTGGTGTTATGGATTTCAGTAACGGGGACTTTGATGATTGATAGCAAGCTGCTGGTATATCCCTGTCAGCTTTGCGGGGCAAAAACGAAGGGCGGTATGATTTATAGAATCCCAGGTTTCAAGATGGGTAGCATGATGTTCGAGCAGATGGTGTGTAAGCCGTGTCTTGATAAGCATTGCGAGCATGTCGATGGTGAGTTCTGGGCAGGCCATGAGGATAAGGGACCTGGCTGCTGTTGCGGATGTGGATGTGACCTGAAAAAAGAAAAGATTTGTCAGATACAGAGTTCATTGAATGACGACGGTACATGGAATTTCTCGCCAGTGTGTGAGATGTGTTTCTGTAAGTTCGATGAATGCTGTAAGAAGATGAAACAAAAATAGGAAGAGAGGTATTACACGATGGAAAGTAGAAATTCTTCTGAGGATTCGCTGTCAATAACTAATGTTAAAAGCAGCTTCCCAGTCGTTGATGAAGGTACGTATGACGCAACTTACGCAGGGTTCCAAGTCTTTATGGACAATACGCCCTGGGGTGAGAAGAAGGTAGCCCGGGTTTACTTCCAGATTGTACGGGGTAAGTTCAAGGGTGGTAAGGTTTCTTTCAAGGGAACCTTCATGAAAGACCCAGAGACGGATGGCTGGGTGGTAGGAAGCAAGTCTAAGCTTGCTGATGTTATCCGTATCATCACTGGCGGTTCCGGAAACCTCACGGCTGAGGACAAGGGAACTGGAGTGTTCGTTAACGTGCAGCAGAAGGTTGCCAAGAAGTCTGGTAACGCCTACTGCTTCGTTGAGAACGTTCTTGAGAAGCCCAAGGATGATGAGGAAGAGGTTGAAGTTCCTAAGCGTGTAGCGGTACAAGCCGCCCCACAGCCTGCGGTTCAACAGCCGGTAGTGCAACAGCCAGCGGTACAGCAGGAAGTACAGCCAGTCGCTGCTCAACCTGCTCCGGCAGTAGAAAAGAAGGCAGAAGGCGGTCTTCTTGATGACCTAGATTCACTGTCTGACTTCCGAGAGTAATCCATGAACGTCGCTAAGCCACTTAAGCCAAGTGAATATGAGGCGTATCGAAAGGAGTTGTACTCCTTTCAAGGCGGTGCCGAGGGGAACATGGCTCAGTCCGTGTCCCTCGACACCGACCCGTCTGTTAATCCGAAAGGAATAAACGAGAAGCTATCCTTAGTTCAGGCCATGAAAGACCGTGTCATGATGATTCTGAATAGGGCGATTCTCGCAGAAGCCTACTGGAAGACAGTGTCCAAGCGATTGGATGCCACGTTTGATAGCGAGTATCAACGTGCCATGATTCTACATGGCAAGTCTGCCGGCAATGCTGAGATGCGTAAAGCTACAGCTACGGGTGAAGCTCAGAAAGGTGTTGTGTCTAAGCTCTTTGGAGATGAAGGAGACTACGACCAACAGCACAGCATGGTTCAACGCAACCACGCTGATGCCACAGCCTTTCTAAAGGAAGTTCAGAACATATACGACAACCTAGACTCCACCGACCAGAACCTTTCGCGTCAGCTGAAGAGTGTTCAGGTTAATGCGAAGGTATACGGTGAAGATTCAGGCATGTCCTTAACTGGACGGGAGAGATAAGATGGCATTGGACCTTGCGAAAGCAGTTAATTCCGTTAGAGATGACCTCAGGAAGTTATACATGAAGGACCCTTCCACTACGTGGGAGAGGCCGTTCGTTGTTATAGCCAGAGAGGGGGGGTTCACCGGCTACCTGGATAGTCCCCATAATGAGGATGTCATAATCGGATGGCTGAGTCAGTTCCGGGGTCCGAAGAAGATTGAGGCCGTCATTGTTGGCCGCATGGTAGTCAAGTACGCCGGTACGCTTGACTCCCAGGGCAATAAAAGGATTCTTGAGAAGGCTATCCTTGTCACTGGTCGAGACTTCAAAAGGAATAGAACTCGTATTTCTATCACCCCTACTAAGGAACATAGGGACTTTAGAAGTGAAGAGACTATTGATAAGCAGGGTGACCTAGAGAATCCCGGGCTTCATTCCCCCGACGTGACTAAGAAAATCCTTGATGTTGATGGCTCTAAAGCTGGATACATGACGGGACAGTTCCAGAAAGAGAAGGTCATGGACAGTAATAACGGAATGAAGTGTGCACTTGACCCGCTTATTGCTGGCGTACTTGAAACTGAAAGATTGGAGAAAGAGGTATGAGCACGATGGCTAAGGCTAAGAAGAAGATAGATAAGAGTTTGGAAGATAAGATGGACCTGCTAAATGATTTAGCTGGAGACCTTCCCTTGTTTAATGACGATGACTATGAGACGAAGAGTGATGCGATTCCTTCGGGAAGCCTCTCACTTGATATGGCTATCGGGATTGGCGGTCTACCCCGTGGTGCTATCGTGGATGTATTCGGCGGAGAGAGTGCTGGTAAGTCTCTGATTTCAATCATGGCAATAGCCCAGATTCAAAAGGCTGGCGGTGTTGCGGTGGTATGGGATGCAGAGCGTAGCTACTCTAAGAACCTCGCCTGGATGCGTGTCAACGGAGTCGATACCAAACGGCTTAAATTCATTAAGCTTCGACCTGAACAGGGAGCTGAGGTAGGATTCGAAGCGGTTATTAAAATCGCTAAGGCTGGGGCAGCTGACTTGATTGTCATTGATTCCGTTCCAGCATTGCTTCCACAGGCTGCGATAGACAAACCCATGACTGAAAACGCCAAGCTTGCAGCAAGAGCTGGCATGCTTACGGATGCTCTGCCTAAGCTTACGGGAGTAATCGACGACAGCAAGACCTGCCTGATGTTCATTAACCAGATGCGTGCGAACATCGGTGGTGGAATGTACGGGCCTTCTGAAAAGGAGACCGGTGGATTTGCATTACGGTTCTTTGCGTCGGTGCGTCTGGCAGTTAGGAAGGTTAGTAAGTCTTTGAAGATTGAGAACGATGTCCCTATTGGGCATCGGGTTCATGTCAAGGTTATAAAGAACAAGGTTGGCTCGCCACATCGGCAAGCTGAGTTTGACCTCTATTACAATAGCGGTGTGGATAATGCGAGTGAAATTGCTGACATCCTCATCGGGGCCAAAGCGGTTGAGAAACGTGGCGGTTGGTACTACTACGAAGGTGAGAAGTTCCAGGGCTTAGCAAACTTGGTGGTGCATATAAAAGCTCCCAAGAACTTCGATAAGGCTTGGAAAAAATGCCAGGAGTTATCGAAGAGTATGAATGCCTTTGGAGTCCGGAAGGATGAAGAGGCCAGCGATACCGCTGGTGGGGCAGAAACGTTGAGCATCGAATAATCTGTATCAGTAACCATAACACTGACCGAATACCAGAAGCATTACCCCAACCGGTGGCAAAGTCGGCAGTAGTTGCTAAACCTGAAAGCAACAACAATTTTGGAGAGTCATGAAGATATTTTTAGAGATAGACATTAAGCCATTCGGCAAGCGAGATTCTTATAAACCATACAGGGGCTTGTATACCCCGAAGGGTCGAAGGAACAAGCGCTGCAGAATCGAAGTGGATTCTAACATGACTCTACTCGGACAGGTAGGAGCATTCCTACATGAGATTGGGCATCTTATCTCTGACATATGGCTGGGGTCGGCACACCTTCAGAATAAAAAAGCTGAGGAAATAGAACATAAATTCTGCGAACCATTAGAAAAAAAAGGCACTGCGATATTTAAAAAATTTCTTGGACTATTGGAATGAGTAATGATAATAACAGAAATTGCATTAAAGAACTTTCAGATTCATAAGAACACAAACGTAAAGCTTAACGAATTCACCGCCATTATCGGCAAGTCTAGCGCTGGCAAGTCCTCAATCATGAGAGCCCTTATGTGGCTCATCTACGGCGAATGGGATAAGACATACCCTACCGACCCAGAAGTCCAGACAGAGGCTGCTATACGCTTATCTAACGGGGCTGTAATAGTTCGGCGCAGATTGGGAGCCAAGAACAAAGCCGTGGTTATTATGCCTGGCAAGGACCCAGTTCTGTACCAAGACTTTGGTGAGCATATCCCAGGGCTGTTCGACCTCATGAACCTCCGCCCGATACAGCTTGGCACCAAGAGCGTTAACCTAAACTTCTCCATGCAGAACGACCCCATCTTTATGGTGCATGAGTCCAGGCCGGCAAAGGCTCAGTGGCTTGGCAGGCTTTACGGAGCCCATGTCGTCAACGCTATGCTCCGCATGATGTCTAAGGATAAGAGAAACCTTGAGTCTACGCGGAAGAGATTAGAGGGTGAGCTTGAGGATTTGCAGTCAAAGATAGTGGGATACGATGATGTTGCCCTGAAGAAGCCCGTTCTTATCACCGTTGAGCAAGACATGGTCACCCTGGAGAGCATGAAAGAGTGCTCTTTCATACTAGAAACGGCTCGAAAAGAACTGATTCACCTCCAAAACAACAAGAAACTGCTCGAATTTGACATAGAATCGGCCCGAAATGATGTAAAAACCCTCAACGAACTGTATGATTTGCGGGGAATACTGGACTCAATCACCGCAAAAGATGCGGAGATTGCTAGCCGGTCAGCAATTCTTCACTTTGATTGTGCAGTCGTGAGAGATGACGCCAGGCTCCTAGAAGACCTTTCCATAATTAAGAAAGACCTCGTGGATGCGGATTGGGAAATCACTGAAGGCAATAAGGAATTGAGAAAGACTAAGAAGGACCTTGCAGCTGAGAAGAAGAACATTAAAGAAGCAGTGTTCGCTACAGGGAAGTGTCCCTTGTGCCGTAACAATAAGAAGACATCCGCAGACACGCTTACTAAGAATCTAAAGAACCTCATCGGAGCATAAGAATGGCATACAAAATACTTTTTATTACGGACCTTCACTTGCGGGCAAGCAAGCCAGTGTCTAGGCTTGATGATGACTTCGCAGCAACTCTCCTAGCAAAGATAGCCCAGGTCAGGGACATGTCTGAAGACGCTGATGTAGTGATAATGGGTGGAGATATATTCGACCGCCCTGATGCACCGCACTCAGTTGTGATTCGAGCCATGCGTGAGTTCAAGAAGTTCAAGATTCCTGTGTACACCATCGTGGGCAATCATGATGTCTATGGATACCAAGGCACAACGGTTGGGTCTACTGCACTAGGCGAACTCTTTGAGTCTGGAGCTGTTGAGCGGTTAGACTTCATGGAAATCCCGGCTACGAAAGCTGGGAAGCCGGTTCGAATATATGGACTTCACGCTTTTAATGACACCAAGTGGGCAGTTCCTGCGGCTGATGACAACGAGTGCCGCATCCTGATAGCCCATAAGATGCTTACTGATAAGCCAATCCCCAACACGGAATGCCATCTGGTAAGCGATGTGGCCAAGCTAACCAATGCTCATCTGGTTCTAAGCGGTGACATTCACTACCCGCACAACACTGTGGTCAATGGGATTCCATTCATTAACCCTGGCTCACTAGGCAGGCTGTCTATCGTCGACAGAGACAGGGTTCCGCAGGCTGCCATCATAACGTTCGATGACTACGGGAACATGGAGTTAGACATCGAGCCCCTGAAGACACGCCCGTCGGAGAGCCTGTTCAATCTAAAGGACTACTCCAACCGCATGGCCTCTGAGATGCATACTAAGAACTTCATTAAGACCTACGCTCAAGTCGTGGTGTCCATTAAAGCCGAGGCCCACAAAATAGGCGATGTTCTAGGTAACTTCTTGAAGGAGAATAACATCCCTGGAGATGTTCAGATTACCGTGAACGAGTATTACAACCGAGCAGAGAAGGAAATATTACAGGAGATTAAAGAATAATGGATTTGAATAAGACTTTGAATCGTATCTCAGAATTAGAGAAGGGTAAAGTTCAGCTTGAGCTTATCGTCAAGCAACTTAAAGAAAGAAAGCTAGACCTGTCGGCTCGTCTTAAAGAGCTGGACATAACCCCTGAGCAGCTGGACGCAAAGATTAAGTCTCTTGAAGAGAGTATCTCTCAGAGGCTGGAGTCCATAGCACCTACCCCAGTAAAAGAAGATGCCCTCTCCGCGTTCTAAAAAGAAGAAGAGTGTTGAGCACCCGCCGTGTTTACATTGCGGGGACAAGTTTGGAATGGATGCGAAGTACTGTCCAGTATGCAAACTACATACTCACGTCTCTTTCATGAGAAAAGGAAGTGACATGTGTACGTTCTGCTCCAGTGGTCTTACAGTTTCTGGAGCGAAGTTGAAGGAGAAAGGTAATGAATGAACATCATTTTGGATGCATCTGCTCTGAGTGTGTTGATGTTAGAGATGGTTGCATGTGTGGAAACTGCCGGCAGAAGCGAGGAATAAAGTTTGGTCCTGGAGCTTGGAATCAAATGGACTCACTGAGGGATAACGGATGAGCCTGCTTAGTAGATACGAATCCATTAAGAATAATCTTATAGCCCGTGAAGCTGAGAGAAACATTCTCATGGGTCAGTATGATTCCAAGGCTGCTGAGAAGCAGGATACATCCTTAACCATGCAGAACATCGACGACGGGATGATTACTGTGCAGACATTCTCGCAAAGCATCCAGACTGAGATAGTTCAGAAGTTCGAAGACCTTCTGACCCGTGGTATACGAGAGATTTTTGGTAGGGACCTGAAAGTAAGCATTGAGTTCGAAGCCAAGGGCAACTCTTACTACGCTGACTTCTTCGTAATACTACCCGATGGGAAGAAAGTAAGTATGGCGAAGGGAGAAGGGGGTGGATTGAGCGACTTCGTTTCGGTTCTGCAGCGAATCCTCTACATCATACTTGAGCCGTCACACCCAGAGAAGATTATATTCTTCGATGAGAACATGAAGTTTATGGATTCGTCGAGGGCACCGGAAGCATTTCATTTTATCCGAGGCATCCTGGAAGAGCTTGAGATACAGTGTATCTGGATTACCCATCAGGGCGCAGTGAAGTCGCTTAACTCCGAAGGCTCAGTAAGCATTGTGGAGATTGGAAATGGCGACGAAACAAACGCAGGAAGTAGGGTGGTTAAAACGGATGGCTAATATATTGAAAGGACTTATCTGTGGAATCAGAGGGCATCGTCCTCTAAGCTTAAGCTCGCTCACTGGTGATTCTCTTATTCGTATCTATGATGAAGCAGACAGAGAGGTTCTTAAGGTCCAGCTGTGCAGGACTTGTGACGCATTGTTCTGGATGCCGGGGGAAGATATACCTCCAGCCTACGGTCGTGACGTATCAGGGTTTGAACTGATATGCTTACTGCAGGCTAACCAGCTTCGTGCTATGGGACCTAAGAGGAATTAGATTGTGGACAAGAAAGATGAGCTTATAAAAAAATTCTCAAACGAACCTGATGGGTACAAGAAAATGGCTGCTTGCATGTATTCTCCAATCCAGCTTAACGTGAGAAAAGCTAACCCAGGATTCAGGCTTGACCCCGTTCAAAAGGCTAGGATAGATTTTGAGACGTATAAGATGTCGCAGACTAATGCGTGTTACGACGATTACCTGAAGCTACAAAAAGAATTAGAATCCGAATTCATGAAGGCATTTTAATGAACGTACTTGCTATCGACGTAGGCTTTGCAGCATCAGGCATGGCCGTGTTTGACATCAGTAAGAGCCCAGCAGAGCTGCTTCATGTAGCCTGCTCCCGGCCCAAGAAAGATACAAAGAAGCATCACTACGTTGCGGACTCCGATGTAGATAGGGTTCGCCGTATGACATCCGACATCAAGCATGTCGTTGATACCTATAACATCTGCTTGTTCATCGTTGAGCTTCCTAGTGGCGGAGCGCAAGGCGCTCGTGCCAACCGGTGCATGGGTATAGCTACCGGAATGATTGCAACGCTGGTTGAGATGTATGGAATCGGCGTAGACTGGAGGACTCCAGGTGAGACAAGAAAGGCAGGACTCGGGGAAGGCGGTATGTTTCTCCTTGAAAACGTTAAGCGTAAGAAGGGAGACGTCAAAACCAAGAAAGAAAAGTCCGACAACAAGAAGAACATTAAAGACAGAGTCATGGAAAACATGGAACGAATGTACCCCGAGCTGTCTTCGGTAACTGTTAAGGCTGACAAGGAACACATAGCTGATGCGGTCGCTACATACGAGTCAGCTAAGGATGGAAATTTAATACGAGCCCTCAAGGGGGTAGCCGTATAACAATCGTCTCTGCCCACCTAGACCAGGGGGTAGAACAGAAGGGTGTCTCTGATTCTCCGGCGACTTCTACCCCAAGTTAGAAGTGCGAGATAAGAAGGAGCCCCACAATGAGCCTCTTCGGAGGCCGATTTGAAAGTGAATAGAAAGAGGTAAGGATATGAGTAATAACGAACAGATTATAGAGGGCCTGCTGGATGCTATTTCGTTTCGGAAGCGTTGCATTGACGACCTTCTCCTTAAGCTGAATGAAGCTGAGGAGTTTACATCCGACCAACGAATGGAGATACAGAGGTTACATGAGTCGGAAGACAACCTTAGTAAGATGGTATCCGAGGATTGGAGAGCTCGTACTAAGGTAGCTGAAGCCACTCTGGAAAAGATAGCTGGGTTCTCTATAGACGAGACAGGATGTGTTGCCAGTCAGACCGGGGAAGTAAAATCTTTCAGGCGTGCGGTGGAATTGGCCCAAGAATATTTGGTCAGCAGGAATGACCTTAAGTGAAAAAAGTAACTGAAAACATAATAGAAGTGCTGGAAGAAACAAACGAAGAGGCTTTATTAGCTGACGGATTCGAAGATGCCCTCATTGGAACGGTGCAACGGTTCGGAATGAACAACGTTGCCCTCTATGACTACCCCAAGTGCATAAAAATACTTGAGAAACAGGGCATGAAAGAGGATGAAGCTATCGAGTTCTTCGAGTATAATGTAGTAGGTGCATGGATGGGAGACGGAACGCCTGCCTTTGCCAATATTATGACGAGTAGCAAGGAGAAATAGATGCCCGCAGGCGGTTCATACCATACTCTTGCAGAAAGGTTCTGGAAGAAAGTGAGTCCAGGTGGCAGTAAACAGTGCTGGATATGGGAAGGGACCGTACAGAGTTCTGGGTATGGGGTTATTCGCAACAACTACAACAGAGTCTTGGCTCACAGGGTGTCGTATAATATTGCGAATCCTGACGAGAATATAGATTCGAAAGTAATAATGCACTCCTGTGATAACCCTCCTTGCGTTAATCCTGGACACTTAAAGTCCGGAAGTCAGCAAGACAACATTGCTGACATGTATGAAAAGGATAGAAGGCCGGCAGCTTGCGGTGAAGATGCTGCAAACTCTAAGCTGACATGGGAAGATGTGGAATGTATCCGTAAGATGTATATACCAGGACGGAAGAATGGTAATTTAAAAAAGTTGTATACCAAGTACGGGGTCAGTAAATCAAATATGCTGAGTATCGTTAAGTATCGTACATGGAAAAAAAGGAGCTAGTAATATGAAGGGAACAGTAAAATGGTTTAATGACCAAAAAGGATTTGGCTTTATCACGCCTGAAGATTCCAGCAAGGATGTATTCGTTCATCACTCAGCGATTGACATGGACGGATTCAAAACTCTGGCGGAGAACCAAGCGGTTGAGTTCGAGATTGAGCAGTCCGACAAGGGGCCTCGCGCCGCTGCCGTGAAGTCGCTCGACAAAGTAGGATAATGATTTGGGCGCAGCGGTGGTCGGCTGGCTGCCGCTGCGTTTGAACCATGGGGGTTTATGAAGTACAAGACTAAGAGCTGGGAAATTGAGTTTGGCAGAAACCTATCCGAGAAACCGGGATACCGTAAGCCTAAGAAGTTGTACACGATAGACATGGACTTATCGGTAGCATTCGTTATTTTATACGTAGTTGTCGTAGCTATTGCAATACTGATTTAGAACGGAGAGTACATGGAGTTACCAAAAAAAGAGCTGTTCTCATTCTCTAAGCAACTGGCAATAGGGAAGAATGGAGAGGACAAGTTTCACACTAAGTACCCGAAGCTGAAAAGACTGGACGGATTTAAGGGTGAGTTCATCCTGAACGGAAACCCTAGAGACAGAAAGATAGAGCTGAAGACAGACTCTTACTGCATTACAGAAGGACCCTGCAACTGTGGCTGTAGGTATACCGAGAATTGTTTTATAGAGCTGGCCATGGAGTACAATTCTGGGACCGTGCCTAGCGGTATTCATCAGGCCGTAGAACACGACTGCGAGCTGTTCGTGTATTACTTTATCCACAACAACTTTGACATATGGTTCAGGTCCACTGACCTTAGGGACTTCGCTGTTGAATGGGAGAAGACCCATAACACGCTAGAGATTCCCAACCGTGACGACCAGGACCATTCCCGTAGGTACTCAGCTCATGGTGTATTAATACCACGCCTGCTTCTGATGCAGAAGGTGGCCATTAAGTACCCGGGCTGGAAGAAAGATGCTGGCTGACATAGTCCTATTCTTTCTGTGCTTATACCTGCTGTGGCCATTTATAACTGGAGGGGAGTGATGACTAAGAACAAGTGCGGTTGTCCGAAAGATAAGCAAGGACACTATACCCACTGCGTTTATGCTGGAGAAGGCAAAGATGTCAAGACCGGCTAACGAGAAGCTTAAAACTTTTACTGGTTGTATGTGGTGTACGATACCCAAAGAGAAAGCCAAGCATATAGATTGCATGAAGGATGCTTTTCACTTCGCTATCGAGATGAACCTGCATGACATAAACCCTAGGCATGAATGGATAGACCTAGAGGAATGGAGGTGGGAAGCGATATGGGACAAGAAGTAGAAGAGATATACATAAAGGTTCGCAGGTCTGCCAAGGATGGATACACCTGTAGTCAATCGCTTTGGGTGCTTGGACCATTCATTGACCAGGCTATCCGTGGCGAGGAACATGTTATGGATTCAATAAAGAGGATGCGTAAGAGTGTTAAGAAAGAATATGAAGAGGGTAAGAAATGATTAAGAAGATTTGGAATTACTTTTGGGACTGCATCAGCTTAGACCTGGGGGAAATTTGATGTGGAAGAAATCAACATGCAAATTCTGGTCTGTAGATAAACCAGAGCCAACTAAGGACATGTATAAGAATGCCAAGATGCGCATGGAACAGGTCCTCATCGAGGCAATGGGAACAGATGACCTCAAGTTCTCAGAGATGAAGCACCACTGTCCTGAGATTGTAGAGGGAGAGGACGGCAAGTATAGTTCGGATTGGCGGAACATGTCCTGGGCACTGACCCTTCATTGTAAGAAGAATTAAATGGTCTACATAGCTGCCGCAACCCAACATCAGGCCGCCACCTGGGCCAAGGAATGGAAGCTCGGTCCTAAAGAGTGGCGCTTCGTACGAGACAGAGCATCCATTGCCGGCATGCATGATGCTGATATTAGGATTGTCAGCACCTTCTGGGACAGAGATGATGCTGATGACTTGCATAAAGACATAGTCATAGCAAGCATGTGATACGCCTAGATAAGCGCAGGCTGCTCTTGTACCCAGTCTTCTACTTTGGATGCCTCTTTGCCCTCGGTGCCATTACTTCCTGCACTGGGAGCCTCCTCAGGCTCATCCTGGACATACTTATATAGGGCAAGGCCCCCGCTTGCGCAGGGGCCTTGTGGCAGGTTGGTGGCTTGTACTCCCTCTTTGTACCACCTTGGGTAGTGCCTTATGGATTGCGTTCCCTTGCGGGAACTCTCCTTGGGCGTTAGCCTTGGGCATCCCAGTAACGGGATTTGAGCCCTTCGGCAGGTCACACGCTGAGGTTTCGTCCTTTATAACTGCCAATAATTTAGGAGTTTTTCTACTAAATTACTACTCAGAACGAACCCGAACGGTCTTGGTCGGTGGCTCATCACCATTGTCCTTCGATAAAGCCTTAGTTTTCTTGAGCTTTTTAGCATCCGCATCCTTACAGCCGCAGGACTTGGTATGAATCCCGCATTTTTTACAACACATGCAGGTCAATTCTTTACACTTCTCGCACCGTTCGTACACGTTTTCGCTCAGTTTTGTGTTCCCAAACTCAGCTTCTTCTTCCAGCCTGTTGAATAAGTGGTAGCTGATGTGGCAACCATCGCAGATTACTATCCTGTTATTGGGCTTAGGCATGCCTTCGATGACGTGAACATCCAGCCGGACCTTAAACCTGATACGTTTCTTGATGTAATGGGTGGGGCCAAACAGGAAGTCATCCCCATGAACTCGCTCGCACATCGAGCACTTGCCAGCGTCTTTGATTATTTGCCGGCGGTCCTTAGCCTTGTACTCCTGACGCAACAACTTCATCCGTGTCCTAAAGTATGTCATTCAAGCCCACCCTCCAGCTCTTTGGATAGCGCATCATCATCACCCTCGCCGTTAAGGTAGGCAATGATATGGTCATCGTATCCAGTTTTTTTGAGGTATGACTGTAGGGAGGCAACGGCTTTATAGTAATTATTATAGTTTGTGTAATGGCTTTGGCGAACCTTACGGGAGTATTCCATTATTCCCTTGTTCATCTTCCCGCCTGAGCGGACCCATACTGAGTAAAATATTTTGCGTTGCTTGGGGGGAAGGACTGTCAGTGCTGTCTTTATCAGGAAGTTGTAGACCTCGATGACTCTGTCTTGCCTGGGTCGTCTTGCACCAGGCTCAGTCAT
>Ga0255048_10002135_pt1 | contig 12858 bp, 9 predicted proteins | sample JV7_2_2_MG_FD_183619 | JGI IMG/M metagenome (GOLD analysis project Ga0255048, IMG submission 183619) | Seawater microbial communities from Jervis Inlet, British Columbia, Canada - JV7_2_2 | ecosystem: Environmental > Aquatic > Marine > Inlet | place: Canada: British Columbia | collected 2016-10-06
TGCGCGCCGATTGCCCGCATCTGCCGAACCAACGCCTTTGCCTTCTGTTCGCCCAGTTCAGCGATCAGGCTCTCGTCGGCCACGGACGACAACTCTTTCAGGCCCGTGTCTAGGATGTTCGACAGGTTGCGGATGTTTTCCGACGCGAACGAGGTGTAGTTACCAAAGGGCAGTGCACGGTCCAACGCCCGGACGGCCGATCCGATCTCGCTGTAGGTAGGCATCATGCGCTTGGTGCGATCGGCCGCGATGACCTCTACCGGGGACAGACGTGCCGACGGCCGTCCGATGGAGGATGCAAAGTCAGACACCTCGCTGCGGGTGCGTTCAACAATCCCGCTGCGCTGCATCCAATCAAGGGCCGAGCTGAACTCGTCAGGGTCCGCGACCCCCGAACCTTTGAACATCTCGTTGAGCTTAGCTTCCTCGCCCAGCATCACCGTCGCCTTGGTGTACCCGTCGACGTTGTCCGTCAGGGTCTCAAAGAACCCCATCACCTGTTTCAGGACAGGCAGGTTCTCGTAGCCTTCGATGGCCTTTCGAACCGTCTGCGCTGCACCGACAGCCGAACCCTCTTGCTGGTACTGCTTGATGGCATTGAGCAAGACGTTACTGTCGGTCACGCCGGCCGCGTCGAGCTTGAACTTGAGGCGCTCGAGGCCTGCGTTGTTGAGCTTCGACGCATCCCGCAGGAAGACCTGTGCGGCGCCGAGGTAGTCCTGATTGTACAGGGAGGGGGTGTTGCCGGTGGCGACACGCATCAGCTGGTTGCCGACGAAGTCCCGAACACGGGATGCGACGTTGGGAACGATCAGCTGCTTCTGAGACAGACCCTTGATCTGGTTTACGATCGACGCCAGCTGGCTCGCGGGGTGTGAGCTAAGCGTGATCGGGCCGGTCAGGTTGGCGTAGAGTTCCTCTGGAACGTACTTGCCGCTCATGTCCCCGTACTGCCCGCCCAGCGCACTGTCAGGGTTGAACTCGCCAAGCTTGCGATACCCGTTCAACTGAAGGGTTTCCTCCAAGTTTTCCGGGTTCAACCCGGCCGCAGTCAAGCGATCGAGTTCGGCGGTGTACTCCTCGGGGCTCATCGTACGCGGGTCTGGGATGTCCACCACAATGGGGCGGGCGCCTTCCCTGATTTTGGTCAGGGCTTCGCTGGGGAGCACCGCGTTTTTGCCGAGGATGTTTCTGTAGAAGTCGAAGGCGGTAGTGGTCTCGGCCAACTTGTTGATGGTGTTGACCACCAGATCCTGCGGCTTGGTGATCTCGCCCATGAAGGCACGGACAGACGGGACCTCTGTAACCAGATCCTTGCGTGGGATGAGCATTTCGTCGGCCAACTTGAACAGCGACTGCCGCTCCATGGTCAGGCCGCCAGTCCCTCCCATCTGACGCTTGACCAGAGCCAGACGGTTCTCAATAGCCTGCTTTGGCGACACCCCAGCGGACACCTCTCCAAGACCGACGATGTCCAAAACCAGACGCGTCGCGTTCTCTTGGGCTTGCGGTGTCCCGTAGTTCGCAGGGTTGTTCCGCGTGTTGTATGCCATGAGGTCGTCGACAGCTTTTTGGAACGTCGGCTGCTGCATGAAATCTTCGCCAAGCTCCGAGTAGAAGCTCAGAGGGTTTTGGTGCACATCAAACATCCGGCTCAAGTGAGCGCGGCGCTTTTGCTGCATCTCTTGAATGGTGTTCACGGCAGAGCGCGCGAGGCGACCGCGTTCTGTGACAGCTAGGCCGGGAGCAAACGGAACCTGCGCAGTGACGAAGCGTGACTCTTCTGTGCGCGCAACGTCCTCCAGCTGCTTGGCTAGGATATCCTCCAGCCGGGTGGTCTGGTCAACCATGCTGTCCAAGGAAGACCTGACGGCAGCGCCATACTTGGCCTCGATAATATCAGATCCAAGGCCACCCACGAGGTAGCTGTAGACGTCCCGCTCGGCCTCTTCCATGGCCACCTTGGTGCCATTCTGTTTCTTGATGTTGCGAAGGGCGTCCTTGAGACTGTTCTCGTAACCCGTGACAACACGAATAGCCTCGTTCTTCTCGGCACGAGTGAGACCTTCGACGTCTCGGATAGAGGCGACGACTGAAGGGTCTGCGCCCTTGGTGGAGGTGAAGTACCGGTTGAAGAGCTGCTTGCCGCGCTCCGCCCCCGGAACCATGGATGCGCCACGACCAATGACGTCAAACGTATTGAGGATCCCCCGCGCACCAGCTGACAGGGTTTCGTTGACACCGGGGAGCGCCGCAACTTGACGCGACCCCTGACCAAGGCCGTACAGCAGTGTGTCGAACCCGGCGCTCAGCGCAGAAGCCTCTGCGGCCTGCCGCATCTTGTTGCGGAACTGTCGTCCAGCCTCGCCTCGACCAACCTCTCCGGCGTAGTCTTCTGTCTTCAGAGCATCGGGAAGCACGGTGAACGAATCGGACAGGGTTTCCCGACCGCTGGGCGAGAACACACCTTCGTATAGCCCCGCCGCTGCGGCTGTTGTTCCGAACAGGCCTGTACGAGACGACAAGACCTTCTTTCCGACGCTGGATGTTCCGAACTCCTCGGCCGATCTCATGAACCGACTGGTCGACGTGACACCCTTTCCGGTCCGTGCAACGTGGCTCGCCCGTCCAAGCCACCCAGCGATAGGAATGAAGCCAATACCAAAGCTGACAACCTCTTCGGTCACTTTGCCTGCGCCGCGTTCTGGAGCAATGTATTCTTTGATATCCTCAAAGAAGTCGGTGGTGGGTCGAAGCGCATTGGTTCCAAAGGCTGCGTCCAGACCAATCGCCCCCAGTTCCAACACGCCTTGCGCCATGCTGATAGGCGCCGTGACAATACCTCGCCCGACGGATTCAATGATCCCCTCTTGGTCTTCCGCTTCATTGGGAGCAGTGGAACCAACAGAGATGTCCGCAGACAGGTTTTGCTCGGACGCCGGTCGACTAGGAGCGAGGTCCGAGAAGATATTGTCTTCAGCCATTGTTTACAGCCCGTAGAGTGAGGAGTCGATGCCGGGAAACTGGGCTTCGAGATCAGCCTTTATCTTAGCTGGATCCGCTCCTTGACTCAACGCCTGATCAATGCGCGTTTTGATGGCGGGTTGAATGAGCAGGCTTTCCACCGGAGGAAGGTTCATGCCCGAATACCCCGGAAGGTTCTGCACAATTCCGTAGGCCTTGCGCACAGCTTCGGTGTAGTCTCCGCCCTCGTTGGTGATCATGTCACCAGCAACCTTGAGGACACTTTCAGCGAACGGGTCCAAAGGCGAAACCTCCTGTCCTCCTTGCCCTTTGAGGCCGGCCTTCAGGATTTCCAGCTGCTGCTCCTGCTGGAACTTCCGCTCGTCCCGCGCTGTTTCCGCTTCGGCGGACCGAACACCGGACTCCAAGTCCAGAGCACCCTTCAGAGCCACCATGCGGACAGCGCGCTCCTGCTCTTCACGCGAAGCCTCCTCGGATCGGATTGCTTGCACCCCGGACAATGCGCCTTGGGCGATGTTGGTCAGGGCGTTGGGGCTCTGACCAGAGGCGATAGCAAGACCGATCATCGCAAGGTTGGCCATGGCCTTCTTGCGGGAGTCGACGTCCTTCTTGCCCATGACGCCTTCAAGGCGCTGGAGCATTTGTGCGTAGGTGGTCTCGAAGGTCTCGGGCTTTTCCGGATCGAGGTTCGGCGGAGGGGTTTTTTCTTCTTCGCGGCGCGGCCCGGATCTCGTGGTTGGTCCAGTCCCAGTGTCCACTACCGAGGCCGGCTCTGTCAGGGATTGGGTGATGCCGCGTTCTTCTCGAAGCTTCGCGGCTTCCTCTGCAGAGCGGAGTGCCATTTCGTCGATATCCTCGGGCGTTTGACGCGCGGCACCACTGCTGCGGCCCAGCAGTTCAAAGAAACCCATGGGTTCGCGGGGATCACCAGTGGGCTCTTGTTCGTCAGCAACGGGCGGGGGCACAGGCGACCGGCCTCCGCGCAGACCCAGGTCGAGAGCGGGACGAAGCCCGCCTGCCGTGCGCGCCTCCGCAGGAATAGGCTCATCCGTCCCCGGAATGAAGGAGTCCATGAAGGAGTCGGCGCCGTAGGGCCGAAGGCGCTCCGGAACAATGCCAATGCCGAGGTCACGCATGCTCTCATCGTAAGCAAAGCTGGGGTTTACACCGGACCCCACTTGGATGGGGTCTGTTACCGGGAACACTTGAAGCTTTCTGTGCACCGACAGAGTCTCCGAGGGCGAGGCGGGCTCACCAGTCCGAGCATCCACCACCAAGCCGCTGGGAAGCAGCGTGAAGATGGTGCTGCCGATGTTCGTGCTGCGACCACGGTTCATCTGAACAGGGGCGATCGTAGGGGCAATGTCTCCGCCGTCACGAAACTTCTGCACCGTGGCAGCCAGCTGCGAAGAGGAGGACATGATGCCGCCCATGCTCCGCAGCTTCTCGCGCGCATCACGGGTCTTGAAGAGTTTACGAGAGAGCGGATCCATTGTTGTCCCCTTACGGCTGCGTCATGCCCTGAAAGCCTTGGTAAAGAGCTGGTACCGCCAGACCAAGTCCGATCGCCTGAGATGCGATGCTCGGTCCCGGCTGCGACATCACAGAACTTTGACCAGAAGGAGCCCCGGTAATGATGTCCGAGGCAAAGGCGAGCTGCTGGTACGGCTGCATCGTCTGAGCATACTGGTTCTGGTATGCCGTGTCGAGCTGCGCTTGGTTCAGACGCTGCTGTGCGCCGCCGGTTGTCAGCATGGTGTTGATGTCCTGCAGCTGCTGCTGCTGCTGCTGTGCCCCAAGGCCTGCGAACTGCTGCCCGAGACCAGCGATACCTTGCCCAAGACCAGCGGCCTGCTGCTGCGCCCCAAGACCCGCCTGAATGCCAGAGAGTCCCAGTTGCGAGGACTGCAGACCGAGGTTGCCAGCGGCCTGCGCCCCGGAAAGACCAAGACCCGCCTGCTGCCCTGCAATACCAGCGGCCTGCTGCTGCGCCCCAAGACCCGCCTGAATGCCGGACATACCAAGCTGGGCCCGAAGCTGCGCCTCGGACATGCCGAGCTGCGCCGCCTGTTGAGCCAGTGTTGCCCGCTGCGCTTCCGCACCAAGTGCCGACTCCGCCGTTCCACGGGCCAGACCAGAGGCCTCCATACCAAGCTGGGCCCGAAGCTGCGCCTCGGACATGCCGAGCTGCGCCGCTGCCTGCGCCAAGGATCCCGCCTGCTGCGCCGCCTGCTGCTGCGCCATCAAGCCGGACAGGCCCAGCTGAGATTGCTGCATACCAGTCTCGCCAAGAGCCTGTGCGCCCTGAAAACCAATCTGAGAGCCCAAACTTGCCGCCTGCTGCTGCCGTTGCAGCGCCTGCTCAAAGGCCTGCTGCGACCGCTGCGCAGCACTTTCAAACCCGGCTGCGCGCATCTGGGCCGCAGTACGACCCTGCTGCTCCATGATATTGCGCTGCAACTCCTGTTCAGCAACAGCCTGACGAGAACCTCCGAACGCTCCCGCGCCAACGGCCTGCGCCCGCACACCGGTGCCTGCAATTTCTCCTTCGCGACGAATGTCTGCCAAGGCCTGCTGCACGGCGGCGTCTTCATACTCGCTCATGAACGGGCGAACGTCTCTGGGGTCGAATCCTGCCCCGGTTCCAAACAGTGCGCCAATTCCGCCTGCTGCGACGCCTCCCGCCATTTGGCCAGAAGCCGCCAGTGCAGCCTGTCCCGGCGACACCTGTCCCGGGATCTGTCCGCTGATCTGTCGAGTTGCAGCCTCGGATTGGCCAAGGCCTTGAACGCCAGCTTGCCCAGCTCGACGAACGCCAGCTTGCCCGGAGGCAATGGCAGCTTGCCCAGCCTGTTGAGACTGTAGGATATCCCTTGTCAGGTACCCCGTCGCGCGACGAGCGTCCTCAAGGCCTTGAACGCCAGCCTGACCCGATCGTGCAATGTCGGCGACAGCAGGGCTCACGACGCCCGGGATCTGCCCAGCCAAATTCTGTGTGGCCCTGCCAGCCTGACCCAGTTGCCCGACACCCAGCCCCGTGGCTCCAAGTGCAATGTTCTCAGCACCAAGCAAGGACGACTGCCCGGAAGACACCTGCCCCGGGATGTTCCCGGCCAGCCCGACGGTGCCAAGACGTGCCTGATCAAGTGCTCCAACGCCGTACTGGGTAAGGCCAGTGGCCTGACCCAGATAAGGTTGGAAGGACCCAATTCCCCCACGGGCCAGATCGAAGGCTCCAAGCTGATCGGCGCTAAAGCCCGCCACATTCTGCTGAGGGAGAGTGACCCCTTCACGCATCAAGCCATAGGCAAGTTCCGTGATGCCCGGAATGTCCTCCTCGGCGCCGGGTACTGCAACCCGCCGTCCGCCAACTGTGCCATATTGCTGCGAAGGAGCAGCAAGAGCGCTCGCTATGGTGCCGAAGCCCCCCGCTTCCGCTTCACCGACACCGGCGCCACCACCTCCACACATTAGACGCGACCTCCCTTTTCAAACTGGCGCATAAGCTCGTACATCCGAGCCGCGCCAGCCTCACGGTTGCCGCCTCCAGCTCCGCGAACAGCATTTTCTGTCATGACGAACTCACCATCCGAGAGCCGCGCCTTTTGAACCGGGCGACCGTCCTGATATATCTCGGCGGGAATTGAATCGCTGGTCCCGGTCCCCGGTCCACGGACATAGCCCCCCACAGCAAAGCCGCTCTGCGGAGCCATGATCGCCCCGTAGCGCATCGCTGGCTGACGCACGGCCATCGCCAGCGTTGCCGCTGTCATCGGATCCGAGAGGTTGGGCAGGCTACCGTTCTGCATGGGCATCTGACCTTGGTTCAGTGAGGCAATACCCTGCTGCGGGGTAACATAGCCACCCATGTTGTAGAGCCCGCCGTTTCCGGCCGCAGCATTGCCCACGGCCGCATCGCTGGGTCCGCTCGGCCCACCGCCGTACCCACCACCGCCGTACCCACCAAATCCGCCGGCGAAATCGCCGTCTGTAGAGCCACCGGGCCCGTCACCCATAGGTGCTCCACGGCCAGTGACCGCCGAAACAGCGGCAGCGGCTCCGCCACCACCACTCCCAAATCCGCCGCGAGGATTGGCAATGGTGCCGCCAAACAACATCCGGCGAAGGGCCGGATCCAACTCGGTCTTTTGAACAACCTCTTGGGTTTTAGGTGCGCCGCACATTACACAAATCCTACCATGCCTTGGTTGCGAAGATACTGGTTCGCCATGTTGCGTTGATCAGGAGCCATACCGGCCATCATCATATCGTTGCTCATGGGCTGCTGCCCCCGGAAAGGAAGCGTCCCGATCCCAACGGATGCTGGCATTGCTGCTGGCCCCCCAACAGAGGGTACTGTCATGCTGGCGATGTCCGGAGCGGGAGCAGGACCCGGGACGCTTGCCAACATCGGATTCTCCGAGGCACGAGTACCACCCTGCTGGGTGGGCTGGGGTGCCGCCATGGCCGGAGCAGCTTGGTTGCCGCCCAGCGCACCTTGGACCTTGTTGACCATCCCGAGAGTGTCCATGGCTGTCTTCATGGGGCTGGCCGCAGTAGCTGCCGCAGTGTTTGCCGCAGCTGTTGGAACGGCGGGTGTTGCCGCAGCCGTCGGCAGCCCCGCTGGCCGCATCATCGGCCGCAGCGAGGTGGCCGGTGCCGCAGAACCGGCAGTCGCAGCCCCTGCTCCGCCACCCATGGCCGCGCCAGCCGCGCCAAACCCAACAGCGTTCAGGGCCGCTTCGCCCATGTCTCCCCCGGCTAGGAGTGTGCCGATACCTGCCCCGATGGCCTTGGGTGCCGCCGCCGCAATCAAGCCAGCACCTGCCCCCGACATACCAAGGGCTGCCGCGATCCCGGTTCCAAATGTGGCCGGAAGAAGAGACGCTGCCATGCTGCCGAGCAAGGGGGCAAGCAAAGGAACCATTGTGTATCTCCACGCACTGAGATCTAAGTGCTTTGTTTACGGGTTTTGACAGCGCCGGATAACAGGCGATCGTTGGGACTCACACTAGCAGAACAACCAGATGGTTTCCAGTCATAGCTGTAGCTGACTAACTTTGACCAACACAGACGGCGCAGCCGGGGCGAAGGCCGAGGCAGCGAGAGCGTGTAGCGAGACATTCGTGCTGTCCGCCGCCCAGTAGATTTCAATGTAGTCGCCGAGCTCCAGAGATATAGTATAGTTCAGCGCCAAGGTGTTGAAGCCCGAGTTGATATCGACCGTTGTGGCCCGCGTCGTTGCGGGCACGTCGGTTCCGTTTTTACGCATCCAGAAGTAAACCGTCTTGGCGCTGGAGCTTCCAGACGCGATCTGAATGTTGGCATCAATCTGATAGAAGCCCGCGTTCACCACGTTTAGGCGAGAGCTGTCGGAGAGAGTGACACCATTTGAGGATAGCGTTGCCTGAAGGGCAACCGGCGTTGCTGTGTTAATCGTGGCAATTGTTTGGTCTACAGTGGCGTCAAAGGATCCATAGCTGAGACCAATCGGTACCGTTGTTCGGACCATGATCTCACCTTCGGTGGCATCCACAACAAGAACTGCCGCGATTGCAATAACCGGGTTCGGCGCGGTGGGGCGCACGTTGGTCATCCCGCCGGCCACCGTTGTGGATGCGTATAAGATGTCTCCGATTGACCACGTCTCAGCGCCACCGGTCGTGTCAAGGCCACGCACCTTTCCGTACAGCGTCACCGGTCCGATGTCTTGGTCCGGCATGTCGTGAGTTGTGACGCCAACGAAATACAGCTCTTCCGCTGTAGGGGCAGCAAGATACTCGGATATTTTAATTTCACCGTTGACGCCGGCAAAGCCGACCACACGTCCGTTATTGATCTGGGAGCCGGTGTCGTTCTTGACCCGCATGTAGGTCTCAAACCCAACCTGCTGTACAACCCCATCACCCATGGTGATGTCTACGGTTTCCTCGTCACTGTTCCAAGACAGCTCACCTTGATCCACGTTACCGGACAGGGTGGTTAGTGTCAGCGAAGAGGCGCGCTCCGGACCCGGCACCTGTGTCTGCTGGGCAAACACCGCAAAGGCTTGCACAAGCTGCGCCATGTAGCTTTGGTTGTACTCCTTCGGTGGGTTCGGGAAGTACGGAATATTGAGTGTGCGGCTCATCCGCGTCTCCCGTCCGGCCTAAGGTCAACTCGAGGGCTGCCAAGGCGCCATGCAGTGCAGCTGCAGTTTGAAGACACCCGCAGCGTCATTGCTCGACCTCGCAAGCGGAGGTAAACCTGCTCCGTGAACTGCTCGATAGGAACAGTCGCTGTCTGCGTAACCGTTCGCTCATTCGATCCGACGTATCCACCCCCGGAGAAGTTCTGCGTCTTGATGGTCATCACCGCGTTTGGGGGAACAATCCCGTTGGACCGGGTAAAGGACATGTCAGGTATCATGCGGGAGATGAACATGAAGCTGTCCCCGTCACCGAGGTCCACCGGACTGGACTCGATATACGCACCGATGGCTACCGCCGGGTTGAACTCGCCGTCTGTGATGCCTGTTTCGTGATAGTAGAGATAGCCGTCCAGTGATGCTGCGATCGGCGTCGAGTGCACACCACGATCAATCCATGCCGTCCGGGACATGGCTCCATAGTACCACGCGTCCTGCAGGTAGTTGTAGACGACGTAGCGGTCGTTAGTTGGTGATCCGGCTGACGGATAAAACCACCACACCTCCCCGAAGGAGGAGTTGTGCCCACCGTACACCTTGGCGTATTGAGATACGTTCATGTTGTCGAACACGTAGGATTGTACGTCGCAGGGGATTTGCTGCACGAGACCGTTGAAGCGATAAAACTCCCCCTTCCCCATCCAGAGCACTTCGTCGCCGATCGAAACCGCAGCGTTCGGCCCCGCAATGGTCGTACCAAACGACACCTCGTTCAATCCGAACGTGAAGGGGGGCCCAATGAACTGCACGGCATGAACGGATGTGTCGGTGATAGCCAGCGTGAGCTGCTTGGTGGGGATGGCGGCGATGATCTCACTACCTGAGCTGATGCGCAGGCTGCCTGCAGTGTTGGTCGGAGTACTTGTCCAGTCGGTCAGACTCTCCTGCGAGGAGAAACGGATGAGCAAAGGATCAAGCACCCCGGGGGTGAACTCGTCGTCGGTGCCGAACACTAGAAGGTGCCGGTCTCGCTCCGAAAGGGTCACGATGTTGGCGACGGTTGGTGAGTTGTTTGCACCCGCCAGTGTTGTAATATCCACGCCACGAACGGAGAACCCGTCGGACCGGTTCCAGTAGTAAATAGGGCCACCACGCGGGGCAAAAACGAGATCCTCCCCGTAGTTGGTGTGGGCCCAGATACGCAGCTGGGCGCCGCTTAGTGTTGTGTCAGATGCTTCGCCCCACGCACCGGCACTCCACGCACCGGCGCCCCATCCCGAACCAGACACGGACGTGTCGAGTCCGGTGTTTATCTGATAGACCCCAACAACAGAGGCCCCACCGTTGCCGCTATCGCCGGCGCTCGCGGCCACCGATAGCGTAATCTCGTAGGTGTCTGCATCCAAAACGTTTGCGATCTGGTGCTCGGCGTTCAAAACAACGCCGGTGACAACGCCTCCAAGGGATGTCGCCCCGGAGAAGGTGACAAAGTCGTTGCGCACAGCCCCGTGCGAGGTGTGTGTAACGGTTAGCGTTGTGCTTCCGTCAGTAGCCGAGAACGTAACGGCTCCGGCAGACGTGGTCAGTCGGATCGGCGTGATGTCACTATAGGTGCCGCCCCGGTTGAGATAGTACTTCAGGTCCGTGCCAACACCAAGCAGCTGCGTTCCATCAAGTGCGCGCCAGCCAGTGAGCGCGCGACAAGAACCAAGGAACGTGGACGAAGACTCCTTTGCCCAGCCGCCGATCGTCTCGGGAGCACCCTCGCGGAACCGAACGCGGTTGCCGTCGAACCACCCACCCTCATTCGTGTAGGCAGTTGTCTCGCGGTTGACACCCGGTCTGAACTGAAGCTTGGTCAGCGGCATTATTCCGTCCCTGCTAGGTGCTCGGACATCAAACGCAGCGTGTACCGCGCCCTGTCCACTTCCTCGCGCCACCACCGGGCGCAGTGATCCTCCTCCCAAAAGAAGAGGGTGTTGATAAAGTCACGCCGCTTGATCCAGCTGGGATCTCCACCTGTCGCTTCGACATGCGCCCGCACCGACAGTGTCTGTGACGTCGAACCACCAAAAACCCACGCATTCAGCATGCGCGAGAACAGGCTTATGACGTCGGCAGTGAAGCGCCAGAGTGTATAGCGCAGGCGCTCCATCTCAGGCGGTGCCTTCCAGATAGGCAGCGATGTCCCGAAGGCCGATCTGCCGACCGTTGAGATCCACGAAACCGTCCATGATTTCGGTGCCCGGCTTGCTGTTCGAATATGCGGCCAGTTCGTCGGTCAGAGATCCCCAGATCAGGTAATCCTTGCCGCCGTGATCGAGGATGTCCTGCGAATATTCCCGCATGATCTTCAGCTGCACACCCTTGCCCCAGTAGCTTTTCCGAAGGTGGAAATGCGACCCCATGTAGACGTTTTTACGACCGCGCTTGGCCAGCTCGACCAGAAGCGGCATATGCATCGGCCAGCTGATGAATTTCCCGGCAGGCCCGTAAAGCGCATAGCCGACCACATCGACGTCGTCATAGGCCACGACGCAATCGACGCCGCGAAGGGCGTAGCGGCTCAGCTCTGCAAGACATTCGTGGCGCGGCTTGGCGACAGCCTCTTCAGCGATCTCCGCGAATGTCTGAAACAGATCAGGCATGGAGTGGAGCTTGGCTTTGGTGAAAGTGATCATAGTGCGTATCCCGATGCTTCGTTGAAGAACTGATCCACATCTTCAGGCGTGGGCGGGTTGCCGTTGGGCATGGTGATGTTCGAAAACAGGGCTTCGATCGTCGGGCTGTTCCGACGCCATTCGATCGCATCGTAGAAGGCGCGCTCGACCGGGTTTCCGATCAGGGCGACGAAATCCACGACCTGCTGATAGAGGCCCCAGTCATCCAGCGTCTGGTGCGCTTGCAGCTTGCTGATGACGATCTGGCTGCGCCACAGCGCCAGCGTCTCCTCGGGCGTCATTTCTTCAGGCAGGGTGTTCAGGACAGTGGCTCCAGATCCTTCTGTGCCCACGGTCGGCGTAATTTTGGCGCGGGCCTGATCCCGCCACCACGCTGCCGGGGAGGACTGTGCGATGACCTCTTCGACCGTCTCACCATCGAACGGCAGGCGCGCACCGACGTGCATCGAGCCATAGGTCGGGTTGGTGTAAACGACTTCCATGCTCATCGGACCGACGGCCACGATCTGGTAAGTGTATGGGATGGTTGTCATAGGAAGATACCTCCGTAGCGGACGCCAACTGGCGACCATGTGATCTGACTGTTGCCGTAGACGGCAAGACCTCCTGCGCCGCCTGCGCCGCCAGCTCCGAAGAAACGGTTGTCTGGATAGCCGCTGCCGTATGCGACAGTGTTCTGTCCGGCCGATCCGGCGTTACCATAGAAGCCGCCAGTCCCTCCATCGCCAGCTTCAAGGACTGCGTTTCTCCAAGATCCCTGACCGCCGCCGCCTTGGCTGTCCTGCGTACCAGATCCGCCTGCGCTCGGGTTGATGGTATGAATCGACGCTGACGCCCCAGCGGCCCCGCCCGGCGCCCAGTTCAGGCCGGATCGACCGCCGCCGCCGCCGCCACCGCCGCCAAAGACAGTTACAGTACCACCGCCCTCGCCGAGCTTGTTTGGCGGACTGTAGTAAGAAGCCGCCGCGCCCGCGCCACCACCCGCGCCCCCACCGCCCCCGGCAATGAAGCCGTTGTTTGCGACAGTGATCGGAACATTGGTTACGAAACCAATGTAACCCGACC
>Ga0255048_10002136_pt1 | contig 12850 bp, 6 predicted proteins | sample JV7_2_2_MG_FD_183619 | JGI IMG/M metagenome (GOLD analysis project Ga0255048, IMG submission 183619) | Seawater microbial communities from Jervis Inlet, British Columbia, Canada - JV7_2_2 | ecosystem: Environmental > Aquatic > Marine > Inlet | place: Canada: British Columbia | collected 2016-10-06
CCAGACCAGACACGGAGTACCATGCCGGGTAGCACACCCATCAAAGGAAACGTAAACGGAGCAATACCTGTGGCCGCTACGGGGTCACGGAAGACGTTGATGATGCCATCAGGGCGTGTGAACTTGGCGCCGACCAATGCCGAGAAAGACGTCTCGGTAACCTCTTGGTCGATGAAGATATCTTGGTGACCGCCAACGTGTATCTCGAGCCCAGTGGCCTTCTCAATTACGCGGTCGCGAATCATCTCGACGTCGCCCATGCCCGTCAGAGACAAGGACCGGATGTCTGGATACTCGTCGAGCAGCACTGCATCGCAGGACCGTGCGTTGATGAGGTTGCGAACCGTGACGAGGTTCTCACTACGTTCGATGAAGTCCGTAGTGCTCTCAATGGTGTCACCACCCTTGGCCTTTTCCAGCGTCTCTACGTAGGTGACGTAGGGGCTGAACTCGTCGAACGTAGCGAAACGACCCGCAGCGATGTTGTAGTCCTCGCCGGTGTCTTGGGAGACCAGCGGAACGCGGAAGGTATAGTCAGAGACGATGCCTTCGGAGTCGAACTGTGCGATGAGTTCTTCGGCTGCGATGTGCAGACTGTCGCCGCCGTTATCCAAGATGAAGGGCAAAGACGCCGTCTTGTAGAAAACCGTGTCCGCCGGGATGTCGATGTCCACACGCTCGGTTGTATGCCCGTAGGCGTTGACGCGAGCGAACTTGCCACGATTTCGAGAAGCAAACCAGTTCGAGATGATTTCATCAGCCGCATCATCGGCCGCCTCTTCGTCATCGGAAACGTCAACCTCGTCGATGGATTTCAAGCTCTGACGCACGCGAATCTGCTCGTCCAGTTTCTTGAGATAGGCGAAGGCGTACGCAATGCCTTTAATGGTCAAATCACGGAGCGCTGACCCGTCGGTGTAGTCTCCCTCTTGAATCTTCGCAGCAAGAAACTGCTCGAGAAAGTCTTCTGCGTCCGTTACATCTGCTAGCGTGACTGAAATCGCCATATCTATTCCCTCGTTGCAAACTGGGGTAGCTCGATGGTCAGCTCGGTCCCCTCCACGTTACTGAGAGTCACCCAGGCCTCGAAGCCGTCCTCGCCCAGTAGCTCAAACTTGGTCAACACAGCCGACAAAAGCTGCTCATCCTGGGCAGGCTGCGTGGTTCGTTGAATGGTCTCCAATTGCTCATTGCAATCGTCGATGGCCAACAACACCACATCACGCAGGTCGGCCGCACTGACGATGTTGGACCCAATGAGGTTCGGAAACTCGGTCCCTTCCTCGGGACGTGTAGGGTCGGACCCTTTCGTGGTCATGAAACGCTTGAGCCAGTGAAGCGTGAGCTTCCACAGGCCACGCACTGCCACGGTTCGGTCGAATCCCGCCGTAAAGAATTTGAACTCGTCGACGTTTTCAGGTTCCTTTCCTTGGAAATATAGGTCGAAGGTGTCAGCCATCAGGTTGCCTTCCCGGTATCACTACCACCGACTTTCCACGTGCCCGTTTCGTAGTCGAAGGTTTGCACTGGACCCTGCACACCTGTCACACCCGCAACACTGAACTGCTGCACCTGTTTGCTGACGTTAGCCGTGCTCTTGGCCACCACATCAGAGAGCGTTGTGGACTGACCCGCAGCTTGCTTGTAGATGAAGCGTCGCTCTTGTGCCTGCATACTCGAGGCCCGGTGAAGCGCAAGCATACGGTCGCGATACTGCTGCGCCACGGCGCGCTGCCCGGCGTTTTTGGTCTTCATCATTGCGACGGACATGTCGGTGACGTCTTGAAAATCCTTGATAGCTTGGTCTTTGACGAAGATATCCGTGGCCAAAGCAAAACGCATGGGCCGCATCAGGTCCCAAAGCGTATCCCAGCCCGACGGATAGTTGCTCAGCCAGGGGTTGCCCTTGAGCCCGCGTGTGCCCGGAAGAATGTTGAACTCGCCACCGATGTCGACCTTTTTGGAGGAAACGTCGTTGTGCTGGATGTACCCTGAGCCATGCTGCGCGCTCTGCGACTTCAACGAGCCCGCATTCCGCTTGGAGATGTAGACCTCTTTGATAGCGCCCCGATACGTCACCAGCTTTTGACAGACGATGGCTAGAGCGAGCATCTGCGGCTTACTGTACGGCAGCAAGAGCGGACGGCTGAGCTTGCCGCTGTTGTACTTGTAGCGACCCAGCGCGGGCTCGACCTCGAAGCCTACTGACCACTCGTTGTTGTTCGCATTGGTGTAACGAACGTCGCCACCGCCGTGCCACGCTTTGTCGTTCAAGTCGACGCTGCACGCCACATCGCCTCGCCGGCTGATGAAGAAGTGAATCGACGCACTGCCCTTCTTTGGTTTCGTAACATCCGTATTCAAGGCGCAGAGTTGTTGGATAGCCGAGAAATGCCGGGAAGGGTGATGACCGAATTCATCGCCGGGCGGAAAACGTCGCCGACGATTCTTCCGCATGTAATAGAGGTCCCACGTGTAACCGTACGAGTGCAAGAAGATGTAGGTCCACTTGCGCACTTTCCCTTTCGGGTAGGTGGTGTAGACGCCCCGTGCAGGGGGAAACCATGACCAACCGAACTTCTGCGGGTGGTCCGTGATGCCAACAGGACTGATGATGTACCGAGGTAGGGGGTCAATACCTCGCCGCGTGCGTGCATTGATGTAGAACTGTGTGTTCTTCGCCAACCGACTGTTAAGCCGACGCATTTTCTTGGCGATGATTTGGTCCATCGCCTCGTTGCTAAGGCTCCAATCCGTTGTCGGGAGGTTTCTTTTGGAAGTGAAAGCCTCCTCTCTCATTCTACGCGCTGGCATTTAGCCCTCCTGCTTCATCGCGGTTTGAAACATGGTCTTCATTTTACGCTTCTGATAAGAGAGCTGACCTTGTGACATCTTGAATTTGGACATCAAGGCCGTGTTCGAGAGGACCGTGTTTCCGCCGTAACCCGTGATGTGTTCGAAGAGCTTTTGTTTTTGGGGCTCCATGTCAAAGTAGACGTAATCGATGATGGGGTCGTGCTGGTCTGCAATAGGAAAAGACGAGGGGTTGAACTCGCCCGAGGTCAATAGCTCCTTGCGGTTGTAGGCACGCTGAAACTCCTGGGTGCGCCCTTTCGTCCAGCCGAGGTGGTCCGCCAGCTCTGCGTGGGTAGGCTCACGCCCCAGGTCGTTGTTGAGGTGGTCCTGTGCCACGCTGAAGGTCGTCATACCCACAGCCTTGTGCTCGGGCAGCCGGGCGGCTTGGGTGTGCGTGTAGACCGTGCGAGAGAGCTTCTGGAGCCTGTTGGTCACGTGGGTGGCCAGCGCGGCGCCTCGGTTGGGCTGATAGCTCTTGATGGCCTCCACAGCGAGGATTTTGGCACGGGTCTCCAGCATGGGCCGAGAGAGCGTACCGCCCCAGCGAGTCACCTGCTGGCTGATGACAGGTTGCAGGTGGTTCAGGAGCGCCTGGAGGTCCGCGTCGCTCTTCGTGCGGTTCCATTGCTTCCAAAGCTGGAGGTCTGTGTCCCGTGCGCTGCTCATCGACTCACCTTCACAGAAGAATAGACTCTTGCGCGGTAAGCCAAAAGGGTCTTATCCCATTCAGCGCGTAATTGTGGGAAGTCTTCGGGAACCGCCTGGGGTGTCCCTGAGCCGGTCAACCCCTGCTGGGCGTTCGTGAGCGTCTTTGCTGTGGCGTTCGTGGCGCCTTTGAGCACGCGGATGCGGTCGTAATACCGCGCAGAACGCACGGTGGTGCCGTCATCGTATGCGAAATCGTCACGAATACCCTGACGAACGCCGTTGATGAAAGCGATGTATTTCTCCAAGGTGCAGATAGGCCGTGCGCAGTACGTCATCGCAGCGTCGTAGCTATCAAAATACTGCTCGAAGCCTGGCTTCGGGACTAGGTCGCCGGCCAGGGCTTTGCCTAGATTGTGCACCGTCGAGGGATTGTCCAGCGCGTTGAGCTTGGCCTCGAGCAGAAAGATGATGCGGTCCTGCTCAAAACGGTTTCCCAAAATCTGGGTATACGTACTGCTAGGGTTGCTATCTGTGGCGAGGTCAATCGCTGCAATGAACTTATCGGTGTCCGTTGTGCTGGCTCGACCATTCACGAGATTAGACGCAATGCCCGTCGCAGTGTCTTGCAGTGTCTTCATCAACGCTATCGCTGCTGTGACCTCGGGCTTTTCACGCTTGACCGTCTCTTCGTTTTTCCCTTCGATAGAGAGGTCTTCGGTCGTGCCGTCTGGCTTCGTAATGGCCAGTATGTCCCTGTAGTCGACGACCGCTGGTCGCGTCGGCGCTTCGGGCCGCATGAAGAACAGTGCTTGGTAGAACTGCTCTGCACGGCTGAAGTGCTGCATGATATCGCGAATCTCTGGGATAGGCTCCGGCGGTGCGGCGGCTGTTGCAAGACCCTTACGGTTTGCAAGCGAGGGACTGTCCATCTCATTGGCGATAGAGGCGAAGAATTCGTAGATGGTGCGGCCATAGTTGAAGTTCAACGACGTCTGCACGCTGCCTGCGGAGAACTGCTGCGTCACGTTCATCAAGTAGCCCACGAGGTGCATCTTCGACTGGAAGTCGTCGAAAACCATCATAGGAAACCCTGGTACAACGTAAGGGTGGAACGCGCACTCGACCGCGCCGCCGCGCTGCATGTAGCGCTGCCGAAAGTATTCGTACTGCGCGTAGAGAACGTAAACGTCCTGGTCGGTAATCGAGTCACCTGTCACAGGCGTCACAGTCTTATCGCCCTTTTGACTGACTGCTTTGCCCGACGGCTGCCCCTTGCCCTGTCCTTGGGATGCGAAGTACATCAGCCAGGGCGGCGCAGGGAAGCGTGCGGTGACAGGGCCTTTGTAGAACTCCTCGGGATAGAGCAGGATGTTCTTGCCGGTCTCACCTGACCCTTTGCCCTCTGCGATGTGGTCACGAAACTTTTTGTCTGCTTCCGGTGGGTATGCTCGCGCCAATGCCGTCAGAATGAATTGCTTGAGATTCGCTTTGGATTGTGCCGGCGTGAGGTTGACCAGTGAATCGTCTTGGAAGTAGAGCCGTGTCGGCTGGGTGACGTAGCTCTCTCGATAGCTGATTTGCGGCGTCATCGAAGGGAAGACGACGTTGCACACCGGCGGCAAGCCAAAGAACATCTGTGGCTTGATGAAATAGTTCGTCAGACGCACAGGCTTCTTCGGGTCTTTGATGTGCGTCGGCAACGAAACACGTACGCTTTGCGTTGTCGTCGTACCGAACGTATCGGCGAAGTCTTTGGCGTCCTTCTTTGCTTTGGCGTCAGCTTTGACCTGCAATTTATCGCGGTCAGTAGAACTCAGGAATCGAGGGGCTCCAAGAATCGACCCGCTCAACGATGTCGTTACGGCTGCCGGAGTGGGCAGCATCGCAATCTCCATGAACACCGTATCGAGTACCTGCTTGAGCATGGTGTAAATGGACGCACCAGACATCGAGGTCGAGACGTGGTTCTGAATCGCTTCGATAGCTTGTTGCGATTGGACTGCACGAAGCACCGGAAAAACGCCCGCCGGTTGATTCGCTACCTTCTTACCGCTGGTGTCGTGCTGTTCATCCAAGAAGGGGAGCGCGACCCATTTGTTGTGGAACTGCTGACGTCGTGTCCAGCGAGAAAAGAAGTTGACCGCTGGCACACACCGCAGCTTGGCGGGCACCTTATCCGAGATAAGTCCACGGATGACGTTGTACGCCAAATCGAACGGACGTTCGATGAAGCCTGTGTCACCCTCGGTGATGAGGCCTTTCTTGAAGAGCGCGTAAGGATAAACGGCAGTCGCTTGGTTGATTTGCTCTGCGGTTTGCGTCTTGCTCAACTGCCCTGATGCTACGCCGCTGAGTGTGGACATGTAGAACAAGAAGAGCTGCGTCCAAACGGCGATGTCCATCACACAATCGAAGCTGATGGACCGACCCATGGCCGAGTTGGTGTAGCTCCACCCCACAATTTCGCCCTCGAACAACATGCGCCACGTAGGGTTGGTCGGGTCGATGTACTCGTCCAGGTAGAAGAGCACCATCGGCACACGGTCTTCTGCACCGAAGCGTTGAAGCTGCGGGTCAGGAAACATCGAGATGCTAGCTTCTGGAATCTTCCAAACGCCGTACGAAACGGTAGCCGCAGTAACAGGACATTCGATGCCAGCGATGTAGCAAAGCAGCGGCGCACGGTGCGGCATGTTACTGGAAAAGACGACGCCCTTTTTCCCGAGGCGAGAACCGCTCCGGTAAGTTACCGGGTCATATTTCGGTGCCGTGGCGCTCATGATAGGGCATTCGCTTCGAGCGCTTTGGCCAACACGACGATGAAACACGCAAGCGGAACAAGGTCGTTAGGTTCGTCTGTAGAAAGGTAACGTCGCAACATTTGGCGATGCGGTACGGGCAGACCGAGGTCACTCAGCTCTGCGAGAGCGGCTTTCAATAACCCTGGTTTACCGCGTAAATCAGCATCGATTTGTATGATGGTTCGTTTATAGCAGAGCTTGGATGCACGTTCCTTCACTGACGGCGCTGTTACAACTTGACGCAGCACCGACGATAAGTCGTGGCGGTGTGCTCGGAGAAAGATTTGACGTACAGCCTTGATGGGGTCCGGCCGTGATGAAACAGCTAGTAGCAACTTAGACCGGAGAATCTCTGTATGGTACAGCGTCGTCCCTGCAAGGTCGTAAGGTACGAGCAATGAAGCTTCGAACGCGTTGATGGGTCCTGTGAAACAGTTGGGGTCTTCGTAGATGAAGAACGTCCACACGAAGTCCGTCGTAACACCCAGGTCATCTCGCAAGTGTATCTGCACGGTGATAACACCGCCGAAAGGCCAATCGGTCGGCGGCGTAACCGTGTAGTGAAAACCCTGCGTGATGGTGTTCTTGGTAACAACGAAACCGTTCTTTGAAGCACTCCCCGAATAGGCCAACACGCTATTGACGACGATGAGTGTCGACGCTTCATTGATACCCACGTTGTCGTAGGCATCGAAAGAGATGACCTTGTCTTCTGCAACTTCGCTTTCGCCGCTCTCGGGGTCTATGTTCAACACTTGCGGCGGGACGTCAGTCGCCGTGGTGAATGAATACGTTGTGTCTAGCGCATTGGGAACGGGCGCTGTGTCCGATGCTTCTACGCGAACAAGAACGAGCGCGAGCTGTGGCAGCGGAGCCGGCGGCGTCAGCGCATAACGATAACCGTTGATGAGCGGCGTCTCACTGCCCGTGTAGCTATTTTGCAGTGCCCCTGCCTGCCACGCAACGGTCCCGTCGATGGTGATGGTCACCGTCGATGCGTTGATGGGGTCACCTACATCGAGAATATCGAGGTAGACCGAAGCGAGTGGAGAAACTCCGACCTGTGTCGGTGCGGGATTCTGATTAGCTAAATACGGTACCTCAGTATCGACGATGCGGAATGAGTACGACTCATCCAACACGTTGGGCAACGGCGCCAAGTCATTTGCGACGACTCTGACGACGACATCTTCGTAAGAGGTGAAATCAGTGTCCGGATTTATCTCGTAACTGTAGCCGTTGGGGATGGGCGTCTTGACAACGGTGTAGCCCGTTTGCTGCGTATCGGTATGCCACGCAAAAATGCCATTGACTCTGAGTACGACTGAGCCCGCGTTGACGCCAGAGTCTACATCGACGACCTCGAGCGTTATGTTCGTGTCGACAGCAATGTTGATGTCCGACGGATTAGGTACTTGGTTTTGAAGAACAGGAGGCGTGACGTCAGGGTCAACGCTACTTTGTCCGGTCTCCTGCACACCTGAATACATGCCGAAGAAGGAATAGAAACTGCCCGCAGGTGTCGGGTATATCGGGAGAATTCCTGTGAACACCGCCGTGTTGTTCAGCGGGTCAATAGGGTTGTCCCAGAGGTCTTCGGGACCCCAGACTTCGACATCGTAGGGCGTAGACCGTTGCTGCGAGGTCGTCAGGTCCACCTGTGTCGGCGAGAATTGTGCGACAGCCATCACGCCGAGCGTGAGACCCGAGCCTTGTTCGGTGATTTGGTACGACGCGGGGTTGAGCACACCTGCAAGAGGGTCACCGACAGCATCGCGCGCAAACTCCATGCTTCGGTCGAACGTAATGCGCACCGTATCAGCATCGAGGCTGACCGCAGACGAAACTTGAGGCTGCGCCGTACCATCATTCAATGCCAGAACAACGAGGTCGACGCCGTAGAAGTTTCCCGCGTAAATATTGACGCTCATGCCGCGCTCTCCCGGAAATCCAAATTGTCGGTTATCAGCGGCGACCTCGAGTAGATGGTGTGGTTCGTCAAATTGATGGCGAATAGCTGGTTCGCACCCAGGTCACGGTGATACACCGTCACCACCAGCAGAGGTATGCCTCCGTCGTCAGTGACAACCGCACCCGTCGTCAACGTATTGGCGGGAAGAATCTTGTACGCGGCGCTCGATGCAGGTGAGCCGTATTGGTGGACGAAGATTCCAATAGGCCAATCGATTTTGTAAATGCCTTCATTGGCGGGCATGAAAAATGTGTTCGTGCTGTACTGTATCGCAACGTATTGCGAATTGTACGTGCGTGTGCCCGCTAGCGCTTTCGTGACGTCCGCGCTCCACAAGTGCGCAAAGCCGCCGGCCAGACGAGGGAGGTACGTAGCCTCGAGCACCGAGTAGAGACTGGTGCTGTCCATGTACATCAGCTCGCCGTTACTCTGACGAAAATAACACCAGTGCATGCGCGCTGTCTCAGTGCTCCACGCCCATTCCGGATTGTAGAAACCGTTGGGTTCGGTAAGCCACATGGACCAGCGATTCCACCGGAAGAGAGAGACACCGTCGCCAGCGGCTGCGCGATATTCGAAACCGCTATCAAACCAGAGCGCTGCGTCTTGCGTTTGGTAGGATTGCAGCTTCCAGTTATTCCAATCGTGGTTGTATCCGTGACCACCGTTTCGTCCAATGATGCTGCCTTGGGCGAAAAAGTATCCGTACCAGGTAGACCCGTGCGTCGATTTGTAGTCGCCACCTGTGATGGTGGACGCCTCTAGGCGGTGGATATTAATCATGTCAAGGTTAAAGTCGATACGAATCACGCCGCCTTCGCCCGCCTCGTTGGAACACGCCACGAGCAAGATACCCTCGCGCATTTCCACACGCTGAGGTCTTATACTTGCAGCCCATGTGGGGAGTACATTGTCCGCTCCAACAACAAACCGCATCCACAGTTTGTTGTTATCTGCGTCAATGATGTCGAGTGAATTTTTGGTGCTGACGATGAGAGCGCTGTCCGGAAAATCGTCGCGTGTTCCCCGATGGGTACCTGTGGCCTCAACGAACCAACCGACTTTGGAGCTAACAGTTGTGCCAATGCTCTTTATGAGGTTGGAAAATTGAACAGTCGCCGTGGTCACTGTTCCGACGGGTTCAAAACCTACACGGAAATAGACGCGGTCTGTGCCGAAGGTCTGGTCCGCGCCCTGTTGTACCCAACCACCACCGATATCGTAGTAGCGCCTGATGGTACTGCCCACGCGTTCGAGGCGAAATTTGCCTGACGTAACGGCTGTCGATAAGGTTGCGTAGTTCACCCAAGAGCCATTTAACTGGACGTCTGAATCAAGCCGAGAGGTTCCAACGCCGCGTCGTCGCACAAACGCTTGATGATTTCCGTCTACATGGCAGACGAAGTACGCGCCGCCGTCAGTGCCGCCTACGTGTGCGAAGTTGGCAAAATCTACTTCAACGTCGAAGTCGCCTTCAGCGTACCAGCGTTGATTTGACCCAGCCCACGCACCTGTGGCTGTAGAGGTGTTGATAGCGAATTGTAGCGTGTCGTCTGCGGGAATCGTGATGTCCCAATCAGGAGCATCGCCGAAACTCAGCGGTTCATCGTTTGACAGAGTCCAAGCGGTCTTGCGTATTCCGTCGAGCGTTGTACCGAAGTCGCCGAAAGCCGTGGGCGTTCCGTTGTGGAATAAGGAACCCGAATGGTCGGCACCGTAGAAGCCGTCGCCGGGCGTCTTCGGTGAGCCCCACGAATCCACGTTGAGCTTGTAAAGCGCGACACTGAACGCGTCGTAACCGCCCAAAAAGGCGTTGCCGTCACCGTCGTCCAGGTTCTGGTGGTACTCGATGTTGGGGCCACCTAGATTGTACGAGAGCCGGTCTTCCCAAGCTGCTCGACGTTCTTTGATGAGCCCGCCTTGCGGCTGCCCAGGTGTACCCGACATCATTCGGCCTTCAGGAAGCTGTGTCGAGTGACTCAGCTCCTCTGTGGCCGCAGGGAACGTGAGCTTATCGTCCCAGCTCGCCTGGTCGATAGGACCGACAGGAGCGTTCACGGCCTGGTCTGGTGGACCAGGGATGACTTGACCGACGCCTACCAGGCCGGTGGATAGGTCTGGCGGCATTTGATGCTGCGTCGGACCACCTGCTGTAAGGATGTCCATAGGACCATCCTCGTAGGCTGCGGCATCGAAAGGTCCCACGCTCCCTGTACTTTGACTGGGTGGACCTGGGATGAGTTGACCTACGCCTCGGTCGAAAGAATCGGAGTGTTTCGAAGGACCACCCGCTGAAGGAAACGTCAGTACGTCTTCGTAGACTGCGGTTTCGTCGATGTGCTGAATCGGGTCGGGCTCGACTTGGTCTGCACCTTCGAGATAGTCGAACGTAGCTACAGCCTGCGAAGTAGGCGCAGCTATCGAACGCTTCAAATAGAGGCCGGCACCGAAGAAATCTTCGTCGAGCGCAGCATTCTCCTTGGCGAGATACGTCCAGTTTTTGCCATCATCCTCACTGTAGAACGCCGCGATTTGGTCTGCGCTGATGACCTGTCCGTGCACTGCAATGTCGCGGCTGCGTGGGTTGTAATACATCCGCAAGCGCTTCGGCGTGACGTTGGGGTCAACGGTGTTGCCGCCCGTATCTGCGATGCTCGTTTCGACGTCAGCGACCAGGCGCTGCCACACCACGTACTCGCTACTGAAATCGTAGCCGAGCTGGTATGCGTTCTGGCGGTTTATCCAAACGAGCAGACCTGTCCGAGGCGCATCATCAACTGGAGTGAACGTAGCGCCGATGAGACGGGTTTCCCAGCGGAGCAGACCTGGACGGTGGTTTTCTGGAAGACCTCCCTCGGGGAAGGACGACATCTTGTCTTCAAGATAGGCTACAGGGCCTGCGACGAGCGCTGCGGCCCAGCGACAATCCGTTGCAGCAGGGGCGGTAAGGACGATAGAGGTTCCTGATTCGACAACGGTGCCGTTGCCGACGTCCGTTTTGAGCGGCGCCGTGATTTGGCTGTCATCGAAAAGGTCTCTGTATCGTCTAACGTACATGATTATCGCCTATCCCGGAGCTATAACGGCGAAGTACGCGCCGTCTTCGGCAAGAGCAGGAGCTTCGTACTCGCCGACAATAAAATCGTCGTAGAGACGGATGATGGTCACGGCACCTTTCATGTGATAGCCCTGTGGCACGGCTAGATAACTCGAAGTATCGAATGAGATAGCCGAAAGGCGGTACGGTTCGGAGTGACGACCCTTCAGTAGTTCGCCTGTGCCCGCAGTATTCAATCGACCTCGCCCGCCACCGCCAACCGCTGTATAAGCGAGCCAGTAATTCAACGTGCTCCGTTCAATGATGTAGACACCCGCCTCGGTGCCCGCGTAAAGATAATCGCGCGCAGCCACAAGAGACAGGACGTCGTGGGGTAGGTCCACATGTGGACGTAGTTTATCGTCTACGTCTTGTTGAAGAACTTTCGCAGTGTAGTACAACCCGTGCCGATAGATGCGGTTGTCGCGAGAAGCCCAGAGCCATCCTTGCTCGTCGAACAGAACCTGTTTGTACCACTCGTTGTAGAGGTTAGCGACGCCTACATCCTCGCCGTATAGACGCCCGCGCCATTGGAATACGTTATCTTCGAGATAGGTGACTTGGGGGTCTTCGGTGTCCTCTCCCGCGTGCGCGATGTAGAGACCGTTCGTGCCGACCGAGCGGACAGCGATACGGTAGATGTATTCGGAGTCGACGTACACGCCACCAATCGATGCAAAAAGACTGGCCTCGTTGCGGTTCGCAATACTCTTCGCACCCACGCTCTCCCAATGACCGTCCGTACGAATCAAGAAGAGCCAGTTTGTTCCCGTAGCTTTGAAGTCAATAGCGTGCACGCCGCCGTTGACCGCAGGCGAAGAGTCATAGCGTGTGGCAGCCACCATCGTTCCGTTGGCCATTTTGAGGTCACGGATATTGAGGCTGCCCCGACCCAGGCACATGTAATCGGCATCATTCCATTTGAAACGCATCCACACTTTGAGTGAGTTTATCGCACCGTCGTAGCTATCAAGGTCGAAGATGACAACCTCGTAGCGACACGTAACGATGAGCACCTCATCAGGGAAGTCGGCACGGGAGCTGCGGTCATCGGTCGGACTTTCCGTTGCCCAACCAGCCCAGACCGTAGGTCCGTCTTCGACGCCGCTGGTGTACTTCTTTCCGTTCTGTGCGAAGCCTGAGAAGTTATTCAACGTGGGTGTCGCCCAAGGGTCAACGGCCGCGTTGTAATACGTCGCATGGAACGCGACGAGGTCCGCGCTCAAGAAGTGCGGATGCCCTTCGATATCGAACGACGCTGAGTTGAACTCCGGTACAGCCTCGAGCAGGTATGCAAGTGCATCCTCATATGCGCCGCTGTCCGTGGGAATTGTAGGACTCTCAGGGTTCTGTTCCGCAGGTCCAGGTACACGCTGTCCGAGTCCAACTTCAACGCCCGCATGTCGCGGTGGACCACCTGCTGAAGGGAAGTCGTAGGTATCTTCGATAGCTGCAACATCAAAAGGACCAACAGAC
>Ga0255048_10002137_pt1 | contig 12835 bp, 10 predicted proteins | sample JV7_2_2_MG_FD_183619 | JGI IMG/M metagenome (GOLD analysis project Ga0255048, IMG submission 183619) | Seawater microbial communities from Jervis Inlet, British Columbia, Canada - JV7_2_2 | ecosystem: Environmental > Aquatic > Marine > Inlet | place: Canada: British Columbia | collected 2016-10-06
ACGGGAGGCCGACACGACCGAGACTCTTTTGGCGACCTCCGAGGTGTCAAGCGCCATCACAAGTGCGAGTGCAGTCGATCTGCATGCTACTCTATCTTCTGATACTACCATTCTTGTCGCCGACAGATTAGTTATAAAGTTCTTCGCTAACATTGGGTCATCCGGCAATGCTACAGTCGTGCGTCTCAGCATAGAGGGCGACACCTCGGCACATTTTTCGATCCCGACGAGCACCGAGATCCTCAGTACCATCTTCCTGCGGCAGGACGGAACCAAGGATCTTACCGGCAATATGTCGGTCGATGCAGCCGTCACAATTGATGGTCGTGATCTCTCTGTGGACGGCACCAAGCTTGACACAGTCGAAACAAATGCAGATGTTACGGATGCCACGAACGTAGCCGCAGCCGGGGCGGCAATGTCCGGCGGGGCCTTCCATAATGGGTTCAGCGACTTCGTTGGGAACGAACATATCGATCATTCTGGGGTGAGCATCACGGCCGGCAGCGGGCTTGCAGGCGGTGGTGACCTGACGACCACCAGGACGCTCGACCTTGATATCAATAGTCTTAGTGTCGCCACGATTGTCGCCGGTGACTTCGTTCCGTTTTGGGACATCACCGCCACGGCGACCAACAAAAAGACGACCTTCGCGAATTTCGAGGCCGCACTGACGCACGACAATCTGATTTCAGGAACCATCGCGGATCATGACACAACCGCCACGGGGGCCAATCTCACGTCAATGACCGACGACAGTATGGTTGACGCCCTACATCGTCACTCAGAACTTTCTGCGAGCGATGGAACCCCAAATGCGGCATTCGCAATTGATGCCAGTGGTACTTTTACTTTCAGCGGTGGCGGGGCCATCGAGGTAGGAGAGACAACGACTGCTACTCTCGGCGTCATCCTGAAGGGCGGAACGAGGTTCCTTCATAATTTTCATCACCCGACTGGGGGCGGGGCGTTGCCGGAGGGGCGGAATACATTCTTAGGCGTGGACGCTGGCAATTTCACGACTGGAAGCACAGCGACAGGAACTCACGAATCTTCTAATAATATAGGCTTAGGCTGGAGGGCGCTTAGAGATGTTACGACTGGCCACAATAATGTGGCTATTGGCAAGCAGACACTGGTTGACAACACAACTGGAAGCTCCAATGTGGCGATTGGTTCCTCTTCGCTACAGAACAGTATAGATAGCGTCGGGAATATGGCGATTGGTGCCTATAGTATGGGTACCAATACAACAGGAGATTATAATTGCGCGATAGGTACATTGACTTTATATGGTCTGGCTGGAGGTAGCCATGGAAATACAGCAATCGGTAATTACGCTGGGAGATATCGTGGCACTGGAACGGACTCCCTTGCGTACGCAACGAACAGTGTATTCATCGGTCGAGAAGCTAGGGCATCCGCCGACAGCCGCTCTAATGAAATAGCAATTGGCTGGAACGCAGTCGGCTCTGGATCTAACACGATTACTTTTGGCGGTTCCGCCATAACTAAAGTAATCTTCCCTTATGGTGATGTCGGTGTCAATGAGTCTGCCCCAGACGCCAGATTGGAAGTCTCGACGGAAACGGATGAGGCTCACCAGGCTCTCACTATCGATCAGAACGACGCAGACCAGGCGTTTATTGACTTCCAGGGAACGTCCGCTGCAAGTGCGGCGAATAATATTTCCACTTGGAAAGGCGGAAATACTATCCAAGGTTTTACGCGGCAGGAAGTCAACGGGGCCGTCCAGTGGACGCCTTACTACGACGCTCCGACTGTTGCGACCGAGAGAATCTATCCGAGGCGACTAAATCAAGAAGAATTGCCGACTTCTGGAAGCGGCACAGACGAAATTGAAGTTGGTGAGTTGTGTATGTGGCATGACTCGGATGGAACCGACGTGTGCATCGTATACAATGATCCTGATGACGGTGTCGTCTCTGAGATTCTAAGTTAATGACTAGCGCATACACAGCATTACCAGGAGCCGCATACTCTCTCGTCATGACGATGGCGACGAGTTCCCTGGCTGGCGATGCACTTCCGGTGATTGGCTCTTTCCGCCTTGACGGTACGCGACGAACCATCGAACCGCCAGATCCCACGGTAACTTGGACGGCTGCGGTAGACGACAGCCCAGTGAACCTGAGGATTGCTGGCGTCGGCAGCTTTGAGTCCAGTATTACGTCGGAGGCGGCCGACAGTGGGATTTACTGGCAGTCGTCTACTTCGTTAGAGTTTGAGGATATCGGGTCGGCAGTGGATCAAATATTGACTGTAACGGGCTCAGCGACGATGGTTGAGACAGCGGTCAGCGACAGTAAGGCTGCCGCGGTGCCAGATTACTCGCTCGTCGCCACTGGACCGACGGCTATCTCCTTTGATACCGCTGCTGCTACTACCGCATCGTTCAGGGCTGACTCGATAGACAAGACAGTAGAGCCGTCCAATAAGGCGATTACCTGGACGGCCACAGTCGACGGGTCTCCAGTGGACCTGCGAATCGACGGTGGATTCGCTGCTTCGCAAGAGGATACGGTCGTTGACTCGGGCGACTTCTGGGAAGTCACGTCTTCGTTGAAGTTCGATTTGTCTGAAGCCTACGAAGAAAGGGCGATGGTCGTTACTGGCGCTGGTGTCATTGATGGCCTGGCAGTCAACGACACCGCAGCCTTCACGGTCTCCGGATGGTCTGATATCAGGTACTCCTTCCTGACGGAGTTTACTAGGCTGTATGACTACGAGCCGTACATATGGAAGATTATCGTTGGGATAACGGTTTACACCCTGCCGACGACCGAAGATTGGCATAAGAGGATCAGGTACGAGGTAGACGGCGATCAAGTCTACTCTGAGGTTGTCGAAGAGGAGACCGGAACCGATCCAGGTGGAATAACGATAACGACAGTTCACGATGGCGACTACAGCGGCGACACTCCATGGGACGCAACTCACCTATTGAATATCACCGTCAACAGGCAGCAGACCAATAAAAAGTACAGGATTCTAACTTATGTTCTGGTCAGGCAGACGCCCGAAAGGTGGGTCGGGACGTACACCCAGGAGGTCTTCAGGACACCAGGAGACTTGATCAGTTCTGTGACTGATACCTCAATAATATCTTTCGCGCCTGGGTATGTCGACATAGAAACAACCGATACGACGATTGCCGTATCGACATTTGGCGCGATGTGGTAAAAACCGAAAGGGAGAAAGATGTCGAAAGAGGCGAGAGATAGGGCAATGTTTTATAAGTACGCAGTGACAGCCGAAAGGAAAGCCAGGGGGATTGCGAGAGGAATTCCGGGATCAGAGAATCTCGTGGTTCAGACCTATCCTGGTGATGATCCCGACGAAGATGATCCAGATGACGACGATGATCCAGATGACGACGATGATCCAGATGAGCCAACGCCGCAAGATCCGAGAGTTAATTACGGTCCGGATGGCACCGGCGGCCCGGCAGCCTTACCGGGCGGGGCTGGCGATGATCTGGGGCAGGGCTCCCCCGGTTACGGTTCCGGTGGTCCGTCGAGTTTGCCGGGTATTCCTGGCTTAGGTGGGCCTGGTACTGGTGGCGGAGGCGGAGGCGGAGGCGGGGCGGGGGTGTTTGCCGGCCCTACGGCGGGTGCTGGTAGAGGAGTTGATTACGGCAGCGGTGGCGGTGGTAGTGCGTTTGGCGGCCAGGCCGCTCGTCCGCAGAATATAGCAAGAGCCGGATTTGGAACGCCAGGCGGTGGAGGCGGACGAGGTGGCGGCGGTGGGTCGTTTACGGCTGGACAGGGCGGCCTTCCTCCGGCCGGTTACGACTTCGGAGCGCCTGCTGATGTCGGGCGGCCTGGCCAGGGTGGCGGTGGTGGCGCCGGAATCCCGTCGACTCCCGGCGGAAGTATTGGCGTCGGCACTCTCGGTCGTGATCGCCAAGAACGCCAGGAGTATCTCGAAGACCTTAAAAATTATCGGACACTTGATCTTCCTGATGAGGCTGTCAGTGGCGTTAATAGACTCGTTGAGTCCTACAATACAGCATACGGAGAAGCCAGGAGTGCAAATGAAGCTCGATATCAGCAGCTACTTGGGATTACAGATCAAACTACCGGGCAACGTGCCGCCGATATTCGGGGGTCCGCTGAGAATGAAAGGTCCGATCTACAACAGGGGCTTGCCCGTACTGGATTGGCGAATACGACTGTCTCGCCGACACTTACCGCTGGCGTCCGCCGCCGGGAGCAGGAATCGCTGAACCGGCTCGCGGATCAGATGCAAGGCACAAAGCTCGGTATCATTGAACGACGAGAAGATCAGTACCCGGATGCGGCTGCGCTTCAGTCTTCTCTTGCCGGTCTCGGTGAAGGCTACGGCGGCAAGGGAGTCTCGGCGCTCTACGGTGCGCTCGGTAACGTCCAGCAGGGAGGTGCCGGCGCTGCCGCTCCCGCGGTACAAGGTGCTCCGACCCCACAGTCTGCCGGGGCGGCGGGCCTCCCATTGAACGAATCCGGGCTTGCGCCGGCGATCCCAACAATTCCGACGTTCGGCAAGCAGAAAGGAGGGGATGTCTTTAGGACTCTCTAAGAATAATGCCAATCTCAGTTAAGCACGGTGGTGGCGGAATTGATGCCCTTGCTGGACTATTGCGAGGTCAGGGGGCTTACGCTACGCGGGAATCTCAGCTTCGCGGCCAAGACTACGCACGCATCTATGGACAGCAGGCCGACGCTCGTTCCAGGGCGAGCCTTGCCAGGATCAGCGGGCGGACTCAGGCGGGCGTTGCCGCTGCGAGGGTCTCTGCTCAGCGCTCGATGCACGCCCAGAGTTTAAGTGCTCAGCGATCTCGACAGGTTCAACAGATCGACGCGCAGTCCGCACGTGACAAGCAAGCGGCTGATACCGCGTACAAGCGGGCTGCTGTAGCGGCTGGACTTCAGAGCGAGCTTCAGGAGCAAGCCTTCGATAATCGGATTCAGGCGATGGAAGAGGCGGCTAGGCAGAAAGCCAAGCAAACGAAGTTTGAGTATTCGCAAAACGCAAAGAGAGAGATGGCGAAGTATAACGCCGCGAAGGAGTGGGTCGCGAACACCGATACGCTTGATGCAGCCGAAAAGGCAAAAGCAAATCAAGCTATAGATTTTGGGATGAACAACATTCCACTGAGTGTAAGATCAGACGACTCGCCTGATTATCCGGAGGGCCAAGGAGACGGCCAGGTTTGGGTTGATCCAGAAACCGGTAATACCTTCACAAGGAGCGACGGTAAGGTTACTAAGTTGCATTCCTTCAGGGACAGTAAAGAGTACCTTCAGAATGAGCAACGACGGGTGCAGCAGGAAGCCGAGGCCGCAAAGCGCGACAAGAGAACAGAGAGGCAATGGAAGGCACGCGGTGACAGGGCTGCTTATGTTCTCAAAAGAACGTCTGAAACCTTAGATCAAGGCGAAGAACGTGTAACTGTCGAGGCGGCGGGAATAGAATGGGACAAGGCGAATGAAGTCTTCGCTCCAGGTGGTGCCTTTTACTCGCCGGAGCAAGACTCGTCTGTGGCGCCGCAAGCCCAGCAAGCCCCGCAGGCCGAGGCGTGGGCCGAGAAGGCAGAAGCTCAGGGTTACGTTGTCCTGGAATCAGATAAGAAATACCCGATGCAAGTCGGAATTGCCAGGGCCGCGATGAGGACTGCACTGCAAAAATGGGAAGGCCCCAGGGAATCGTGGCCGAAAGAAGCCAGAGAAACCTACGAGAGGGCACGGAAGATCGTTGCGGCATTCCAGAGAAGCATTCTACAATTGGATAGGTGATGCCTGATTCTGAAGCGTTAAATTTCGCTAGTGGATTCGATCAACTCATGTCTTCTTTCCCAGAGGCACCAGGGACTCCGTCCGCGCAGGGTCCAGAAGCCGAAGGGCAAATCTACCAGCAGATCCTTGAGCGCAGACAGCGAGAAACCGAGGACATCAGCCGCAAGCGTAAGAGCTACCTCCGAGAGAAGTTCGCCTATTGGCTCGTTTCCCCTCTCGGGCCGCAGCGCGATATCGTTGCTGAGAAGGCGCTTAAAGAGATTTCCAATCCACAAGAGAGATCGTGGCTTGTTGGTGAAGTTGGCAGGATAGCGAAAGCCAAGGAGTGGTCTGAGCGAAAGAAGCGCGGAGAGGCTGGCTTCTGGAGTCGCAAGGCCGAGATCCTTCAGAAGGTTGGCGGTTCTTTCGTTGAGGGTGGAAGAGGGCTCAAAAAAGCTTTCGTCGGCCCGGATCGTCTTCTGGGCGGAACTATCGGTGGTGGTGAGCGATCAACCGAAGACAGGCAGTTTCTTGCTGCCTTGGAATCAGCTAAAGAATCTGAGAATCCATACATCCCGAAAGACAGCGGTCTCGGAGCTAAAATTCTGACTGGCGGTGCTCAGTTCGTTCCAGACGTAGCTGCCGGTGGCCTTGCTGCGATGGCTGGCGGTCCAATAGGGATGGCTACGTTCGCTGGCGCAAGAGTTGGCGCTGAGGCGACCGAGAGCATGCAGGATATTGGGCTCGCACCTGGTCCGGCCGCCGCGGCTGCGATTCCGTCCGCCGTCGCCCAGGGAGCTATCGAGGCGTTCATTAACATCGATCCTACTGGCATCCTAAAGAAGACCGGCGGGCCGGTATCGAAGTTCGTGCGTGGGAAAATTGGTCAGGCCGCCACTTCTTTGGCTGGCAAGGCGGTGAGTAAGGGGGCTGGGCTTGTAAAGAAACACCCAACAGTCGGTAAGGCAGCAAGGGTCGGTGCCGACTACGCGGAGCGCGTTTTCCTTGAGGCTGGCGTAGAGGAGCCTCTTCAGGCGACCGTAGACGAAACAATCAAATACATCGCCGGAGAAACAAGCGAAGATGTCGAACGGCGAGATCCTCTTGATATCCCAAAGAAGGCCCTCGAAGCCGGGACGGAAGCGCTGCCTGGTGTGCTCGGCCTTAGTGCTGGCGGTGCTATCTCTTCTACGGCCGGGCTGGATGCACCGCAGAAAAGTGTATCAGAGGAGATCCGAGAGCACGTCAAGGATGACAGGACTCCGTCGAGGCGGACATTAAAAAAATGGGGCCTCCCAGGTAAGTTCCCTGGCGACGAAAGCAAGAAGACCGCCCTACGAGAGATCGCCGAGGAATTCGATTGGAATGAGCAGGATGATGTCATTCAGGAAGGCAAGAATCCGACCGAGGAGCAATGGGAGCGATGGGGCCTCCCGGAGGACAGTGGAAAGACGGGCTTGCAGCGTGCCGCATTTCTAAAGGAGAAACACCGCTCCGACCAGGAGCTTGGAGGGCAGATGGAGGACCAAGAGCGGGCGGAATTACCGCCGGAGGTCCAACCTGAAGCTATTTCTGCCCCAGAAACCGCCCTAGGCCCCCAGGAAGCCGCCGCACTCCCACTGGAGCCGCCTTCGCCGGCCCAGGCCCCAGAAATCGCCCCAGAGCAACAGGCCGCTCCCGAGGCTCCTGTGGCTGTCTCGCCGGACGAAGCTGCGGACCTGAATAAGGAGGCTGGAGCTGCAATTAGGGCTGAGCTTGGGCTAGAACAGATTCCCGACCAAGATCCGACGACCTGGGATGGGGTCATTGGTGAGGTTCACCGCAGCGGTGCCGCCGAGAAGGCAATAGACATGGCTAAGGATGTCATCGATAATCGGCGGCCGATCAGCGACCGTGAGCATGTCTCTCTGGCTTTGAAGACTAAGTCGCTTCTCGACGACATAGACTCCTATCGAGAGATTCAGGTTCGTGCCTCTAATGAAGGAAATACCGAAGCCTACAGGAAGGCCACTAAAGCGGAGGCCCTGGCCGTCGCCGATCTCGATATCATAACTACTGCCTCTAAGTTTGCTGGAACCGAAATCGGCAAAGCAATGAGCATTAGGCGTCTAAGGCGCAACAGAGAAAAGTTCGATATCGCCAGCATCTTGGAGCGAGCGCAGGCAGCAAAGAGTCCAAAAGGCGGCCAATTGGATAGCTCGGAACAGGAGGTGCTAACGGATAAAGCGCGCGAGCTGGCTGAAGCTGAGAATCAGGCGATTCAATTTGAATTCCAGGATCAAGTTCAAGCTGAGAAGGCCGAAAAGGAAGCTGCCGATAAGGTCTACAGAGCGAATAAGGGAAAAAAAGGCATCAGTAGGAACAGGGGGCGAGCGATCCAAGAGAAGGCGGCGGCTGAGATTGATGACATTAAGAAGCGTATTAGACAACTCGGGCTGCGAGTTCATGATATTACCGGGGTCTCCACTGAGGGCCTCTATCTTATTGGGAGACTTGGCGTGGCTTACATCAAGAGTGGTGCCGGTAGCCTCCTTGAAGTCGTCGAGTCTCTGCAAGCCGATATGCCTGAATTGCAATTGACGACACAAGAAGTCTACAAGGCTCTCCTTGCTCGCGACCCAAGCAGGAAGAGGCGCGCGAGGAGTGAAACAGAAAAGAAGGTCTCTCGATATCAATCTTTGGCTAAGATGCAACTCGAAATGGACCTGATGGCTGAGGGTATCGGAACGAAGGCCGAAAAGAAAGTGCCCGTGGATGCCGAGATCAAGGCACTCCGGGGGAAGCTCACGAAGGCCCGCCTTGAGTTCTACAAGACCGACTTAGACGCGGAGAAAATTGCCAGTGCGTCTGAGAGAGTGAATCAGATCCAGAAAGATCTCGCCAATGGTAGAGACAAGGTCAAGAAGGAGGTTGCCGAAGTTCCGAGCGAACTCAAGAATCTCAGGGGGCAAATTCGCGATCTCAACAGGGAGATGGATCTCGGCACTGAGTTGCGTGGTTTGAACGAACAGATCCGCACCGGGGAGTACCTTGAACCGAAACAGAAGGTCCCCAGGAGAATATCCAAGCGACTTGAGAATAAGCAAATTGAGGTAGCTAAGAAAAAGGCGGAGATCAATCAGCTAATCGAGGGCATGCGCCCCTGGACCACGAAGAGAGTCCTGCGAGAAGTCACTGCGAGCGCAAAAGCCTTAGCCGCTACTGCCGATATCTCTTTTACGCTTCGCCAGAATTTCTGGCAGGTTGCTGCCAACCTCCTTCCGCATCCAGTTAAGACGACTGCGATTATGGCTAAGTCGTTGGGGGCTTTTCTAGGTGAGCACTCCTCCGACAAGATAGCGAACTCTCTTAGAAATGCAGAGAACGCGGAACTCTATGATTTGTACGATGTGAAGATTCTGGATGCGGGGTCGGCCAATTCTCAACTGCAATCTGAAGTCTTCAGAGGCAAGTTCATTGAGAACTATAAGGTTTTCGGTAAGCAGAATCCACTCGGTCGCCTTATGCGTGCATCTTCAAGGCATAGCGTAGCTATCGGAAACCTGTTTCGCACAAGCGCATTCGATCAATTTGTGGAAGATAATCCGAATGCAACCCCCGAAGAGTTAGCCGCCATGGCTGACTACATCAACAAGTCCACTGGCATCGGTGACATCTCTGAACTTGGTCCGGCTATCAATTACCTCAATGAAGTGATGTTCTCTCCGAAGTTCGTTGCCAGTAGATTCCAGACTCCGTGGGCCATTGTGAAGTATCGGAAATTACCCCGAGTCCGCAAACAAATCGCAAGAGATATGGTGAGTGCTGTTTCAACTGGTGGTCTGGTCCTACTGTTAGCTGCACTGGCCGGAGCAGATGTAGAATGGGAAGATCCAAATAGTGCGGACTGGGGCAAGATTAGGGCCGGTGATACTCGGGTCGATATATGGGGAGGATTCCAACAGCCAGCACGCTTAATTACTAGGCTTTCGGCTGGTAGGTTTACGCGCGATAGTATCAGAGACTTCGATCCCCTTGAGATGGTTGGCCGATTTTCGATGTACAAGGCTGCGCCGGCAGTGACGATCCCACTGGAGCTATGGACGGGTCGAACGATGGTGGGCGAAGAGGCAGCGTGGAATGAAACAGTGTTGCGCTCTATGTTTCCGCTGATAACAAGGGACATTTACGACGCGTGGAGAGAAGAGGGCGTTGGGACTGCGGCTGCCGTTGGCACATTAGGGGTCCTAGGTGTCGGAGTGGGCGTGTACAAGGACAGCGAGACAGCGACCCGCAGGAGAATCAAAAAACTCAGGAGTAAAGGACAGACCGGGAAGGGCGAAGCGCATCAACTCCGGGTCAAATGGAACCAGGAAAATCCAGGGAATCGCATAGTGACAGTGAAATAATTCCAGAAAAATCCTTCCTTGCCGGCTGAATTGTGTTACAATACAAACAGACGCGAGTTACCCACTGAAAATTCCCCAACCAAGGCAAAAACTATGAATGATTTCGTTCGTGCGGTCGTTGAAGAGGTTAACCAGTTCACTAGCGCAGCCAACAGGCGGGAGCATGTCATCGTTCGCTGCGAGGAACTCTTTGACGAATACGTGAAGCCAGTCGACCTTCCTGGTCCTGATGCCGTCATTGATCCGATATTTCGCATTGCTATTCGTCCCCTCGTTGGTCAGATTTACGACGAGATTCTCAAGAGAATTAAGGCATGAAAAGAGGAGCGAGCCAATGAAGTGGCACGGAACGACAGTTAAGCTACCAGACGCGCCTTATTATCTACTGGCTTCCGGTCCCGGCGAAAGCAGCGAAGTCATCGAAATAATGTTGCCGGCTGGGACATACACTCCGGGCATTTACGTCCATATCCTGCGGCGTCTGCGTTCCATGTTCAGATTCCTTTTCCCATTCAGAATTCACATTAAGCGAAGGTAACGAAAATGCAACTTGAACAACTGAAAGAGTACGCTCCGTTTCTGGCGGTGGTTGCTGGAATCCTGCTTTTCGCGTGGAGTCAGAAGTCCAAGATCCTTCCGTATCTGCGGGTAGTTCTACCGGCAAGGAAGATCGATTGCAGGGAGATGTGTCCAGGCGATAGATTCAAGACGTTCTACTCGCTTCGTTCATGGTGCGTCCGGTGGGGATACAGCGATGCCGTCCAGGCCCTGGACGAGAAAGTCCTGCCTTACATCGTCACGGACGTTGGCCCAGAGGAGTAACAATGAAACCAACAACAATCTTAGCTGCAGTGCTCGTCGCGGCGGGTAGTTTATACTGGTGGAATCCGCAAGCTGAAGCTCCCGATACCCCCGTGATTCAGCCGCCAACTGCGGAATTGCGGGCGCTGGTTAATCCAATTACCGTTAAATTGATTGGGCACTCAGCGGAGGCGAAGTTGCTTGCGGCCTTTTACTACGAGGCGTCAGAAACTGTCCGCCGCGATGAACGCAATGGAAAGATTATCAAAACAAAGTCACATTTTGCTATATTCTGCGAACGAGCGACAACCTTGCGGTTTCAAGGAGCCTTCACAAAAGTTTCGGGGCTAGCCGAAGCAATTCACGGGGAGACTGGTGTACTTGCGTATGTGCTCCAGCTTGGGCCAGGTGAATTGGATCACACGAGGGCCGCCATAGTTCTCGAAGCAATTGCGTGGGCTTGCCAGGAGGCCGAGTGATGGTCCCAGAAAGAAATATCTCGGCTGCCGCGAGATTATCCCGGCTAACAGGCTTAGTTCCAAATTGCGTAACTACCGATACTACACTGACGGTAAAGGAAATGGCGGATGCCGTCGAAGCCTATATTAAAGAGCTTGAAGCATCTCGCAGAACCCTTCATTGCCGATGCTGCGGGAAACCAGAAAATGAATGGCTTCAATACAAGGACCTTGAGTATCTTTACTTAGGCGAAGGTATCTGTCAGGCTTGCGAGTCAATTATATATTGGTCCGGGGACTCACCTGCTAAACTGGAGCTTGTGGCTGAATATATTCGTCTGCTTGAAAAGGAGCAGGAGGCGCAATGAATAACTTCTATCGAACTCCCTGGCAAATTAAGAATGCCTATGAAGCTGGCCTTCCCGGATGGCAGTTTAATCGAGACACCATGGACGATCTCTTTCTGGATGGGAAAGTTGAGTTCCTCCGCGATGTATATGATTGCTGGATAGCACCGAAAAGCTTCAAGCATGTCGGAGGGATATCCGGCAAAGGTAAACTTGCCCTCCTCTGGCGATCACGCGAGAAGTTCGATCCAGGCTCATTCGGGCATGAAGCCCAGACGACCGGTGACTGCGTCTCACACGGAAGCCGTAACGCCAGGGAAATTACCCGCTGCGTAGAGTTCCATATCAAAGGGGAGCCCGAGGAGTTTTACAAGCGATCAGCGACAGAGCCTACCTACGGAGCACGCGGCCACGGGGGGCAGGGAATGGACCCAGCGAGGGCTTCCCGTTTTGAGGCCGACTACGGCTTTATGTTCCGGGAAAAGTATTCATCGGTTGATCTCTCGAAATATAATTCCAAGATCGGCACCTCCTGGGGTCGCAGCGGCGTTCCGAATGACGTGAAGGAAGACTGTAAGAAGCATAGTGTCGGTAAGTGGATAGCCCCGCAATCGGTCAAAGAGGCGAGAGATCTCCTGTTCTCCGGGTACGCCATTCACAGCGGGCAACGTTATGGCGTCAAGCCTAAGTCAGACAGCCGCGGAATCTCAATCACCGGCAGCGCTTGGAACCATGACATGGCTACTATCGGCTATGATGACACAAAGGAAGTGTATCCTGAGTGCGTCTTTTTGGTTGCGAACAGCTGGGGTGTATGGAATCAGCCACCGGCGGTTTGGCCCGAGGATCGATATGGCGAGTGGCCTATCGGTTCGTTCTGGGTTCCAGAAGATATTTACGCCAGAAAGTTCGTCGGTAGCAGCTCAATCTTCGCGTACTGCGACATTGCGGGTGTACCGCAGAAGCAGCTTCCTGATTACGGTAAACTCGATAATATCTTAGGGTAAAGTAATGAAGCGAGAATTCATGAATGTAAAACCAGATCCGCCAGCGCGAAAAGGAACAGA
>Ga0255048_10002138_pt1 | contig 12834 bp, 16 predicted proteins | sample JV7_2_2_MG_FD_183619 | JGI IMG/M metagenome (GOLD analysis project Ga0255048, IMG submission 183619) | Seawater microbial communities from Jervis Inlet, British Columbia, Canada - JV7_2_2 | ecosystem: Environmental > Aquatic > Marine > Inlet | place: Canada: British Columbia | collected 2016-10-06
TGGAAGGGGATCGGAATCGACGGTTGCTGGGACCTCGACGGTGGATGCTTCCCACTCGACAGTGGTTGCGGGCCGGATATCGACGACGATGGCGTCTTCCTCGGCGGACGGGGGCTCCTCGACTGGTGGTTGCTGCTCGTCGCCCAGGCTGCGGCGGGCAGCGGCCAGCGCCTTCAAGAGCGGACGCACATTGTCCTCTATGGGCTGATCACGCCTCTTGGTGGTCCAGAAATCTTCCACCCTGCCCTCTTGTGTCATCGTTCCCCTGTGACCTCCAGCTTCGGTCAGGATAACCTGTACCGGTGAAATTCTCGGTGATCACCATGTTTCCCGAGTTCTTCGATTCTCCCCTCGAGGTCAGCCTCGTGGGGCGGGCCCGGCGGGGCGGGATCGTGGACGTGGATGTGGTGGCGCTCCGTCGTTATGGACTGGGACGTCATCAGAAGCTGGATGGCGCCCCCTTTGGGGGTGGGGCCGGACTGGTCATGCGAGTCGAGCCGCTGGCAGCTGCTCTCGAGCCGGTTCAGGCCAGCCACAAGGTCTTGCTGTCGGCGGCCGGCCATCGCCTCACCCAGGCCACTCTCGACCGGATGGCGGGGATGGATCATGTCACGCTGGTGTGCGGCCGCTACGAAGGCGTCGACGAGCGGGCCGCCCAGCACCTGATGGACGAGGAGATTTCCCTGGGGGACTACGTCCTCCTCGGAGGCGAGGTAGGCGCGTTGGCAATCATCGAGGGCGTGGTGCGACTGCTGCCCGGTGTTGTCGGAAACCCCGAATCGGTGGTCAATGAGTCGTTCCGGGACGGGTTGGTTGAAGAACCGCAGTACACCCGGCCAGCGGTCTACGAGGGATGGGAGGTTCCAGAGGTTCTGCTGTCGGGCGACCACGGGCGGGTGGCAGAGTGGCGCCGGGCCGAGCGCGAACGGCGGACCCGCGAGCGTCGTCCGGAGCTGTGGAAGGAACTAGCGATAGACGAGGACCCGGAGTAGAGTTCCGCCGTCCGGCAAGCGGCCGGGCTTCCTTTCGCGGAGATTCCATGGGCATCATCGAAGACCTAGAGAACGGCTATTTGCGGGACGACATCCCCGATTTCAGCCCGGGCGACAACGTCAAGGTCCACGTGCGGGTGGTCGAGGGTGGCCGGGAGCGCGTCCAGATCTTCGAAGGCGTCGTCATCGGTCGCAGCGGGGCCGGGGTGCGGGAGACTTTCACAGTTCGCAAGGTCGCCTTCGGAGTTGGCGTTGAGCGGATCTTTCCGGTGCATGCGCCGATCATCTCCAGGGTGGAAGTGGTCCGCCGGGGGGCGGTCCGCCGGGCCAAGCTCTACTACCTACGCGACCGGGTTGGCAAGGCCACTCGCATCAAGGAGAAGCGCTGACGGGTCAAGGTGACGGGCTGCTGTTCCGATACTCTCAGCGCCCAATCCTTGACTCTGGCTAGCGTTTCTCCATGACCTCAGACCCCATTCCCGAAGAGGAGCTCCCGTCGCGGAAGCGGTTGGAGTCGTTTGCGACCGGTCCCGAGTCAGAGGTCCTCAATCCGATCCCGCCCCAGCCCGTGGCCCCGCCGGCCAACGCCGACGTTGAACGGTTGGAGGCTCTGAAGCGGAGCCTGGGCGAAGAGATCCCCCCCGCTTCCCCGCCGCCCGAATCTCCCTACAGGTCCGAAGACGAACCGGAGACCGGCGCCGGTGGTCCGTCGGCAGATCCTCCACCGGTCGGGGAAGAACAGTTCGAGGAGCTGACGAAGAGGGAGAAGCGCAAGCAGAAGCGAAAGAACCGCTCCTTCTGGCAGGAATTGCCGATTCTCATTCTGGTGGCGCTCATCGTGGCAATCGTCATCAAGACCTTCTTCTTCCAAGCCTTCTACATCCCGTCGGGCTCGATGATTCCAACGCTTCAGATCAACGACCGGGTGCTGGTCAACAAGCTGTCCTATCGTTTTGGTGCCGTGGAGCGGGGAGACATCCTGGTCTTCGACTCCCCGGAAGCGATCGACGTCGACCGATCCTTCCCCTCGCGGGTGGCGCGGTCGATCGGCGAGGCGACCGGGCTAACTTCCCCGGACACCGTCCTGATCAAGCGAGTGATCGGCCTGCCGGGAGAGACGGTCGCTGTCCGCGACAACCAGGTGTACGTGAACGGCAATCCCATTGCCGAGCCCTATCTGCCCGACGGGATTGCCATGCGAGACTTCGATGAGCTGGTGATCCCAGCCGATCACGTGTTCATGATGGGTGACAACCGCAATCAGAGCCGCGACAGCCGGGTATTCGGGCCGATCCCCCGGGCAGACATCGTCGGCCGCGCCTTTGTGACCGTCTGGCCCCCCGGCGCCTGGGGTGGGTTGTAGGCGTCGTGTCGCAGGCATGGCCTATATGTGGAGCTGGCAACCACTCATTGGCGGCGGTCCGGTCTAACGTGGCCGCTACAGGAGACAGGAGAGTCGGGTGAACGAGGAAGATCTCGAACGGTACGAAACCGAGGTCGAGCTCCAGATATACAAGGAGTATCGGGACGTCCTGCCCATGTTCAAGTACGTGGTCGAGACCGAGCGCCGTTTCTATCTGGCCAACACCGTCGACCTGCAGACCCGCCAGGTGGGTGATGCCATCTACTTTGAGATCCAACTCGAGGATGCCTGGGTATGGGACATGTATCGGCCGGCCCGCTTTCTGCAGAACGTCCGGATCATGAGTTTCCGCGACGTCAACATCGAAGAGCTGGAGCCGGGAAGCGCTCTCTAGCCAATCAACGCCTTGCCCGCTGGGGTGAATCGCTGGCTGCCGACTACCTGGTCGAACGCGGCGCGGTGGTGGTCGGCCGCAATGTGCGGGCCGGCCGGGGTGAGATCGACCTGCTGGTCCGTTGGGATGGGAAGCTGGTGGCGGTCGAGGTCAAGACCCGGCAGGGCGGCGACCCCCGGACCTCCTTCACTCGCGACAAGGCGAGCAAGGTGCGGGCCACTATGAAGCGTCTCAAGCCCCGACCGCAGCGACTTGACCTGGTGGCGGTTGAAGTCGGGCCGGCCGGAGCAGACATTCGCTGGCTTCCGGGGGTGTGAGCCTCAACCGGCCGGGCGCAGCCGCAGCTCTTTGAACCAGCACCCACGGTGCCAGTGGCGACGCAGGTCGGGGGCTTCTTCCGGGATCACCACCAGGTGCCCCAGACCCACCTGGATTGTGTTCGAGCAGCCCGGGCACAGGTAGGGCTTGCGGGCGGCGTAGGGCTGAACCACCGTGACTATTTCTACGCCAAGAGGGCCCACACCAGCACTCCGGCGGTGACGATCAGCGCCACGACCACCACCACGATGTCGGCTAGGTCGCGCTGATGCGATCGGAACGGATTGAAACCCATGGTTCGAATGCTAGAAGCCGGGCGCCGGCTACCGGTTCTAAGCCAGGAGAAGGGCGTAAGACTGGAAGTTGGTGGGGGCCGGCCGGCTTCCGACGAAGAGGATCAGGAGGACCACCAGCACCAGTATCAGCCAGGCGGCGATGGCAGCCTGCTGGCGGCGGCGCCGGCGGCGATGGGTGCGGCCCAGCTCGCGGCGGTCAAGGACACTGTTCGGGTCGATGGTCGACATCTGGGTAACGGTGGTGGCGACGAAAGGGGCAGGGCTTTCAACCGGCACTGTGGCGACCACGGCCGGTGCCAGGGGCGGCGAGGAGGCCTGGGCCGGCGCGATGTTCACGGCCGCCGGGATGGTTCCGGTCCGGGTCGCGGTCGGCAGCGTGATCCGGACCGGCTGGACCGATGCCCGGCCGTTTCCGTCCCGGCACCCTTCCCGGCAATACCGGGGGATGGGCCCACGGGCGCCGACGCGGACCTCGGTTCCGCACCGTTCGCAGTCGACGCTCTGGGGGCGGCTCGGACGGGTCCGCCTGCGGCGGCAATCGGCGCAGTAGGCGGGCACAGGTCCTTTGGCTTTGACGGCAACGGTTGTACCGCAGCGTTCACACGAGATTGTTTCCGGTCGACCCACGGACCCATTTTACCCACAATGAGTGGTCGGCGCCCACACGTTCTGTGTGTGTCGCATCTGCCGCATACGTTGACCACATGTTCGCATCTATCGCATCAACCGCCCTCATCGGCGTGGAATCACGGCACGTTCAAGTCGAGGTGCACGCCGGACAGAGCTCCCAATCGTCATTCTCGATAGTGGGCCTGCCCGACACAGCCGTCCGTGAGGCCCGGGAACGGGTGTTGTCGGCCCTCGCTTCATCCGGGTATCGAGTCCCGGACCGTCGAATCACCGTCAACCTGTCGCCGGCCGATCTTCCCAAAGCCGGTTCTGCTTACGATCTTCCGATTGCCCTGGGAACCCTGGTGGCGATGGGCCAGGTCGAGCCTCACGCCGCCCGGGTGGTGGCGCTCGGTGAGCTGGGCCTGAACGGCGAGGTGAGAGCCGTGCGAGGTGGCCTGGGGGCGGCGGTGGTGGCCCGCCGCCTCGGTCTGCCGTGTCTGCTCGCTCCCGATGCGGCCGGCGAAGCGCGGCGGGTGAACGGCAGCGAGGTGCGCGGCGCCGGTGACCTGCGGGAGGCGGTTGCGGTTGCGCTCGGCCTGGCAGAGGGGGCCGCCGTAGCGCCTTTGCCCACGCCGGCGGGCGGCTCGGGCCCCGACCTGACTGAAGTCCGCGGACAGCTGGTGGCCCGGCGGGCGCTGGAGGTGGCAGCTGCCGGTGGCCACCACCTGATGCTGTTCGGGCCTCCGGGAGCCGGCAAGACCATGCTGGCGGCAGCCATGCCATCGATCCTTCCGCCGCTGTCGGACGAGGAGGCCCTCGAGGTGGCGCTGGTGTGGGCGGCGGCCGGATTGATGCGAAACGGTTCGGTCACGGCCCCCTTCCGCAGCCCCCACCACACCGCCACCGTGGCCGCCCTGGTGGGGGGAGGCAGCGGCCTCCCCACTCCCGGCGAGGTCAGCGTGGCTCACCGGGGCGTGCTCTTCATGGATGAGCTCGGTGAAGTACCGCGACGATTGCTGGAGGCTTTACGCCAGCCAATCGAAGACGGCCACGTCACCATCGCCCGACGCGGCCACACCGTGCAGTTCCCCTCCAGGTTCCAGTTGGTGGCCGCCACCAACCCCTGTCCGTGTGGCTTCAAGGGGGACCGGCTGGTGGGATGCCACTGCACCGCGGCCGCCCAGGATCGGTATCGGGGTCGCTTCTCAGGCCCGCTGCTCGACCGGCTCGACCTACGGGTGCGGGTCGAGCGTCTTGATCTGGCCGCCATGACTGGGCCGCCCGGTGAACCCTCGGCCGAAGTGCGACGGCGGGTGGTGGCGGCCCGGACCATCCAGCTGGAGCGGGGCGCTATGAATCGCAGGCTGACCGGCCGACAGTTGGACGATCAACCCTTCACTTCGGCGGCAAGGCGACTGCTGACGGGGGCGGTCGATCGGCTGCGGTTGACCGGGAGGGGCTGGGATCGGGTGCGCAGGGTCGCCAGGACCATCGCCGACCTGGAGGGCTGTCAGCAGATAGATGATTCGGCCGTTGCCGAAGCCCTCGTCTATCGGGCGGAACCATGAGCGTCTCGGACCGGCTGCTGCTGGCTTCGCTCGGGCTCCACCCCGGCCGGGTCCGTCGGCTGCTGGCCGAGTGGGGGACTGCGGGCGCGGTACTGCGAGCGATCCGGCTCGGGCAAATAGAAGTGGCGGGCTCGAGCCGGGACCGCCTGGTCGGCGACCCGGCCCTGGCAGCCCAGAGGGCTGGAGCCGAGTTGGTAGTGCGAGAAGACCTCCCGGCCGGGTTGGCCGGATTGCCGGATGCCCCCGACCTGCTCTATGTGCGCGGAACCCTCACAGTCGAACCGGCGGTGGCGATTGTGGGCACCAGGCGAGCCACTACCTATGGCCTGGGAATCGCCCGGAGCTTCGGAAGGGCGGTGGCCGAAGCAGGGTGGCCGGTGGTCTCGGGGCTGGCCAGGGGAATCGATGGGGCCGCCCACGTCGGCTGCCTCGAAGCCGGCGGCCTCGGTGTCGCCGTGCTCGGGTGCGGTATTGATGTCGCCTATCCGCCCGAGCACCGCCGGCTTGGTGAGCGACTCGTCGAAGGTGGAGGAGCAGTCATCTCCGAGTACGCCCCGGGAGCCCCGCCCGAAGCTTGGAGATTCCCTCCCCGAAACAGGATCATCAGCGGACTGGCCTCTGTGGTAGTCGTCGTTGAGGCGGGAGTGAAGGGTGGGGCGCTGATCACGGCCGCCCGCGGCCTCGAGCAGGGCCGGTTGGTTCTGGCCGTACCGGGCGACATCGATCGAGATGCCTCACGGGGCTGCAACCTCCTCATCCGCGACGGGGCCCACCCGGTTCTGGACGTTGAAGATCTCGTTACCAGCCTCACCTTCGCGCTCGGCCCACCACCCCGGTCTGTCGCCGTGGGTCCGGATGATCCGATCATGTCCGCCGTCCGGGGTGGCGCGATGACGCTCGAGGCCCTGGCTCACGAGTTGGGGCTCTCGGCTGCCGAGACCGTTAGGCGGGTCGCCGTCTTGGAGGCGGCCGGTGTGGTGGTGATAGAGAGCGGGGTGGTGGCCGTGCGAGTGTGAGACACCGCCGGTCCGGTACCCTTCCGCCGAAGATGGACAATGAGCTTCGGGATATCGGGGAAGCCTGCGAAGTGGTGGCCGAGCGAGTGGTCGAACCAGTTCAGGGCATGCATCGGGTTATCTCTTCCCGGACGTTCCGATACCTCGGGCCGCCCGGTGAGCCGGTTCGGGCGGTATACGAGCCGGTGACCGATGGCATCTATCGCACTATTCCCCGCCTGGTCCGGGTAGCGGGGGCGGGAGCCGCAGCGGCTTTGGCGCAGCGGGCTCCTGAGATTGAGCCGGTCTCCCGATCGCGTATCGGGTCGGGATGGCAGGCGGCTGTTAACGCCCTGTGGGGAGATCGCCTGGTCGAGAGGAACAACGCCCTGGCGGTATCCCTGACGGTTCGTAGCGGTTCCCAGCCTGTGGGGGTCGACCGTGGTTCGCTGGCAGCAGCATTCCCCGATGCCACTCCCCACATCGCGGTTTTGCTTCACGGCCTCGGCCAGACCGAGCGGTGTTGGAGCGGGGGATCCGGCGACTTGAGCGGCGTCCTCGGCTCACTGGTCGAGACTCCCGGGCTCACTCCGGTTCCGGTTAGGTATAACACCGGGCTGCCGGTGGCCAGGACAGGTGACGAGCTTTCCCATCTGCTCTCCTCAATCCGCAGAAACTGGCCTGTGGAGCATCCGGTTGTCTCTCTGGTCGGCTACTCGATGGGCGGATTGGTGGCTCGCCGGAGTTGGGCGACGGCCGCGGCGTCCGGCGAGGCATGGGCCGAGGAGGCCCGCCACCTCATCACCATCGGCGCCCCGCATCGCGGTTCTCCACTCGCACGAGCTGCCGCCGCTGGGGCGGGAATCCTGAAGCTGAGCAGGACCAGCCGCCCGCTTGGGGAGTTTCTCGATGCTCAGAGCGTCGGGATGAAGAATCTACGTGATGGGGCCGGCGTGGCCGAGATGTGGGGCGGGGCGGTTTCCGCCAACTCGGCAGGGGCGGCTGCCGGGCTCCGCGAGCACGTGATCGCGGCAGTAGTGACCGGTGACTCTTCCCATCCGGTGGGAGCCGTGGCCGGGGACCTTGTCGTGCGGGTGGGAAGCGCTACCGCCGGCACCGCTCATGCTGCCAACGTACGGGTGCTGGGCCGACGGCGCCACTTTGACCTCATGAGGGATCCCGAGGTCACCGCGCAAGTGGTTGGATGGCTGAGCGACGTTGACGCTAGTGACTAGTCACATGTCGCACGCTTTTCGCGGGCTGTGACATAGGATGGTCCGATGCCCCCCTTCCTGCCGAAGTGGTCGCGTGGCGCGGTCGAGGACTATCTGGACCGTCTGACCCACCAGCGACGGCTATCTGACAACACCGTCGCCTCGTACCGGCGGGACCTCATTGCATTCTTCTCGTTTGCCGACACCCACGGGGCCTCCTCGTTCGCAGACGTCGACCGCCGCCTGATTCGTCGTTACATCGCCGGCCTGTCCGAGCGAGGGTTGGCGGGGCGCTCGATGGCCCGCAAGGCCTCGGCGGTCCGCGCCTTTTTCTCAGATGCTGCCAAACGGTCGGTAACTACCTTCAATCCTGCCGAGGGCATTTCGATTCCGCGAACACCTCAGTCACTACCCCGGGTCCTTTCTGCGGCCGGGATCGCCGCCGTCCTCGATGACCTGGATGGCCCCGATCCCGTTGAGTTGCGGGACCGGGCCGTGCTCGAGTTGCTGTACGGCTGCGGTTTGCGTGTGGGAGAACTTGCCGGGATGAGGTGCGCCGATGTCGACGCGCGCTCCTTCATCCGGGTCGAGGGCAAAGGCAGCAAACAACGCGATGTGCCGGTGGGGGATCCTGCGCAAAAGGCACTCGCCGCATACCTGGCCGATGGGCGCGGCCGGCTGGCAGGACCCGGGGCCGGCGACGAACTCTGGTTCGGCGTCAGGGGCGGGGTCCTTGATTCTCGCGGTATTAGACGTATCGTTTCTTCCCGGCTGGGAACATTTCCACACGCTCTGCGTCACTCGTTCGCCACCCATCTATTGGAAGGCGGAGCCGATTTGCGCGCAGTTCAGGAGCTCTTAGGCCACAATGAGCTTGCCACCACCCAGATATACACTGCAGTAACCAAGGATCATCTCAAGGCCACTTATGAGCGAAGCCACCCGCGAGCCTGACGACAACGGCGTCCAGGAACTCTGGACCCAATTCAAAGACACGGGCGATGCCAAGGCCCGCGAGGGCCTGATCCTCCATTATTCGCCGCTGGTCAAGTTCGTGGCCGGCCGGATGGGAGTGGGCCTGCCACGCAACGTCGAGCAGGCCGACCTGGTTTCCTACGGCATCTTCGGGCTCATCGATGCCATCGACAAGTTCGACCTGGAACGGGGCTTCAAGTTCGAGACCTACGCGGTCAACCGCATCAAGGGCGCCATCCTCGACGAGTTGAGGGCCCTCGACTGGGTTCCTCGCTCGGTGCGGGCCCGGGCCCGCGAGATCCAGCGCTCACTGGCCGAGATGGAGCACAGTCTCAAGCGGACGGTAACGGACGAGGAGCTGGCCGCCCATATGAATCTGCCGGTGGAGGTCCTCCAGGATCAGCTGGCCGAGATCTCAACTCTTGGCCTGGTCGCCCTGGATGAGTTACTGAACACCTCCGAGCGGGACTCGGCGTCGGTGGGGGATCTGCTGCCAGATCCGCGAGCGGCCGATCCAGTGGCCGAATTCGAAACCGACGAGACCAGGCGGGCACTCGCCGAGTCCATCAACCGCCTCAACGAACGCGACCGTCTGGTAGTGACGCTCTATTACTACGAAGGGCTTACGCTGGCCGAGATCGGCGACGTGCTTGGTGTGACCGAATCCAGAGTCTGTCAGATCCACACCAAGTCGGTGATGAGTCTCCGCAACCGCATGATGGAGCCGATCTTCAAAGGCGGCTGAGACCCCGGTCCAGGACGGGATGGGGGAGTGACCACGAGGCACTAAGCTGCCGCACATCACACACGCCTTGCCGCCGCCGATCCGCGGTCGGAGCTTGCTCCGGGATCGGTGTTGGGCGGGCGGACGAACCAACCAAATCAAGGAGAAATAGCCGTGTCCACCGTGACCATGAAGCAGCTGCTGGAGGCTGGAGTCCACTTCGGACACCAGACCAGGCGTTGGAACCCCAAGATGAGCCCGTACCTCTTCGGCGAACGAAACGGGATCCACATCGTCGACCTTCGCCAAACGCTCACCCAGCTGCAAGACGCTTACAAATTCATCGAGGAACTGACCGCCAAAGGTGGCACCGTCATGTTCGTCGGTACCAAGAAGCAGGCCCAGCACATCATGGCGGACGCAGCTGAGTCTTCCGGGATGCCCTTCATCACCAACCGCTGGCTGGGAGGCATGCTCACCAACTTCAAAACCAGCCACAAGCGGATCCTCTATATGAAGGAACTCGAGCGGATGGACGAGTCGGGAGAGATGGAATCTCTACCGAAGAAAGAGCGGATCCGTCTGCGCCGCGAGAAGGGCAAGCTGGTCAACAACCTCGGTGGCGTCCGCGACCTGACCCGTCCACCGGATGCGCTGTTCATCGTCGACATCCTCACCGAGCACATCGCCGTCAAAGAGGCGACCAGGCTGGGGATTCCCATCGTGGCGCTCGTCGACACCAACTGCGATCCCGACCCGATCACGATTGTCATCCCCGGCAACGACGACGCCATCCGGTCCGCGCAGCTGTTCGCCGACTCACTGGCACAAGCCTGCATAGCCGGCCGGGCCCGCTTCGAGTCCGGGCAACAGGCAATCGCCGAGGGCGATGACACGCCGGTCGAATCCGCTCCCGAGCCTGTTCCAGAGGTGGCGGTGGCGGCTCCCGTTCCTGAGCCTGTTCCAGAGGTGGTGGTGGCGGCTCCCGTTCCTGAGCCTGTTCCAGAGGTGGTGGTGGCGGCTCCCGTTCCTGAGCCTGTTCCAGAGGTGGTGGTGGCGGCTCCCGTTCCTGAGCCTGTTTCAGAGGTGGAGGCTCCCGCTCCCGAGCCCGAGTCTGCTGCCCCGTCCGAGGAAGGGGATGCACCGGTGGCCGGGGAGTCCACCGGGGAGGAGGCCACTGGTGGCTGACATCAGCGCCAAAGAGGTCATGGATCTCCGCAAGGAGACCGGGGCCGGAATGATGGACGTGAAGAAGGCCCTCATCGAAGCTGAGGGAGATCGCGGGCAAGCCAAAGAGATCCTGATGGTCAAGGGCCTGGCTGACGCCAAGAAGCGCGAGGGCCGGGAAACCGACACAGGTACCATCGGGCACTACCTCCACTACCAGACCGAGCGTCCGGTGGTCGGCTGCCTGGTGGAGCTTCGTTGCGAGACGGACTTCGTCGCCAAAGGCGAGGAGTTTCAGGCTGCTGCCCGCGACCTGGCCATGCATCTGGCGGCCGCCCGCCCCGAGTATGTGCGGCGGGAGCAGGTCCCCGACGAGGCCGTTGCAGAAGCCAGCCGACTGTATGCAGCTCAAGCGCAAGAACAGGGCAAGCCGGCCGAGGTCGTTGACAAGATCGTGGCCGGCAAGCTCGGATCCTTTTACAAGGACAACGTGCTCTATGAGCAACAGTTCGTCAATCCGGAGAAGTTCGAGGGTACGGTGGAAGCGATGCTCGAGCATTTGACGGCCCGGCTGGGTGAGAAGATCACGGTCGGCGGGATAGCCCGGGTGGCGCTGGGAGAGGAATAGCTTGTCTGATTCGGGACATCGCAGGGTTGTGCTCAAACTGTCGGGCGAGGCCTTTGCCGACCCCGATCTCAATTACGGGATTGATCGCAAGACGATCGACCGGGTCGCCGCCGAACTGGCCGAAGTTCACGCCGAGGGATATCAAGTGGCCGTGGTGGTCGGAGGCGGCAACATATTCCGCGGCGTCAGCTCTGCTGCCGAAGGCATGGACCGTGCCTCGGCCGACTACATGGGCATGCTGGCCACCGTCATTAATGCCCTGGCGCTTCGGGAAGGTTTCGACCGGCAGGGGATCCCCAGCCGGGTGCAGACGGCCATCACCATTCAACAGGTGGCCGAGCCCTACATACGGCTGCGAGCCATCCGGCACCTGGAGAAGGGCCGCATGGTCATCCTGGCGGCCGGCACCGGCAACCCCTTCTTCACGACCGACACTACGGCTGCGTTACGGGCGGCCGAGATCGGAGCCGGCATCGTGCTGAAGGCCACCAAAGTCGACGGGGTGTACGACGCTGACCCCGTTGGCAACCCGGATGCGAAGCTGCTGACCGATGTCACCTATCTGGATGTCATCGCGCAGGGCCTCAATGTCATGGACTCGACGGCAATTACGATGTGCATGGACAACAAGCTGCCGATCCGGGTGTTTAACCTCAACACGCCGGGGAACATCCCCCGGGCGGTGAGAGACGAGCCGATAGGGACCTTGGTGCGATGATCGACGAGATCCTCGGGGACGCAAAGGAACGGATGGAGAAGGCCGTCGAGCATGTGCAGAATGAGTTCGGCACTGTTCGTACCGGTCGCGCCAACCCCGGCATTCTGCACCGGGTCTCCGTCGAGTATTACGGAAGCCCCACTCCGCTTCAACAACTGGCGTCGTTCGCGGTTCCAGAGCCCACCATGCTGGTCGTGACGCCGTTCGATCCAGGAGCCCTTGGTGAGATCGAGCGAGCCATCAGCAGTGCCGGGCTCGGTCTGATGCCGGCCAACGATGGCAACGTAATCCGACTTTCCTTCCCCCCGCTGACTGAGGAGCGCCGCAAGGAGCTCGTCAAGGTGGTCAACCACATGGCAGAAGAGGGGAAGGTGGCGATTCGCAACATCCGCCGGCCCCATAAGGACGACCTCGAAGCGCTCAAAGGTGAGTTGTCGGATGACGACATCCGCCGGGCGGAGAAGGACCTTCAGAGCATGACCGACGCTTTTGTGGTCAGGGTCGATGAGCTCTTCGAGCACAAGCAAACAGAGTTGCTCGAGGTGTGAGGGCGGACCTTTGACATCGAATCAGGGCGGAGGAAGTCATCCGGGTGATCCGTGGTCCCCGGACTGGCAGCCTGCCACGCCCGAAGCCACTTCCGAGGATGAGTGGCCTTATGACGAGAGCCTGACCCTTTCTGATGCCGAACTGGAGATAGCCGGCCTGGAGGACGAGGAAGAGCCAGCTGAGGAGCAGGCCGAGGACTCCGAGGCCACCTCCGAGCCGGACGAGGAGGCCGCTGCCAAGGAGGCTGAGGAGGCCGCTGCCAAGGAGGCTGAGGAGGCCGCTGCCAAGGAGGCTGAGGAGGCCGCTGCCAAGGAGGCTGAG
>Ga0255048_10002146_pt1 | contig 12818 bp, 7 predicted proteins | sample JV7_2_2_MG_FD_183619 | JGI IMG/M metagenome (GOLD analysis project Ga0255048, IMG submission 183619) | Seawater microbial communities from Jervis Inlet, British Columbia, Canada - JV7_2_2 | ecosystem: Environmental > Aquatic > Marine > Inlet | place: Canada: British Columbia | collected 2016-10-06
GGCTTGCGCATGGCCCGCTCGGCGCGGCGCAGCGCGCTCGCCCCACCGACGGGGGTGCCCCCGCGCAGCAAAGTCACGCCGCCGACGCGCACCACAAGCTGCTCGGGCTTGAAGGGGACACCCGCAGCGCCCACGGTCTGTACAACGCGGCCCCAGTTGGGGTCCGCACCGAAAAGCGCCGTCTTGAACAGCAGCGAGTTCGCGATCTTGCGCGCCACGCGTTCAGCCTGGGCATTGGTGCGCGTCCCGCTCACGACGATCTCAGCCAGGCGGGTGATCCCCTCTCCGTCGGCGGCGAGCTTCTGCGTAAGCTCCTCACACAGCGTCACGAGCGCCTTCTGAAATCCCTTCGCCCCCGCCGAGCGCGCGCCCAGCGGCCGATTGCCCGCCGCACCGTTGGCGAGCAGCAGCACGGTATCGCTGGTGCTGGTCTCTCCATCGATACTGAGGCGGTTGAAGGTCTGCCCGACGCTCTCGCGCAGCAAGCGGCGCAGGAAGGCCGGCTCCAGCGCCAGGTCCGTTACGATGTAGACGAGCATGGTCGCAACATCAGGCATGGTCATGCCCGAGCCCTTGGCAATGCCCAGCAGCGTAGACCCCCGGCTGCGAATCTGGACCAGCTTGGGCCGTGTGTCAGTGGTGAGGATCGCGCGCGCCGCAGCCGACCAGCCCGTCGGTGAGAGGGCCCGCACCGCTTTCGGGATGCCGGCCGCTACGGTCTTCATGGGCAGTGAACGGCCGATCACACCCGTGGAGGCGACCTGAACTTCCCCGGGTGGCAGCCCGAGCTCTCGACCCACGATCTCGGTCATGCGCCGTGCGTCACGCAGGCCCCGCGCACCGTTGGCCACGTTGGCATTTCCACTGTTCACGATCACGGCACTTGCATGGCCGTTGCGCAGGTGCTGACGGGATACGGTGACGGGAGCCCCCGGAAAGCGATTGCGCGTGAACATTCCCGCGGCGACCGTTGGACGCTCGGAGACGATCAGCGCCAGGTCGGGCGCACCCGAGCGCTTGATGCCGCAGCTGATGCCAGCCGCCTGGAAGCCCGGAACTCGGTACGCCACGGATCTACGCCGCGGCTCCGTGGCACTTCTTGTATTTCTTACCCGAACCGCAGGGACAGGGCTCGTTCCGGCCGACCTTTGGCCCCTCGCGCACGACGGTGCCCTGAACCTCCGGCGCCGCTGCACCGGGGTGCTGCTCCTGGAGACCGCGTGCGAGCGCTCGGTGCCGCGCCTCCTCCGCCAGGCGCATGGCGCGAATGCGTTCTTCAGACGGAGCTTGGAGCATAACCTTAAAGAGCTGCTCCACAGCATGGCTGCGGATGCGCTGGTTCATCGCCACGAAGAGTTCGAAGCCTTCTCGCTGATACTCGATCTTGGGATCCCGCTGACCGTATCCACGCAGCCCGATGCCTTCCTTCAGATGGTCCATGGCCAGCAGGTGGTCCTTCCACTGCACGTCCAGGGCCTGCAGCAGGAGGCCGCGCGCCACCGAGTCGAAGGTGGGCGGCCGGATCTCGAGGTCCACGAAGCGCTGCTCGAGATCCGCGAACATTTTGACCTTGCTCTCGAGCTGCTCGCGCACGCGCTCGCGCACGCGCTCATCGAGCTTCTCGCGGTCGGGCTCGCCGCCCCTGAGGGCGAAGGCTTCATCGTCGAGGCTGAGCTGAGCCCCGAACTGTTGCTCCACCTGTTGGGCGAGCTCCTCCAGATGCACCTCCCCGCGCTGCGGGACCGTGAACTCGACTATCTCGTCGATGATCTCGTCGGCAAGATGGATGTAATCCTCGTGCTGCTCCTCGCTGCTCAGAATCTGACGACGCCAGGTGTAGATGCTCTCGCGCTGCTTGTTCATCACGTCGTCGTACTCGAGTAGGTGCTTGCGAACGTCGAAGTTGCGCGCCTCGACCTTCCCCTGCGCGCGCTCGATCGCGCCGGAGAGCATCTTGGCCTCGATCGCCTCACCCTCCTGCATACCGAGACGCTTCATCAACGGCCCCAGCCGATCGGAGCCGAAGATGCGCAGCAGGTCGTCCTCCAATGACAGATAGAATCGCGACGAGCCGGGGTCGCCCTGGCGTCCCGAGCGCCCACGGAGCTGATTGTCGATGCGCCGCGACTCGTGTCGCTCGGTACCCAGCACGTGCAGGCCGCCGGCCTCGAGCACCTGCTCGCGCTCGGCGTCGCACTGACGCTGCAGCGTCTCGAATTCGGGCTTCACTTCGGGATCGTCCAGGTCGAGCCCGCGCGCCTTAAGCATCATCTCGGCGTTTCCGCCCAGAACGATATCGGTGCCGCGCCCGGCCATATTGGTCGAGATCGTCAGCGCGCCGAGCCTTCCGGCCTGCGCGATGATATCGGCCTCGCGTCCGTGGTGCTTGGCGTTCAACACATTATGCGGAACGCCGCGGTTCTTGAGACGCTTCGCAAGCATCTCGGAGGTCTCGATCGCGATCGTACCCACCAGAACCGGCTGGCCGCGCTCGTGGCAGTCGGCGATCTCGTCAGCCACCGCCTTCCACTTCTCGGCCCTGGTGCGGTAGACAACGTCGGGGTTGTACTTGCGGATCATGGGCCGATTCGTCGGCACCACCACGACGTCGAGACCGTAGATCTTCGCGAACTCGGGCGCCTCGGTGTCCGCCGTACCCGTCATGCCGGCAAGCTTGTCGTACATGCGGAAGTAATTCTGGAAGGTGATCGAGGCGTAGGTCTGGCTCTCGTTCTGGATTTTCACGCCCTCCATGGCCTCGACCGCCTGGTGCAACCCATCGCTCCAGCGACGGCCCTCCATCAAGCGTCCCGTAAACTCGTCTACGATGATGACCTGACCTTCCTTCACCACATAGTCGATGTCGCGCTTGTACATCGTATGCGCGCGCAGACCGTTCTGCACCACGTGCAGAGTATCCATATGATCGGGCGCATATAGGTTGTCGATGTCGAGCAGCTTCTCGACCGCCACGATGCCTTCGTCGGTCAGGTGTGCCTGTCGCGCTTTCTCGTCGACGGTGTAGTGCTCCTCTTTTTGCAGGCGCGGAATGATTTTGTCGATGCGTCTGAACTTCTCCGGGTCGTCATCGACGGGACCGGAGATGATGAGTGGAGTTCGCGCCTCGTCGATCAGGATCGAATCCACCTCGTCGACGATCGCGAAGCTGTGCTCGCGCTGCACGTAGATATCGAGGCTCGGCTTCATGTTGTCGCGCAGGTAGTCGAAGCCGAACTCGTTGTTCTGGCCGTAGATGATGTCGGCTCCGTAGGCCACGCGCCGCTCCTCATCGCTGAGGCCGTGGACGACGCAACCTACCTCTAGGCCGAGATAGCGGTGGATCGCACCCATCCACTCGGAGTCGCGACGCGCCAGGTAATCGTTCACCGTGACGACGTGCACGCCCTTCCCCGACAGGGCGTTCAGGAACGAGGGCAAGGTGGCGACGAGCGTCTTCCCTTCGCCGGTCTTCATCTCGGCGATCTTGCCCTGGTGGAGGACGATGCCTCCGATCAGCTGAACGTCGTAGTGGCGCTGGCCCAGTGTGCGCTTGGCTGCCTCGCGCACGATCGCGAACGACTCAGACAGCAGCTCGTCGAGCGATTCCCCCTTCTCGGCGCGCTGCCGTAGCTCTCCCGCGCGGCGACGCAGGGCGTCCGCATCGAGAGGCTCCAGCTCCGGCTCCAGGGAGTTGATGCGATCCACGAACGGACGCAGCTTCTTGAGCAGCCGGTCGTTGGCCGAGCCAAAGATCTTCCGGGCCAGACTCCGAATGGGATCCTCCGCAACAGGGGCGTGAGTCAGAGGGGCCCGGAATTATACGGTAGGCCCTGAGAGGGAGCCAGACTCAGTCCAGAATGTAGTTGCGGGGATTCACGGGCACGTCATTGACCTCGACCTGATAGTGGAGGTGCGGCCCGGTGCTGCGCCCAGTGGTACCCATAAGCGCGATGGGCTCGCCACGCTTGACCTTCTGTCCGCGCTCAAGCATGTGCTCAGAGAGATGGCCATAAATGGTCTCAACGCCGTAGCCATGGCGAATGACGATGGTCTTGCCGAGCGCCCGCTGCGTTCCGACGTAGCGGACCGTGCCATCCGCAGGCGCCAGGATCGGCGTACCCATGCGCGCTGCGATATCGACACCGCGATGGAACTCGCGGTTGCCGGTGAAGGGTGAAGTTCGATAGCCAAACGCGGACGTGACCCAGCCCTTGGTGGGCGTGATAGACGGTGTGCGAACGAGCTTGGCCGACTGCGTCTCGAGATGCTCGATCAGTCCCGCCAGGCTGGCCTCCCCGGCCCCTGCGGCCTCGTTCAGACGGTCCAGGCTCTCCAGCATGCGCTTGTGCCTGCGCTCGCGCGTGAGGCCGGTCAGCTGATGTGGCTCCAACAGCTCGCCCTCGACGCCGCCGATCCCCGGCAGCGGCAGCGGATCGGATGGGTCCAGATTCGTGATGACCCGGAGCTTGCGGTCCAGGCGGCTGATCCCGCTGAGCCTGGTCGTGATCAGCTCCATCTTCTCCGCGTAGTCCATGAGCTGGTCGCGCTGCTCGCGCGTCTCGGCGCGAAGCTGGTCGAGCTCGGTCACCTGCCCGCGGACCCGGGTGTAGTCCACGGCCAAAGTCGTCACGGCCGCCAGCACCACGGCGGCGGCGCCGATGGAGCGCCGGACCCAGCTGCGACGAAAGTGGAAACGCCGGATATTTGCCGACGGACCCGGAACGTATAGCAGCGTAATAACGTCGTTGTTCTCGCCAGATGTGGAGCTAGCTGACATCCTCGCCTCCGTTCGGGTTCGCGTGCATCCGCAGCTTCAGGGTTAGACGGCCCATGCGGATCTCGTCACCATCGGAGAGCTGCGCTCGATCCTGCCGCTCGCCCTGGATGATGACCCCATTCGTGCTGCCCAGATCCTGGACAACGAAATTTCCGTCCTCGAGACTCACGAGTGCGTGAGCGCGGGAGATGGTCGCCTCGTACAGCAGGAGATCCGATGCGCGGCCACGTCCGATCACGGTGCTGGAGCGATCGAGCGGCCACTCCAGGCCCTCGTAAAAGCCGCTCTCCACACGTAAGGCGCCACGCGCCAGGCCCGGCGCCGTGTCCGCATCTCCCAGAAATGCTGTTCCTTCGAGCCCCATCCGGCCTTCCCTGCCTACTCCTGCATACGCGCGATAGGCGATCTTCGCCTGCACAAAAGATCGGTTCAGGAGCCGGAAACCTGAAGCGGTGCCTCAGGGCCTAAGCAGCTCTCGCGCGTGCGCTCGTGCCGTTTGAGTGACACGTCCGCCAGCCGCCATACGGGCGATCTCCTCCACCCGATCCTCGCCCTCCAGGCGCTGTACGTGCGTCCGAGTGCGCCCGCCGCGCACCCGCTTCTGAACGCAGTGATGGGTCTCGGCCAGACCAGCGATCTGCGGCAGATGGCTAATGCACAGGACCTGGTGGCGTCCCGCCAGCGCCCGCAGGCGCTCCCCGACCCGACGCGCGGTCTGCCCACCCACGCCCGCATCGATCTCGTCGAAGAGCAGCACCCGACCCCGATCTGCCTCACGCAAGACATTGCGTAAGGCCAGGAGCAAGCGTGCAAGCTCACCGCCGGAGGCCGCATCTCGCAGCCGGCGCGGCTCCTCGCCGGGATTGGCCGTGATCCAGAAGCTGGCCCGCTCGCGCCCCTGCGGCGCACAAGGAGCCTCCCAACCCTCGCGGGTCTTGGCAGCAAGCGGCTCGAACACGACGCGCAGAGACGTGCGCCGCAGATCTACCGCCGCCAGCTCCTGCAGCATGGCCGCTTCAAGCTCGCTCGCGCACTGGCGCCGCGCCTTCTCGAGACGCTTCGCGGCCGCGACCAGGGCCGCAGCGCTCTCGCCCTGCTCCGCTTCGAGCGCGGCGGTACGTGCCTCGCCCCCACCGATCGCATCGAGCTCCTCGCGCGCCTGGTCGCGAAAGGCGAGGATGGCCTCGATCCTGGGGCCGTAACGTGCTTGCAGGCGGCGCAGCTCCGCGAGGCGGGACTCCACCTGCGCGAGTCGTGCGGGGTCCGACTCGAGCGACGAAACGTAGCTCTCGAGCGTCCGACCCGTCTCCGCGAGCTCGAGCTGTGCACGCTCGAGCGCCTCGGCAGCCTCGCGCAGACTCACATCCAGACTCAGCGCGTCACGCAGATGTTCCTCGACCTGGCCCAGGCGCTCGCGCACCCCTTCAGCGCCGTCGAGCAGCTCCAGCGCCGCAGCCGACTGCGTTCCCAGCCGCTCGACGTGGGCGAGCCGCGCGTGCTCCCCCTCGAGCGACTCGATCTCACCCGGTTGGGGATCTACTCGCTCGATCTGCTCGAGCTCGAAGCGCAGCTGGTCCTCGCGGCGCACGCGTTCCTCGGCACTCGCACGCCGCGCGTGGATCTCCTTGGCCAACGCGTACCAGCGAGCATGAAGCTCCGAAACCTCATCAACGAGTGGTTTCAGCTCGCCATAGTCATCGAGCAGTCCGGACTGCACGTCTGCACGCAGCAGACGCTGGTGCTCTCCCTGGCTGACGACCTCGAGCGCCTCGCCCAGCAGCTCCGCGAGCAGCGACACCGTGGCGAGCTTCCCGTTGACGAAGACCTTGCCACGGCCCTCGCGCGAGACACTGCGCGAGACCAGCAACACGCTGTCGTCTTCGCCCGCGAGCCCCAGCTCGCGTGCGCGCTCGATCAGACCGGGATCTTCGAGAATCGCCTCCACCGATGCGAACGACTCCCCGCTGCGAACCGCTTCGGACGAGACGCGGCGTCCGCACAGCGTTGCGATCGCCCCCAGCAGTACGGACTTCCCGGCGCCGGTCTCACCCGTGATGACGTTCAGGCCGGGGGCGAGCTCGAGCTCGAGCTCTTCGATCACCGCCAGATTGCGAACGCGCAGGGTCCGGATCACGGGCTCAGCGCGAGCCCCAGCCGAGCTTCATGCGCAGCGTCTCGAAGTGATTGTGTCCGGGCACGGTGATGAAGCGCGCGGGGTGCGACGAGCGGGTGACCCGCACTGCATCGCCCGGCTGCAGGGGGGTACCGACCTGGCCGTCCAGCGTGAGGGTCGCCTCTTCTCGCGGAAGCAGTCGTACCTCGACCTGAAGTGAGTCGGGTAAGACCAGAGGCCTCTGCGTGAGTGTGTGCGGGCAAATCGGGTTGAGGATCATGGCCGCCACACGCGGATCGAGGATCGGGCCACCCGCCGAAAGGTTGTAGGCCGTGGAGCCGGTAGGCGTCGACAGAATCAGACCATCGGAGCGGTAGCTCGCGATGACCTTTTGATCGATGAGGGCCTCGAGCTCGATCAGACGCGCGAGCGCCGATCCTTTGGTAATCACGGCGTCGTTCAGCACCAGCTCGACCTGAGGCTCCGCTCCCTGCTTGAGACAGGTCACCGCGAGGCGCGAACGTTCCTGAATCTCGTACTCGCCCCCCAGCACCGTGGTGAGCGCCACATGGATGTCGTCGGGGGAGACATCCGTCAGGAAGCCCAGCCTTCCCAGGTTGATGCCCAGGATCGGCACGTCGCGTTCGCCAATGGCGCGCACCGCGGCCAGAACCGAGCCGTCGCCACCCAGCACCAGCAGCAGGTCGGAGCGCGCGGCCACCTGCTCGAGAGATACCTCCCCCTCGCGCTCGAACACGACCTCCAGGCCGTGGTCGTCCACGTCGGCGACGATGCGCCGAAGCAGCGGCTCGACTTCTGTCTGGCCGCTTTTCAGGGCGACACCGATGCGCTTCCAGGGAACCATGCTGCGCGCGCCAGAGTAGGACCCGCCCCGTCCGTGAGCAAGCTTCCTACGGCACTGGAATCTGGCTCGAGTCGCGACCCGCTAGACTGGAGCGATATGGAGCTATTTCCGCGTGAAGCCTCCGTCTCATCGCCGGAGCCCGATGCGCCGCTGGCGGACCTCATGCGGCCACGAAGGCTGGAGGAATTCGAGGGACAGGCACACCTGCTGGGCGACAAGCGTCCGCTTGCACCCATCCTCAAGGGCAGTGGGCAGCTCGCCTCGATGATCTTCTGGGGCCCACCCGGCTCGGGCAAGACCACACTCGCGCGCCTGCTCGCCGAGCGGGCCGGTCTGCGTTTTGTCTCGTTCTCGGCCGTGCTGGGCGGCGTGCGTGAGCTGCGCCAGGAGATCGAGAGCGCAAAACAGGAACGGCGGCGCGATGTGCGCACGGCTTTGTTCATCGATGAGATCCATCGTTTCAACAAGGCGCAGCAGGACGCACTGCTGCCGCACGTGGAGCACGGAACCGTCGTCCTGCTCGGTGCGACAACCGAGAACCCCTCCTTCGAGGTCATCCCCGCGCTCCGTTCGCGATGCCGCGTCTTCACGCTGCGCGCGCTCGAGCCCCCGGACTTGAAACGCATCATCGAGCGCGCACTGCGCGACGCAGAGCGCGGCCTCGGAGCGCGCAAGCTCGAAATCGATGACGAGGCGCGAGACCTGTTGATCCGGCTCGCTCAGGGCGATGCGCGGCGTGCGCTGTCTCTGCTGGAGCGCGCGGCTGAGGGCGAGAAGCAGAGCATCGACCGCGCAGCCATCGAAGCCGCCGTCGAGGCACGCCTGCCCGATTACGACAAGGGCGGCGAGGCCCACTACGACGTGATCTCGGCCTTCATCAAGAGTCTGCGAGGCAGTGACCCCGACGCCGCGGTCTACTGGCTCGCGCGCATGCTCGAAGGCGGGGAGGACCCGCGCTTCATCACACGCCGCATGCTGATCTTTGCCTCCGAGGACATTGGCAACGCCGATCCAGATGCCTTGCCCCTCGCCAATGCCGCAGCCGTGGCCTGCGATCGCATCGGTCTGCCCGAGGGTCGCCTGATCCTAGCGCAGGCCGCCACCTACCTCGCCTGTGCGGCCAAGAGCAACGCCAGTCTGAAAGCGATCAGTGCCGCCACCGACGCGGTGCGTGAGCACGGCGCCCTGCCCGTCCCACTGCACCTGCGTAACGCACCCACGGAGCTGATGCGCAGTGAGGGCTATGGCCGTGGCTACCAGTATCCACACGACCACCCCGGCCACTTTGTCCGCGGCCAGTACCTGCCCGACACACTAAGCGACGCTCGCTTCTACCGCCCTACCGAGGAAGGCAGCGAAGCAAAGCTCGCACGGCGCCTGCGCGAGCGCTGGGGTGCCCTCAAGCCAATCGACACGGATGAGTGAGACTCTACACGTGGGCAATGCCTCGAGTATCGGAGCTCGTCTCGCGTTGTTGGCTGCAGCGATCCTACTGGTAAATGCGTGCGGAAAGAGTTCCGAGGAAATGCAACACGCCTTCACCCGCCCGCCCGACGCCGCGAAAGTGATGCTGATCGGGCTGGATGGGGCGGACTGGAAGATCATCGATCCCATGCTGGCACGCGGGGAGCTCCCCAACCTGGCGCGTCTCAAGCACGAGGGGGTCTGGGGTCCACTCAAGTCCGCGGAGCCCCTGCTCTCACCCTTGATCTGGACCACGATTGCCACCGGCAAGACACCCGATCAGCACGGCATCCTGAGCTTTCGCGCCGACGACCCCGAGACCGGGGAGGCGGTTCCGGTCACCAGCAATCTGCGCAGGGTGAAGGCGCTCTGGAACATCGCGGGCTCGCCCGAGGGGGGTGCGGCCCGCGTGGGCTTCGTGGGCTGGCTCGCGAGCTGGCCGGCGGAGCAGGTGAATGGCTTCGTGGTCACCGACCGCCTCGGCTACCACAGCTTTGCCTACCAGGGGGAGCCCGAGCTTGCACACACCCGCAACACCTCTCCCGAGGCGCTGTTCCAGCAGATCCAGGCGCACCACCACAAGCCGCAGGACATCTCCTACGTCGACGTCACGCGCTTCGTCCGCATCCCACGGGCTGACTTCGATAGCGCGGTCGCGCAGACATACGAGCGCGACCAGCCCGTCCAGAACCTGCGGCTGCTCCTCGCCACCGCCCGCACGTATCGCTCGGTGGGCATGCAGCTCCATCGCGAGCAGCAGCCGGACCTGTTCGGAATCTACTTCGAGCTCCTCGACAGCGCGGGTCACCTGTTCATGAACTACACACCGCCCCAGCGCGAGGACGTGAGCGACGTCGATTTCGAGCGCTACGGTGGCGCCATTGCCGAGGTGTACCGCTATCAGGATCAGATTCTGGGAGAGCTACTCGAGCTGGCCGATGAGAAGACCGCGGTGATCGTGCTCTCGGATCACGGCTTCAAGTCCGGCGAACGTCGGCCCGTGCGTGCACCACAGATGACCGGACCCGCTGCGGCCACCTGGCACGAGCTCTACGGTGTGTTTATCGCCGCAGGCTACGGAATCGCGAAGCCCTCGATGATCACCGGGGCGACCATCGCAGATATCGCACCGACCGTACTCGCCCTGCTCGGCTCTCCTGTGCCCGAGGATATGGCCGGACGTGTGCTGGTGGATGCTCTGGATCCGGACTTCCTCGTAAAGGTGCCGCTGACACGGATCGCATCCTATGAGAGCGGAAAGAAGCGTGTCGCACGTGCAGCTCCCATTCGCTCACAGAACGATCGCGCCATGCTCGAACGGCTGCAGGCGCTGGGGTATGTAGGTGAGACCATAGAAGACGCGCAGGGGACAGATCCGGAGGATCGCACCGCCAGTTTGCAGCGTCTGGCGACGATCCATGCACGCAATAAGAACTACGTTCAGGCCCTGAGCCTGCTGCGGCAAGCCGCCGCGCTCGAGCCCGAGAACGGCTCCGTCCGCGCCAATCTCGGGACGGTAATGATGGAGATGGGCCTGACCAAGCAGGCCAAGGCCGAGCTCGAGCGGGCGAGTGTGCTCAGCCCCGAGCTCCCCGAGGTGCACAACAACCTGGGTCAGCTACTGCGCGACCAGGGGGATCTCGAGGGCGCGGTGGCCGCATTCAAGCGCGCCCTCGAGATCGAGCCCAATCAGACACAGTTTCGCGTCAATCTGGGTGACGTATACCGGATGATGGGGAAGCTCGAGCTCGCGGAGCAGGAGCTCGCCCACGCGGTACGCCTCGGCCCAGACTCCGCACGCGCGCGTAACAACTACGGTGCCGTACTCATTCTTCAAGAGCGTTACGACGACGCACTCGCGCAGTTCCAAGCCGTAGCGCGGCTAGACCCGACCTACGCCTTCGCGTATCACAACATCGGGTACATCGAGCTGCTCAAGGGTCGTCCGAACCAGGCCGAGGCCGCTCTACGACGCGCCGTCGAGCTCAATCCCCGCTACCAGCCCTCGCGCGTTTTCCTGGCGCGCGCTCTGCAAGCTCAGGGCCGTAGCGCCGAAGCCCAGGGCATACTAAACGCTCCCGGGGCACAGCGTCGCTAGCTGCAAGGCCCGAAGAAAAAGATACTCATGCCAGCGCGGGCAGCCTGGCACGGGTTCAGGTAGGTGATCTCGTTGCAGCCGCAGACCAGATCCGCCTCGCTCCCGCAGCTCGCCGGCCGGCTGTCACACACCCCCTGGCCCTCGCAGTCGCCGCCATCCTTCTGGCAGAAAAGCGTCGGCGAAATCTCGAAGCACTCTGCGGTGTCACTGCACTCCGCTTGTGGAGGACTCTCGTCTGGGCAGACGGCACCCAAGCTGAGCACGGCCTCGCACATGGGGGCAATTCCGGGCAAGAGCAGAGGATTCTCGAGGGTGCGCCGCAGCACCGGAAGATCACGGACGTCGCAGGGCCGCGCCTCACCGATCACGGTGCATCGCTCTTGCCCCGACTCCGAGAGAGGACTGCCGTTGGGGTCGGCGAGAAAGAAACGATAGGCCGTGACATCGTTGGGATCGATGACACCGCTGCGGTCGACGTCTCCGCAGATTGGGAAGTCACAGCCGCCGAGGGCGCCGAGCTTGATCACCGAGAAGTCGCTCGAAAGGTTCTCGTTGCGGCGCCAACCCACGGCAATCACGTCATCCGACCCATCCAGGGCCACGGCATTGGCCTCATCCGAGGCCACGGCTGCGCCGTTGATCTCGCGGCGCCACAGCTCCTCACCGGTGTCGCCGTCGAACTTGATCACGACGAAATCCCTGAAGACACCGGAGTTCGCCAGGACTCCCGCCGCGATCACGTCCCCCGAGCTGTCCGCCACCAGCGAGCGAGCCTCGTCATCGCCGCTGAGCGTCCCGTCGATCTCCTGACGCCAGAGCTCCGTGCCAATCGCGCGAAAGTACTTGACCACTGTGAAGTCAGCGTTCGTACCGGAATTGATGAGCCGGCCGCCCACGATCACGTCTTCGACGTTGTCCAGCGCAATCGCGAGGGCTCGATCGTTGCCGTTCAGCGTCCCGTTGATTGTCTTGCGCCACATCTCGCCCCCGTTGATACTGCCGAGCTTGACGACCATGAAGTCCTCGAAGCTGTCCGGGCTCAGGATGTCCTGCTGCCACAGATAACCCGCGGCGTGCACTTCCCCGACCGTGTTCACGGCCAGCGCCAGGGCCTCGTCGGGGCCCGTGAAGAGCGCGCTAAGCGGGCCCGTCAAGGACCGGCGCCAGATCTCCGTTCCGTTCGGCTCGTCGAGCTTGACCACCCCGAAGTCGAGCAAGCTACCCATGTTGCGCAGGCCACCCGCCACGACCACGTTGCCCTGGAGACCCAGCTCAACTGCGTTTCCCATATCGTTGGAGTTGTCCGTACCATCGAGATCGGTGCGCCAGATCAAAGCACCGCTGGCTCCGGACAGCTTCAGCACGCTCAAATCCGCCCCGGTCGTTGCATTGGACAGGCTACCCGTCACGATCACGTTGCCCGCCTGGCCCACCGCGGCCGCCCGGGCGACCTCGTTCAGATTGGCACCCCCGTCGATCGTGAACCCCCACTCCAGCGCTC